>Ga0310695_10000801_pt1 | contig 77524 bp, 58 predicted proteins | sample RumenRJG_04DNA_FD_203882 | JGI IMG/M metagenome (GOLD analysis project Ga0310695, IMG submission 203882) | Bovine rumen microbial communities from Lethbridge, Alberta, Canada - RJG_04 (v2) (version 2) | ecosystem: Host-associated > Mammals > Digestive system > Stomach > Rumen | place: Canada... | reverse complement strand
TTTTTAACTCGTTTGCAAAGGTACAAAATAGATAGAACCGAACCAAACTTTTTGGCGTGTTTTTGGCGTGATAATTTAAAATTGGCGTGATTAGTTCGATAATTGTTAAAATTATATAATTATATAATGCGTTTATTTTCAGAGATTTACAAACATTTGAATTAGACAGAAATCGATAGGATTTAACGCTTTGTTGTCCGGGTACCCCAACACAAGAAAATTGCTAAGTCGCTATCCCAGCAGCTTAGCAATTTTTCGTTGAAAACAGATAAATATGATTACCGTTCAGAAAAGACAGTCACAGACATGAAACCCAACAACTTCCTTGCCCTTCTGGCACGTGCAGCCATGCTGCTGCTCACCGTCTGCGGCGCAACGATAGTAGCGCTCGGTCTGACTAAATAATGTAAGAAAAAAGTGCCGAAAATCGTGCTTGGTTTTCTTGGCGATATAGGTTTGTGAAAGCCTTGATTACGGTTTCCAAGTCTCGATGTGCCACTTTGTAGGTGACAAAGTTACGCATCGAAGGTCACAAAGTTACGCCTTCACGACCACAAAGTTACGCCTTCGTGATATGAAAACGGCACTTTCGTAGTGCAAAAATCACGGTTTTGTAGGGACTTCTGGCGATGTTTGTGGACAAAAAGAACAATCTTTTCGGACGTCCAAAAGGGTGAAAATGCGTAATGACTTATATATCAGCCTGTTGTGTATAACGCCTCATATTTCGCGAATTTGACCCTCACCAAGCGTTTGGTGGATTTCGCGCGATTCTCAGCACGCGTTTTGTTAAATTTATTCGCATATTTCTGCGCTAATGGAAAAACTCTACATTTCTTAATTTGTTGTTAGCAAAGATAGACAATTGTCAACAAACTTCCCAATTTTGGAGCGCTTAATTCAAGAAATAAAGGGTTGGGATTTTATGATGCTTGCAACTTTTTGCTGGCTTTTTCCGTCTAACAGACAAAAGAACGAAAAAAAATGGGTGCAGGGTGTAGTAAACCGGTAAGACCCTGCGTCTAAGGAGTAAAAAACAGTTTAACTTAATACGTCACAACAATGAAAAATTTCGTATTTGCAACCCTAATGTGCTTCGCTGCCGTGAGCGCCAAGGCACAAGTTGTCACCTCAGACGTCGTGAACCATACCTACGATGTAGTTACTAACCAAACCAACGGCAAGTATGTCTATAATGCCGATTACACGGGCAATGACATCACCACCATGTATGTATACAAGGTTGTCACCGATAGTAAGGATATGATCATCCTGACACCTTATCTGAAGTACAACTATACTTACGCTACTGATGGCATGCTGACCAGTCGTGAGGTGTCACGCTGGATGGTCGAAAAAGACGACTGGGTGCGCACTTCCCGCTTCGACTATACCCTCACCAACGACAGTTATAGTACAGCCTACAGCCGTTTCAACTATTCATCCAACTGCTTTGAACAGCCAGTAGAAAAGATGGAATATTCGCTGGTTCCCGATGAAAATGTCAACGTTGTCAGCTATTATCAGCGCAATAATCCCTCTTCTGACTTCCAGCTGATTAGCAAGTGCATGATAGAAGATACGGAATTCCTCTTCGCCCAAAAATAGGGTGAGCTTCAGTTAAATGGAGACGATGTGTAAAAAAGGTGACCGATTACTCTCGGTCACCTTGTTCTTTCTTCCAGAAGTCTTCGAGCCGTAGGTCGAAGATGAGTGTGCTGTACTGTGGCACCAGCGACGTTGCCGAAGCGTAGCCCAGCTGGTAGGGTATGTACACGCGCCAGTGGTCACCACGGTGCATGTGCTGCAAGGCCGTAGAAAAGCCAATCACTAAGCCGCCAACATAGAACTTGACGGGTGTAGCCTCGACGGGGTCGAAGGGGTCTTTGTAGCTGCGGTTGAATTCCAGTCCCTGCGGGTAGCTGGTAGAGGGTAACAGACGACCCGTATAGTGCACCTCGACAGAGTCGGTCTGCAGGGGTGATGTCGTTCCCTCACCATTCTCCAGCTTTTTGACGACGATATAGTCGTAGTACTGTGGACTATAGTCTGTCACAGGCTTTGAGTAGCCCGTAATCAGTTGCCACGAGTCGTCGCCGCCATTGATGGCTGTCTGCGTCTCGCTGACCAGTCGCTGGAAGTATCCGTCGTTGTTGGCCTGCCAGTTGGGGTATTCTTCAACAACACCATCTTCTTCTTTACATGAAACGATGGCGAGTGCTATCACCAGGCACCAAAGTAATTTGCTGGTTTTCATGCGTTATTGCAGTTTCTTTAACAGACTGGCAATGCTGACCTTGTCTTCGATAATTGAGTTGAGGTCGCTGATGTTTACACGCTCCTGCTCCATGGTGTCGCGGAAGCGCAGGGTTACCTTAGCATCGGTAAGAGAATCGTGGTCAACGGTTACGCAGTAAGGAGTACCAATAGCGTCCTGACGACGATAGCGCTTACCGATAGAATCCTTCTCATCATACTGGCAGGCAAAGTGATACTTCAGTTGGTCGATGATTTCACGGGCTTTCTCGGGCAGACCGTCCTTCTTCACCAGAGGCATTACAGCACATTTAACAGGTGCTAATGCAGCAGGCAGGCGCAGTACTGTACGTGTCTCACCATTTTCTAATTTCTCTTCGTCAAAGGCGTGACACATAATGCTCAGGAACATACGATCAACACCAATAGATGTCTCGATAACATACGGAGTATAGCTCTCGTTGGTCTGAGGATCAAAGTACTTGATGCTCTTACCAGAGTATTTCTCGTGCTGGCTCAGGTCGAAGTTCGTACGAGAGTGGATACCCTCCACCTCCTTGAAGCCGAACGGCATCTTGAACTCGATGTCGGTAGCAGCGTTGGCATAGTGAGCCAGCTTGTCGTGATCGTGGAAACGGTAGTTCTCAGCGCCAAAGCCCAGAGCCTGGTGCCACTTCATACGGGTTTCCTTCCACTTGGGGAACCACTCGAGCTCAGTACCAGGAGCTACAAAGAACTGCATCTCCATCTGCTCGAACTCACGCATACGGAAGATGAACTGACGGGCAACGATCTCGTTACGGAAAGCCTTACCAATCTGAGCGATACCGAAAGGAATCTTCATACGACCGGTCTTCTGAACGTTCAGATAGTTCACGAAGATACCCTGAGCAGTCTCAGGACGCAGGTAAACCTTCATCGAAGCATCGGCGCTGGCACCCATCTCGGTAGCAAACATCAGGTTGAACTGACGAACGTCGGTCCAGTTCTTAGTGCCGCTGATTGGGTCGACAATCTCCTCGTCGAGGATAATCTGCTTCAGAGCCTCAAGGTCTGGACCCTGCATAGCCTCGGCATAGCGGGCGTGCAGAGCGTCGCGCTTCTCCTTAGTCTCCTTCACACGCTCACTGGTCTCCATGTACTTAGCCTCGTCGAAGCTATCACCGAAACGCTTGCGAGCCTTCTCAACCTCCTTCTGGATCTTCTCGTCGTACTTGGCAATCTGATCCTCAATCAGCACATCAGCACGATAGCGCTTCTTAGAGTCGCGGTTATCAATCAGGGGATCATTGAAGGCATCAACGTGACCAGAAGCCTTCCATATAGTTGGGTGCATAAAGATGGCGCTATCGATACCTACGATATTCTCGTGAAGCATAGTCATAGCCTTCCACCAATACTGCTTAATGTTATTCTTCAACTCGACACCGTTCTGACCGTAGTCGTAAACGGCACCTAAACCATCGTAAATTTCACTTGAAGGGAATACGAAACCGTATTCTTTACAGTGGCTTACGATTTTCTTAAATACATCTTCTTGTGCCATATTTTTACCTTTTGCTTTTATCCTTATTTTTTAATTTCGTGCAAAGGTAGTCATTTTCAATGAATAATCCACCATTTTTACACATTATTTAATATAATATGCCCATTCCACAAATAATTCACTAAAAGTTTGGAACTTTAGAGATTTCTTGCTACATTTGCAGACAGAACAATTCATGTTGACTATGAATAGAGAGACGATGACACGCAAGATTGCTGAGTATTTCAAGACGCAACCCGTCTTGAAAGCATGGCTCTTTGGCTCTTTTGCCCGTGGCGAAGAGCGTGAAGACTCAGATGTCGACTTGCTGATTCTGCCAGACAAGTCGCAACATTTCAGTCTGTTTACTCTTAGTGGCATGTATGAAGATTTGAAAGATCTCTTGGGTTGTGAAGTAGACTTAATCACAGATGGTGGTCTGATGTCTTTTGCCCGTGAGAGTGCTGATCGTGACAAAATCCTGATTTATGAGAGAGCCAATTAGAGATAAAGCAATCTCCGTCCTCTTCGTGATCAGATAGAGAAGTATCTGACTGAAACCAACTGGGAACAGTGGGAACAGAAATAACAACGAATGTTGAACCAAATAAAACTGTAATGCCTATGGGCTGAGATTAATATAAATTAGACATATAGGATGAATATCCACTTTTAGATTCTTGTATTCAGATAATTGGGGAATTAGATGATACTATCAAGGACTTAAGTAGATAGTTCACGCCGTTCGGCGTGGGCATTTACTCGTTTAAGATAGTAAGGTTATCCCCAATACCTCTGAATACGTAGACGAAGTAACTTGTCCACGTTTTCTTTTTGTGCGTATTTGAATAACTATATTAACTTAAAACGATAAGATTATGAAGAACCAGACATTTTTACTTGTTACCATGTCGCTGTCGATGGCAGCAAATGTCCACAGCATTGAGATTCTATGTGGAAATTGTAACTGAACATGTATTAATATTCAAATAAAAGCAATGGCCGATATATGAATAAATCACTTTTTATGCAAGACAGCTCTCGTAACAATCACGGCTACGAGGCAATGTTAGACTATCAAATTTCATGGTTGCTACGTTTGGCTAAAGAAGAAAAAAACGACTGGTTGCACAAAATAGCACGAAGTGTTCTTTTCAAGTTGATTGAAAAGGAAAATAATTCCGAGGTCAAAATTAACCGCGTAGAGGTATGGAAACAATGGGAACACATTGATTTGACGGCTGAGATAGAATTAGAAGTTAATAATCAGGCGGAGCGACATCTTGTTGTAATTGAAGACAAAGCATATACATTAATTCATGATGACCAATTGAAAAGATATACTGAAACTGTGAATGCGTATTATCACGACAAAGGCCGTAATTCATACAAAAAACATTTTTGGGTAATATCTTTTTTTGACCGAGATGAGGAATGGTTTAGAACTTTGCAAAAGCAGTGTGAAAAATATATAGAATGGGAACTACTTTCTTTCTACGAAGTAATTGGATGGAAAGAAGGTGAATTCCCAGACACAGAGAGCGACCTTTTTAATGAGTTTTGGTTAAGAGAATGGTATTAATCTGTAAACAATATGACGATGAAAAAAGTAATAATAGCAATAATACTAATATTCGCTTTTATACATATCGCGAATGCTCAGATTAAAGTAGTTGGAGACGAATATTCTGATACATTGTCAGCAGCTAAAAGTTATTATGAACAAGATGTTGAGTTTGAAAAAGTATTCCCAAGAGCATATTTGGGAGCTGGCTACAACATTGTAGAGATGGGGATAAACTGTGCGGAGACATACAATTCTATCAAGATGACAATTCCTAAGAACTTGAATTGTATAGGTGATACATTGTGGAACTATTCGAATAAGAATTTTAAAAATATTGGCCTATATGACAGAATGAAGTCGGATGGTTTTGGAATAATCATAGATGAGGAAAAAGAAGAGGTTACTTGGGAGATCCCCATGGGTTATTACGTTGTGTCAGGTTATATAATTGGTAGAGAAAACCTTATAGAATTGTTGTCAATGCACTTTAGAGATGATCAAAAAAATATAATACTTCATTATAAGAATGAAGAAGAATATTTAAGAAATTACTATGGTATAGGTAAAACTGGTAGTATAAAACAACTAAAAGAAGCTATATTGAAATCGGAATTTAAATATTTACCTGATAAATATATAGCATATGTGAAGCTATCATCTTTAGATACAATCAACAACAAACGAATTGATTATTATACACCTAGTCTATCACATCTTTTTAATGTAAATTATTATAGCGAGATTAGAAAGCAGTTTTTGAATCAAGAGATTATTCTTGTACGGGGTGATAACTATATTATCTTTAGTAAAGAAGGGAAAGCCTATCGTGTAAAGCAGGACGTTATAGACGAAGGTGAAATTTTGTCGGATGCAATGACTGGTGAATCATTAAAACTTGCAGATAACGTATTTACAGTAAAGGATGTTGTGGTTAAACTAAAAAGCTCTGCTCCGCAACTTTATGTTATTGTTAGAGGAGAAAATACCGGCTCATTCGCAATACAACCTAAATCTATTGGGTATAAGTACTACGTTTCTGATTTTGATGATGAAGGCAACGGTATGAGGCGGCCAAATTATACTAATTATGAATATCCATATTTAGAATTGGAAGCTGGCTATAGCAATCATTTCTATGCCATAAAGAGGAATGATTATTATAAGATTTGGCAACATGTTACTGATTCTGTAGCTATGATAAATAAACAAGCAAATCAGAAGAAGTTAAATGAAGAAAGACGAAGATTGTCATATCAAAGAGAAAGAGAATTGAAGGAAAAGCAGCGAAAAGAGGAATTTCAAAATGGTATGATTGCCAAATATGGTTTAGAAAATGGCCGGTTAGTTGGTAATAAGAGAATAGCTATTGGTATGACCAAAGAAATGTGTAAAGATGCATGGGGAAGTCCAATGGATTCATATAGTACAACAACAAAATACGGCAAAAGCGAAGTTTGGTGTTATAACTATAAGACTAGAGTCTATTTCTACAATGGTAAGGTAGTGCGTATTGATGACTAGATGATAAACCCATAGGCAACTTCCACTTAGTTCTGCCGTTTGCTAAGAAAAAAGGCGGGTCGGTTCTGGAAAAAAGGCGGGTCGGTTCTGGATGATCCAAGAATCACAGGGACAGATGTTCTTTGATTCTTTTAACAGCAAACACTTAGTAACTCAAGGAGGCTTTAAACATAGACAAGCCCCCTTGAGTTTTTCCCCATAGCACTTTAATCATTAAGAACATTTAACATACTTTGAATATATTTTTTACAATATGAGCGTATATATAAGCGGAGTATATAACCGAACAAATAAAGTAAATGAAAAAATCTATTTTCACCATTCTATTAACCCTCGTTGCATTAACGGGTTCGGCACAAGAAATCAGCATGGCTAAAGCAACTGCTGATGACTACCTAAAACAATTATGACATTCAAGTTCCAGTTCGACGAGGTGTGCGGCCTTTCATTCAGCCTTTCCAAATATCCTGTAAAAGACGAGTCTGACGGTTCAGAAGCGATATTGTACAAGCCCACGCCATTTGCAATACAACCCACTTGGAAGGAGCACGAAGTCATCCCTGTGGTTGCCTATAGCTCTTATTGGTATGATCCAGAAGAAAAGATATGCCGTAACTGCGATGAGAGAGAATTTGGTACGGACTATCCGAATGGCAACACCTTCAAGCATAGTCCTCACATCTATGTTTTTGGTATCAAAATCTGGAAACAATAATTTCGCTCGGGAAGAACTCAAGTATTTTTAGTATTCTCGCTGTTTTTCTTATCTTTGACTTCGTCGTAGAAACTTTCGTTCGACAATAAAAACAAAAAGTTAAAATTTTGTTTTGTTTTGTGCTCACTTTTTCGTATCTTTGCAGGAAAATCAAAATCTACCCTAATCTATGGACGACGAAATAAAGGACGATGAGATCTTGGAGCAGGACGCTCCAGAACAACAGGAAGAGTCAACAGAGGGTGCCGGGCACTCCGACTATAAGCCCGTAAACCGTTTCGACGCAGCTGCCGTACACCATTTGAGCGGCATGTATCAGAACTGGTTCTTGGATTATGCTTCCTATGTTATTCTAGAGCGTGCCGTGCCACATATCGAGGACGGACTGAAACCCGTACAGCGCCGCATTCTGCACTCTATGAAGCGTATGGACGACGGCAGATATAATAAGGTGGCCAACATCGTAGGTCATACGATGCAGTTCCACCCCCACGGCGATGCCTCTATTGGTGACGCCTTGGTGCAGATGGGACAGAAAGACCTGCTCATCGACACGCAGGGTAACTGGGGTAACATCCTGACGGGTAACCGTGCCGCCGCACCCCGTTATATCGAGGCCCGTCTGTCGAAGTTCGCCTTGGATACCGTGTTCAATCCCAAGACCACCGAGTGGCAGATGTCGTATGACGGCCGTAACAAAGAGCCTATCACACTGCCCGTCAAGTTCCCACTACTGTTGGCACAGGGTGCTGAGGGTATTGCCGTAGGTTTGTCATCCAAGATTCTTCCCCACAATTTCGTGGACATCTGCGATGCCGCCATCAGCTATCTGCATGGTGAGGAATTCCATCTCTACCCTGACTTCCCCACAGGCGGTAGCATCGACGTATCGAAATACAACGACGGACAGCGTGGTGGCGTGATCAAGGTGCGTGCTAAGATTGAGAAGCTGGACTCCAAGACGCTAGTTATCCGCGAGATACCATTCTCGAAGACTACTGAGACCATTATCGACTCTATTCTGAAAGCCATTGACAAGGGTAAGATCAAGGCCCGCCACGTGGAAGACCTGACAGCGGCGAAGGTGGAGATACAGGTGCAGTTGGCTCCTGGTGTTTCATCAGACAAAACGCTCGACGCGCTGTATGCCTTCTCTGACTGCGAAATTAACATATCGCCGAACTGTTGCGTTATTGAGGACAACAAGCCGCAGTTTTTGACCATTAGCGACGTGTTGCGCCACTCGACGGACCGTACGAAGGATTTGATTCGTCAGGAGTTAGAGATTCGTAAAGGTGAACTGCTGGAGCAGTTGCACTTCCAGTCGCTGGAGAAGATTTTCATCGAGGAACGTATCTATAAGGATAAGAAGTTCGAACAGGCTCCTACCATTGATGCGGTCTGTGAGCATATCGACGAGCGACTGACGCCCTACTATCCGCAGATGGTGCGTGAAGTCACCAAGGACGACATCCTCAAGTTGTTGGAAATCAAGATGCAGCGCATCCTGAAGTTCAACAAAGACAAGGCTGACGAGCTCATGGCTCGCATCAAGGCCGAAATCGAAGAGATAGACCGCGACCTGGCCAACCTCGTTGAGGTTACCGCCCAGTGGTTCCAGTTCCTGAAGGACAAGTACGGCAAGGACCATCCGCGACTGACTGAGATTCGCAACTTCGACACCATCGAGGCTACTAAAGTGGTCGAGGCCAATCAGAAGCTGTACATCAACCGTCAGGATGGCTTCATCGGAACGGGCCTGAAGAAGGACGAGTTTGTCTGCAACTGCTCTGACATCGACGACATCATCATCTTCTATAGGGACGGTAAGTTTAAGATAGTTCGCGTGGCTGATAAGCTGTTTGTTGGCAAGAACGTTATCTGGCTGGGCGTGTTCAAGAAGAACGACCTGCGCACTATCTACAATGCCGTCTATCGTGACGGACGCAAGGGCTACTACTACATCAAGCGCTTTAACGTGTCGAGTGTCACCCGTGACCGCGAATACGACATTACGGCAGGCACGGAGGGCTCGCGCGTACTGTACTTTACGTGCAATCCGAATGGCGAGGCCGAGGTTATTAAAGTCACCCTCGATCCAGCACCCAAGCTGAAGCGTATCTTCTTCGACAAGGACTTCTCGGAGGTTATAATCAAGGGACGTACTGCCAAAGGTAACCTGCTGACGAAGTTCCAGATACACCGCATCGGCCTGAAGAGCCACGGACACTCGACGTTGGGTGGTCGCAAGGTGTGGTACGACCCCGACGTGAACCGTCTGAACTACGACGAGCACGGGCGCTTGCTGGGTGAGTTCAACGATGGCGACAGCATTCTTGTCATCCTGCAGAATGGTGACTACTATCTTAGCGGCTTCGACCCCAACGTCCACTTCGAAGACAATATCCAGCTCATCGAGAAATACGATGCAGACAAGGTGTGGAGCTGCGTGCTCTACGATGCCGACAATCAGGGCTATCCCTACATCAAGCGATTCCAGATGGAGGCTACGAAGCGCAAACAGAACTATATCGGAGAGAACATCAACTCGCAGCAGATACTGTTGACAGATACTTTCTATCCGCGACTGCTTGTAACCTACGGTGGCAATGATGCCTTCCGCGGCAGTGAGGAGATCGACGTCGAACAGTTTATTGCCGTCAAGGGCTTTAAGGCCAAGGGTAAGCGACTGACAACCTATGAGATAGCTCGCATAGAGGAGCTGGAGCCAACCCGCTTCCCAGAGGTATCAGAGGACACAGAAGATGCAGAGGCCCAAGAAGAGGAAAATCTTGACCCTGATGCTGGCAAGAGCCAACAGCAGGTGCTCGACGAGTTGACGGGACAACTGAGACTATTCCCTGATGATGATGAGAGTTAAGCTGTTTGTTATTGCGCTGTTGGCTCCCTGTGTCGCTCTGGTGGCACAGTCTGCTGACAATGTCAAGGTAACAACGCGTAGCACGATGGTTGGCATTGGCGGTACTAACGTGCTGGATACCTATCTCTCTCAGGAACACTTCCGCGGACTGGGATTCAGTTTCTTGAATACTATTGAGCGCCAGCGTCCTAGTCGCAGTTGGTCGACGCTGATGGAACACGAGGCGAACCTGTCGATATGTAAGAATCGTGGAAAAACGCAAGACGAATTGGAGGGTGCCTATAACTTCTATTGGGGACGTCTGCGTGCCTGGTCGCTACTCGACGGCCGGCTGACGCTGCAGGCTGGTGGCGTAGCAAACTTATCGCTGGGATTTATCTATAACATGTCGAACTCAAACAATCCTGCACAGGCTCGTCTGCACCTCAATGTAATGCCGATGGGAGTCGCCAGCTATAAGTTCATATTGTTCCATCTGCCGATGGTGGCACGCTATGAACTTGCCTTGCCGTTGGCAGGCATACAGTTCTCGCCTAACTACGGACAGTCATACTACGAAATTTTTTCGCGCGGTAACTACGACCATAACGTGGTGCCAACGTCGCTGGTGACGGCCCCTGAGTGGCGCCAGCTGCTGACACTCGACGCTCAGGTATCCCGGCAGTTGACCATCCGTGTGGGTTATCTGGGTAATATCCAGCAGTCAAGGGTTAACAACCTGCGTCAACACATCTGGACACACCGGTTTGTGATTGGACTGACGAAGCGATTTTCACTAATTCCCCACGCCCTATGAAACTTATAAGTCATATAAGCCGTATATGTCTCATGGGACTCATGGGACTCATCAGTCTTTCTTCTTGTGTGGATACCGATGAGTATGATGATACGGCGACAGAAAACTTCGAGGCCTTATGGAAGATTATTGACGAGCACTACTGCTTCTTCGACTATAAACAGCAGGCATACGGACTAGACTGGCAGGCTGTCTATAATAAATATAAGGTACGCGTGAACAATAATATGAATACCGTACAGCTCTTCGAGGTGCTGTGCGATATGCTGGCGGAACTGCGCGACGGACACGTCAACCTGTCGAGTTCGATGGACCTCGGACGCTATTGGACGTGGCGTGAGGCCTATCCGCAAAACTATAGTGATGCTTTGGAGCGCCACTATCTGGGTACCGACTACAAGATAGCCAGCGCTCTGCGCTACCGTGTGCTTGACGACAATATCGGCTACATACGCTGTTCAACGTTCGAGAGTGCCATAGGCGAGGGAAACCTCGACGAGGTGTTGTCGTACCTCGCCCTCTGTCGTGGTCTCATTATCGACATCAGAGACAATAGTGGCGGACAGCTGACGATGGCCGAACGGTTGGCAGGACGCTTCGTTCATGAACGTACCCTCGTAGGATACATGCAGCATAAGACGGGCCCCGGTCATCAGGAGTTCTCACAGATGGAGGAGCGCTGGTTGGAACCTTCGAGTAGCGTACGCTGGCACAAAGGTGTCTGTGTGCTGACCAACCGTAGTGTGTTTAGTGCTGCTAACGACTTTGCCGTCATCATGCATGCCCTGCCAGGTGTTAAGTTAGTAGGCGACCGTACGGGTGGGGGGAGCGGACTGCCTATGAGCAGCAGTCTTCCCAACGGATGGACAGTACGCTATTCGGCTTGTCCGATGTACGACAAGGACCGCCAGCATACGGAATTTGGTATTGACCCCGATGTGGAGGTTGGACTCACAGACGAATCAGCACACAAAAACATAGACGATATCATAGAAAAAGCACGAAAACTCTTGGTCAATTCATAATTTTTGGCTAACTTTGCAGCCGCTAAATCGACTTCAGTCGCTTCCTTATCAGGAATTGACTTCGTCGAATCCGCGCCTGTGGCGGAATTGGTAGACGCGCTAGACTTAGGATCTAGTGTCTCACGACGTGCAGGTTCGAGTCCTGTCAGGCGCACTTGTTAATCATCTGTGAAAGTATAAAAAAGCAGTGCAGTCTACGAACCAATCGCAGACTGCACTTTTTTCATTTTTCCTATTAATAACTTAAAACCTTGCTTTCTCTAATTTACCTTAACGTTACTAACACCTTAGAACTATACTACTAACCTAAACTAATAACCTTACTACTAACCTAAAAACTACTTAATAACCTTTTTTGTTATCCTTTTCAAAAACATCTTTTACCTTTTTACCTATTGGTTATCTCTGAATCACGATGCAAAGGTACGATATTTGCGGATAAGTTGTAGCAATTTAAGGCCAGTTTTCGCAGAAATAAGGCTTATTCTTGACGAAAGTCAATTATTTGTGTTCGCACACATCGTGCTTTCCACCATATTGGTCAGCTCTACGAACTGCCCTATAGACAGCTGTTCTGGGCGTTTTGTGGCAAACTGTTGGTTGAAAGGAGATGTCGGAGCGTCAGTCAGCGTCTTCAGTGTCTCTTCTGACAGCAACTGCTTCAGCGATACGCGCAACATCTTGCGGCGCTGATTGAAGACGGTCTTGACGATACGCTTGAAGAGCTGTTCGTCGCATCCCAGATGTTCCACCTTGTTGCGTGTCATACGGATGACAGCACTCTGTACCTTGGGAGGCGGATTGAATACCGATGGTTCAACGGTGAAGAGATACTCCACATCGTACCATGCCTGAATGAGTACGCTGAGAATGCCGTACTGCTTGTTGCCAGGCTGTGAGGCCATGCGTACAGCTACCTCGTGTTGAATCATACCCGTACAGCAGGGGATGAGGTCGCGATTGTCGAGCATCTTAAAAAAGATCTGCGACGAGATGTCGTAGGGGTAGTTGCCTGTCAGCACAAACTGCTGACCGTCAAACACCTGCCGCAAGTCCATCCTCAGGAAGTCTGCGCCCAGGATGTTTTCGCGTAACTTCGGAAAGTGTTCGTTTAGATAGGCTACCGATTCGCGGTCAATCTCGACCACCTTCAGCGGTCGTGGCTTCTCTACCAGATACTTCGTCATCACACCCATACCTGGTCCTACCTCTAGAACGGGCAGGTCTGCATAAGGCTCATCGACAGTGTCGGCAATGCGTTTGGCTATCGACAGGTCAGTCAGGAAGTGCTGACCCAGATTCTTCTTTGGACGTACTTGTTTCATGCTGCCTGCAAAATTACAAATTAGTGAGCGAAATGCCAAAAGAAAAATAAAAAAACCGCAGACATCGCGTCTGCGGCCTCCATTATTTCTCTCAAACTTTCTTTTTTTTACTTCGTAAGTACCTTTGCGTGTTTGCAAATGTACAATGCCTCAGCGGCTGCTACAGCCTCAACGGCTAATGAAATCATTGTTAATACCATAATGTTACCCTTTCTTAATCTTTAAATTGTTAATCCTAAAAACTTTCTTTTTTACCTCGCTAGGTCTAATATCTTTTTCCTTTTGACGATGCAAAGGTACACAGTTTTTCCTTACGTTGTATCGCCTTAGCACCACTTTCGCAGAAAAATAGCCTATTCTTTGACCTCAGTCAACAATCTATGGGTTTTGTTGATTTGCGTCAAAAATGCAAAAATATGTACGTTTTATTTTGCATTTCGCTCACTTATTCGTACCTTTGTCCATTGAATGAAAATCAGCAACATCATACTTAAGATATTGATGCCTTTGGTGCTGGGCGCGGCTATCCTCTATTGGATGTACCGCGGTGAGGACTGGCAGCAGCTACGCCACGTGATGACCGATGAGATGGACTGGACGTGGATGTTGCTGTCGTTTCCCTTTGGCATCCTGGCCCAGATGTTTCGTGGCTGGCGTTGGCGCCAGACGTTGGAACCTGTAGGCGAACGGCCTCGTACGTCGACGAGCATCCATGCTATCTTCCTGAGCTATGCCGCTTCACTGGTCATTCCGCGTGTCGGTGAGTTTACACGCTGTGGTGTGCTGAAGCGTTATGACGATGTGTCATTTCCTAAAGCTTTGGGTACGGTGGTTACCGAGCGCGCCATCGACTCGCTGTTGGTGCTGGGCATCACGGCTGTTGTCATTCTTCTGGAGATGAGCACCTTCGGCACCTTCTTCCAAAAGACTGGCACTAACCTGCATGATATCCTCCACGGCTTTTCGTGGGCGGGTTATCTGGTAGTCGCTATCTGTGCGGTGGCCATGTTGATTCTGTTGCACTTCCTGTTGCGTAAGCTGTCTATATATAATAAGGTTCGCGCGACGCTCGGCGGCATCTGGCAGGGTGTCATCTCGCTGAAGGATGTCAAAAACATTCCTTTGTTCATCTTCTTTACGGTCGGTATCTGGCTTGGCTACTTCCTGCACTACTACCTGACCTTCTTTTGCTTCGATTTTACGGCTGATCTGGGGCTGGGCTGTGCATTGGTGACATTCATCGTGGGCTCTATCGCTGTCATTGTCCCTACGCCCAACGGTGCAGGTCCCTGGCACTTTGTTGTAAAGACCATGCTTATCCTTTATGGTGTCGCTGACGAGCATGCCCTCTACTTTGTTCTCATTGTCCATACTGTCCAGACCATGCTCGTCATCTTCCTCGGCATCTACTCGTGGCTGGCGCTGAATTTTACAAAAGTCAAAATTAACTCTTAAATCATTATACAAATGAACGAAATTCAAAACTTAAAGCCGGAATGTATCTGGCGCAATTTCTACAGTTTGACACAGGTGCCACGCCCTAGTGGTCACCTGGAGAAAGTACAGCAATTCCTGCTCGACTTCGGTAAGCAGGCAGGAGTAGAAGCTTTCAAAGATCCTGCAGGCAACATCGTGTTCCGCAAACCCGCTACGGCAGGTATGGAGAGTCGCAAGGGCATCATTCTGCAGGCCCACATGGATATGGTGCCGCAGAAGACACCCGAGTCGCCCCACAACTTTGAGACCGACCCCATCCAGCCCTGGATTGACGGCGAGTGGGTGAAGGCCAAGGGTACCACGCTGGGTGCCGACAACGGACTGGGCGTAGCCGCCATCATGGCTATCATGGAAGATAAGACGCTGAAGCACGGACCTATCGACGCGCTGATTACCCGCGATGAAGAGACAGGTATGTATGGTGCCAACGAACTGCCTGAGGGTGAACTGCAGGGCGACATACTGATGAACCTTGACTCTGAGCATTGGGGCAAGTTCGTGATTGGCTCTGCTGGTGGTATCGACGTCACCGCTACCCTCGACTATCAGGAGGTAGATACCGATTCGGAGGATGCTGCTGTGAAGGTGACAGTGAAAAACCTGCGTGGTGGACACTCTGGTCTGGAGATCAACGAAGGTCGCGGCAATGCTAACAAGCTGCTGGTACAGGTAGTTCGTGAAGCTATTTCCGAGACAGAGGCCCGTCTGGCTTCTTGGCAGGGTGGAAACATGCGCAACGCCATCCCCTTCAAGGCTGAGGCCGTACTCACATTGCCCAAGGAGAATATTGCTGTACTGAAGGAGATTGTCGCCGACTGGCAGGACACGTTCAACGACGAATTCAAGCTCATCGAGCCTCAGGGTATCGAGCTGATTGTCGAGGAGGTTGCAACTCCGCAGAAGGAAGTGCCCGTCGAGATACAGGACAACCTCATTGATGCCATCTTCGCTTGTCATGACGGCGTCATCCGTTTCATTCCCGCTTATCCCAGCGTGGTGGAGACCTCGTCGAACCTCGCCATCATCAACATTGCCGAGGGCAAGGCCAGCATCAAGATTCTGGCACGTTCCAGCCGTGAGGATATGAAGGATTACGTGGTCACTATGCTCGAAAGCTGCTTCTCAATGGCTGGCATGAAGGTCGAGACCGCTGGCTCGTATGGTGGCTGGGATCCCAACCCCGACAGCGAGATTCTACACCTGCTGCTGAAAGAGTATAAGGAACTCTTCGGCAAGGACGGCATCATTCAGGTCGACCATGCTGGTCTCGAGTGCTCCGTCATCCTGGGCAAGTACCCCTGGCTCGACGTCGTCAGCCTCGGCCCCACGATGAAGTCGCCTCACACCACTACCGAGCGTGCGCTCATCGAGACCGTTGAACCCTTCTGGCAGTTGCTGAAGAAGACCCTCGAAGACGTTCCTGAAAAGTAAAAAGGGAAAAAAGTAAATAGGAAAAAAGAAAAATCGCGGATTTGTTTGGCAAATCTGCGATTTTTATTTATCTTTGCAACGTCAAACCAAAATAGTATTAAAAAATGGACGATTACCCGGCGAATCATTACAATTGGTAAGGCGGGGGATGGCGAGCAAGGCTGCTAATCCCTTTGCCGCTAAATTATGCATTATGCATTACTGATTATGCATTAAAAAACGGATTAGCAAACATGAAGACATTCTGGAACACCCAAGGTGGGCTCACCCAACTGCAGGAGTGGCAGCCCAATTGTTGGATACAGGTGACGTGTCCGACAGAAGAAGACCAGCAGCTGCTGGAGGAGAAGTTCAACATTCCCGACTATTTCCTCTCTGACATCAGCGATACTGATGAGCGTGCCCGTTACGAATACGACGACGGCTGGATGCTCATCATTCTGCGTATTCCCTATGTCAAGGAGATACGCTCGCGTACCCCTTATACTACAGTGCCCTTGGGTATCATCCATAAGCGCGACGTCACCATCACTGTGTGCTATTATGAGACGAATATGATGATTGACTTCGTGTCGTATCAGCAGAAACGCGGTGAAGGCTTTACCGACTATGTCGACATGATTTTCCGCCTCTTCCTCTCCAGTGCCGTCTGGTATCTGAAGCGCCTGAAGCAGATATCTATGCTCATCGACAAGGCCAAGCGCAACCTCGATCGTGAGGTGAACAACGAAAGCTTGATCGGACTTTCGCGTTTACAAGACTCATTGACCTACTTCAATACGTCTATTCGCGGCAACGAGACGCTGTTGTCGAAGCTTAAGTTCAAGCTGCAGATTGACGAATTGGACGCCGACCTCATCGAGGATGTCAATATCGAGATGACGCAGGCCCGCGAGACGACCAGCATCTATTCAAACATTCTTGAATCGACGATGGATACTTACCAGTCGATTATCAACAACAACATGAACACCATCATGCGTACGCTGACTTCGGTGACCATCATACTGATGTTACCCACGCTGGTAGCCTCTTTCTTCGGCATGAACCTGGTGAATGGTATGGAGTCGAGCCCTGCCGGTTTCATCGTCGCCATCATCATCAGTGTGGTCATTTCGGTAGTGTCGTGGTTCATTTTCAGGCGTAAAAGACTCATTTAAGTCACTTTTCGGCAAAAAAATTAGGTAGTCTCAGAATTATTTACTAATTTTGCCAACTAACATATGTGTACACTAACCGTATCATTAATTAATTCTTATGATGATGGACTCTCAAGAAAACGCTCTCGTAGAAGAGCAGAATGTAAATGAAGCTGCCGTTGCAGAGACCCCTGCACAGATGGAAGTCACCGAGAATGCAACGCCACACGCTGACTCAGAGTCAGAGAATGTAGAACGCAAGCAGTATCAGACCAAAAAGGAAGTTCTGGAGCGCGTGCAGGAAATTGCTCATAGCGACGAAGCCCCCCAGAAGGATGAGATAGACTACCTGAAAACCGTCTTCTACAAGTTGCATGTTGCAGAGCGTGAGGCTCAACTGAAAGCATATATCGATGGCGGAGGCGATCCTGAACACTATCAGATAATGCCCGACCCCGACGAGGAGGCGTTTAAAGCCGAAATGGGTATTATCAAGGAGAAGCGCCAGCAGCTGTTCCTCGAACAAGAGCAGGAGAAGAAAGCAAATCTTGAGAAGAAACTGGCCATCATCGAGAAGATTAAGACGATGATTACCTCGCCTGAGGAGGCTAATAAGTCGTACAAAGACTTCAAAGCCCTGCAGGAGGAGTGGCGCGAAATCAAGAATGTGCCTGCTGAACATGCCAACGAGCTATGGCGTAACTACCAGTTGTATGTCGAACAGTTCTATGATTTGCTGAAGTTGAACAGCGAGGCGCGTGAATACGACTTTAAGAAGAATCTCGAGCTGAAGACCAAGCTCTGCGAGGCTGCTGAGAAGTTGGCTGACGAGCCCGATGTTATTAGTGCCTTCCATCAGTTGCAGAAGTTGCATCAGGAATATCGCGAGACGGGTCCTGTTGCCCGCGAGTTGCGCGAAGAGATTTGGAATCGCTTCAAGGCTGCTTCGACAGTTATCAACAAACGTCACCAGCAACATTTTGACGACCTGCGTAGCAAGGAGGAAGAGAACCTCGCTAAGAAGACGGCACTCTGTGAGAAAGTAGAAGCTATTGCCGCTGAAGAGAATAAGGGCAGTGGCGACTGGGAGCGTCACACCAAGGAGATTATCGACCTACAGGCTGAGTGGAAGACCATCGGCTTTGCCCCTCAGAAGATGAATGTTAAGATCTTTGAGCGCTTTCGTGCTGCCTGCGATGATTTCTTCAGTCGTAAGGCTGCCCACTTCCGTGAGTTGAAAGACACCTTCAAGGAGAATGCTGAAAAGAAACGCGCTCTTATCGAGAAGGCTAAGGCGCTGCAAGACTCTACAGACTGGAAGTCGACGAGCGATAAACTCATCAATCTGCAGAAGGAGTGGAAGACCATCGGTATGGTTCCCAAGAAGTTGGGCGACCAGTTGTGGGAGGAGTTTCTTGGTGCTTGCAACAAGTTCTTTGAGGCCCGTAATGCTGCCGGTGGTAATGTTCGCAACGAAGAGCGTGCTAACCTGGAGAAGAAACGTTCTATCGTAGAACAGTTGCGTGCAGCAGCTGACGAGGGCGGTGAGAACCTTCAGGAGCGCGTACAGCAGTTGGTCGAGGAGTATCAGGCTGTTGGCCATGTGCCCTTCAAGGAGAAAGACAAGCTGTATGAGGAATATCATGCTGTCCTTGACAAGTTGTTCCGCGAGCTGAACATCAGCGTTGCCCAGCGTCGTCTCTCAAAGTTCAAGGATAATCTGCGCCAGGTTGCTGAGCGTGGTGAGAATGCACTCGACAATGAGCGTGCCCGTCTTATGCGCCAATACGAACAACTGAAGAGCGAGGTGCAAACCTACGAAAATAATCTTGGCTTCCTGAATGCTTCGTCAAAGAAGGGCAATTCGCTCATCGACGAAATGAACCGCAAGGTGCAGAAGCTTAAGGATGAAGTGCAGTTGGTGCGCGACAAGATCAAGGCTATCGACGCCCAGAATAAAGAATAAGTCTATGCAGTCAGTGTGATACCTGATTCTGTGATATTGATCAGTCGGCGACGGTAAAGGTCGCCGACTGCTTTTTTATAGACCTTCTTGCTGACGCCAAAGCGGGCGGCGATATCCTCTGCAGGGCTCTTGTCGCCTAAGTCGCAGTGGCCGTCGTGCTCACGCAGATAGTTTAGCAAGACCTCGGCAAAATCGAGGCTGAGCTCGTATCCGCTCTTTTTCTGGTATCGTTCGACTTTGGCGGTAGCCATCAGCCGGTGGGTTTTCTCGTCTTCCATCACGTAGACGTAGTAGCGCTGCCCTTTCTGCATGCGCTGCTTCTGTTCACGGAAGGGACAGAACAAGTCTTTCATCAGTCCCCAATTCAGAAAAGCTCCATACTCATTGGTCCACGCACATTCCAACCATGCGAATTCACCCACCTTTGCCAGTGGCCGTAGGGTAGTGGCAATGATGCGTTCGTCTTGGTCGAGGTAGAGGAATACCTCGAGTTCATCGCCAATATGCATGTCGGGGGTAACGTAGCGGTTTGGCAACAGTATGTTGCCTTCGTCACCACCATCAAGGTACAAACCAAAATCGGTGCGTTTCTTTATTCTGAGGGTATTATAATCTCCGAGCTTGAACATATCAGTCCGTCTTTAATGTGTATTGTCCTGTCGGTGAGTGTCGCCAACTGTTCATCGTGGGTGACGATAACGAAGGTCTGTCCATACTGGTTGCGCAGGTCGAAGAACAACTGGTGCAACTCCTGCTTGTTCTTTGAGTCCAGCGAACCTGAGGGCTCGTCAGCCAGTATAACAGCGGGATTGTTGACCAGTGCTCGCGCCACGGCTACGCGCTGTTTCTCACCTCCTGAGAGTTCGTTGGGCTTGTGGTGCGCACGATCGGCCAGCCCCATAAACTGCAGGAGTTCTGTAGCCCGTTCCTTGGCCGCTTTGTTTGATGTACCTGCGATGTAAGCTGGTATCATAATGTTTTCTATAGCCGTAAATTCTGGTAGCAGTTGGTGAAACTGGAACACAAAACCGATATGGCGGTTGCGGAAGTCGGCCAGTTCCTTCTGGCTTAGTTGAGTGGTGTCGATACCGTCGACACAGACAGAGCCGCTGTCAGGGCGGTCCAGTGTACCTACGATTTGCAGTAGGGTGGTCTTGCCGGCTCCACTGGGGCCTACGATGCTGACCACTTCGCCTTTGTCGATGGTCAGGTCGATACCTTTCAGTACTTGTAGCGAGCCAAAACTTTTAGTGATTCCTTGTATTTCTATCATGGGGCTGATGTGGCTAATAGAGTTAATGGGAGCGGTTCTTGTTAATCCAACGTGAGATAGTATCGTAGATACTGCTCTCCTCCTCATGCTGGGCAGCGGTGAAGGTCATCGATTCCTCCTTCTGCGAGCCATGCTGGTCGGGGAAGAGTATCATGAGGTTCTTGCCGGCGAAGTGTTGCATCAGTTCCTTGGGCAACCGCTCCAGCGCTGTCTTGTATGAAATAGTACCCTTACGGGCCGTGATGACTACAAACATGTGGTCTTCGCGAATGTTCTCGGCCAGTCTTGGCAACTCATTCCAGTGAGCCATGAACGTATATTCAGCACGCACACTGGGATGGTGGTTGTTGATGTATTCGCGGATGAGTTCCAGCGACTCGTTGCGTCCATGGAATTGGATACGACAGTCGAGATTGCCCGCCATGCGTGCCAGTCGCTCCAGCCAGCGGTGGAATCCCGGCTCAAACTCTGCACGTGAGGGTACTGCCACCTGTATGCGGCGCAGTGTGTTCAGCGGTTGTACAAAGCGGGTTAGCACGATTTGACGGTTCAGACCGTTGTAAAGGCTCTGCAGAAATTCGCCCCAGAATTTGGGGTTGACATCGGTGTGTACGTGCATTCCCATGATGATTTCCGAACAGCCGAACTCGCGGAAAGCGTGTTTGATGCCGTTGGCGATATTCGTCGCCAGACGTACTTGCGTCTGCATCTGTATATCGGCTGCTGAGGCACGTTGCTGCAGTCGCTCCAGCAGTCGCAGGCCCTGCTCGCGGTGTGTGGCGGCATTGTTGTCGTCATATACCACATTCAGCGCTATCAGACCGCGGTTCAGCTTCTGGTTGCGCATCATGATGGATAGTTCCAACAGTTGTGGCGCTATCTCTGGATATTTCACACAAAGCAATATCTTTTCGTCATTGGCTTTATGAATGTCGGCAGACGTACCGCTGATAGTGCGTGACTGTGTACTGAGGATAATGTCTTGTGCGGCCTTCTGGGTTATCATGGTCGAAATGATACACGTTATCAGAATCATAATAACCACGCCGTTCAGCATCTCATTGTTAACCAGGAAGACGCCAGGGCTGACCTCCAGTCGCATGCCGACCATCACCATCGCAATAGCGCCGGCAGCATGGGCACACGTCAGTCCGAACATCATGTGTCCTTCGGCCTTCGATAGCCGGAAGAGAATGCTCGAGATATAGGCCGCCAGTGCTTTTCCGAAGGTGCCGAAGAAGGCTATCAGTACTACGACAAACAGCATGCGCCAGCCTTCGAACAGGGTGCCGACATTGATGAGCATACCCACACCGATGAGGAAGTAAGGAATGAAGATGGCATTACCCGTAAACTCGATGCGGTTCATCAGCGGCGACACGTGCGGGATATACCTATTTAATATAAGGCCGGCAATGAATGCTCCTACGATACCCTCTACGCCGATGGCCTCCGACAACGCTGCCGAGAGGAACATCACGCTGAGTACAAAGATGAACTGCATCACCGCGTCGGAGTAGCGGCGCAGGAAGTAGCGCGCCAGCTTGGGAATCAGCACGATGCTACCCATACAGAACAGGGCGAACTTAAGGATAAAGAGTATCCAGAAACCGATGCCTGCATCTTCGCCATACGATGCTGACAGGGCGGCCAGCATCATCAGCGCCAGGAAGAGCGACAGCATCGACGACCCTACACTGAGCATCACGCTGGAGTGGCGTTGTAGTCCGTAGCGCGAGATGATGGGGTAGGCTATCAGCGTATTCGACGCCATGATACATCCCAATAGGAACGAAGCCGTCTGTGAGTAGTCCAACAGCCACATCGCCATGAAGAATGTCAGCAGTAGCGGCACCAGACAGGTCAGCAGTCCGAAGAGCAGGAAGCGCTTCGAGTTCTTCTTCACACTCTCCAAATCCATCTCGAGGCCCGCCAGGAACATGATGTACAGCAGTCCCACCTTCCCGAAGAGTTCGAACGACGAGTCTCTTGACAGAATATTCAGTCCGTGCTCTCCAATGACTACGCCTGCCAGCACCATGCCGATGATGTGCGGAATGCGCAGTTTACCCATGATGATGGGTGCCAGCAGGATAATCAGCAGCACGACAAAGAAGATCAGTGTCGGACTCGTTATGGGGAAATATGACGTTAAAATTAGCATTTCGACTGCAAAGTTACACAATTTCTGAAAAAAATGTGTAACTTTGCACCCAAAATATAAACCAACGTAAAAAGAAGACTTATGAAAGTTGCAATTGTAGGTGCCTCAGGTGCCGTAGGCCAGGAGTTCCTGCGCCTGCTTGATGAGAGAAATTTCCCGATGGATGAATTGGTGTTGTTTGGTTCTGAGCGTTCTGCAGGAACTAAATATACGTTCCGTGGTAAGGAACTGACCGTAAAGCTGCTTCAGCACAACGACGACTTCAAGGACGTTGATATCGCCTTTACCTCTGCTGGCGCAGGTACTTCGAAAGAATTTGCAGAGACCATCACCAAGTATGGTGCTGTGATGATTGATAACTCCAGCGCTTTCCGCATGGACGACGATGTGCCCTTGGTCGTTCCTGAGTGTAATGCCGAGGATGCCCTGAAGCGTCCGCGTGGCATCATTGCCAACCCCAACTGTACCACCATTATGATGGTCGTTGTGCTCCAGCCTCTGGAGAACATCAGCCATATCAAGCGCATCCACGTCTCTTCTTATCAGAGTGCCTCTGGTGCTGGTGCCGCTGCTATGGCCGAACTGCAACAGCAGTACAAGGAGATGGTTGAGGACGGCAAGGTGAAGACTATTAAGAAGTTTGCCCACCAGCTGGCCTACAATGTGATTCCGCAGATTGACGTCTTCCAGCCCAACGGCTATACCAAGGAAGAGATGAAGATGTACAACGAGACGCAGAAGATTATGCATACCGACGCTAAGTGTTCGGCTACCTGTGTTCGCGTCAGTTCGCTGCGTAGCCACTCTGAAAGCGTGTGGATTGAGACAGAGCGTCCCATCAGCGTCGAGGAGGCTCAGAAGGCCATCGCCGCCGCTCCTGGCTGTACCTTGGTCGACGACCCTGCCAACCTCGTCTATCCCATGCCTCTGGAGACTGCAGGTAAGGACGATGTCTTCGTAGGCCGCGTGCGCAAGGACCTCTCTGACGAGAATGGTCTGACCTTCTGGCTCTCAGGCGACCAGATTCGCAAGGGTGCCGCCCTCAATGCTGTTCAGATTGGCGAGTATCTTATCAAGGTAGGGAATGTGAAGTAATACAAAATACCTACTTTTGGTGATTGTATAATATGTCAATAATGTGTACCTTTGCAAGCGCTATAGGTGCACATTATTATATAAAGATAAATGCTTATGAAGAAATTTTTTACGCTACTATTTGTGTTTCTGGCTGTACTGAGCGCTAGTGCCGCTGACTATGAGGTTGAGGCTGCAAACATCGCTGCATTTAATGCTACAGAGGATGGAAAGGTGGTCAAGTTGACACTGACAAATGCTCAGGTTAATGTCAATAACTATGGCACTTACTATGTGGAGGATGCCACAGGTGCGACTGCAATCAAGGGAGTGAACCTCACGTCGAGTACCAAACTCAACGGATATATTGTGGGTACGAAGGGCACTGAGGATGTTGACTATATCAATGACCCCTCTCAGGGGTATGAGTACTCGCTGACTGTCAGTGATGCCTCATTGTCGTCATTTGAGGCCACTGCCACAAATCTCATTTCTACAGTCATGACCATCCCTGAAGCTTGTGCACAGGCTAACTACGGTCGTCTGGTCACGCTATATGACGTTGCCATTGAGCCTGTCGGTGACGGCAACAACAAGCAACTGACGGACGCTCAGGGTAAGACAATGAGGGCGCGCGACGTCTTTGGTGTCTATGCTGACGGTTACACGTGGCCTGACAAAGCCAGCAAGATAACGGGTATCGTCTTGTACTACATGACGGGTTGGTTCCTGATACCAATCTCTGCCGATGCTATTGTCGCTGCTGGCGCTGAGAGCGTTGCGGAATTCGACTTCGAGAACAACAATATGAATATGCCTTATAGCACAGGAGCTGCCTCTGCCGCTGCAGAACTGCAGAATGCGGGTGATTTGGCTGGTAAGGAGATTAAGATAAACGATGTTACTGCCACGTTCGTCAACTCTCCTACTATGGCAACAAAGATGGCAAAGATTGGTGCTGCAAAGGGCCAGCTTCAGGCCGTTGCTGGTGGCCAAATCCGCTTTACTGCTGCTATGGGGCGTGCTATCACTAAGATTGTCATCATCCCTCTTAGCAAGGCAACAAACAAATGGGCTGTTGACAATAATATTGGAGAGCTCAGTGCAGACTTTCTGACATGGATTGGTAATGCCTCTTCTGTTCGCTTTACGGCTACAGGCTCATTGTTCCTGACAAAGATAGTTGTTACTACAACTGATAAGGATGCCAATACGACAGAGGCTGTTTATGATACTTATACTTCTGAGGTCAACTCAATTGCTGAATTCAAAGCGCTTGCCGACAATACGCTGACGAAGCTGAACCTTACTGATGCTGCCATCACCGTTCGCTCTATCAATGAACAGGCTTTTTATGTTCAGGATGCTACTGGTGGTGCTCACTTCTACTGCGCTAATCTAGACCTGAAGGTTAATGACATCCTCAACGGCTACGTATATGTTAAGAAGAGTAATCAACTCCGTGGTACCCGCATCGCCATGACTGAGGCTACGAACGCTGATAATCTGACCATCACCCACAATGGAGAGGTTACTCCTGTTGATGCTACAGTTGAACAGGCAAGTGCGTTTACCGAGATTACTGCAGAGAAATACTACGATAGCGAGCTGATGAATAAACTGATTAAGTTAACGGGTGTAAAGGTAAAAGGTACTGCTGAGACTGAAGCTATTATTACTGATGTCAATGATGCTACCAAGACTATTAGCATCAGCAATAGCAAGACCAATGAGTTTCCCTATGTTATCAAGAACGCTTTGACAGATATTGACTATGCAAATGCAACAGTCATCGGTATTGTATGTCATTCACAGACGACATCAAATCCCAAGACACAGTACAATGCTATCATGCCTATCAGCATCATCGACAATGGTGGTGCAGGTATCTACAATATCAATGCTGCAGATGTTAAGAATTCTATCTACAACCTCCAGGGCATTCGCCTGAACAGCCTGCAGAAGGGTTTGAACATTGTCAATGGTAAAAAGGTCGTGATTAAGTGAGAGAAGAACTAAGCTTGCTTAAGTTCTTCCGAGCGTGAACGAGCTCGAGCAACGCTCAAGGTCGTGATTAAGTAACGCTTTATATTGCTTGAAATGTTGAAATCGCCGGAAAATTTTCAGAAATTTTCCGGCGATTTGCATACATTGCCTACATATTTTGAGTTAACATACTGTAATACATTTGGTTACGAGAAATTTGCCTACATGTTGCCTACATGATTTCCGGGGTTTGCCTACATGTTGCCTACATGTTTTTCCTGTTTTTTGCCCTATTTTTTGATTTTTTCTGCATAACTTCTTCACAATCGGTGTGCCATTTTGGCAGTCAGCAAGTGGCACCTTGCCGTCGATCAAGTTACGGGTTGCCGTCAAGCAAGTTACGGGTTGCCGTCAAGCAAGTTACGGGTAGCCGCCCATCAAGTTACGTCTCGATACCGTCAAAGTCCCACTTTAACGGTGTCAAACCTATGCTTTGACATCGTGAAAACTACGTTTTGATGACGTGATTCCTATGTTTTTACACGCTCAAAATGTAGTTTTTCCCATTTACTACCATACTACCACTTATCTACCACCATAAGTCAACCTTCACATTACCAGCAAATTACATGCTTTGGTGGCAGATGGCAGTAATACTCTCAAAAATCTCTCGCGCGCGCGAGGCTATGGATTCTGTTAGAAAGTATGGCCTGCGGCGATGGTTAGGATGGTGCGATGGGGATTGTGTAACCCCGAGGGCGTGTCATCGGTAATCGAGGCGCGGCGGTAGTCGATGGCGGCACGTATATGGGTGCGCAGTGCCGTTCCTGGGAAGATAAAGGTGTATTTTGCCTGTAGGCCTATGCTAAATTGCGGAGCCGTCAGATAATGGTAGTCACGCCAGAGCAGGGTCTCCATCGTAGCCGGTTGAGGCTGCTTGCCACTGGGAGTGACGAACGTTCCGTCAGAGTAGGGGGCGCCAGAGCCTTTCTGGTAGCCTCCTTTTACCATAATGTTCCATACGCCTTTAGACAGCATGATATTGCGTGCGACACTCGCCGTCACTTCGTTGGTCCTCAGCTGTTGCTGACGATAGTACGGATAGAGATAGGCCGTGATGTCGCGCTGCTGCCAATGATAGCCAGCCGTGATGGTCCATGTGGGTAACTCATGGCGTATGCCAAGATACATGGTGTAGTCGACATCCAGGTTGCGCCAGCGCTTGTCCGCGCTCTCTGCCGCATCGTAGTATTCGTAGTGCGTCGCCCCATTGGCATTGGTCAGTCCGCGGTAGGTGTTGATGCGGTTCTGCAGCTTCTCGTGCTGATAACGGATGTCGAGGAGGGCCCGCGTCGCCCCTTTCTCGTAGGAGAGCCGCATGTGTTCTGCAAAGACGTTGCGGTCGTGGTCGGTATAGGTGATGGTATAGGGCGACTTGCGACCATAATAGCCTGTGGAGTAGCTGTATGTCAGCGCATTGAAAACGGAGAAGGGGCCCTGGTCTAAGGAGAGTTGCAGGCTCCCGCTGTGGCCGTCCTCGAAGAGCGGCATCTCGTTGGTCTTGTCCGTATAGCCCTCGTTGCCAAACTGCTCTACGTTACCCATCAAGGCACCATAGTCAATGAGCGACTTAAACACCTTCTCGTTCTTGCCGTAGGTGTTGAACGACAGACTCTCTGTGCGACGCTTATAGGTGTAGTCGGCACCAATGTTGAGTGTAGAGTGCTGAATGTTGAATGTCGTCAAGACGCCAGCGGTAATCTTCAGGTCCATCAACTTGTTCTTATGGCGCAGGTCCTTGTATTTGGCATAGTTGCCTGCCGTGTAGTCCATACGCAGGCCGATGGAAAGCTTGGGACTGAACGAATAGCTGAGGGCACCCGTCAGCTGATAGGTGTCGCGATGCTTGCGACCCAGATTGGTCAGCGAGTCCTCCACGATGTCGAAGGGCAGACGGTCTTGCATGAAGACAGAGCCCGCCATATCGCTGCCTGAGAAGTTGTCGTAGCTGAGGGCACCATAAACCACCGTATGCGGACTGATGCGATAGTACGACTCGATGGCTGCCAGCAGGTCGGTGACAGAGGGCGATCCGCTGATGTCTGTGAGCTTGCCGCTGGCATGACTGAGCGAGAGTTCCGTCTGTGCGATGTTCTTATGGTTGTATAGTGCCTGCGTCAGTGCTGCGGCATTACGCTGGGTGAGCCAGGGCGACGACTGTTGGATAAAGTGGTAGTCGCGCAGGAGCAGCGAGTCTTGGGCTGCAATGGTATTGCAGCATACAAGGAGCAGGAGGGCGATATATGTTAGTTTCTTAGTGAGCATGTCTGTCTTTCGTGGAAATCGTTGGTAGCGTTGTTAGAGTTCTGATAGATGATGTGTGCCCCATTGTTGCGACTGGCCTCTGCGTCAATGCCGCTGGGGTCGGTGCTGCCGTCAACACCTAAGACGTAGTTGTAGACGAGCTTGTCTTTGTTCTCCTGCAACATCTCTGTGGCCTGGCGGTCGACGTTGCGGTAGACAGAGTGCCCTTTCTTGTTGGTCATCCATACGAAGCCGGCATCAATGTCTGCCGTCAGACGCTTGACACACTGTGTGGAGTAGTCGCTGGAGAAAACCTCAATGGCGTTGATAATCCACGTGTTAGGCACTTTCACGCAGCGTTTGACGGGATTGGCCCCACCACCGTCGTACCAGTAGTTGGCCGTGTTGGCGGCAAAGTCGGCAGGCGCGACATCTTTGGTCTGGAACAAGACGATGGCTGGCGACGAGTTGCTCAGCGGCCAGGCGTTGCCTTGTCCGTAGACTGCCGCTTTCAGATAGTGCGATGTGGGAATCTCCTCTGACGGCGTAGGGCAGTAGCGCTGGTTGCTGTAGCCGCTCTCTGGGTCGAACATGCAGTAGTAGTCGGGATTGGCAAAGTTGACGGAGTTGCTGTAGGATAGCGTGTTGTTAATGGCTCCGTGGATGTTGATGACCACCTGCGAATAAGGTTCGATGGTCAGCGTGGCAGGGAAATACCAGATGCCGTTCCACAGTGGCGTGAAGCCTTCGCCCTCGTAGTTCAGGTGTCCGTCGGCCGTGTAGTTGTTGTTGGTGGCCTGAGCGTTGGCGGGTGCTGCCATTCCAAAGCAGAGATTGTCGTATGACGCTGGCTCTGCGCTGTTGTTATAGAGGACGATGTATTTGTCGTAAAAGAATGACGTGACACCATCGTCGGCCATACATCCGCCACAGTACAGTTCCTTGATGACCAGACGACTGATGACAGCACGCTTCATGGTAATATCGACGGCTGTCTGCTGACCTTTCAAAACGGTTAACTGTCCTGAGGTGCCATTGTAGCTGTAATACTCATTGCTTGCTGTGAAGCGGGTCTGCGAGGTGGATGCCTCATAGAGTCCGGGTGTGACGTTGAATGTAGTAACGCCCTGCTCGTTGGTCGTCTCGACAAACTGACTGCCCGTGCTGATATTGCGCAGTTCGATGTCGATGCCAGAGAGGTCGTCGTCAATACCTGTCAGCGCAATGGTTACGACACCTGTGGAAACTGATGGCGCTTCCTGATTGGAGCAGGACGCCAGCCAGATGTAAGATGTAAGAAGTATGATGTATGATGTGACGTAACGCATAATAGTCTTCATAGCTTGAGTCTGAGTGATAGTCCGTAATAGTAGCTTGGTATGTAGCTGCTGGAGAAGAGCGACATGTCAAGGTCTGTCTGCGACGAGTGTACTGTCTTCATGTTGTTGAAGAAGTTGTTGGCATAGAACGACAGCGAGACGTGGTCGCCAATCTCCTTGGTGATGCTGAGGTTGGCCGAGTAGTAGGCGCTGATACGGTTGGGATTCAGCACGTATGGCGTATTGCTCTTGACCACGAGGTTGCACAGGTCGTTATAGTGATTCTCAAAACCTTTCATTTCGTTGTACTTGGCAGTTCGCTGTGCCTCTGTTATACTTGGATCCTTTAGCATCATATCATACTCCGCCTTTGTTCTATCCAAGTCTTTTTTTGTCTGTAAAAACTCATGTTGAAAAGGACGACGTTCGTCAGGTTTGTCCCATGTGGAATAGTATTCCGGATAGACGGCAATGTATTTGTTTTCCGTCGTGCCGTCGTAGGGTGTGCCGATGTAATCCTTTTGACTGTCGAGCACTATGCCACGTTCCGCACCATCAAGTTCGCTGATGGCTTTGCGGTAGTTGTAGAGCGAAGCTTCCAGGCGCAGGGCAATGATAAGGCGTATCTTGGGAATATGTGTCGTGATGGTCGTGTTGAGGTTCAGCGCTTTCGATATGGCACCATTGGCCACAGATGTTGTTGCCGATCCCGTACTGTTTGTTCCACGATACCAGCCTATATACTGATAGGGCTCCTGGGTGCCCGTCATCTTGGTGTTGCTGTTGTTCATGCTGGCAAACAGCGTCTCGTCGGCACTCTTGTAGTAATAGTAGTTGCCGTCGAAGCGCAGGCTGGTGTTCAGCGACTTAATCTGCTTGAAGTCGATAATCCATTCCAAACCATAGCGGTCGAATGGTGAGCTGTTGACATAGCGGGTGTTGGTCTGATAGAAACGGCGATTTTTATAAGTAAGATGGTCGGGCAGATAGGGTGTAGCCATGCCTGAGGCATCGCTCATGGTAACAACTCCAGTATTTGGGTTAATCGTAAATATCCTGTTTTCTGGTAATATATTTAGAAAATCGGGTAATTCTTCTATACGAGGAGGGGTCAATCCCTTATCAATATATTCTTTCTTGATATAGTTATCTTTAATATCGGTCAGTGCCGTTTCTATTGACGATACAGGCGTGTAGTTATAGCTGAATGGCGTATAGACATTGCTGGCCATGTAAGGATTGTGAGTGCGATGGTGGAAGGCCGACAGCGATACACGCGTACCTTTTATATTAAGCTCTACGCCGATGTCCGTCTGGTTGGTGTATTGCCAGCGCAGGTCAGGGTTGTAAACGGCCTTCGACGGGCGACTGTACCAGGCGCTGACAGTGGTGTTGTCAGCCGTAGATTGCGAACGGAAGACCTCTGTGTCATAATAGGATGGGGTGGGGTACAGTATCTGGAACGACGGCAGCTTGACGCTTTTGCCCCATCCGGCATGGATGCTCAATTCACTTACCCAACGCTTGCGCCTGTTCTGCCAGAAGACATAGCGGCCATTGAAACGCGGCGACAGCGAGTTGATAGTGCCATAGTCAGAACCTTTGATCATGGTGATGTCGTCGCGCAGACCTGCCGTCAACTCTAATCTTGACAGTTTTCCTGTCTTGATGGTGGCTTTCTCTTCAGCATACAGCGCGATGTTGTGCAGCGTTGGCAGGTCGTCATAGCGGTATTCACGCCATGTCGGTGCATAGCGCATGTCATCATAATAGGTTCCGCGGCCATTGTTGCGACTGCCGGTATACTCTGTACCCATCATCAGTCGGCTCATCACCTCGCCGAAGCGTCGCGTCCAGTCGCCTTTTAGGCGTAGCGACCAGTTCATGGGCTTTGACTCCTGATATTGCTTGACATGCCAGTAGCCGGTAGGGCCGAGAACTACAGAATTGAGAAGGTAAGAAGGTGAGGAAGTGAGAAGCTGGTCATAATCCTGCGCCATGAAGTAGCCCTCGTTCATGGTGTGGATGTAGGCCAGTGTCGTGGCGCTGTTGGCGTGTGTGTAGTTTTCTGATGTACGGTCTGACGTGGAGAAGGCACCGCGTAGCGACAGATTGGTAATCCACCGCTTATTGAGCAGCCAGTTCAGTTCGAAGTGGCCACGCAGCATGTTGTCACGCGACTTGCTGTAGTCGTCGAGCTCATTGTCTGGGTCGGCTTCGGCATTATATCCGCCAATGTTGCCAGTCATGCCTACGTTCAGGGTCAGCGGTGTCGTCTCGCGCAAAAAGATGTTCATGTAGTGCAGCGAGAGGTTGTTGCGCTGATAGGCCGTATGGGGCGAGGCCGCATCAGAGAACGAGCGGGCATGCTCCACCGATACGTTCAGTACACCGAGATTGCGGACCAGCTCGAAACCTTTGTTCAGGGCAATCTGCCGTGTGTGCTGGTTGAGCTTGCCTTCAACGATGAATGGTGACTTACCCTTGCGGGTATTCACCTTGACGACGCCGTTCGACAGGTCGCCATACTCTACCGATGGGATGCCAGTAACAATCTCTACCGACTCGATGTTCGACGCGCTGATGCTACGGGTTGAGGCTCCAGCTGTTTCACCAGCGGCAGCATTGTTGTCCATGCGCATGCCGTCGACCTCAATAGCCGTACCAAACGAGGCGAAACCTTTCTCCTGACTGCCACTGCGCAGGGCCATGCGTGAGTCGTCCATCAATGTCGGATTCACGCTTTTCCCGCCAGGCAGCAGTGTCGCGATGTCTCCAAGGTTTAGTATCTGCTGTTGGTCGAGTGCCGTGCGGTCAATGGTGTAGCTGGTGGTAGCCTCGTTCTGCTTACGCTGGGCCGTCACCGTTACCTCGTCGAGCTTCAGCGTTTCCTGTTTCAGCGTAATGCGCAGCCGCGGAATGTCTTTGGTGATGTCTATGGTGAGCTGGCGGGTGGCATAGCCCAGACACTGAATGGTCAGTGTGGCTTTGCCCATCGGCATGTTCTTGATGCTGAACATGCCGTCGGCATCGGTGATGGCCCAATAGCCGTTTTCCTTCATCAGGATGGAGGCAAACTCAATGGGCTTATGGCTGTCATCGTCGGTGATGCGGCCGGCTACCGTCACGTGCTGTGCCTGCACGGCTATCGCGCAGCAGACAACGGTCAGGCAAAAGAGGAGTATCCTTTTGTACATGTTTATGTTTTATTCGACTGCAAATTTACGATTTTTTTGCCGATCAGACAATACCTATTAATGGGTAATGATGTAAATTATTCTTAATTTTCGGTGTCAGGTTCGTTTTTTATTCGTATCTTTGTCCGAAATTTCACAACTAAGATGAAAAAAGCAGTTACATTATTACTCTTTTTTGCCACTCTGTGCCTATGGGCACAGCCATTGCCACAGGACCCCACATTCCGTATGGGTAAGCTGAAGAATGGCTTGACGTATTACATTCGCCATAATGCCAAGGAACCGGGACTGGCTGATTTCTATATTGCCCAGAAGGTGGGCAGTATCCAAGAGGAGCCGCGTCAGCGTGGCTTGGCCCATTTCTTGGAGCACATGGCCTTCAACGGCACCAAGAATTTTCCTGGTAAGGGAAAAAGATTAGGTATTGTGCCTTGGTGCGAGACCATCGGCGTGAAGTTCGGTGCTAACCTCAATGCCTATACCAGCGTAGAGCAGACGGTATACAACATCTCTGCCGTACCTTTGAAGCGTGAAGGTATCATCGACTCGTGTCTGCTCATTTTGCACGACTGGAGCCACTACCTGTTGCTGGAAGACCAGGAGATTGACAAGGAGCGTGGGGTTATCCACGAGGAATGGCGCCAGCGTCGTGCCGGCAAGGCTGTTTCGCGACTGATGGAGCAGGCTATGCCGAAAGTATATAAAGGTACAAAGTATGAGGACTGCATGCCCATCGGTTCAATGGATATCGTCGACAATTTCCCCTATCAGGACTTGCGCGACTATTACCAGAAATGGTATCGCCCAGACCTGCAAGCCATCATTGTGGTAGGCGATATCGATGTGGACAAGATGGAGAAGAAGATCAAGAAGATCTTTTCGTCCATTCCTATGCCCAAGAATGCAGCCAAGCGTGAATACTATCCTGTCGGTGATAATGACAGAATGATTGTAGATATAGAGAAAGACCGCGAACAGCCCGTGGTGCTTTGTCACCTCTACCAGAAGCGTGCCGCAACACCTGACAGCGAGAAAAACGATGAGAAATATCTGCGTGGCGATTATGTGGACGAACTCATTGCCAGCATGCTCAATGACCGCCTGACAGAAATGAAGCAGCAGGCTGTGCCACCCTTCCAGAGTGCTACGGCTCGTGTGTCAACCTTCTTCCTTAGTCGCACAAAGGAGGCTTTCTCGCTTTCTGTCAGTTGTAAGGAAGAGAATGTCCTGGGTGGTTTGATTGCTGCTGTTGGCGTAGCCGAACGTGCTCGTCAGCATGGCTTTACGCAGAGTGAGTTGGAGCGTGCCAAGAGCCAGAAGTTAAATCACGATGAACGAAAGTATCGTGAGCGCAATGACCGTCGCAATGCCAAGTATGTCACAGCCTGTGTGCAGAATTTCCTGAACAACGAGCCGCTTATTTCCATAGACGATCAGTTGGACTTGACGCGCCGCTTCGACCGTGAGGTGACGCTCGAAGAGATTAATGAGGCTGTACGTGAACTGATTACAGATAAGAATCAGGTGGCTATCATGTATGCACCCGATAAAGAAGGATTGATTCTGCCTACTGAACAGCAGATAGAGGATGTGATTTTGGCTGCCCAGCAGTTGAACTATGCACCCTATCCTGAGAAGGAGCCCACCGTCGATCTCGGTGCGTATCTCCAGCCTCTTACCGCTAAGCCCGGCTCTATCGTCAGCGAACGCGACTATAAGCATGGTTTTGTAGAGTGGACGCTCTCAAATGGTATGAAGGTGTATGCGAAGAAGACCAACTATGCTGCTGATGCTGTGTCGCTGACGATGCGTGCTGAAGGTGGTACATCTGTTTATGGCGATGAGGATATTCCCAACTTCTCACTTCTTAACAGCGCCATCACCGATGCCGGTGTGGCAGAGTTTGACGCCATCACCCTGCGCCGTATGCTGACTGGCAAGTCTGTACGTGTCAGCATCTCGGTGGCCTCGCGAACACAGACCATCAATGGTGGCGCAGCATTGAAAGACCTGCCGGCACTCTTCCAGTTGTCACATCTCTATTTCACGCAGCCTCGTCGCGATACTGTTGCCTGGCAGGGACTGCTCAATCGCACACAGGCCTTCCTGACCAATCGCAACGCCTCACCCAAGGTCGACTATAACGACTCTGTACGTGCTGTGCTCTATGGTCATCACCCACGTCTGGAGCCCGTGGTACAGAGTACAATCCAAAAAGCGGACTATGATCGTATCTTGGAGATTTACAAAGAGCGCTTTAGTGATGCTTCTAACTTTAAGACCGTGATTATTGGTAATTACGACGAGCAACAGCTGCGCCAACTGTGTTGTCAGTACTTGGCGACGTTGCCATCTACCTATAAGGCAGAGAAAACGAATTGGAAGAACGTTCCTCAGATTGTCAAGGACTCTAAGGTCAGCACCTTCCGCAAGAAGATGGCCACGCCATTGGCCAATGTCGGTATTTTCTATTCTGCTGATATTCCGTTTACGCCTCAGGCCGATTTGGAGCTCGACTTCCTGACCCGCGTGCTGAAGATAGCCTATACTGATTCTATACGCGAAGAGAAAGGTGGCACCTATGGTGTCAGCGTGGCTTTCGACTTTAACAAGGACGACCACCCCAGCGCCACGTTGAGCATCACTTATAATGCCGATCCGGAGCGCTATGATGAGCTGAACCCCGTCGTCTACGAGCAGTTGGCAAATATTGCCAAGAATGGTCCCGTGGCGTCAAGTATGGACAAGGTAAAGAAATATCTGGTCAAGCAGTATCAGCAGGCAGCTGTAACCAACGACTATTGGAGCTACGTCATCTGGCACGAGTTGGACGATGAGACAGATTTTGACAAAGACTACTGCCAGATGGTCGAGCAGATGACGCCTGAGCAGGTGCAGCGTATGGCCCAGCGACTGTTGGATGCAAAATGCTGCATAGAAGTGACGATGCTTTCAGAAAACTAACTAACCAACCAAATATTAATTATGAAAAAATTGATTTTTGCATTGATGGCGATGGCAGCAATGGTTGCCTGCCAGAAGGAGCATGCTCCGTTCAATTATCGTGGACTGGCTTTTTCTCTGCCTGTCACCCAGTTTGTTGACTCTATGCAGGCCCGTGGCTTTGCTGTAGATTCAGCAGCGTCAGACAGCGGAAATACCGTTGTGCTGGCCAATGCCGCAGAGCACTATCGTGTGTTGGCTGCGTTTAAGGGTGAAGAGTTGCTGGTCGTACAGGAAACCTACAACCTGTCGACCAATGACAGCACACGCCAGATGTGGCAGCAGATTCACGATGGACTGGAGAAGGAACTTGACGCATGGCCCGACTGTCCGGTGCTGAAGGACGACCACAAGGAGGCCAACTTCGATACGGGCGACGGCATCATCAGCGTTCTGCTAGAAAATACTTATACGCCTACGCTCACCGTACGTTATACCAAGAAAAGCGGCCAATAAGGTATATGAATAAGAGAAGCGCAGGTTATACAACTTGCGCTTCTTTTTTGTTTAGTTGCGGAGGCAGGACTCGAACATGCGACCTCCAGGTTATGAGCCTGGCGAGCTACCAACTGCTCCACTCCGCGATGTTATTTTTCTTAAGCGGCTGCAAAGGTACGACTATTTTTTTATATACGCAAATATTTTGCAAAAAAAGTGCAAATATTTCGCCTTTTCGTACTTTTGCCGTCAAATTATTTGGTCGTTTCAGAAGTATTCTCTAAATTTGCACATTGTAACTGTAATGTGCAATTAATAGAGATTAGGAGGAACAGAGATGTCAATATCAAAGACCCGCCAGCTATTAGTCGATATAGCCCGCCAGCTGTTTGCTAAGAACGGTTTGGAGAATACCACCATGAATGATATTGCCCAGGCCTCGGGCAAGGGTCGTCGCACGCTATATACCTATTTTAAGTCAAAGGAGGATATCTATTATGCGGTGATAGAGTCTGAGTTGGAGCGTCTGTCTGACCAGTTGGACGAGGTGGCTGCCAAGCGCATTCCTCCTCAGGAGAAGATTGTCGAGCTGATCTATTTGCACCTGAGCATGATTCGTGAGACGGTGGTGCGCAACGGCAACCTGCGTGCCGAGTTTTTCCGTAATATCTGGATGGTCGAGAAGGTCCGCAAGAATTTCGACGATGCTGAGATAGAGTTGTTCCGTAAGGTTTTCCGCGAGGGCAAGGAAGATGGCGAGTTCGATATCGACAATGTAGACTTGGTGGCCGATATTACCCATTATTGTATCAAGGGCTTGGAGGTGCCTTACATTTACGGCCGTATTGCCCACGGCATGACCGCTGAGGCTACGAAGCCCCAGGTGGCCAAGATTGTTTATAGCGCCTTGGGTAAGCGCAGATTATGAACAGAGAGATATTTAAAAGAACTGAATTATAAATCTTAAATTGTAATTTGAAATGGGATTATTAGAAGGTAAGACAGCGCTGATTACCGGCGCTGCACGCGGTATCGGAAAAGCTATCGCGCTGAAGTTCGCCGCTGAAGGCGCCAATATCGCATTTACTGACCTGCAGGTCAACGAGGAAACCGAGCAGGAGATTGCCGCCTTGGGTGTGAAGGCTAAGAGCTATGCATCGAATGCTGCTGACTTCGCTCAGACCGAAGAGGTGGTGAAGGCTGTAAAGGAAGAGTTTGGAAGCATTGATATTCTGGTTAACAATGCCGGTATCACGAAGGACGGTCTGATGCTCCGCATGACTGAGCAGCAGTGGGATGCTGTGATTGCCGTCAACCTGAAGTCGGCCTTCAACTTCATCCACGCTTGTGTGCCCGTGATGATGCGTCAGCGTGGCGGTTCTATCATCAATATGGCTTCTGTCGTTGGTGTTCACGGTAATGCCGGTCAGGCCAACTATGCTGCTTCTAAGGCAGGCTTGATCGCTCTGGCTAAGAGTATCGCCCAGGAGATGGGCCCCAAGGGTATCCGCGCCAACGCTATCGCCCCTGGCTTCATCGAGACGGCAATGACTGCTGCCCTGCCTGAGGAGGTTCGCAACGAGTGGAAGCAGAAGATTCCTCTTCGTCGTGGTGGACAGGTCGAGGATATTGCCAATGTGGCAACCTTCCTGGCATCTGATTTGTCGAGCTATGTCAGCGGTCAGGTGATTCAGGTCGATGGCGGCATGAACATGTAAGATGTCTGAAGTAAGACGTAAGATGTAAGAAGTATGGAAGTCGTTTACGAGGACAACCATATTATCATAGTCAACAAACAGAGTGGGGAGATCGTACAGGGTGATAAAACTGGCGATCGCCCCCTTTCTGATATCGTCAAGGCGTATATCAAGGAGAAATACCAAAAGCCCGGCGAGGTGTTTCTCGGCGTGGTACACCGTCTTGACCGTCCTGTCAGTGGCCTCGTTGTATTTGCCCGCACCTCTAAGGCGCTGACCCGTCTGAACAAGATGTTTGCCGAAGGACAGGTACATAAGACCTATTGGGCAATTGTGAAAGGTGAGAAAGCAAGGGGTGAGAAGGTGAGTGGCGAGTGGCATACGCTCGAGCACTGGCTGGTGCGCAACGAGAAGCAAAACAAGTCGTATGCCTACGACCGTGAAGTGCCGCATAGCAAGCAGGCCCTCCTGAAGTATCGCGTCATTGGCCACAACGACAACTACCAACTGGTGGAAGTTCATCTGATGACCGGTCGTCACCACCAGATACGCTGTCAGCTGTCGGCGATAGGCCTTCCCATCAAGGGCGACCTGAAGTATGGCGCTCCTCGCAGCAATTCTGACGGCAGCATCTCGCTGCTATCACATCGGGTATCCTTTGTCCATCCAGTGTCGAAGGCCCTGATTGAAGTAGAATCTCCATTACCTGCCGACGCTGTCTGGCAGAGTATGATTATAAATAAGTAAGGTTATGAAGAAAGCCTTATGGTGGATATTGGGTCTTTTGCTAAGTCCCGTTCTCTTGTTTGTCATACTGACGGTTTTGCTTTATCTGCCGCCCGTACAGAATTGGGCTGTTGATAAAGTTGCCGAGGTGGCTTCCGAGAAGACGGGTATGCAGATTACGGTCGGTGAGGTGCGTCTGGCTTTTCCGCTCGACTTGTCTATCGACCATTTCCTGATGTGCCAGGAGGCAGACACCATAGCCGATATGGACCACCTGGTGGTCGATGTCCAGCTTGTGCCGCTCTTCTCTAAGATCGTGGTCATCAACGAGCTGGAGATCACCAACACAAGCCTGAATACCGCCGGACTGGTCGAGGCCGCACGGGTGAAAGGACACTTCGGCCGCCTTTTCGTGTCGAGCAAGGGTATCAATCTGGACGAGCAAACCGTTGAGGCCAATGGTACCCGTCTGGAAGATGCCCACCTTGACATCCAGTTGAACGACTCCGTCCCTGAGGATACGACCAAGTCTGAGAATTTGTGGAAGATTCATGTCGACGAGGCTGCCATCTTGCGTTCCGACGTGGCGTTGCACATGCCTGGCGACACCATGAGCGTCTGTGCCCATTTCGGCTCGCTGACAGCCAGCGAGGCACTCATCGACCTGGGCACCCAGACCTATACCGTCGGCAGCGTGGAATGGGCCAATGGCCGTATGCAGTACGATCAGAATTTCCAGCCGCACGTCGAGGGCCTGGACTTCAACCATATCGATCTCAACCATATCCATGTGGCGGTCGATAGCATCTATTTCCACGACCCTACGCTGCGCCTTTATCTGCGTCAGGTAGCCCTACGCGAGAAGAGTGGCATGCAGGTGACCAACCTGTCGGGCCCCATCGTGATGGACGACGGCCATCTGCGCCTGCCCAAATTCCGCCTGACCACTCCCGAGAGCGATATAGACGTTGAACTCGATATGCCGCTGTCGCTGATGGATAAAGACAATGTCAGCAACATGCGCCTGCGCCTGAACGCCCAGCTGGGGCGCAACGACCTCATGCGCTTCATGGCTACGATGCCCTCGTCGTTCACCCAACAGTGGCCACACTATCCGCTGACCGTTCGCGGCTTGTTCAACGGCAACATGCAGCAGATGGACTTTCAAGATGTCGAGCTGTCGCTGCCTACCGCTTTCCATGCCACCGCCACCGGCTTTGTTTCGCATTTCGACAACCCTCAGCAGCTACGTGCCGACGTACAGTTTACGGCTACCACCCAGAATCTGTCTATGGTCACTGCCATGTTGCCTCGCGACGTGCAGCGCAACTACCGCATTCCCCCCATGTCGGCACAAGGCCGCATGAAGGCCAATGGCGAAGCTTATTTCGCTGATGTCACATTACACGAGGGTAGGGGCACCGTCAAGGCCGTCGGCTCATTCGACAGCCGTGCCTTGCGCTATCGTGCCAATGTCAGCATCCGCGACCTGAACCTGCATCACTTCATGCCGCGCGACTCTATCTATACCCTTAGCGCTGATATCAACGCCCAGGGACAGGGCACCGACTTCCTGTCGCCGCGCACCACCCTACAGGCCGACACCCGCATCCACCACCTGCGTTATGGCTCCTGGAATCTGGATCATATCAACGCTACGGCACACCTCGACAAGGGTCACGCCTTGCTGGATGTGCTGAGCGACAATCCCCTTGTCAAGGGTCATGTCACGATGGATGCGCTGATGAATACCAAGCGGCTCATTGCCAATATGTCTGCCGATGTCGACCATGTCGACCTCTTCCGGATGCAAGTGGTGCCCCAGCCGCTCTCCATCGGTCTCTGTGGCAGCTTTGACGTCAATTCCGACCTGAAGCTGACGCACACGCTCACCGGACTCGTCAGCGACATCACCGTCCGCGATTCCGTAAAGGCAGAGCGTACCGAGTTTGTTGGCATTCATGCGCGGACCGACTGCGATACGACCCTGCTGCGTGCTCAGAGCGGCGACTTCATTGTAAAGCTCGACGCTAGCGGCGACTACGAGCGGCTGTTGCGCCAGCTGGCCATTCTGGCCGACTCCGCGATGGCCCAGCTGGAGCGAAAGACCATTGACCAGCCAGCCTTGCGCCGTCTGTTGCCCGACATGAAGCTGCATGTCGAGGGCAAGCAGGACAACCCCGTCGCTGCCGTGCTGAAGACCGGTGAGCACATCGATTTCAAAGACCTGCTGTTCGATATGCAGCTCTCGCCCGTTAGCGGCATCAACGGCAATGGCTACGTCCATTCGCTGGTGGTCAGCGATGTCCGTCTGGATACCATCAACTTCCGTCTGACGCAGCGTAAGGAGAATCTGAGCTTTGGCGGTCAGATACGCAACAACAAGAAAAACCCGCAGTTTGTCTTCAACGCGCTGTTCGACGGCATCCTGCAGGAACATGGCGCCACCTTTGGCGTGCGCTATTATGATGCCGACAACCGCATGGGTGCCCGCATCGGTGCCAAGGCCGAGGTCGTCGACAGCGGTCTGGTGATGCACCTCTTGCCCGACCGTCCGACGGTAGGCTATAAGGAGTTTGCACTCAACAAGGACAACTTCGTCTTCCTGGGCTCCGACAAGAAGGTACGCGCCGATGTGACGCTACGCGCCGACGATGGCATGGGTGTGCGCATCTTCTCCGAGGATACCGATCCTACGGCCCTGCAAGACCTTACCGTGACGCTCCATCAGTTCAATCTCGACGAGGTCACCTCCGTCATTCCCTATGCCCCCCGTATGACGGGTATGCTCAATGGTGATGTCCATGTCGTCCTGAATGCCGATGGCCAGCTCTCGGCGGTCAGCGATATGGCGGTGCGCAACATGACCTATGAACGCTGTCCCATCGGTAACGTCAGCACCGAGATGGTCTATCTGCAGAAAGAGGGCGATGCTCATGCTGTCGAGGCTCGACTCATGAAGGACGACATCGAGGTCGGCTTGCTCTCAGGAACCTATTATAATGCCGGCGAGGGCTCGCTCGACGCCAAGCTGACGCTCCAGCACCTGCCACTGTCCATCGTCAACGGCTTCGTGCCCGACCGCTTGGTGGGCCTGCAGGGCTATGGCGATGGCGAGTTCACCATTCAGGGCCCTGTCTCTGCACCTATCGTCAATGGTGAGCTGCTGCTCGACTCGTCGTATGTCGAGAGCATCCCCTATGGCATCACGCTGCGTTTCGACGACGACCCCGTGCGCATACAGAACTCCAACCTCTTGTTCGAGAACTTTACCGTCTACTCTATCAACGAGAATCCGCTGAATATTCAGGGCAATGTCGATTTCCACGATCTCGACCATATCACGACCAATCTCCGCATGCGTGCCAAGAACTTCCAGCTCATTGGCACCAAGGAACGCAACAACAGCGTGGCCTTCGGCAAGGCGTTTGTCGACCTCTATGCCCGTGTGCAGGGACCCCTCGACAATCTGAACATGCGTGGCCGCCTGAGCGTGCTGCCGTCGACCGATGTGAGCTACATCCTGCGCGACACACCGCTGACTACCGACAACCAGATGGAGTCGCTGGTGAAGTTCGTAGACTTCAGCGACACCACCGAGGTGGTCGTCGAGCGGCCTTCGCTGACGGGTTTCCGCATGGATATGACCGTCGACGTGTCGAAGGGCACCCACGTTAAAGCCTACCTCAACAGCGACCACTCCAACTATATCGATCTGATGGGTGGCGGTACGCTGCGTATGGTCTACTCGCCTGCCGACAATCTGCAGCTGACGGGTCGCTATACGCTGTCCAACGGTGAGATGAAGTATCAGTTGCCGGTCATTCCGCTGAAGACGTTTACCATCCAGGACGGCTCGTATGTCGAGTTTACGGGCGAGATGATGAACCCCACGCTGAACATTACCGCCACCGAGCAGACCAAGGCGTCGGTCAGCACGTCCGGTGAGGTGGGGCGCTCGGTCGACTTCGTCTGTGGCGTCATCATCACCAAGACGCTCAACGATATGGGTCTGCAGTTCATCATCGATGCCCCCGAGGATATGCAGCTGCACAGCGAGCTGCAGGCCATGTCGAAAGAGGAGCAGAGCAAGCTGGCGGTCACCATGCTCACCACCGGCATGTACCTCAACAGCGCCAGCACCGGCTCGTTCTCCATGAACTCGGCGCTCTCGTCGTTCCTCAACTCGCAGATCAGCTCTATTTCTGGCAACGCCCTGCGCACCCTCGACCTCTCGTTCGGTATGGACAACACCACCGACGCCTCCGGTCAGCAACATACCGACTACTCGTTCAAGTTTGCCAAGCGTTTCCTGAACAACCGTCTGAAGGTGGCGGTAGGCGGCAAGGTCACCACCGGCGAGGAGATGCCGGGTGGCCGCAATAACTCGTTCTTCGACAATGTGTCGATGGAGTATCGCCTCGACCAGTCGGCCACGAAATACCTGAACTTCTATTTTGAGAATAATAGCTACGACTGGCTCGACGGCTATTCGCAGAAATACGGCGGTGGCTTCATCTGGCGTCGCTCACTGCAGAAATTCACCGATATCTTCCGTCTCAAAGAACCCCTGCGCACCGTGCCTGCCGTACGTCGTGACACGCTAAAGACTACTCCTGCCCATGAAACGAAATAAGTACTTGCTTCTTGCCTCTTGCCTCTTGCTTCTTGCTTCTTGTTCCATGACCAAGAACATTCCCGAGGACGACCAGCTGTTCATCGGCTTGGAGAAGATGGTCTATAACGGTGCCGACGAGAGCGACAATATGATTGAGACGCAGCAGGAACTCGAGGCCGCACTGGCCATCGCCCCCAACGGCTCGCTCTTTGGCAGCAGCTACTACCGTGTACCGTTCTCCCTGGGCGTATCTATCTGGAATCGCTATGCCGACAGCGAGTCGCCCTTTGCCCGCTGGATGACGCGCTCGTTTGGCAAGCAGCCCGTCCTCATGTCGTGGGTCAACCCCGTGCTGCGTGCCAGCGTCGGACGTAATGTGTTGCACAATCACGGATACTTCAGCGGAGCCGTCGACTACGAGGTCGTCCAGCAGAAGAATCCCAAGGAGGCAAAAATCCGCTATACCATTACCCCTGGGCGCCTGACACTCATCGACAGCATTGCTTATGTGGGCTTTCCTGCCGAGGCCGACAGCATGATCCGCAGCACGCTCGACGAGGCCTCCATCCATCGTGGCGATGCGTTTACCGTCAGCGCCATCGATGCCGAGCGCCAGCGCATCAGCACCATGTTGCGCAACAATGGCTACTACTATTATCAGCCGGGCTATGCCTCTTACCTTGCCGACACGCTGGTGGTCGACGGCAAGGCCCAGTTGCAGCTGCGCCTGGCCGACGGGGTGCCCGACGCCGCCAAGCATCCGTGGTACATCGGCCGCATCGCCATCAACATGCGCAAGTCGATGATGGAACAGTATACCGACTCCATCCAGCGCCGCTGGCTGACCGTCCGCTTCTCGGGCAAGAAGCCGCCCATCCGCACCCGTGTCTTGCTGGCCGACATGAAGCTGCGGCCGCGCAAGGCCTACAGCTATTCTGACTATCTCGAGACCAGCAGCAAAATCAATGCCATGGGCCTCTTCTCGTCTACGCAGTTTCAGTTTACGCCGCGCGACACCACCGCCCAGTGCGACACCCTCGACCTCACGCTCAACTGCACCTTCGACCGCCCGTGGGACTTCTATATCGAGACCAACTTCAATGCCCGCACCATCGGTCGCATGGGTCCTGAGCTGAAGATGGGTGTCACGCGCCGCAACGCCTTCCGTGGTGCTGAGAAGATTGACCTCAACCTGCACGGCTCTTACGAGTGGGCCACCAGCAACGGCTCGTCCATGAACAACTACGAGTATGGTGCCGACGCCTCCGTAGAGTTTCCGCGACTCATAGCACCCTTTGTCCCCACGCGCATACTCCGCCGCGACACAAAGACCGGTGCCGCTGTGCGCCGTCGCCTGTTCTACTCCACGCCCACCACGCTGGCCAAGCTCTCCACCGACATCATCTACCGCCCCAGCTACTACAAGATGCACGTCGTCAGCGGCGAGTGGACCTATCGCTGGCAGACCTCCGAGTCCAGCCACCACGAGTTCTCGCCACTCACCGTGAAGTATCAGTTTATGAATAGCCATACCGAGAATTTCGACAACATCATCCGCCAGAATCCCTATCTCTCGGTCACCATGCAAGACTACTTCATCCCCGAGATGCGCTATACCTACACCTATACCAGTCCTTCGCGCCTGCTGCACCCCATCCGCTGGGAGACCACCGTTGCCGAGGCAGGCAATGGCGTAGCCCTCTACGATGTCGTCACCGGCAAGCAGTGGAACGACAAGGACAAGTCCATGTTCAACAATCCCTATTCCCAGTTCCTTAAGCTCGAGACTGACTTCTCGAAGACCTGGACGCTCGACAGCCACTCTAAGCTCGTAGGCCACGTCAATGCTGGCGTCATCTATGCCTACGGCAACAGCGACTGGGTGCCCAACAGCGAGCTCTTCTATGTCGGTGGTGCCAACAGCATCCGCGCCTTCTCCGTGCGCGGTGTGGGCCCCGGCAACTTCCCCGGTGTCGACAACAAGGCCCAGTCGTACCTCATGCAGAATGGCGACATGAAGCTCGTGCTCAACCTCGAATACCGCCGACAGCTCTTCGACAACCTCTATGGTGCCCTCTTCCTCGATGCCGGCAACATCTGGAACCTGCGTCAGGACCTCGATGTCGACCTCTCCTCAGACGCTACGTTCAGCGGCGGACGCTTCCGCCTCAAAGACCTCCCCCGGCAGATGGCCCTCGGCACCGGCATAGGCCTGCGCTACGATCTCAGCTTCCTCATCATCCGTGTCGACTGGGGCCTCGGCCTCCATGTGCCTTACGACAACGACCGCAGCGGCTACTTCAATGCCCACACCTTCCGTCGCGACCAGACCCTCCACTTCGCCATCGGCTATCCGTTCTAAAAATAAACGGCTAATAGTTTTGCCGTTTGCCGTTTTGTTCGTACCTTTGCAAACGGAAAATAATAATATTAAATTAGAAGATATGAAACCAACATTATTTCTATTGGCTGCAGGCATGGGTAGCCGTTATGGCGGTCTGAAGCAGCTGGACGGGCTGGGCCCCAATGGTGAGACCATCATGGACTATAGCATCTACGACGCCATACAGGCCGGCTTCGGCAAGATAGTATGGGTGATTCGTAAGGATTTCGAGGAGCAGTTCCGCACACAGATTCTGTCGAAGTACGAGGGTAAGGTGCAGTGTGAGCTGTGCTTCCAGGAGTTGGACGCGCTGCCCGAGGGCTTCACAGTGCCCGAAGGTCGCCAGAAGCCGTGGGGTACGAATCACGCAGTGCTGATGGGTAAGGACGTGATCAAGGAGCCGTTCTGCGTCATCAACTGCGACGACTTCTACGGTCGTGACTGCTTCATGCAGATAGGTAAGTTTCTGAGTGGTCTGAAGGAGGGCACCCGTGGACAGTATGCAATGGTGGGCTTCCGCGTATGTAACACGCTGAGCGAGAACGGCAGCGTGGCCCGTGGTGTATGCTCGTATAACGACCAGCGTCACCTGACGGACGTCGTGGAGCGTACGGAGATTCTGCGCAAGGACGGCACGATACAGTTTAAGGACGAGCAGGGCGAGTGGCAGACGTTGGACGACAACACGCCCGTCTCGATGAATGTGTGGGGCTTCACGCCCGACTACTTCGAGTATTCGGAGGCGTATTTCAAGGAGTTCCTCTCTGACCCGAAGAACATGGAGAACCTGAAGGCTGAGTTCTTTATCCCGCTGATGGTGAACAAGCTTATCACCGAGGGTACGGCAACCTGCGAGGTGCTCGACACAACGTCGAAGTGGTTTGGCGTGACGTATGCTGCCGACCGCGAGGAGACGGTAGCACGCATACAGAAACTGGTGGACGAGGGAGTGTATCCCAACAAGCTGTTTTAATGCATAATTCATAATTATTGAACATGCTGGAACCGATAATGACTGACGGGGAGTGCAGTGCGCTGCACTCCCTGATTAATGATACGCAGACGGTGGTGCTGTGTTGCCACCAGCACCCGGACGGCGATGCGCTGGGCGCTATGCTGGGCATGGCCGAGGTGTTGCGCATGTTGGGGAAAGAGCCGCTGATGGTGGCTCCCGACCAGTATCCTGACTATCTCCACTGGTTGCCCAACTCAGAGAAGATAGTGCGCTACGATAAGCGCAAGGACTATGTAGACACCATGCTGAAGATAGCTGACCTGGTGTTCTGTCTGGACTTCAACACGCTGTCGCGTACTGACGAGATGGCGGCAGCGCTGGCAAAGTCGCCGGCCAAGAAGGTGCTCATAGACCACCATCCCGAACCTGATGTCGATGCAGTGGTCTCGGTGTCGCGCCCCGAGATGTCGTCGGCCTGTGAGGTGGTGTTCCGCGTGGTGTGGCAGCTGGGACTCTTCGAGCAGCTGGGACGCCACTATGCCGTGCCCATCTATTGTGGTATGATGACCGATACGGGCGGGTTTACCTATAACTCGACGAATCCGGAAATCTACTACATTATCTCGCAACTGCTGACGAAGGGTATCGACAAGGACAAGATATACCGTAACGTCTATCATAACTACTCGGAGCACCGTCTGCGCATGGTGGGCCACGTGTTGTGCAACCGGCTGGTGGTCGACGAGCAGCGCCATGCGTCGTACTTTACGCTGACGCGTGAGGATATGGAGAAATACCACTTTGTGAAGGGCGACGCTGAGGGCGTGGTGAACATGCCACTGCAGATAAAAGGCTTGAAGCTGAGCATTTCTTTGCGCGAGGATACCGAGCGCGACCATGTGGTATGGGTGAGCCTGCGGTCGGTCGACGACTTCCCGTGTAACGAGGTGGCGGCACGCTTCTTCAACGGTGGCGGACATCTGAACGCCTCGGGCGGACGCCTCGATATGAGCATGGACGAGGCCGTAGAAACGGTGAAAAGAGCATTTAAAGCTTTTGAAGACACGTTAAAGTAGCCTAATCGTGCGATTTTTTGCCGACAATTTCGTACCTTTGCGGTCGAATTCTAGAATTTTTGCAAACAATGAAGAATAAAATCTGTTCGATGCTGCTGCTGGCTGTCGCCCTGCTGACGGTCGGTTGCAACAATTATGAAACCTATTCTGACAAGAAGAAACAGGAGGCTGACGTCATCAGCCGCTTCATAGCCCAAGAGGGTATTCAGGAAATCAGCGAGGCGGTGTTCGAGGCTCAGGGCCAGACGACCGACGTAGCCAGCAACCAGTTTGTGCGCTTCACCCGTAACGGCGTCTATATGCAGATAGTGCGTAAAGGCTGTGGTAGCAAGCTGGAGGAGAACAATAGGGTGACCGTCCTGTGTCGCTTCATGGAGCAGAATATCCAGAGCGGCGATGTGGTGATACGCAACGATCAGGAGGCGTATATCACGTCGAGCACGTCGAGCAGCGTCAATGTGACCGACTATCTGGACATGATGTCCGTGACACGTTCGGGTACGATCATTACTGCTTCGTTTCTGCAGGGTCTGATGATGTCGTATCACAGTTCGCAGTCGGTGCCTGCCGGATGGCTCGTGCCGCTGAACTATGTCAACATTGGCAAGCCCACTGAAGACGACGACCCCGACGCCGAGACCGCTAAGGTGCGCCTCATTGTGCCCCACTCGCAGGGTACAGCTGATGCCTCGTCGAACGTCACACCCTTCTACTACGAGATCACTTACGAGCGAGAAAGATAAATATTCATACTGATATATGACTCTGATAAAATCTATTTCAGGCATCCGCGGAACGATTGGCGGACGCACAGGCGATACTCTGAACCCACTGGATATCGTCAAGTTTACGACAGCTTATGCCACCTTTATCGGTCGCACCATTCCACAAGATAAAAAAGGAAAGATTGTGGTAGGCCGCGACGGACGCATCTCCGGACCGATGGTCCGCGACGTGGTGTGCGGCACCCTGGTGGGCATGGGATACGATGTGCTTGACATCGGCTATGCCTCGACACCGACCACCGAGTTGGCCGTGACGATGAGCGGTGCCGACGGTGGTATCATTATCACCGCCTCGCATAACCCACGCCAGTGGAACGCCCTGAAGTTGCTGAACCGTGAGGGCGAGTTCCTGACGGCTGCCGACGGGGCAGAGGTGCTGGCTATTGCCGAGAAGGAAGACTTCGACTATGCCGACGTCGACCAGCTGGGCAAGGTGACCATTGACAACTCGTTTGACGACCGCCACGTACAGTCGGTGCTCGACCTGCAGCTGGTTGATGCCGACGCCATCCGTCAGGCACGCTTTACCGTTTGCGTCGACAGCATCAATTCCGTGGGCGGACTGATATTACCCAAGTTGCTGGAGCGTCTGGGCGTAGGCTATAAGTTCCTGAACAGCGACGTGACAGGCGACTTTGCACATAACCCCGAGCCGCTGGAGAAAAACCTCAAGGGCATCATGGACGAGATGAGCACCGGTCACTACGACCTGGGTATCGTCGTCGACCCTGACGTGGACCGTTTGGCCTTCATCTGCGAAGATGGCAAGATGTTCGGCGAGGAATATACGCTGGTCAGTGTGGCCGACTATGTGTTGTCGGAAACAAAGAACAAGTCGCTGACCACCGTCTCAAACCTCTCCAGTACTCGTGCCCTGCGCGACGTCACTGAGAAGCACGGCGGACGCTATGCCGCTGCTGCCGTTGGTGAGGTGAACGTGACGACGAAGATGAAGGAGGTCGGAGCCGTGATTGGTGGCGAGGGCAATGGTGGTGTCATCTATCCTGAGAGCCACTACGGCCGTGACGCGCTGGTAGGCATTGCCCTGTTCCTGACTTCGCTGGCCAAGAAAGACTGCAAGGTCAGCGAGTTGCGCAAGACGTTCCCCGACTACCAGATAGCCAAGAACCGTATCGACCTGACGCCCGTAACGGATGTTGACGCCATCCTTGTGAAGGTGAAAGAGATGTTTGCCAAGGACGCTACGGCACAGGTCAATGACATCGACGGCGTGAAGATTGACTTCCCTGATCGTTGGGTACACCTGCGCAAGTCGAACACCGAACCCATCATCCGCGTGTATAGTGAGGCGGCGACGATGGAGCAGGCCGACGAGTTGGGCAAACAGCTGATGCAAGTGGTTTATGATATGCAATAAAAAAAAGAGGCACACGCCTCTTTTTTTTATTTTCTCATTTTCTCATTTTCTCCATTTCTAAAAGTTCACACCCACGTTCAGGAAGAAGCTGCGGTTGCGGACGGACTGGAAATCGTCTTTGCTGATGTTGGCCAGACCGAAGTCGAAGCCTGCCTCGGCATAGACCATTTGGTACTCTAAGCCACAGCCGATGCGCAGACCACCATCGAGGCGGTTGACAATATTGTAGGAACTTTGCGATTCGCGCTCGGTATAGTTCTTGGTCTTGCCGGCAAAGCCTGCAGCGAGATATCCGCCGAGGAAGGGCTGGATATAGAAGTCGTCGGCAACATCGAACGAATACTTGCAGACCAGCGGCACCTCGAAATAGGTCAGGCGGGTCTTGACATTGTTATACTTGCTCTCACCACCTTTCTCGGAATAGAAAGCACCAACCTCAAGCCAGACGGGGGCGCTGTTGGCCAGTTGGAAGCCATAGACGGCACCAAAGGCCAGTCCGGCGCGGCTATCCATATCCATATCGGCCACGTCGCTCGAGAGTGACGCGATGTTCAGACCCAGGCGCAGACCATAGTAGCGCTCAGTATCATTATGGTTGTAACGGCTACGCTGACGACTATATTCATATTGTGCAAACGATGGCGTAGCAAGGAGTGCGATAAGTGCGAATACAATAATTTTCTTCATGACTTTGTTGGGTGTTTGATGGTTGTTTACCATTTGGCGGACAAAGTTACGAATATTTTTGCTATTTGCCAAGAAATTTCGTGTCAAGATAACGTTGGAACGTATCTTTATACATGTCACCGATGGGCAGATAGGTCTCGCTGTCCATGATGATGCGGTTTTTGTTGACTTCCTGAATCTTCGTGAGGTTGACGATATAGGAGCGGTGTATGCGCATAAAAGTGTCGGGCAGCCGCTCTTCCATCTTCTTCATCGACAGCAGGGTGACAATGGGTTTGCTCTCGCTGTCAAGCCACACCTTCAGATACTCGCTCATGGCCTCGACATAGCGGATGTCAGAGATGCTGACCTTGACGATGCGGTAGTCGGTCTTGAGGAAGATGGTGTCGTTGGAAGGTGAGGAGGGGAGAGGATGAGAAGGTGAGGGGGCGTCAGCGGGTGAACTGCTGACCACAGGGCTGCTTTGCAGCCTTTCTTTTAGCCGGTTGGCAGCCCGCTGAAAGTCTTGTAGGCCAAAGGGTTTGAGCAGATAGTCGACGGCATTGACCCGGAAGCCCTCGACGGCATATTCCGCATAGGCTGTGGTGAAGACGACGAGGGGTGCGACGGTCAGCGACTTGATGAAGTCCATGCCGTTGAGGTCGGGCATGTTGATGTCGCAGAAGATGGCGTCGACGGTGTCGTGCTCGAGGAATGTGCGTGCCTCCAATGCACTCTGACACTGGACAGTCAGTTCGAGGAAAGGCACTTTGCCGATGTAGGCGGCAATCTGCTGGAGCGCTAGGGGCTCGTCGTCAATAGCCATGCAACGTATCATTGGTGTTGGGTGTTAGGGGGATGTTGAGTTCGACGGTATATGTTTCGGGGGTCTCGTGGATATTCAGCGTAAAATTGTTGTCATAGAGTAACTGTAAGCGTTGCTTGACATTGGCCAGGCCGACACCGCCCTTCTCCTGGTTGGGCGTGTCAGCCTTTGAGTTGTGGCAGGTGAAGTGCAGGCGGCTGCTGCTGACCGACGCCTTGATCTCGATGAACGACGGCCGCTGGTAGCTGATGCCGTGCTTGAAGGCATTCTCGATGAACGAGATGAGCATTAGCGGCTGAATGGTCTTGTCGGGAACCTCGTCGGGCAGGTCGACCTCAATGCGTACCTTGTCGGTATAACGCAGGCGCATGAGTGTGACATAGTGGCGGATGAAGTCGAACTCGCGGGTGAGGGGCACGCCGTTCTTGTCGCCCTCATAGAGAATGAACCGCATCATCTTCGACAATTCCAGAATGGTCGACTTCGCCTTCTCGGGATCGATGTCCACCAGTGCATGGATGTTGTTGAGCGTGTTCATAAAGAAGTGAGGATTAATCTGATATTTCAGATACTCCAGCTGCTGTGCGAGGTTCTCCTTCTGCAGAGCAGCCAGCTTCTTCTGGTCGCTACGCCCCTTGAAATAGCCTTTTACGCCGAGGTTCATGCCGAACATCAGCACCAGTACGACGACGGCCACCACGTCGTGCTCACCAAAGAATACCGGTGGGACGTGCTGTCCTTTCTTGAATTCAGGTGGCCGGTGGCGTTTGAACTCCTCCATCTTCTCTATCTGCTCGATGGGTGGTGGACCGTGACGCATCGGCTGCGGACGGTGGGAACACTGGTAGATGATGAACAGCGACAAGATGACGGCGACGATGGAGAAGTAGAGCACTCGCTTCTGCCGGTGTATCAGCATGGGTGCCAACACAAAGTTGTGGACGAGGAACAGGAGAAAGTAGACCACAAACAGCTTCCATACCATGAGGATGTCGCTCCACTGGAACGTGAAGTCAGGCATGCTGACGGAGCGCACATACAAACTCAGCACCGGGGCAGCAAAGAGCATGCCCCAGAGTGCCAAGTAGACGGTATTCTCCTGTCGTGACTGTATCTTCATCCAATACATATAACGTAGCGTTTCTTGATTTATTGTCTAATGTGTTCAGGTCAGCGGCTTACCATCGTGGACCATCACCGCCGCCGCTGGACGAAGAGTAATTGCTCAGTGTGACGGTGTTGCCGTTGCTGATGGTGCCGTCAATGGTAACCATGCCGTTCAGGATGGACGTGCCCTCGTTCACGGTGACGTCTGACTTCAGAGCTGGTGTCGACGAGGTGTAGACGATGAGCTTCAGGTTGCTGCTGCCACCGCTCCATGGGCCACCGCCGCCACCTGTGGTGGCTGCCGGCGTCTTGAAGGCTGCTGCCAGCGTGCTGCCGTTATAGAGCGCATACCAGGCGTTCTTCGACCATGATGACGTGTATTTGCAGGTTCCGCCAGAAATCTGTGCACCGCCCTCGAGGTCGCCTACGGCTATCAGCGTGCCACCGGTGATGTATAGCTTCTTGCCCTGCTCGGTATTGGCGTCGAGCGACTTCTCGGGGCTGCCCGTGCCGACGGCATAGATGAAGCCCCCCTTGACGTAAAAGTTGCCGTTAGAGTCCATGGCGTCGTTGCCCGAAGAGATGCAGTAGATATAGCCGCCGTTGACCGTCATATCACCCGAGCCGTTGGTGTCGCTGTTGTAAGAGGCGTTGATGCCGTCGTCCGACGAGCTGACGATGGTCTGCCCACCATTGAATGTGATGCTGGTCTTCGACTCGATGCCCTCGCCACCGGCACCGCTGGTGGTCACATCGATGATTCCGTCGTTGATGATGATGGCGCCATCAACCTTCACACCCTTGGGTGACGACTTGTAGTCACTGTCGTAGTTGTCGAGGGTTCTTGAGTTGGTGACTACCGACAGCGTGCCGTTTGACGAGGCCACAACAGCATTGCCTGACGTCTTGATGATGGTCGTGCCGCCGTCGAGGGTGAACGCTTCGTCGGCATTGATGCCCTTGCCACCGGCTCCTGTGCTGGTGAGTGTCAGCGTACCACCGCTGATGGTGATGTTGCCGTCAGCGCTAAGGCATGAGGAAGACTTGGTCTTGAGCTTTTTGCTGTCCCACAGGCCTCCACCGCTGGTCGTGATGGTGATGTCGCCGCCTTCGATGAGCATGTCGCCCTCGGCATTGATGCCCTTACAGGCGTCAGCGGTGATGGTAGCGCTGATGGTGCCCCCAAGCAGGTAGATGTTACCCGAGTCTTCGCCCTCGTGGTCGGTGAGCATACCTGTCGAGGTGTCGCCCTCTAAATCACACTGGATGCCGTCGTCACCAATGCTCTTCATGCTCAGCGTGCCGCTTTCCATGAGGAAATACTGCGAGCAGTTGATGCCGTCCTTGACGGACTTTAGGATATTGACCGTACAGTTCTTAATCTCGACATATTCACCGCTCTTGATGGCATGTGACGTGTTGCCGGTAATGTTTAGGATGCCCTTGCCTTTCAGCTCCAGATGTCCCTTGACATACAGACAACCTTTCTGCGAACCGCCGGCGCCGTCGACGAGTGTGTTCTCGGTGTCTTTCTTCACGCTCATCTCAATGCGCTTGCCGTTAGTGATATTGATAGGTGCTCCCGTGGGGTTGGTCAATGTCAGACCATTCAATGTTACGGTAGCCTTGTAGCTGCCGCTCATGGCAAATTCACCGTCAGTAGATGTTCCGCTGAGGTTATAGGTGACTTCACCCACGGTGTCGTCCACCATACTGCTCTGAGCAATGCTGACGTGGGCACCGCTGATCGTAACATCCACATATTGGGCGATGTTGCCAGCCACGTATACCAGCGCCTCTGTGCCGTTATATTGAATATTGACGTTGTTGTCCTTCAAACTGCTGTCGTCGGTCCACATCTTGCTTATCTGACTGATGTCGAAGGTTTTGCCGATAATGGTCATCTGTGTGCCGCCAGAAAAGGTCATCGTGCTCGTCTGGTCGGCGGGAAACTGATAGGTGGTGCCACCTGTCGTCACGTTCAGCGTCTGGGCCGCTGCTGCCATGCCGGTCAGCAGGGTGGCTATGGTAAACAGTATTTGTTTCATTTGATGCTTACTTTGATGGTTTTGTTACTGTTCTTCAGGATGTATACCCCCTTGGGAAGTTGTGCACCCTGTGGCATCTGACGGCCGTTAAGGTCGTAGATGGTGGTGTTGCTGTCGGTCACCAACTGGTTGACGCTGATGGTCTGTATGCCTGTGGTGCCTTCGTTTGAAAACTCCATCTGTGTGAGGGAGACCAGGGGTAGGGTGGCCAGTGCCTCGTCGCCGCTGGATGCCAGCAGGTAGCCGTCGGCGAACTGAATAGTGAGATTGCTGGCCGTCACGGCTTTTGTCGTGCCGTCGGTCAGGGTGAATACCAAGTATTCGTAGCCTGCAGCCCGTGTCGCTATCGAACAGATGCAGAGGACTGCGAGAAGCATGAGTTTTTTCATAATGCTTGCTTGATTTTTGTTTATATTATTATTGTATTCTGTCATATTACCATCTGCCGCCAGGCATTCCGCCACCCATGCTGCTGGTGATGCTGTTGGATGCCGTCACGCTGACCGACGAAGAGCCTACCGTCAGCGTATAGCTGCTGCCGCTGCTCATGCCCGGAGCTGTTACCAGGAGTGTGCCGCTGGCACTATATGGTGGCAGGGTGAATGTCGCCAGTGTGGTGGAGCCGTCAGCAATGGTCGCTGTGGTGTTGGCAGCAACGCTGCCGCTTGCCTGAACCAGTCCTTGCGAGGTGCTGCCCAGTTTTACGTCAATGCGTCCGCCAATGGCCAGCAGACTGCCGCCCGTGATGTAGAGGGCGTGGCTCTCGTCGGCATCAATGCCCGACTCTGTTCCGCCAGCGCCAAAGGCTATCGTGTTGCCACCTTTTATATATAGGTTGCCGTTGGCGTCGATGCCGTCGTTGTTGGTGCCTACGGCCACTACCGTTCCGCCGCTGATGGTCAGGTCACCGCTGGAATTGATGGCGTCATCATAGCCAGCCACCATCACCGTTCCTCCCGTGATGTCGAGCGTGCCCTTGCTCTCGATGCCCTCACCGTTCGTTCCTGAGGTGCGTACCATGATGTCACCGCCAGTGATCTTGAGTACGCCGTGTTGCTCGGTGACCGTGCCGTCAGCAGCTGTTGCGGCCTTGACACCAATCTTGATGCCCTTGGGCGACGAGGTGTAGGCGTCGGCGATGTTGTCGGTATTGCCCGTATAGTTATGGCTCTCAGTGGTGCCGTTGCTGTAGTACAGTCCACCCTCGGTGATGATGCGTATCTTACCACCGCTGATGTAGCCCTCGTAGTCGGCTTTCATGCCCTTGCCACCACTGCCGGTAGCCTTGGCATAGACCTCGCCGCCGTTGATGTAGAGAATGTTGTCACACTTGAGACCTGCGGCAGCTTTGGTCTCCTGGTCTTCCGTGTCCCATTCACCGTTGCCTGTGCAGATGACGGTGGTGCGTCCGCCATTGATGGTGATGTCGTTGTCGCAGTTGATGCCCTTGGCTCCCAAGCCTGCTGTTTGGACATTCAGGATGCCACCGTTGATGATGCAGTCGCTACCCTTGATGCCATGATTGGCCGCCTCTACATAGACGTTGATGCCCTTCTCGAAAAGCACGTAGCTCTTCGCATGGATACCGTTGTTATATTTTCCGTAGACCTCCAGCGAGCCGGTGCCGCTGAACAGTATCTTACCCTTGCTGTAGAGGGCACTCTTTTGGCTGGCACCATCGTCTGTGCCGTCAGTCAGCTTGTTGCTACCTGTCAGCACGACGTATGCCGCCTGCTTGCTGTCAAGGTTGAGGGCTGCCGATGCTGCACTGGTGATGTCTGTCCCGTTGAGGTTTACCTCGTAGGCGGTGTTGCCTTGGATGGTCAACGAACCGTTGGCGGTTGTTCCGCTGACCACGTAGCAGACACCCTGCGTCGAGCCGTGATTGGTGGTGACGTGTCCGTCGCTGACGGTGATATTCACACCGTTATCTGTCGTCGCCACGGGGTTGGCCATGTCGATGTTGACAATAGTGGCAAACGCCTGCTGGTTAATGTCGTCGGCAGCATCAGGATAGGTGGCGCTGGCTGTTGATGTGGGCTCTGCCGTCGTGCGGTCGATGCTTACGTCGAAGGTGCTCAGCTCGCCTGAGCCTGCGGTGACGCCACCATTCCCCGTTCCCGTACCTATGCCGGTCATCGTTTCGGGCAGATTGTCGTATGCATTGTTTAGTGAACATGCTGACAGTAGCATAACAGATGCGAAGAGTATCGCGAATTGCTTTTCTTTTTTCATACTGTTTTAGTAAAAATGAGTTTATTCTTTTTGTTTTGGGAACAAAGATAGACATAAAGAAACCGTTGGCCAAATATATTCAGCCAACGGGTATATTCTTTCAGCGAATCAGTATGGATTCTTATAGTAATTGGAGGTCTAACTCTACGGGACAGTGGTCAGAGCCGTAGATGTCGGTAAGGATTTTGGCGTCAGCAATCTGGGGGCGCAGACGTTCTGATGTGACGAAATAGTCGATGCGCCATCCGGCATTCTTCTGACGGGCCTGGAAGCGGTATGACCACCAGGAATAGGTGACTTGTTCGGGATAGAGTGTACGGAACGTGTCGATGAATCCGCAGGCGAGCAGGTCGGTGAACTTCTCACGCTCCTCATCGGTGAAGCCAGCATTCATGCGGTTGGTCTTGGGATTCTTCAGGTCTATCTCCTGATGGGCGACGTTCAGGTCACCGCACAGGATGACGGGCTTTTTCTGATCCAGTCGCTTCAGATAGTTGCGGAACGCATCCTCCCACGACATACGATATTCCAGACGTTTCAGTCCGTCCTGCGAGTTGGGCGTATAGCAGCAGACGAGATAGAACTGCTCCATCTCCAGCGTGATGACTCGTCCCTCGTGGTCGTGCAGGTCAATGCCGATGCCATACTCCACGCTCAGCGGCTGGTGGCGGGTGAAGATAGCCGTGCCGGAATAGCCTTTTTTGTCGGCATAGTTCCAGAAAGACTGGTAGCCCTCAAACTGCAGATCCAACTGGCCTGCCTGCATCTTCGTCTCTTGCAGACAAAAGAAATCAGCGTCCATCTCCTTGAAGATGTCGCTGAATCCTTTATCATTACAGGCACGTAGCCCGTTGACGTTCCATGAAATGAACTTCATAGTTAGGTGTTGGGTGTTAGGTGTTTGCTAGAATTTTGCCATTTTAATGGCAACGACGGCACACTCGTCACCCTTGTTACCCAAGCGGCCACCGGCACGGTCGAGTGCCTGCTGCATATTCTCTGTCGTGAGCAGTCCGAAGACAACGGGAATATTGTTGGTGGCGTTGAGACGGGCAATGCCCTGTGTGACGCCCTGACAGATGTAGTCAAAGTGGGGTGTCTCACCGCGAATCACACAACCCAGCACGATGATGGCATCATAGCCATCGTTGAGGGTCATCTGGCGTGCACCGTATATCAGCTCAAAAGAGCCGGGCACGGTCTTTACGTGGATGTTTTCGGGCAATGCACCATGTTTCTCCAATGTCGATACACAGCCGTCCAGCAGCGCACCCGTAATTTCTGGATTCCACTCAGAGACCACGATGCCAAACGTCATGTTTTGTGCATCGGGAACCTTGGCTGCATTATATTCCGACAGATTTTTAGTTGCCATAATTGATTAGTTGCTAGCGCGCTCGATATACTTGTCGATGCTCTGATACTGCATGCTGTTGAAGTATTTCTCCTTCACTTCTTTGTACAGCTCCAAAGCCTCAGCCTTCTTACCCTGGCTCTCGAGAATCTCACCAGCCTGGATGAGGAACGTAGGTGACAGCGAGTTGTTGTCAGCCATCTTGGCTGCTTTCTTCAAGTGGTCAACGGCCTTGTCCAACTGGTTGAGGTTGGCATAGGCATTACCCAGAGCACCCTCAGCGGCAGGTGAAATCATCTGGTCGCCCTTGCCGCTATACGACTCTAAGGCGTCGACAGCCTCCTGCCACTTGCCGAGGTTGGCCTGGCAGATGCCAATATACAGCTGAGCCAGGTTGCCGGCATCGGTAGAGCTATAGTCAGCAGCTACCTTCTGGAAACCTACCAGTGCCTTGTCGTACTGCTGCTGGCCAAAGAGCTCCTGACTCTTGGCGAGTTCGGTGCTGGCCTCGTTGGCACGGGGCTCAAAATAATAGTTGTTTGCGAGAATAACGCATACGATAATTGCGATGACTGCTACTACAGCAGCGATGATGGCCTTCTTGTACTTTTCGAAGAAAGCCTCGGTCTTAGTGACCTGCTGCTCCATCTCGGGAGCAACTTTCTGATTGTTGTTTGCCATTTGTATTTATTGTTTTATTGTTTCTTGGACATAAATCGGCTGCAAAGGTACAAAATAAAAGTGAAAAGAGAAAAGTGAAAAGTGAAAAATTTGCTTAATTGATACAAAATTACTAACTTTGCGCCCGCAATGATACTCAGAAAGCTGTCGATACTTAACTACAAGAACATCCGTGAGGCCCAGTTGGAGCTGTCGCCGAAGATAAACTGCTTCATAGGCAGTAACGGCATGGGCAAGACCAACGTGCTCGATGCTATCTATTACCTGTCGTTTTGCAGGTCAGCATCGAACCCCATTGACTCGCAGGTCATTCGTCACGACCAGCCCTTCTGTATGATAGAAGGGGAGTACGACGAGGATGTGGTGTCTGTGGGTATGAAGCGTGGACAGAAGAAGCATTTTAAGCGTAACAAGAAGGAGTATAAGCGACTCTCTGAGCATATCGGACTGATTCCCCTCGTGGTGGTGTCGCCGGCAGACTCGTTGCTCATCGATGGTGGCAGCGAGGAGCGCCGCAAGTTGATGGATATGGTGATTGCGCAGTACGACCGCTCGTATATCGATGCGCTGAGCCGTTACAATAATGCCTTGCAGCAGCGCAACATCCTGTTGAAGATGGACGATCCGGCACCCGACCCCTTGGTGTTGCAATTGTGGGAGGAACAGATGGCAGAAGCTGGCGAGCTGCTGTACGAGAAGCGCCGCAGCTTTGTCGACGAGCTGGTGCCGCTGTTTCAAGAGTACTACCAGCATATCTCTGGCGGACAGGAGCGGGTAGGGTTGACCTATGTCTCTCACTGTCAGCGTGGTTCGTTACTAGAGGTTATTCAGCGCGACCGCCATAAGGACATGGCTGTTGGCTATTCGCTGCATGGCGTTCATCGTGACGATCTGGAGTTTACGCTCGACGGACACCTGATGAAGCGTGAGGGCTCTCAGGGACAGAACAAGACGTATGTCACCAGTCTGAAGCTGGCACAGTTTGACTTTCTGAAGCGTACGGGTGCGAAGACCTCGCCACTGCTGTTGCTCGACGATATCTTTGACAAGCTCGACGCTCAGCGAGTGGAACAGATAGTTCGTCTGGTATCTGGCGACAGCTTTGGTCAGATATTTATCACGGATACCAATCGCGACCATCTGGATCAGATTCTGCGCACCTCATCGCTCGACTACAAGATATTCCATGTCGATAACGGAGAAATAAATGTTTAAGCGCGACGTACAAACCATTAAGGACCTGATTCTCCGCAACCTGCATGAGCAGGGCCTGGAGACCCCTCTGCTGCAGAAGCGGCTGGTAGAGGCGTGGCCCAAAATAGCGGGCCCTGTTATAGCCCGCTATACGTTGAACACCTATATCTATAATCAGACGCTCTATGTACGTTTGTCAAATCCAGCCCTTCGCTCCGATTTGAGCATGCGTCGCCAGGAGTTCACCCAGCTGTTGAATGCCTATGTCGGTGAGCAGGTGATTACTGACGTGCGTTTTGGTTGACAGGAAACGCCTTATCCTCACGAATGACCTTCAATGTCTGTTCGATGGCGGGGTCGTCGCTATTCAGATACTCTATCCACGCCTCTTCCTTCATCATGTTATAGATGATGCGGCTGATGAGGTAACGCTCCAGCAGATGGTGTGAGCGCTGAATCATCAGGTTGCGGCGCTTTAGGCCGTTAGCATCGGCATAGGTGGCAAAGCGGTCGACAATGTTCTGACGCTTCAGATAGTCTGCCATCTCTTTCGTCGTGCTTATCGTGCTCAGTCTCTGACGGTTATCGTCGGTATAGCTATAGGCATACTGGATAATCAGTCCGCTCATGGATGCCTGCTTATAGTAAGACGTGACATTGGTGGTGTCTTCAGCTACAAAGATGTCAGGCGTAATACCACCACCACCATAGACTGGTCGGCCGTTCTGCGTATGGTATTCCTTACCTTCGTGCTTGATGCTGTCGCCCGAGAAAAACTCACCGTGCTGATAGCGCGTCAGGATGTCTTCTTCGTAGTCTTTGTTGTCACCGGCGGTATAAGGCTTTTGTATACAACGGCCTGACGGTGAATAGTAGCGGGCAATGGTGAGTCGTATCATCGACTGGTCACCGAAGGAGATAGGCTCCTGTACCAGTCCCTTGCCGAACGAACGGCGGCCGATGATGGTGCCTCTGTCGTTGTCTTGAATAGCTCCGGCCAGAATCTCTGATGCTGATGCCGATCCTTCATCGATGAGTACCACCAATGGTATCTGCTGGTATGATCCGCGCCCGTCGCTACGGTATTCTTGGCGTGGTGACTTGCGGCCTTGTGTATAGACGATGAGGCGGTTCTTGGGCAAAAACTCGTTGGCAATCTGTACGGCCGACTGCAGGTATCCACCCGTATTGCCACGCAGGTCGATGCAGAGGCTCTTAAACCTTTCTTGCGATAACTTAGCCAGTGCGATGAGCAGTTCAGGATAGGTGTTCTCGCCAAAGTTCTTGATGCGGATATAGCCCGTGTTATCATCAAGCATATAAGTAGCCGTCACGCTCTTCGTAGGTATCTCGCCACGGGTGACGACGATATAGCGCAGCTTTTTCTCGCCATAGCGCTGAATGCCCAACTTTACCTTCGTGTCTTTGGGACCTTTCAACGTATGCATCGCCACTTCATTGGTCAGCGTCTTCCCCGTAAAAGGCTTGTCGTCGACGGTGACAATCTTATCGCCGGCAATCACCCCAGCACGCTCGGCGGGACCGTTGCTGACCACCTGTTGGACGTGTAGCGTGTCATGGCGGATGGTAAACTCAATGCCTACCCCCGAGAACGAGCCACGCAGGTCGTCATTGGCAATCTGTACATCCTTGGCGGCGATATATACGCTGTGCGGGTCCAGCTCTGCCAGTATCTGCGGCATGGCTTTCTCTACCAGGTCGTTGACGTTTACCGTATCGACATAGCGGTCGTCTATCAGATGCAGCAGGTTGTTCAACTTGTTGCTGCTGCTATTGATGATGCTGAGCCTGTTGCCCGAGAAGTGGTTGGCATAGAACGTGCCAATCAGGATGCCGATGACCACACACAGGGCCATTGCAAGGGGCGAGAAGCGGTTTTTGTTGTTCATTGTTGCTTTCTTTTCGATATTTCGATGTTTCGAAGCTTCGAGGCTTCGACGTTTCATTATTCTCCCAGATAAACGACCTCGATACCTGCGCGTTCCAGCAGTTCAATGCCGTCCATGAGCCGGTATTTCTCCCCATAGACCACGCGTGTGATACCCGACTGGATGATGAGTTTGGCACACTCGATACACGGTGAGGCGGTGATGTAGATGGTTGCCCCCTCGCTATTGTTGTTGCTGCGTGCCAGCTTGGTGATGGCGTTGGCCTCAGCATGTAGCACATAGGGTTTGGTGACGCCCGTCTCATCTTCGCAGACATTCTCAAATCCGCTGGGTGTACCGTTATAGCCGTCACTGATAATCATCCCCTGTTTCACCACCAGAGCACCTACTTGTCGGCGTTGGCAGTAACTGTTTTTTGCCCAGATGCGAGCCATCTCCAGATAGCGCTGGTCAAACCGTAATTGCTTTTCTCTATTCATAATCTCTTTTTATACTATACCTTCTGTTGCTCTTTGGCAATCAGCGTCAGCTTCATCTGACCGCTGGTCATGCCAGCCTTCTTGGCAGCCTTGGCGTAGAGTGACTGTTGCCAGCCTTGAGGCATCTCTATGACCTGTGGCTGGTTCATCACGCGCATCTCGTTTCTGAACAGGTTAAATCCAGTGAAATGATGTGCCAGCAGGTGGTCAATGTCTTGGTTGGTCTGTGCACCTATAGGCAGATGGCCCTCTACAGGCTCAATATAGATGTCATAACGTTTCTCTGACTCATTCTGATATACTTGCAGCTGACGGATGCTGATACCTTTTTCGGCGAAGAACTGGCGTATCAGGTCGTTGAGAACCGCAGCAGGAATCTTCTCATCAACCATGTTCAGCACTTCTATACTCTTGTACTGGAACTCTATCATGGGTGTGTTGCCTACAAATCCCGTGACACGCACCACGTCTTTCATCTCATAGCGGTAGAGACCACCCCATGTGGTGACCACCAGCTCGTAGTTTTTGCCCACCTCTGTCTGGTGTGCCATGACCGGTTCACCGCCACCTTCGGGAATGAACTCATAGAATGCGGTGGCTGTCGACAGCGCTCCTGATGATTCCCCGGGTTTCAGGGGAATATTGAACTTGGCCTCACTGGCCCCATAGCCTACATCCATCAGTTTGATGGTCTTTGGCAGATAGGGTAGCAACTCCTCTACAGTCTTGCCTACGGAGGCAGAGAGCCAGAAGAGTCCTAACTTCAGGTCGGGCCAGTAGGTGGCAGGCGTAAATGTTTCCAGTGCTTTCAGCTCCTCAGCACGTACAGGATCTTTTGCAGCGATGTCACGGATGATGTCATCCCTGCGCTCTTGGGCCATACGTGCCAACGCCGTCATACGACTGGCATTGTTGCCGGCCAGCACATAGACGTTACGGTGGGAGATGGCCGCCACCATCATCTGATAGTCGCGCTCCATACTGTCTTGGATGCCAAACACCGACATGGGGAAGGCTATCATGTCTTTTGCTTCCGACTGCGAGAAGGTCAGTCCTGAGGCAAAGCCACACCTGATGCCTGCCGATGTTGTCTCTGTTTCAGACATGCTGACCAATGGCATGATACGGCCTCCCAACAGCGTGGGTTCAGCCATAAAGTATTGTATCTGCCTCATCCTGCCGATGAGCTTTCGCATCACCACCGACATCTCGCTGTCAGGAATATACTTGCAACGTGACGAGGTGGTGCCGGAGCTGAGGGTAAAGAACACAGCCTGACCATTGAACAGGATATTACCCTCGCCATTCTTCATCCGCTCAGTATACGCCTCATAGTCATCCCAAGAAGAGAGGGGAACGCGACGCGTAAAGTCCTCTACACCATTGATTTCAGAGAAATGGTACTTTTGGCCAATCTCTGTGTCCTTGGCCTGTTCCAGTATCTCACTAAGCACCCTACGCTGCACTTGTTCACAGTCGGCAAACTGCTGGTGCATACGCTTGGCTAGGTCTTCATTCGATAGTCGTATCAGTTCTTCTGCAAGTCTCATCTCAAACTTCTTTAATTTTTCAAACTTCTCCAGCTACTCGCTGATAATGTGTCTTGGCACAAACTCTTCCTTTTCCGTCGGCATATCGAAACGACTGTCTATCAGCGTATAGAAAAAGTTGTGTTTGACCACATTGTCAATGATACGTACAGGCTTCAGCTGGGCTGACGAGATGCCTTTGAAAATCATCATGTCACGATACAGCAGCGTGGTCTCTTCCTGCAGGAAGTACAGCTTGCTCTTACCGGCAATGCCCTTGGCAAGCTTGTCGCCCATCGATGGATTGGCAACAGACAGACACTCGTCCAGCACGTCGCGGGCATGTTGCCAGTCGAAGTCATCCGGCAGGCTGTCGGGTTCTATGAGGAACTCGTAGCGCACAGGAATAGCATCGGGATTAGGATACATACAGTAGTCCACCATTCTGAAGCCACATTTTTCGGAAACCTGCTTGGCCACCTCACGAAGGGCTACCTCAGTAGTTTTTTCACCCATCAGGTTCACGGTCTGGTTGGCTCTGTACATAAACTCTATAGTCGGCGTGTTGTGGTATTTCCCGACGACACGCACCACATCCTTCATCTTATAGCGGTAGAAACCGGAGAGGTTGGTCACAATCAGCTCATAGTTCTTCCCTTCCTCTAACTGATCCATGGTCAGCAGATGGTCATAGCCCTCTTGCTCTTCAGGCTTGAACTCGTAGAAGACGCTGTCGGGCAACAGCACCGACTGTGTGGTGTCGGCATCGATCATGGTCGAGAAGACACCCTCCGAGGCAATGACACCCGCAAAGAGGAAATGGATGTCTGGACCAAAATATAACCGTAGCTTCTCTGTATAGGTGCTGAAGCCTGCTGTGCCGATGCCTTCCACAAAGCGGAACAGTGGCCATAGCAGGGGAACCAGCACCGTCTCGTTCTGATGGTTTTGCATGATACGACGAATCTCCTCCGCACGCTGAGGCTCCTTGGTCATCTTGGCAGTCAGCTTCTGACGTACGTCGTCAGGCATGTCCACACTCTTATTGATAGTGCCTTGTTCAATGTCATCGGCAAGCATCTCCCAGTTTTTCTCAATAAACCGCAAAATCTCCAGGAAGTAACTGTAGAAGGCACATAGGCAGTACGACAGGTCTGGCTGACGCAAGGCATAGAGCGCCAGCAAGTATCGCGTATTCATGGTTTGTTGCGGCATCATCACCTCTATGGGGGGCCTCTGGATTAACTCAATAACCGTTTTGTTGTCTTTGATGACACGGGCGGTATATGCCCCATAGGTTGCTCCCGAAGGCAGTATCTCCAAATGGCTCTCTATCAGGTTGATGGCGGGGGTATTCCCTAAGAGTCCATGTTCGGAAGCCGCATATATGAAGCCTCCCTGCATGTAATCATCGGAAATCCTGGCAGCCTTCTCCGAGAAGGGGATATGCTTGGGGTTGCCCATCGTGCCTGATGACTTGGAGTAATGCTTGATGTCGTAGACTGTCAGCACGTTCTTTTCTCCTTTTATAGACATGCGCTCAATAGCTTCGGCATAGTCGTCATAGGTGGTCAGTGGCACGCGCTGACGAAATTCCTCGATGCTGGTGATGTCGGCAAAGCCATATTTCCTGCCGTATTCCGTATCCTTGTTGTCCCTGAGGATCTGCAGCAGGAACTGTTCCTGTGTCTCCATAGGGGTAAAGGTGATTCTGTCCAGCCGTTTACGGGCCTTCTTAGCGTCGCTGACCAGCTTATAGTTGGAGAGTCTGATGATGCTTTTCTGAAATATATTGGTCATTGTTTATGTGTTTAGTCTAGTGTTTCTTGGTAGATGGGATACATTCTTAGGAACAGCCAAGCACCCAAAAGGGTGGTGGCTATCAGTAGATAGGCTGAGCACTGCAGGATATCGGTGGCGTGCATACCGGTGCTGAACAGCATCTGTGCCACCAGGATACCCATCAGGGCAGCCCCTTGGTTCATGAAGTTGTAGAAGCCTGACACCACGCCTTTGTTGTTGCCTGCCACCAGCATGCTGTTGTTGAGTGAGAGGATGGCGAGACCGCTGAAGCCCATGGCTTGTATGGTCAGTGCGCTGATTACCTCTACGGCATTGTGGCTACCCGTTATGAAGTAATAGGCAATCAGGGCTGCTGCTGATAACAGCACGATAGCGGTGTTGACGATAAAGGTCAGACGTACGCCATAGTGTTTGCGTAGCCAGAGGGTGGGGAAGCGGCCAATGACGAGTCCTCCCACGACAGGGATGATGAGCATGCCCAGTACGGTGGCGCTGACGCCAAACTCCTGTACGAAGAGAAACGAGTTGATGGCGCTGAAGGTGCCTTGTGCCAGGAACAGTCCTTGTGCGGTGAGCGAGAAATGCTCTATGGGTGAGTGACTTAGCACCTGCCAATAGCCCGTCAGCGTCTGCCGGATATGACTGCCGATATGGCCGATATGGCTCTCCTGTGTGTCACCAACGATTTTGGAGAGCCCTACGGCAGGGATGATGAGCACGCACAGCAGGGCTATCAGCCAGAAGTCATACCGCCACGACAGGGTGTCCGTAATAAAGCCGCCTATCGATGGCGCGAGTACTGGCGAGAGGGTGGTGATGAGTGAGAACCATGCCAGACGTCCCAGCATATTGTCTTTGTCTGAGAAACTGCCTATCCACACCTGTGAGGTGAGCAGGACGGCACCGGTAGCCAGCGCCTGTAGCGAACGCCCGATGTTCAGCACCAGGAGGTTGGGGGCGAGGGCACAGAGCATACAGCCTGCCAGACAGAAGAAAGCGCTGAACAGCAGCATCTTTTTCTTCGACACACAGTCGCAGAGTCGGCCAAAGAGAATGTAGCTGCACATCAGCCATAGATAATAATAGGTAAGGTTCGAGGTGGCTTGGGCCTCGCTGATACCCATATCTGTGGCCATGTGCGAAATAGAGGGTATAAAGATGTCGCCAGACATGCGGATGACCAAAGTGGTCACCACCATCAGCAACCATGTCATCAGTAATGTGCGCTCTGCTCTCATCTCTTTACCCTTTCCGCTCATCCTAATCTTTAATCTTCATCATGTATTCCATCAACATCCGATGGTATCGCTTACCTACGGGTTCACCGTCATACTCCTCTCCAGTGGGGAAACCGGGAAGGGAGTTGACTTCTCCAACCATAAATCCGTCCTTGCCGAATAGCAGGTCTATGCCACAGATATTCAATCCTAACACCTGACGTATCTTGCGGCCTAACGCCACAGCATCCTCAGGGGGGGTGATGATACAGGCCTCACCGCCTACACTGAGGTTCGAGCGGAAATCATTGCTTTTGGTATTGTCACGGATCATGGCAAAAACAACTTCGTCACTAATCATCACCATACGCATGTCGCGACCCTTGCTGGTGCTGATGTACTGTTGGGCTATCAGCGTCGTGTTGTCGTCCTTCTGGGCTAACATGTCTTTCAGCTCGTCCTCGCTGTGTACCAGACATACGCCACGGCCTTCGGAACCATCCACAGGCTTGACGACCATGGGCAGACCCAGACTCTCCACCACCATTGATGTGGGAATCCAACTGTTGAGCAAGATAGTCTTGGGAGTACTGATGCCGGCTTTTGCCAACAGCTGAGCGCATTTCAGCTTGTCACCCGTAGTCATCAGCTGGCGGCTGGTAATCATCAGGTGTGTGCCAAGCATCTCCAGCTGGTCCAGAATCTGAAGTTGGTACTTGTTCAGGTTGCCGGCCACCAGTCCGACATACAGGCAGAAAGCCATATCAGGGCGGTCAACGTATTGTCCTGCCCGCCAGATCTTTCCGTTGCCATTGACGTCAATCTCTATGGCTAACTCATATATGTTGACTAACTCGCATCCTTCAGGCAGCATCCCCACTATACCACTAAAGTCTGTCTTGGACTTGCTGGCGATACTGGCGCCCAGTTCCTTAGTAAAATCCGTTAATATCCAACACTTCATATCTCTTTAATGTTAAAGTTTAAAGTTTAATGTTCAAAGTTCAACGTTTCTTGATTCCATTTCTCTTCAGCAGGGCATCAATGGTCGGCTCACCGCCACGGAAACGCTTGTACAGCGTCATGGGGTGTTCCGTACCGCCTTTGCTGAGGATGTTGTCGCGGAAACTTTGTGCCGTCTTCTGGTCGAAGATGCCGTGGCGCTTGAACACGCTGAAAGCATCGGCATCCAGCACCTCAGCCCATTTGTAGCTGTAATAGCCGGCGGCATAGCCTCCCGCCATGATGTGCGAGAACTGTACCGTCATACACGTGTTGGGCAGCTGTTTGCCGAGGATGGCTTTCTTCCAGGCTTGTTTCTCGAAGGGGATGATGTCGTCCGTGAAGGCATCCTTCTTGGTGTAGTACGCCATGTCGAGCAGTCCGAAGCTTACCTGACGCAGACAGGCTGTTGCGGCCATGAAGTTGCGACTCTTTACGATACGGTCTATGAGCTCGTCGGGTAGGGGCTCTCCCGTCTGATAGTGGAAGGCAAAGGTACGCAGGAATTCCTTCTCTATGGCGTAGTTCTCCATAAACTGCGAGGGCAGCTCCACAAAGTCCCACCATACATTGGTGCCGCTCAGACTCTCGAATCTGGTATTGGCAAACATTCCGTGCAGCGAGTGTCCGAACTCATGCAGGAACGTCTCTACCTCGCTCAGCGTCAACAGCGCCGGCTTGTCCTCTGTCGGTTTGGTGAGGTTCATCACCACACTCACATGTGGTCTGACGTTCTCACCCTTCCTGTCAATGAACTGTCCTTGGTATTCTGTCATCCAGGCTCCTCCCTGCTTACCCTTACGCGGATGGAAGTCAGCATAGAACACCGCCAGATACGAGCCGTCCTTGTCGAAAACCTCGTAGGCTTTCACGTCGGGGTGGTATACAGGGATATCCTTGTTTTCCTTGAAGGTGATACCGTATAGTTTGTTCGCCAAACCAAAGACACCCTCAATCACCTTGTCCAACTGGAAGTACGGACGCAGCATCTCTGCGTCGAGGTTATACTTCTTCATCTGCAACTTGTGCGTGTAGAATCCTGTGTCCCAAGGCTTCATGCCTCCCTCCTTTTGGAGGGGTTGGGGGAGGCTCTTCTTCAGCTCTTCCCGTTCCTTGATAGCTGTCGGCTTATAGGCGTCAATGAGGTCGTTCAAGAGTTTGTACACACTCCGACTGTTCGACGCCATACGACGCTTCAACACGTAGTCGGCATAGGTCTTATAGCCTAACAGTTGCGCTATCTCGCGACGCAGGTTGATGAGCCGCTGGCATATCTCAAGGTTGTTCTCGCTATTGTCGTGGGTACAAAGTGTGTTACGTGCCATATAGAGCTGTTCCCTCAACTCCCTTTGCGTCGAATACGTCATAAACGGCGAGTAACTCGGCATGTCCAGCGTGAACACCCAGCCTTGTTTCCCTTGCTCTTTGGCGGTCAGGGCTGCAGCCTCGCGAGCCGTCTCAGGCAGTCCGTCGAGTTGTGCTTCGTCGGTGATGTCGAGCGTAAAAGCCTTTTGCTCTTTCAGCAAGTTCTGCGAGAACTGCAGCGAGAGCATCGACGCCTCTTCCGTCAGCTGGCGCAGGCGTTCCTTGCCTGCTTCGTCAAGCAGTGCTCCGCTACGAACAAAACCCTCATAGCAGTTGTCAAGCAACATCTTCTCTTCTGCCGTCAGCCGCCGATGGTGTAGGTGTACCTGCCGGATGCGCTCAAAGAGTCGCGGATTCAGTCGTACGTCGTTGGCATGCTGTGTCAGGATGGGTTGCATCTTCTGTGCCAGCGCGTCCATCTCGTCGTTGGTCTCTGCCGACAGCAGGTTGAAGAATACCGTCGACACCCTTGACAGCAAGTCGTAGTAGCCCTCGTCCTCCTCGGTATTGATGATGGTATTGTCGAAGGTCGGCTTCTCGGGGTTGTTGATGGTTTTCTCTATCTGCTCGTTGTCTCTGCGGATGCCTTCCAAAAAGGCTTCCTCAAAGTGTTCCAGCTTGATGCGGTCAAAGGGCACAGCATCATGTGGTGTCCCGTAAGGTACGAAAAACGGGTTTTTATTCTCACTCATACTAACGCTTTCTCATTTATAGCGTGCAAAATTACGAAAAGTCGAGCGAAGAACAAAATAAATTAGTATTTATTTTCATTTCGGGCCCTATTACATCAATAGGCGTTCGAGCAAGGGTATTTCTATGCGTCCACGGTGCAGGCTGAGCAATTCGTCGCGCTGCATGTCGTTCAACGCATGACTGATGTCGAGGCGGCTGTCGTTCAACTCGTCGGCAATCTGTTGCATCAGGATGTGGAACGTCTTCGGACCGGCAGGGTAGAGGCAGTGGGCAAAAAAGAAGCGCACCAGCCGTTCGCGTAGACTCTTGGGGGCTGTGCGCCAGGCATGATGGCGCAGTCGCTGGCTCTCTGTCGCCATGATGTTCAACAGGTTCAGTCGGAATACCAGCTGGGTCTCCAGCAGTAGCAATACCTCCTGCTTGTCAATGCTGAAAAGGTTGCAAGGCGTCAGCGTCTTAAACGACGTTGTATAGCGCTGGTTCAGTCCGAAGAGCCGTTCGGGCTGTAGCGTATAGGGAGCCTTGATGGTTTCTTCCACGCGGTAGGCATTACCATCGTTACGCGTCTCACAGCGCACCGTGCCGTGGGTCAGGAAGAGCAGTTGCAGACAGTCGTCACCCTCGTTGACAATCCGTTTTCCTGCTGCCAATTTGTGGAAGCCGAACTTCGTGTGTCCGGCCACCTCCATCAGGTCTGCATGACTCATGCCCTGAAAGAGTGTAAACTGTAACAGCCTGTCGTACAGCTCCATACCTCACCTTCTCACTTCTTATTAATCTTCTTCTCCAGTGACGGCGAGTACCATACCGCATTATGTCCGTTATCGTCATAGATAAGGTATGCCATCAGGTCGGGATTACGCTCCAACACTTCCTTTGCCTTGTCAAGGCCCATCACCATAAATGAGGTGGCATAGGCGTCAGCACGCGCACAATGGTCGGTCAGCACCGTTGCCGACAGGATGTTGTGCTGTACGGGGTATCCCGTCTTTGGGTCGATGGTGTGGGCATACTTCTTGCCGCCCTTATAGTAGAAGTTGCGGTAGTTGCCGCTGGTAGCCATGCATTTGTCGGTGATGTTGAGCACCGTCTGCAGTTCGTTGCCTTCCACCAGTGGGTCGTCGGTAGGCTTGACGACGCCGATTTTCCAGGGCAGGCGCTTCTCGCTGATGCCCCTTGGGGCTACCTCACCGCCAATCTCTACCAGATAGTTGGTGATGCCTTTTTCCTTCAACAGCTGGGCCACGACGTCGACGCCATAGCCCTTGGCAATGGCTGAACAGTCGAGCATCACGCGAGGATCTTTCTTGCTGATGCCACGACTACTGCCCTTTTTGAAGTACGCTATCTTCTTATAACCGACAAACTGTAGGATGCTGTCCACCTGAGCCTGTGTGGGCATCTCGTTGTGTTTAAAGCCAAAGCCCCAGGCGTTCACCAGTGGAGCAACCGTGATGTCGAATGCTCCGTTGGTGTCTTCCGATATCTGTTCTGCCAACTCGTAGACCTCCACAAACATGTTGCCCTCAAGGTTTTCGGGGATGGTGCGCTCACCCCTGTTGATTTTCGAGATGATGCTATTCTCGTTGAACATGGAAAGGGCCATGTCTACCTTCTGCAGTCTTGCCTGTATCTCTTCGTGCAGGTCGTCAGCATACTGGTAGGTGATGCTGTAGGTCGTGCCGAAGATGGCTCCTGTGTTGTGCTGATAGGAGGGATTCCGCTGTTGGCGAATGATGAGTATGGTGCCCACGATGAGCAGTGCCAGAAAGGGCAACTGCCAGATGAGCCGTTTTTTTTGTTGTTGATCCATTGTTGTAGTTTTAGTTTTCTTTCGTTATTTCGATGTTTCGAAGTCTCGCTAAATATCGATGATCACATTAAAATTTGCAGAGAAGGTGTCGCTGTCGTTCAGTCCGAAGCCGGGGACATACCACGACGTGCCGATGTCGCCTTCTTTGTGGAACACACGACGCTTATAGCGTACTGTCCACCCCAGATGAAGCGGACCGTATATCTTGGCGTCAATGCCGAGCACCCCTTCCAGCCAGTGTTGCGAACAACTGATGCCCTCTTCACCGAATCCTGACTTTCCTTTGAATACGGGGTCGGGCAGGTTTTCGCGGATGATGTCGCAGCTATAGGCGGTAAAGGCATAGCGGAATCCCGCATACATGCGGTTCGGCCCGTGCTTCTTCTTCAGGATGTTCCAGTCCATACCCAGTCGGAAGTAGGGCGCGGTGGTTTTATATGTCAGTCCCGTCACCTCGTCTTTCTCATGGTTGGCACGACCTAAACCCATCTCAAAGATAGGAAACCACTGGTCGTGCAGGTTGATGCGCAGGGCACCCTCGTATTCTCCGTGGTCGCCAAGCAGCAGTTGCGCAGGACCTACAAGGTCGAACGACACGGCAAACCCGCAGAAGAGCGGTATGGAGTCTTTCTCCATACGGAATATCTTCTGGCCGTGAACTGCTGTGGCAGTAGCCATCAACAGCATCACACTAACGGCGAGCCTTGAGATATAGTAGGAGATGTTCGTTCGATGTGTCATAGCTCACAAAGGAATGATTGATAACGACAGTGTCTATCAGATAGTGCGTACTCTTCACGGCCGTCAACGTGTGGAAATAGGAGGCCTGACAGTCTACCGACTCAAAGTGCGGCATGTTGTCTTTCTTGATGACGATGGTGTCGCGCCATACGGTACCAATGGTGTCGACCACCGTCGTACAGATGCTGTCCTCCGGCTGTGTATAGCTGATAGGTATCTGGAAGTTGGTGGCTTTCGCGCCACAGAGACGGTTGATGAGTAGCGTGTCTGTGTGGTCAACACGCTTCAGCCGTACCCACATGGTGTCTATGCCCATCGTGTCGACTTCTCCACTACCGCTCTTGCGCAGTCCGTAGGTGGTCATCACGCTGTTCTGTACCGGACAGTCGATGTTCGTACACGAAACGACAGCAACAATCAGCAATATGACGATGACTATTTTTCGCATCTGATGGTTGTTTCAACCTGATAATCGTTACGGCCGGCACTGCTGCGGCTGATGAGGTCGCCCAGGAATCCGGCGAGGAACAGTTGCGTACCTATCATCATCATCGTCAGCGCGATATAGAAGTAGGGCGAGTCGGTCACCAGACGCATGGAAACGTGGTTAAACAGCGCCCACGCCTTGTCGATACCCAGCCAAAGGGCTGAGAAGAAACCAATCATAAACATGATGGTACCTAAAAATCCGAACACGTGCATGGGCTTTTTGCCAAAGGTGCCCAGGAACCACAGCGTCAGCAGGTCCAGGTAGCCGTTGACAAAACGGTTCCAACCCATGAACTTCGACTTGCCGAACTTTCTGGCCTGATGGTGTACGGGCTTCTCGGCAATCTTGTCGAAGCCGGCATTCTTAGCCAGATACGGCATGTAGCGGTGCATCTCGCCGTATACCTCGATATTCTTGACGACCTCCTTGCGATAGGCTTTCAGTCCGCAGTTGAAGTCGTGCAGGTTCTTGATGCCGCTCACCTTGCGGGCCGTTGCGTTAAACAGCTTAGTGGGAATGGTCTTCGACAGGGGGTCACCCTGCTTGCGGTTCTGCTTGTAGCCGCTGACGAGGTCGTTGCCGTCCACCTTGATCATACGGTACAGCTCGGGAATCTCGTCGGGCGAGTCCTGCAGGTCGGCATCCATCGTGATGACTACGTCGCCCTGGGCCTCCTTGAAACCACAGTACAGGGCAGGGCTCTTGCCGTAGTTGCGGCGGAACTTGATGCCCTTGACGTGCTCCGACTTCTCCGACAGTTCCGTGATGACTTCCCATGAGCGGTCGGTAGAGCCGTCGTTGACGAAGATTACCTCAAACGAGAACCCGTTGTCCTTCATCACGCGTTCTATCCACGCATACAGTTCGGGCAGCGACTCGTCTTCATTAAATAGAGGTATAACAACAGATATATCCATAGTGCACAAATTTTGTGCAAAGGTACGCATATTTTGGGATATACAAAAGTTTTTTGCGGAAATGTTTGGCGGATATGGGAAAATTATGTACCTTTGCAGCCGATTTTGAAAAATGGGCAGTCCTGTACGGCCAGCTCCCTCGGAATCCCCCAGGATGGGAACATAGCAAGGGTACTTGGTTGTAGCGGCGCGATATAGATCGCTGCCCACCCGCCTCTTTAGCTCAGTTGGCCAGAGCACGTGATTTGTAATCTCGGGGTCGTTGGTTCGAATCCGACAAGAGGCTCAAAAAGTACACAATAGGGTCGGTTCCGTTGTGTACTTTTTTTATTCCAAGTCCACCACCGTGATGCCGGCACCCCCGAATTGTACGTGTTCGTCCTTGGCTTTCTTGACGTTGGGAACGGTGTTGAGGTATTGGCGGATAAGCTGGCGCAGAATGCCGGTACCCGTACCATGTAGGATACGCACACGGCTCAGTCCAATGAGGATGGCGTCGTCAATGAAGTGCATCACCGTGTCGAGGGCCTCGTCGCCACGCATACCTCTTACATCTAAGTCCTGATGGAAGTTCTGACGGCGGTCTTCCATCGTGGCCCGCGTCATGTGACTGGTCTGAATAGCCAGGTGGGCATGCTTGTCAGCGGCATTTTGCGGTGCTTCTTTCCGTTTGTCTGTCCGCTCCAGTTGTTCCAGCTTGACCTTGCTGCGCAGACCGCCAAAGATGACGGTAGCCTGCTTGCCCTGGATGGCTTCTATCTCGCCAACGCTATTGGTGCCTTTGATGCGGACATTATCCCCAACCTCCAACGGACGGTTCGCGTCGTTGAGGCTGGCTTTGGCACGTTCAGCCAACTTCTCGCTGACGACCTTTTGCTCTGCACCTTTTTTCTCCTTGCGCTGGGCTTTACGTGCTTTGCGCTCCTCCATCTGGCGCAGTTTCTTGGCGAAATCCTCTTCGCTCATCAGTCCGCGTGTGTCGTCGTTTTGCACCTGTTCGCGGAATTCTTGCAGTTCCTCACGAATCAGTCGCGTCTGTTCCTTCTCCGCCTGCGCCTCCTTGATTTCGCGAATGGCGTTCTCTATCTTGCGGTTCGCCTCGGCCAACAGCTCCTCAGCCTGCGCCTTCGCACGGTTCAGAATGGCTTTGCGCTCGCGTTCTATCTCTTCCAGATTGGTTTCGTAGCGCTGGATATGTCCCTCCAGCGACTTTTCATGCTGATGGATGGTCTGACGCTTACCCTCCCAATAGCGCTTGTCGCGCACAATGTCCTGTAGGTATTTGTCGCTCTGGATATACTCCGAGCCCACTATCTCTGAGGCGTCGTTGATGACCTCCTCAGGAATGCCTGTCTTGCGGGCTATCTCAATGGCAAAGCTCGAGCCCGGCTGTCCGATCGACAACTGGAACAGCGCCTGCATCTGATGTCTGTCGTAGAGCATAGCGCCGTTGACGACGCCTGGATGGTCCTCGGCAAAGTGCTTGAGATTCTGATAGTGGGTGGTGATGACGCCAAAAGCCTCCTTCTTCCAGAATTGTTTGAGCACGGCCTCGGCAATGGCTCCACCGATGGTCGGCTCCGTACCGCCGCCAAACTCGTCGATGAGCAATAGCGTACGGCTGTTCGCCTGCTTCATCATGTTCTTCATGTTCAGCAGGTGGCTGGAGTACGTCGACAGGTCGTCGGCAATCGACTGCTCGTCGCCAATGTCTATCATAATATTTTGGAACGAGCCTACCGTCGAACGGTCGCCCACGGGAATCGACAAACCGCATTGCAGCATGTACTGCAGCAGTCCTACCGTCTTGAGACACACCGACTTACCACCGGCGTTGGGGCCGCTGATAATTAGCAGTCGCCCAATATTCTTTTTCTTATCCGTTAAATCCGTGGCATCCGTGGTTTCTAATCTGATATCCAGCGGCACCACGTGCTTGTCCTGCTTCGCCAACGACCGCTGCAACAACGGGTGTATGGCGCGAATCCAGTCCATGTGGGGCTCTGCTTTCACCTCCGGCTCGAAGGCTTGCATCTGTTCGGCCATAGCGGCCTTGGCCTGTATGAGGTCTATCTGTGCCAGAAACTGGTACGAGTCGAGCACCTCCTGAACGTGGGGACGCAGCTCGTCGCTGAATACCGTCAGGATGCGGATGATCTCACGGCGCTCGGCAGCTTCCAGCTCGCGCACCTTGTTGTTGGCCTCCACCACCTCGGCAGGTTCTATGAATACCGTCTTGCCCGTTGCACTCTCGTCGTGCACAATACCGTTGATCTTGCGCTTCATGCCTGGTGCCACGGGAATCATCAGTCGGCCGTCGCGCAGGGTGGGGGCGACATCCTGGGCCACCAGTCCTTCCCTCTGTGCCGAATGCAATATAGTATATAAGGTACGTGAGATGCTGCCTGCCGTCTGCTCTATGTCGTGGCGAATACCCGCCAGCACCATCGATGCAGAATCCTTGATCTTTCCGTATTTGTCGAGTATCGAGTCAATACGGCGTATCATGGCGGGGAACGTCTGCACATCCTCAGCCAGACGGTGCAGGGCAGGGTAATTATAAGAGGTAAGAGGTGAGAGGTCAGAGGTAAGAGGTGTGTTGAGGAACTCCACGATTTTCCCGATGGTCTCCAGCGAACGGCGCAGGTCAAACAGTTCGTCCTCCTCTAAGTGCGTGTTCTCCAGTCGGATGCGTGCCACCGACTCACGAACGTCGAAGAAGAAGTTCATCTCCGGCTTCTCCGTAGCCTGCATCAGACGGCGCATCTCGCGGACCTGCGACAACGCTTCGTTGATTGTGGCGGCATCAGCAGAGAAAGCCAGTTCGTCGACTCGCTCCTTGCCCAGCGTTGAGAGGCAATAGCCTTTCAGTATGCTCCGTATCTCGTTGAATCCTATCTTCTGTTCGTAGTTCTGTGGATAAATCATGGCGCAAGTGATACTAAAAAAGGGAACCCTCGAGTGGTTCCCATTTTTGTTGTTCTTTGCGGAGAGAGAGGGATTCGAACCCCCGGTACCTCTCGGTACGACGGTTTTCAAGACCGTTGTAATCGACCACTCTACCATCTCTCCAGTGCCCGATATTTCTCGAAAGCGGGTGCAAAGGTACTGAGAAAAATGAAGAATGAAGAATGTTGAATGGGGAATTTTCTTTTCTTTAAGTTATTTTAACAGCGAGGCTGCGCGGATGGTTGGAAACGTACACCTGATTCCCGACTCATAGGTTACGGATTTGAGCCCGGAACTTTCTCTAAAGTTATAAATGCAGTCATACCAGGTGCCAGATGCGGGTGCGGGTTCAGCGTGGCTTCAACGTGTACCATACCATTGTCATCAACCGCACCGACGGCTGAAATCGTAGCAGGATGCTGCTCTGAGGGGAATGCAACGGTAGAGACGGTGAGAATGGCTCCATCCCAATATCTCGGCACTTC
>Ga0310695_10000799_pt1 | contig 77596 bp, 107 predicted proteins | sample RumenRJG_04DNA_FD_203882 | JGI IMG/M metagenome (GOLD analysis project Ga0310695, IMG submission 203882) | Bovine rumen microbial communities from Lethbridge, Alberta, Canada - RJG_04 (v2) (version 2) | ecosystem: Host-associated > Mammals > Digestive system > Stomach > Rumen | place: Canada... | reverse complement strand
TATGTTTTATCTGATTCCGTTTCAATTCCTGCGGATGGCGTTCTATCATCACTGCCGGGAATGGATGCGGCAGTACGACGTGAAATTTCAGTCAAGCGGTACATGGAGAAGTCAGGCGGTGTTCGTCCCGGCGAGTGTGGTTCTTGCTTCGGTAAACGGTGAAATGACCGGCTGTGTGACATCAAAAGTAATATCAGCATAACGCGGAAAGGAGGTGCGGATATGGCAAAAGGCAGACCGCCGAAGGTTAAGATCAACGACATTCTTGCCGCTGTCGATCCGTACCTCGAGGACGCCGATCCGCCCATTGTGGCAGAGTTCGCGCATCAGCAGGGCATCACGCGCCAGTATCTCTACGAGCTGGCGGCGACGGCCAAAAAGCGGGGAGACGCCCGCTTATCTGACGCTATAAAAATGCTGAGCGAGGCAAAGGAGATCAAGCTGGAGCGCGGCGGGCTGTCGGGACGCTATTCCCCGTCCGTCGCCATTTTCTCATTGAAGCAGCTGGGCTGGAGCGACAAGGGCCCGGCGGCGGAGGCGGCTGAGGACGAGCAGACCGACGATCCCCTGACGGCGGCGATCACGGCGGAGATCGAGCGGCGGACGAAGGGCGGCGGCGATGACGGGACTGAGTGAAAAGCAGTGGGAAATCCTGCGGTTCCCGTTCACGGATTATGACGCGATATTGTGCGATGGAGCCATAAGAAGCGGCAAGACTTCGATCATGACCGTCTCGTTCATCGATTGGGCCATGCGGGAATTCGACGGACAGCGATTCGGGCTGTGCGGGCGTACCGTGGATTCCTGCGTCAAGAACCTTGTCCGGCCCTTTGAGGGGCTGGCATGGACCCGGGAGCGGTACGCGGTGAAATTCCGGTCCGGGTCGAAGGAGCTTGTCGTGAAGCGCGGGAACCGTACCAACGTCTTTGAGGTTTTCGGCGGGCATGACGAGCTGTCCTACACGCTGATCCAGGGCCGGACGCTGGCGGGCGTGCTTCTGGACGAAGTGGCCCTGATGCCCCGGTCCTTCGTGGAACAGGCGACGGGGCGGTGCTCCGTGGATGGCTCCCGGCTGTGGTTCAACTGCAATCCGGGCCCGCCTCAGCACTGGTTCAACGAAGAGTGGATCAAAAAGGCCGCGGAGCACAACGCGCTCCACCTGCATTTCACCATGGACGATAATCCGGGGCTGTCCGACGCCATCAAGGCCCGGTACGCGTCCATGTACACCGGCGTCTTTTACCGCCGCTACATCCTCGGCGAGTGGTGCGTGGCGGAGGGTTTGGTCTACGATTTCGGCGAGGCCAACATTACGGACGAGGCCCCGGATTCCGGCGAGTGGTACATCTCCGTGGACTATGGCACGCTGAATCCCTTCTCCGCCGGGCTGTGGTGCCTGCGCGGAGATCACGCCGTCCGGGTGGCGGAGTACTACTACTCCGGGCGGGCGTCCATGGCGAACCGGACGGACGAGGAATACTGCGACGAGGTTGTCAAGCTGGCCGGGGATCGCCGGATCAAGCGCGTGGTCGTTGACCCGTCGGCGGCGTCCTTCATCGCGGCGCTCCGGAAACGGGGATTCACCGTCATTCAGGCCAACAACGACGTTCTGGACGGCATCCGGCGGACGGCGGAATACCTGCGGGCGGGGAATATCAAGATTCACCGGTCCTGCGGGGCGTGCATCCAGGAATTCGGCCTGTACCGCTGGGACGAAAAGGCGACGGAGGACAAGGTCATCAAGGACAACGACCACTGCCTGACCGGGGACACGCTGGTCATGACCGGAGACGGAGAAATCCCGATCCGCGATCTGGTTGGCAAATCCGGGCTTGCGTGGACGGTTGACAACGGGACGCCGTGCCTGATGCCGTTCCATGATGTGCGTATGACGCGCGAGAAGGCCCGTATTTTGAAGATCACGACCGGGGACGGGAAAACGGTCAGATGTACGGCGGATCACCTAATTTTGACCGCTCTCGGCTGGAAGAAGGCCGGGGATTTGAAGCCCGGCGACGAAATCATTGACATAGGAGGAAAGGGAGAATGATCGAATATACACAGGGCGGCGACCTCGCCGTCTACAATGGGCTGAAATATCGCCGGGACAAGCACACGGGGTATTACCTGAACGCGAAGACGCACAAGCGGCTACACGTTGCCGTCTATGAAAACGAAGTCGGCGCGATCCCGGAAGGGTATCACGTTCATCACATCGATCACGACAAGAACAATAACGCCTCGGAAAATCTGTGTGCAATCGATCCGAAAGAACACGAAATTCTCCATGGGAAAGAGCTGACTTTTGAACAGCGTGAGGCGAAGCGGCAAAATGTCAGAGAGAATGCGACACCTGCGGCGGCTGGGTGGCACGGGACGGAAGCCGGGCGGGAGTTCCATTCCGCGCTGGCAAAAAGCATATGGGAAAAACGGGCACCGGAAAAGGCTGTCTGTACATTTTGCGGCACAGAGTTCATGACGAAAGACTGGGCGCACCGAAACCGGAACCGCTTCTGTTCAAACAAATGCAGGGCGGCATTCCGGCGGGCTTCCGGTGTGGATGATGTCACAAAAATCTGCGCGAGGTGCGGGCGTGAATACAGAGCAAATAAATATCAGCAGACAAAATACTGCACGGACTGCAAAGGTCATCGCCGTTGAAGAGGACGGCGAGGAAGCCGTTTATAACATGGAGGTCGATGAGACGCATTGCTTCGCGGTCAACGGTGGTCTGATTGTCCATAACTGCATGGACGATATTCGGTACTTTGCAAACACAATTTTGAGACACAAGGTAAAACGCGGCGCGGCGCAATAACCGGGCCGACAAAATAAGCCGGGGACGCGGTAAAGAACCTCCGCACCGGCGAATATGCGGAGGAAACATGATAACGGCATTTGTGAAGGGGCAGAAGCTGACGGTGGCACAGACAGTCGTCGCGGCAGATGCGGTGAACTACCTGACGGCGCGGTTCGTCTACCAGACCGGGGACTGGCTGGCCGACGGGATTTTCGTCTGGGCGCACTTCAAAAAGGGCGAGACGCAGATTGACGCCGACGTGACGGACGGCACCATGGGAACGGACGCGGGCGTGAATCTGTCTGCCGGAAAATGGACGCTCTGGCTGACCGGACATATCATGGACAACGCGGTTCTGATCCAGCGGATCACGACCGTTCTCGTGACGCTGGATGTGTCCGAGACCGGGGACGTTTCACCGGAGCCGCTTCCGCTGGGGTCATTCGGTGAAGCAATCCTCGGGGTAATGCAGGACGCCTACGGCGAGGTGTCGGCTGTCCGGGCGGAGGTTGACGGGATCACGGCGGAGGCGGAAACGCTTGCGCCCGGATCGGCGGCGACAGCATCCGCCGGAATCGTCGACGGCGCGGTCCGCCTGTCGTTCGGCATCCCGCAGGGGGACAAGGGAGACAAGGGCGACAAGGGAAACAAGGGCGACCGCGGCTATACCGGAAACGGGATCAGCGGCATCACCCTGATTTCGACATCCGGACTGGACAAGACGTACCGGATTTCCTTCACGGACGGGAATCACTACGATTTTACCGTGCACGACGGAAACGGAATTGCCTCCATCGTCAAAACCGGCACGTCCGGAGTGACGGATACATACACCATCACCATGACGGACGGCTCGACGACCACCTTCGATGTGGTCAACGGCGGGGCCTATGCTGTGCGGAACGCCATGGATGGGACGTACATCCGCCTGTGGGCCGGAACGGAGGAACAGTACGAGGCGGCGGAGAAATCGACGGACACGATTTACCTTGTGGGCCTCGGGATCACGGGCGGGGCCGCGCCGACGGGAGGTGAGGGCACTTGAAAACATTTCAGGATCTTCTTGCCGCCGGGCAGGGGGACAAGGAGCGGGCCGATTTCGTCAAGTCGGCGATTCAGGCTTTTCAGGCTGAACCTCAGTTCCGCATGGCCCGGGACGCGGAGGCCTACTACCGGCACGAAAATCCCACCATCATGCGGGCGCAGAAGCTGGTTTTCGACATCATGGGACAGGCCGTGCCGGACGTGTGGCGGCCGAACCACAAGATCCCCTGCCGGTATTATTATTACTTCATCACCCAGCAGGTGCAGTTCCTTTTGGGCAACGGCGTGATTTTCTCCGGGATGGCGGACAAGGACAAGAAGCTGGGAAAGGACTTCGATTCTGCGGTTCAGCTGGCCGCGACCTATGCGCTGAATGGCGGCGTGGCGTTCGGGTTCTGGGACAATGATCATCTCGAGGTCTTCCCGATCTGCGGAATCCCCTACGCGCCGTCCTTCGTGCCGTTGTGGGATGAAAACACCGGCAGCCTCGGCGCGGGGATCCGCTGGTGGAGGCTGGAAGACGGCAAACCCCTGAAAGCCACGCTCTACGAGCCGGAGGGGATCACCGATTTTGAGGAGGACCCGGACGACAAGGACAAGGGGCTGAAAATTGTCCGGGAGCGGTCGGACTACCGGTATCGGACGGAGAGCTCCGCGGCCACGGGAATCACCCGGACGCCCATCGGCAACTATGACGGGCGGCTCCCCATCGTTCCGCTGTTCAACGTCAACCGGCAGTCGGAATTGGTCGGCGGGCGTGAAACGCTGGACGCCTACGACCTCATGGTCAGCGACCTCATCAACAACACCGACGAAGGAAACCTGATCTATTGGGTGCTGAAAAACGCAAACGCCATGGATGAGGTGGACGACGCGGAATTCCTCCGGAGGCTCCGGACAACCCGGGTAGCCCACGCGGACGGCGACGACGGGGTGGGAATCGAGAGTCACACGGTGGAGGTCCCGGTGGACGCGTCCGAGGCGGCTATAGACAAGCTGAGGCGACAGCTGTTCGACGACTTCATGGCGCTGGACGTGAAAGAGATCTCCGGGGGCGCGGCCACGGCGACACAGATTCGGGCGGCGTACGAACCGCTGAACCAGAAGACGTCCCGGTTCGAGTACTGCGTCACGGATTTTCTGCGGGGCATTCTGGCGCTGGCCGGGGTGGATGCCGATCCGACGTACCGGCGGGACACCATCGTCAACCAGTCGGAGGAGTTGGCGAACGTCCTGCAGGCGGCGGAATACCTCGACCCGGATACGATCACCCGGCAGATTTGCGGGATTTTGGGCCTGATCGACAACGCGGACGAGATCATTGCGAAGCGGAAGGAAAACGAAATCGGGCGGTTCACGGGCACGCCGAAGCCGTCCGGGAATGACGATATGGAGGATTTGAACAATGGCGACGAGTGATTTTGCCATCCTCACCGTGGAGAACACGGGCGGGGCGCTGGCGCTGAAACGCAAGAACGCGGCGGAGGTGGTGCCCGAAGCGGCGTCCCCGGTGTACGGTTCGGTGACGGGCAATCCAGCCGTGATCCCGGACGCGGCGGGGGAGCGGGTGATGCGGTCGGTGAGGGTCAATATCGAGCCGGTACAGGCGGGGAGCGGGGATCCCTCCCCGGACAACGTGCGGCCTATTTCCGGGTGGACGGGGGCGAAGGTGACGAAGGCCGGAGCGAGTATGCTGGACGGCGTTGTGATGGAGAGCGGCTATATTAATTCAACCGGCGAAAAACAACCTTCCCCAAATTTGATGAGGACTGCGGAACCCATCCCGGCGACGCCCGGAAGAGCCTATGCCATCCGATGTGTCTCCGCGTCGTCTGAGTCGTTGAAGATGAGGGGGCATGAATACGACGCGTCGGGGAACTGGCTGAGGCAGATTTTCGTGTCCGATGCTTTTTCCGCTCCCGGTGTCTGCGCCGTGACGCTGACTGTATCCGGCGACGCGGCGTATATCGCGTTCAGCGTTCCGGTCTATTCGGAACTCACTGCGGTCTGGGACGCCGCCGATTACTCCGTTTCCTTCCCCTCAGAGGCCGGGACGGTGTACGGCGGGGTGCTGGACCTGACGGCGGGGACGCTGACGGTGACGCACGGGTACAAGGAACTCGGCGCGGCAGATGTAGCCGCAGTCGGCGAATCCGCTTCCGGGGTAAAGTGGGCTCGGAGTTTGATCAGACCCCACCAAGCACAAACCGGAGACGCGTACTGCGACAAGCATGTTGTGTTCAGAGTTGCCTCACAGCGCCAGTCCGGAGAGATGTACCTCAACGCGACGAATTATTTGTATTACTACGACAACCGGTTCACGGATACAGCCACGGCTAAGCAGATTTTGGAAGCGGAGAATCCCGTGCTGGTCTATCCGCTGGCCGAGCCGGTTGTGTATCAGCTCACCCCGGTGCAGATCGCGGCGCTGGCGGGAACCAACGCGGTCTTCGCGGACTGCGGGCCGGTATCCGCGGAGTACGTGCGGGACACAGGCGCGGCCATCGAGGCGGGGGACGCTTCCACCCGGGCCATGATCGGCGAGGCGTCCGGGGAAACGGCGTCCCGGTCTCTGGCGGTCGGGGAATACGTGACCGTCGGGGACGTGCTGTACCGGGTGACGGCGGCTGTCGGTCAGGGCGAGACGCTGGTGCCGGGGAGCAATGTGACGGAGACCACGGTCGGGGCGGAGCTGTCCCGGATCGCGGCCATGATTTCGTAAATCTTAAACCTTCAGGAGGGTTTTACAATGTATCAGTATTACATCATCGAGATCCAGAAGTACGCGGACGGCGGCTACGGTCATATCGTCCATTGGGCATCTGACGAGAACGCGGACCGCGCCAGAATGAAGGCCGAAAGCAAGTACCACGAGGTCCTTGCGGCGGCGGCGATTTCCGAACTGCCCCAGCACGCGGCGGCTCTGCTGGCCTCCGACGGGGCTGAGCTTATGCGGCAGTGCTACTATCACACGGCGGCTCCGGCTGAACCGGAGGAAGAACCCGCAGAATAACGGGACCTTGACGGGGCGGGGGATCGGCGACGGTTCCCCGCTTTCCGCATACGGGCTGATGTAGTCCAAGGGCAGGGCGGGCGTCTTGTAATCGCTTGATGCGGGTTCGATTCCCGCCGTCAGCTTTGCAACGGAGGCTTTATGCTTGAGAATTTGATTTATGACCGCACGGCGGAGGACGTGGCGCAGGGGACGGACAAGGGCTTTTACCGGCACACGGACCTCAACCGGGTACAGGCGGCGGTTCTGGCGGTCCGGGCGCGGTATCTGGACATGGGGTACAACGCCGTGCCGCTGCCGGATTTCCGGACATGGGCGGAGAACGACATCCCGCGCTGGCCGCAGATGGACGCGTACATCCGGGCGGTGCGGTCCCTTGACGGGATGATCCCGGTGCCGGACGCGCCGTTTCTGCCGCAGTCCCCGGACCGGCTGGACTGGCGCGGGGCGAATGCCATTGAGAAGTTCCTCGAGCGGATGGACGACAGCGCGGACAGGATCGCCGGGGCATGGTTTTATTCTGACGAAGTTTTTTCCGGAGAGGTGGACGTATGAGAGACAGAATTCCCACAAAGCCCGGGCGGGTGCAGCTCGTACCTTCCCCGGACGACGACGATCTTTTCATCCTGACCCGCGCGGACGAGCCGACGCAGGCCGGGACGCCGCTGAACAAGGCTTCTCTGCTGTCGGACGCGACGGCGGCGGGGTTTGAGCTGGCGGACGCAGACGGGGCAACCGTCGACGGGGCGCTGTCCCTCGTGGCGGGGCAGTACACCCGGGTGCGCGTCGGGACATCGGCTCCCGGACCGGACACGACGGCGAAGCGGGGCGACGTTTACATCATGGACGCGGGCGGGGACCGGCACGTCTACCTCTGCAACGCGGTGGGCGAGCGGGCCGTCGATCTGGACGCCACATGGGAGCGGGGAACACTGGGAGGCACGGGCGCGTCTTCTCCCGCCGACTACCGGGTGCGCTCCGACATGATCCGGGTGTCCGCCGGAACGAAGTTCAGCATCGCGTCGGGGTACAGGTTCATGCTTCGCCTGTTCAACGACAGCCGGGAATACGCGTCCACGGTGTCCTTCCGGGCGACTTACACCTTCGCGGCGGACACCTACGCGCGGATCACGATCCAGAAATACCCCGAGGACACGTCGGTCACGGCGGATGTGGACGAATTCTCCTCCGCGCTGACGGCGACCGCATCCGGGTCTCACTGGACGCCGCTGGCCGGGGCGCGGGAGGTGCGGAAGACGGTGGTCTTCACCTCCTCCGGCTATTTCACGGTGCCCGGGGATCTGCGCGGGACCATGACGGTGCAGTGCTTCGGCGGCGGCTCCGGTGGTCAGTCCGGGACGGCGGGCTTCGGCGGGGGCGGCGGGCACATGGCAACGTGGACCGGCGTTCCGACGCAGAAAAAATACGCCGTGACGGTGGGCGACGGCGGTCTGGTCGGCGGGGTCGGGGGCGGCGCGTCCTCCTTCGGGGATCTCTGCACGGCGCAGGGCGGGGGCTACGGCGCGTACTCCGGCGGGGCAAGTCCTCACGGCGGGTCCGGTGGAGGCGGCGGAAACGCGACGGACGGCGGCCCCGGGAACGGCTCATACGGCGGAGGCGGCGGGGCGTACAACTCCAACGGCGGAAACGGCGGGACATACGGCGGAGGCGGCGGAGGCGGAACCGGCGGACGGGGCGGGACCGGCAAAAGCGGCGCGTTCACCGGCGGCACGGGCTCCGGCTCCTACGGCGGGGGCGGCGCTGGATATTCCGCCAACGGCAAAAACGCCACGTCCTCCACGGGCGGCTCCGGCGGCGCGGGACAGAACACGACGGGCTTCGGCCTTGATTTCGAGGGCGAGGGCGCGGCTGGAACGCTCTCCGGCGGCGGCGGCGGATACGGCGGATCGGGCGGAAACGGTCTGAAAACCGGCTCCCTGTCCACGGGCGGAGGAGGCGGCGGCTACGGTGCGAACGGCGGTTCTGCCGGTGCGCAGTCTGGCGGGGGCGGCGGCGGATATGGCGGTCCCGGCGGCGCGGGCTATGAGGGTGCCGGTGGCGGTGGCGGCGGTTACGGTCTGTCCGGGCGCGGCGGTTCGCGTCCCAACGGTCGGGCCGGTATCGCGGCGGGCGGCGCGGCTGGGATGGCCGGTGGCGACGGCTGTGTGGTGATTTATTATACCGGGATTGAGGTGGTTTGAGTGATCCAGACTTCCGAGGCTTACGCGCCCTTCGCGCAGGTGCGGCAGGTGGACTGCCTGATCTCCTTCAAGGTACTGGCGAAGACCTTGAACAAGAAAAACATCGTCGTGACGGCCCCTTCCGCTGTTTTGGGGAACGGGGCGGCGACGATCAACGGCCTGCCGGAGATCTCCGCGAAATACGCCACGCTGGAACGGTACGGCTGGCCGCTGGACGGGTCCTGCTCCGTGATGCCGTCCTCCGGGGCCGAGACGGGGTTCTGGTCCTCTGCCGTGTCGGACGATGCCGGGGCCTTCGACGCGCCGCTGGTGTTCCGGTATGATCTGCCGTCCGACACGGACACCTTCGGCTGGACCTTCCACTTCGACGCGCCGGGCGGGGTATGGGCTTCCCGGGTGCGGGCGGTGTGCTATGACGCGGGCGGGGCTGTGATCGACGAGGCGGAGGCGGTGCCGGACGGATCCGGAGAGGATGGAACCGGCTGGTCCTTCCACCACTTCGTGCAGGGATACCGGGCGGTGGAGTTCACGTTCTACGGCACGAACGGACCGCTCCGGATGCTCCGTCTGGCGGAGGTGGATTTCGGCGTGTCGAAGCATTTCAGCCGGGATTCCATCCAGAAAGCCCGGATCAAGTACGGCATGGCCCCGGACGGCTCCGCTTTCCCGGCGAAGCAGATTGTCTTCACCTTCGACAACTCCGACGGGGAGTTCAACGTGCTCAGTCCCGAGGGGGTCTATCAGTACTGGCGGAACGGGCAGGTCTTGACGGCACGGATCAAGGTCGGGGACGAGATCGTTCCGATGGGGATGTTCTACGTCACCAAGGCGGAGATCGGGGACAACCGGCTCCTTGCCAAGGTGACGGCGCACGATCCGTGCTATCAGCTGGCGAATCAGAAATTCTATCCGTCCGTGCTGGCGGAGGAGGAGACGGTGCGGCTGGACGAGGCGGTTCCGCGCGCGCTTTACGGGACGGACTATGAGGTGGACTACGGCGGGCTTGAAGCGGAGCTGGTATCCGTGGCCGTGCGGGACACCCACGACAAGCGGACGATCCTGCGGTATCTGGCACAGGCCGCCCGGGCCACGTGCTGGTTCGACCGGGACAATGTGCTCCGATTCCGGCGGATCGTCACGGCGGAGGAGGAGGACGGGGACATCACGGCGGACGAGCTGTACGGGTGGTCCGGGGTGTCCATTGCGGAGGAATATACCGGGGTGACGCTGACGGTCCATCGGGAACTGCAGGAAGGCGGCGAGGGCGGCGAGGATCCCACGGAGGAATATCACGCGGGGATCGCCGAGGATTCCGGGTCCGCCGTGGCGTCCTACGACAACCCCTGCGTGGCGGCGGTCAACGGTCAGGCGGTGGCGGACTGGCTTCTCGTCATGGCGAACCGGCGGAAGAAATACGCGGTCAAGAACCGGTGCGACCCGGCGGTGGAGATCGGGGACACCTTAGTCATTGCCGACGCGTTCCGCAACGACGACCGGGCCGTGGTCACGGGGCTGGACATTGAGTACAACGGCGGGCTGTCCTGCGTGACGGAGGCGGACCGGGAATTCTGACGAATTCTCCGCGAATTTTAGGAGGTGCGCATGAAACGGTTTATCGTGATCGGGAATTCGGTGGCCCTTGACGTGTCCCCGGGGACGCCGCATGTCGAAAAAATGCCGCCGGACAACGGGTGCCTTGTCAACGCTCCGGATTACGTCTTCGAGGGCTGGGGGTATGATGCCCGGGAGGAAGGAGACGCGCGGTTTATAAAGCCCTGTCCGCCGGAGGGATGGGTGTATGATCCGGAGACGGGGACGGTGTGCCGCGAGGGAGATTTGAAATGACCAACGACGAGCGAATTGCGGGGCTGGAAAAGCAAATCGCGGACCTGTACCGGGAAGCCGAAAAGGAAATGCGGGGCAAGTGGGACGCTTACATGGCCCGGCAGGAAAAGCGGGCGGAAAAGCTCCGGGCGGCCATCGACAACGCCAAAACGCCGGAGGAGAAGCGGGCAGCAGAGGCGAAATACAAGGCGCATCTGAAATCCGTTACCTATGGATCGGCGTACTACCGGGACATGGTGGAGGAGCTGGCGAGGCAATACGCGGACGCGGGACGGCGGGCGGCGGAGATCGTCAACGGGGAGCGGATTCCTGCTTTCGCGGACGGCTACAATTTTACCGCCGGGGAGGTCAACAGCGCGGCCGTTTCAAGCGGGGTCGGTATCCGGTTTGATCTCTGCGACGCGGACACGGTGGCGCGGCTTCTGGAACACGGGGAAGACCTGCTTCTGCCGCCGAAGGCCGACCCGTCCGACCTCGACATGACCGTCTGGAACGTGCACAACATCAACGCGCAGGTGACACAGGGCATTGTACAGGGGGAGAGCATCCCGCACATGGCCCAGCGGCTGTCCAGGGTGACGGGGATGAATCAGGCGGCGGCGGTGCGGACAGCCCGGACCATGGCGACCGGGTGCGAGAATGCCGGGCGGGTGCAGGGTATGGAGCGAGCCGAGGAATGGGGCGTGCATACCCGCAAGAAATGGATGTGCACTCACGATTCCCGGACGCGTGACAGTCACCTCGCCATGGACGGGGAGACGGCGGATCCGGATGGTGTATTTTCCAACGGGTGCGAATATCCGGGCGATCCGGGAGGGCCGGCGGAGCAAATATACAACTGCCGGTGTTCACTGATCACCGTTGTAGATGGGTTCTCCTCCAACCTTCCGAAGGGGAAAGAGAACGCGGTGCACGTCACGATTGACGGAGAGAGGGTGAAGTAATGCCGGAGCCGAAAAACATTGACATCAAGGTTGAGATCACCGACAATTCCCCGGAGGTGCTGGCGGCGCTGAAAAACGCCATCGAGCGGGCGCTGTGGGCTGTCGGGGCGGCGGCGGAAGGGCACGCGAAGGAAAAGGCCCCCGTGGACACCGGGCGGCTCCGCAACTCCATCACCCACAAGGAGGACGCGTCATCTTCGGTGATCGGCACCAATGTGGAATACGCGGCGGCACAGGAGTTCGGTACTTCCCGGGGGATCGTTGGCAAACATTACCTGCACGATGCCGCCGGGAACCACGCTGACGAATACAAGAAACTGATAAAAGATTCGCTTCTGAACGCCTGACCGCGGGTTTGACATTCCCGCCGGGGACGTGCTATCATACGAATGGGGGTGATAGATTTGCGCAAAAACATCCGCTGTCCCGTATGCGGGAAGGTGCTGTGCCGGGCCGGGGATACGGCGGGGCTGGTACACGATCCCCGGGGCGGAGAAATATTCCTGTGGTGCCGGGGGTGCCGGGGGGAGATCCCTTTCCGCTACATCCGGCTGGCTGGACGTAAAAACTGAATATCACCCACACACCAGAGCCATTGAGCCGAAACGTGATTTTTTCACGCGTCGGCTCTTTTTACTTCAAGATCAAAGCGGCGAGGAAATGCCGCCCGAAGAAAAGGAGATCGAAATGGCACTTACCCGAAAATACCTGTCCACTCTGGGCATTGAGGCGGACAAAATCGACCAGATCATTGAAGCGCACACCGAGACCGTAGACGCGCTGAAGAAGGAGCGCGACGGCTACAAGGCGGACGCCGAGAAGCTTCCGGACGTTCAGAAGGAGTTGGACGGCCTGAAAGCTGGCGGAGACTATAAGGCCAAGTACGAGAAGGAGCACAAAGACTTCGAGGACTACAAGGCCGGTGTCACCGCAAAGGAGACCCGTGCGGCCAAGGAAACGGCGGCAAGGGCTTATTTCACCGGGAAAGGAATCACCGGTGCAAACCTTGAAATCGCCGTCCGGGGCGCGGCTGCTGAAATCGACGCGGCGGAGCTGGACGGGGAGAAGTTCAAGGATACAAAGGCGCTGGATGAGCTGGTGGGCGGCACCTTCAAGGGGCTGGTTGTCACGACCGGCACCGCGGGGGCCAACACGCCGCACCCCAACACCAACGCGGGCGGGGGCAAAATGACCCGCGCCGAAATCTACAAAAAGGACGACAAGGGACGCTATGTCCTGTCCACGGCGGAGCGGCAGAAAGCTCTGGCCGAAAATCCTGATCTGCTGTAAAGGAGGGCATTCAAATGCCTGCATCTAAAGTTGAAACCCTGACCCAGCCCCGCGACTCCCTGCCGAACGTTTATACCAACGTCACGGCCCGCGAGGTCGATTTCGTTACCCGGTTCGGCGACAACTGGGAGGCGCTGAGAAACATCCTCGGCATCATGCGTCCCATCCGCAAGGCTCCCGGCTCCCGGCTGGTATCCTACACCGCCGACGTCACGCTGGAATCCGGCAACGTCGCCGCTGGCCGCGTGATCCCCTATTCCAAGGCCACCATTGCGGAGGTTATGAAAGCGGACCTGACCATCGAGAAGTACGCTAAGGCGGTCCCCATCGAGGATGTGACCACCTACGGCGCGGAGATCGCCGTCGAAAAGTCCGATGACGCTTTCCTGACCAAGCTGCAGAACGCGGTGCTGACCAAGTTCTACACCTTCCTCAACACCGGCTCCCTGACCGGCACCGCCGCCACGTGGCAGGCCGCGCTTGCAAAAGCGCAGGGCGAGGTGCTGAACAAATTCGCCACCATCCAGAAGGACGTGACCGCCATCGTGGGCTTCGCAAACATCCTTGACGCCTACGACTACCTCGGCGCGGCCAACATTACCGACGGCGTGCAGAACGCATTCGGCCTGACCTACATTCAGGATTTCCTCGGCTACTCCACCCTGTTCCTCCTGCCCGCCACCCAGATCGCGCGGAACAAGGTCCTTGCTACTCCGGTGGAGAACATCGACCTGTACTACATCGATCCGGGCGATTCCGAATACGCGCGGCTGGGTCTGAACTACACCGTGCAGGGCGAGACCAACCTGATCGGCTTCCATGCGCAGGGCAACTACGGCACCGCCGTGGGCGAGTCCTTCGCGCTGATGGGCATGGCCCTGTGGGCGGAGTACCTCGACGGTATCGCCAACATCACCGTCGGAACGACTTCCGGTGGAACGACACCCACCACCTAAACCTAACGAAAGGAGCGGCGGCAGACTATGACCATGGGCGAACTGTGCGCGGAGTGCCGGAACTGGTTCACGCGCGGCGTCATCCGGGGAAAGTTCACGGTCCTGAACGGCGAGCTGTCGCCGCTTGACGGCATCGAGCCCGGGACGTGGATCCGGATTGTCGGGTCCACCCACAACGACGGCGTGTGGGAATACCCGCACGGGGAGTTCACGGACGAGGAGTTTTCCGGGGCCGTTTGGATTCTTGCGATCCCACCGGACTTTGTGGCCCTGCAGAAGGACATCGACGCATGGGAGCGTGACAGCGCGGCGGCTCTGGCTTCGGCCACGGCGGAAGTGCTGTCCGGCCCATATACCTCTGAGAGTTTCGCGGGGTACACGTATCAGCGAAAAACCGGCGTCGGGGACGTGCCGACCACATGGCGTGATCCCCGGCTCCCATTTGCGGCCCGGATCAACCGGTGGAGGAAGATATGAACGACAACCTGTTTCGGGAAATGTATGAGCCGTTCCACTTCCTCGTTGCAATTCCCACCCCTGACGGGGAGGGCGGTTACTATAACCGATATGTTGACGGCGCGGAGTTTGAGGCTCACGTCACTTTTGACACCACCATGGAAGCCCGTACCGGCGCGGCCGCGGGGGTGTCATCCCTTTATACCCTGCACGCTCCTGTCGGGGTGCCGCTGGGATTCCACACCATCGTGAAGCGGGACAGCGACGGGAAGATTCTCCGGATCACGTCCAACGGAAACGACAAAAAGACGCCGGATGTGGCCACATTTTCCTTTCAGGTTGTGACCGCCGAGGATTTCACGCCGAAGGGGGATTCCACATGACGAAAGCGGCGGCATGGCATTCGTTTTGGTCCGGGTTCGGCGTCCCGGCATATGAAGAAAACAGCGTTCCGGATGGTCCCAGCGATCCCGGGTTTCCCCGGCTGACCTACCAGCTCGGGACGGACGCGTTTTCGGACTACGGCGTGGCCCTGACCGTCTCGCTGTGGTATCGGGATTCGTCATGGGTGCCGATTAACGCCAAAACGGAGGAAATCTCTTCCGTTATCGGGCGGGGCGGCGTGGTGATCCCCTGCGACGGCGGCTCCGGATGGATTACACGCGGGTCCCCGTGGGCCTTGTCCATGGGCGACGAAAACGACGACTTAATCAAGCGCAAGGTTTTCAACGTGACCGTGCGCTGGAATACGCCGGAATGATCCGGCATGAGGTGAAAAAATGAAATTTACCAGAATTCCCACCACCACCTTCCAGAGTCTGCAGATGAACGCGGGCGTGATTGCCACCGCCTTCACCCCCGGCACCGGCACGCTGGACGAGGCGGACATTCTCGGCGCGACTACCGGCGGCCTGACCGTCACCTGCGTTCCCGAATACGCGGACATGGGCGAGGACATTGACAACTGCCCGAAAAATACGAAGGAGCTGAAAAAGATCACCGGCTACACCGTCGAGGTGAACGGCACGCTCGTCACCATCAACGAGACGGCGGCGAAAAAGCTGATCGGCGCGGCCACCGTGACTTCCGGCAAGATCACGCCGGACATGGACCTTGACCCGACGGACTCCACCGGCGACTTCGGCGACATCTGGGTGGTAGGCGACTACTCCGACAAGAACGGCGCGACCAAAGGCGGGTTTATCGCGTGCCATATCATCAACGCGCTGTCCACCGGCGGCTTCTCCCTCGTGACTACCGACGGCGAAAAGGGGAAGTTCGCGTTCACCTTCACGGGCCACACGTCCATCAACGCGCAGGACACCGTTCCCTTCGAGATGTACGTGCAGGCGGGCACCGCGGAGCCTACCTGATCCGGCGCAAAATAAAGGAGGCTTGACAAAATGGGAAGAATCACAGAAGCGCGGGACGACGCGTGGGACATTCTGGACGCGGTGATCGCGGAGATTGAACCCATCGTGTCGGACCCGGAAATCGCGGCGGCAATGTCCGGGAAGAAAAGCGGCATGACGGTGATCGGGCTGGCGCGGCTGATGCTGGCGAAGCACCGCGACAACGTGGCCCGGCTGATCGCCATTGACGACGGCGTTCCCGTCGAGGAACAGTCCGGCAAGCTCAGCGCGGCCATGATCCCGCTGAAGCTGATGCGGATTCTGAACGACCCGACGATTCACGAACTGTTTTTTGGGTCGGCGGCGACGAAAAAGTCCGCGGATGGTTCGTCTGCCGCTTCTATGAGAGGGGACGGATAAGATCCATCCCCTCTTTTCTTCGTTACGCGCGGGCCGCGTGGGAGGAGCACGTGCGGGAGGAGACCTTCCGGGTGTACCTGACCGACGCGGCGCAGGTGATCGCGGAAAACACGGCGCGGATCGGCGGGGGTCGGACGATTTCCAACCGCTGGGCGGAGCTGGCCGGGCTGAACGGTCCTCCGAAACCAGCGGACAACCGGACGGCGGAGGCGATCATCGCGGACATCGCCGGGAAAGCGGGGTTGACAATAACACATGAACATATTTGATTTACAGGCGACCATTTCCCTGAATTCATCCGGGTTTATGTCCGGGATTCAGGAGGCGCAGGGGGCTATTCAGGGGCTGGGGAGCGGACTTTCGGCCGGGGCTGTCGCCGTCGGGAACCTTGCGTCCAGCGCTATCACCAGCGCGGCGTCCGGGCTTGTGGACTTCGGCAAAGCGGCCATGGAGACCGGCATGTCGTTTGACGCGTCCATGGCTAATGTGGCGGCCATTTCCGGGGCAACAGGCGACGAACTCACTACTCTGCGCGACAAAGCAAAAGAGATGGGGGCCACGACCAAATTTACGGCCACGGAAGCGGCGGACGCGTTCGGCTATATGGCCATGGCGGGCTGGGACGCGTCGCAGATGGTCGACGGCATTTCCGGCATTATGAACCTTGCGGCGGCGTCAGGCACCGATCTTGCTACCACCTCCGACATTGTGACCGACGCTCTTACCGCCTTCGGTTTGACGGCGGCTGATTCCGGGCATTTCGCGGACGTGCTTGCGGCGGCATCCTCGGCGGCCAACACTAACGTGGAGCTGATGGGCGAGACGTTCAAATACGTTGCGCCTCTGGCCGGGGCGATGGGCTACTCCGTGGAGGATATGGCAACCGCTATCGGCATCATGGCGAACTCCGGTATTAAGGGGTCTCAGGCCGGTACCGCGCTCCGTATGGCTATTTCACAGCTGGCGAACCCGTCCGATAAGGTGGCGGCGGCCCTTGACAAACTGGGGCTTTCCGACCATGCTGAGGCGGCGGCGGACTTCGCTTATGATCTGGACGATCTGGCCGATGAAATGGCTGCGGTAGACAAGGCTACGAAAAACGTGGAAAAGGCTCAGGCGGCCTATAACAAGGCATTGTCCGAGAACGGCGCGGGGTCGGAAAAAACCGTGAAGGCACATGAAAAACTGGTCGCCGCACAGGATAAATTGGCCCATTCCAATGCCTTGCTGAAAAAAGCCAAACAAGATCAGGTAGATCAAGCCACATGGTACAACGCGGCCCTGCAGGACGAAAACGGGAACGCGCTTGCGTTCAGTGAAACGGTAGCCAAACTTCAGCGGGCGTTCTCCGGGCTGTCCGAGGCAGAACAGGCGGAATACGCGGCCACAATCTTCGGGCAAAACGCCATGTCCGGCATGCTGGCGCTGGTCAACGCCGCTCCGGAGGACATTAACAAGCTGTCCGATGCGGCTTATAATTCGTCGTTCAGCATGGAAGAGGTTGCGGAATCGGTCCTGAATTCCGGTGTGGCGTGGGACAAATACGCAGACAAGGCGTGGACTGTCGACGATCTGCTGGGTGAGATGGCCTTCAACTTCGCAGAGGCGGGACATAGCGCGGAGGAGCTTACCGAATACCTCATGTCGGATTACGATATGAGTTTCGAGGACGCCACGACAGCGGTCAAGGCGTTTCAGGAAGCCATGGAATCCTCGTCCGGAACGGCGGAGCGCATGGCCGACATCATGAACAACAATCTGCCCGGGTCCATCACGCTGATGCAGTCGGCGTTCGACGGGTTTAAGACGGCCATCTACGAAAAGTTTTCCGGACCGCTGAAAGAGGCGGTAGACGTGGCGGCCGATCTGTTTTCCCGTTTGACGGATACCATAAACGGCGGCGGAGGACTGAGGGACGTTTTTGCGACACTCGGTTCGTTCATCAAGGAAAAATTCACTGGTCTGTTAGAAAATATTGAACTTCCGCCCGCTATGCAAGGCATCGCGGACAAGCTTAAAGAAATTTTTAACGCATTCAAAAACGTGGAACTGCCCGACCTCAACGGGTTTGCGACCGGCGCAAAAAACCTGTTCGGGGCGTTCGAGCTGGTCAACGAGACCAAAATAGGCGTCGCGGTATCCGGAATCAAGGGGTTTCTTGATGCGTTCAAATCGGCGGACATTGCCGGGCTGATTACCGAGATCGCAGGGGGCGCGGCTGATCTTTTCGGCGCGTTCGGCGGTGCGGCGGTTGACGTTATGGAAGGCGTCGCGGCGGTTGTCGGGGATTTCATCGGCGCGTTTGTGGACAGCGGTGCGCTGGCGGAGATCATCGGCAAGCTGGCGGAAGGTGCGAAAGACCTGATTTCCGGGATCATGACCGGGAGCGCGGACATTATTGAGGGCGTCGGGGGCGGCGTCAAAAAATTCCTGAACGCGTTCGCGGAAAGTCAGGTGGCGGAGATCATCGGGGACATCGCCAAAAACGCGGCGGACTTTTTCCGCACCATAGCCTCGGTCACCGGAGACTTGATTTCGGGCATCGGGTCCGGGATCAAAACATTTATCGACGGGTTTGACAACAAGGGCGCGGTCGGCCTGATCGAGGAGGCGGCGCGGTTCATCGGGGACCTCTTCGGCTTTTTCACCGGCAGTCTGTCCGGGATCATTACCGCCGTCGCCGACGCATTTTCCGGGTTCGGGGACAAAATCGCGGAGCTGTGGAACACCGCAGGACCGTCCCTGTCCGAGACGGCTGAGGCGTTCCACGCGTTTGCGGACAACGCAAAACAGTCCATCGATCAATTCATGGCCGTGTGTCAGCCCGTCATTGAGTGGTTGGCGTCGGTATTCGCCGTCGGTATCCAAATTGCAATAGACGCCGTAATCCGGATCTTCGGCAACCTGTGGAACGCGGCTATGAACGTTATCACATTCCTGCAGGAGGGGTTCGGGGCGTTCGTTTCCCTGATTAAGGGCGACGTGACCGGCGCGGTCGAAGGCTTCAAGGCCGCGTGGGAAAACATCAAGGAATTTTTCTCGAACATTGTTGAAATCATCGTCGCGCCCTTCAGATCGCTGAGTTCCATGCTGAGCGACGAGGGCAACAAGGGCGTTCAGGCAATCAAGGCGCCGTTCGAAGCGGCGTGGGAATGGTTCAAGAGCGTCGGTACAAACATTGTCGAAGGTCTGAAATCCGGCATTGCCTCCGCGTGGTCGGGGCTGACGTCGTGGTTCGAGGATAAGGTCGGCGGGCTGGTGGACGGCGTGCTGGGGTTGCTCGGCATCCACTCCCCGTCTACCGTGTTTGCCGGGATCGGTGAAAATATGGTCCTCGGTCTGCGCGAGGGATGGGGAGACACGTTCGGCGGCTTTGAATCGCAGGTCGACCGTGACGTGCAGCGGCTGACCGACACGGCGCGGATCGGGTTCGAGGATTCGGCCATCGGCAAATCCTCTGCGGCGGGAATCTCCTCCATGTTCGCGGCGAACGAGTACCGGGGCGGCGGGGAACCCGTCAAAATCAACCTTGTCCTGGACGGAGACGTCGCGGCGTCGGCGCTTTATGATCCGCTGCAGCGCACGGCGTTCCAGAAGGGGCGCCCCACTACGGGAGGTGTTTCACAACCGGCATGAGACGAATTATCATCACGGACGGCAGGGACAGCGTGACTCTGCTGTCCGATCTGGAATTCACGTGGACGCCTGAGCTGTTGGGTGAGCGCGCGGTCATGGCGTCCGGCAAGACGGTGATGGACGTTATCGGCGTCAAGAACCGGTTGGAGATCCCGACGGGCTGGCTGTCCGTGGCGGACCTGCGGAAACTGAAATCCATGATCTCCCGGAACATCACATTGACGGTGCGCTGGCCCTCCGTGGACGGTGACCGGTCCGATCCCTGTTATGTTGGGATGCCGGAGTTCAAATCCTTCAAATACGGCGCGGACGGCGTGGAACAGTGGTACGGCGTGACATTGGAGATTGAGCAGGCCGGGGTGGATCCGGTGATGGGGGTATAAGCATGACCACTATTATTGCGGCGGCGGTCTCCGGGGTGCTGGCCCTGATCGGGGTGATCGTCACCGTTGTCGCGACGGTGCGAAAGTCCAATCAGGACATCATAAACGAGCTGAAACGGCAGTCAGAAATTGACGACCAGAAGCTGAACGCCAAACTGGAAAAGTTTCAAGCCGTGACGGATACCAAAATCGAAGAGCTGACCCGGGAGGTTCGGAAACACAACGGATTTGCGGAAAAAATACCGGTGATGCAAAACGATATTAAAACCATATATAAGCGGCTGGATAAGGCCGAAACCGACGGAAAGTGAGGGTTTGACATGCGAAACTGGAAATCGTGGATCAAATGCGCGGGAATCCGTGCGCTAAAAACCGTTGCACAGGCGGCGGTGTCAATGATCGGCGTGGGAGCGGCCATGTCTGACGTGGACTGGCTCCGTGTGGCGTCGGTGTCGCTTCTGGCGGGAATCCTGTCCCTGCTAACGTCGCTGGCCGGACTTCCGGAAGAAGAAAGCGGGGGGGACTGATGGACTACACCTGCAGTCCCCTTGTGACATACACCCGATACAGCCCGAACCATTCCGGAACGCGGACACACACCATCGACCGGATCACGCCTCACTGCGTTGTCGGTCAGTTCTCCGTCGAGAGCGTGGGGGAGATGTTCGCCGACTCGGACCGTAAGGCGTCCTCCAACTACGGAATCGGGGCGGACGGGCGCGTCGCGCTGTACGTATCGGAGAAAAACCGCTCGTGGTGTTCCTCCGACGCGAAGAACGACAACCGGGCCGTTACAATCGAATGCGCGTCCGACACCACAAATCCCTACGCCATGAACGCGGCAGTCTGGGATTCCCTCGTGCGGCTGTGCGCGGACATCTGCGCCCGCAACGGAAAGTCCTGGCTGATCTGGATTCCAGATCGGGACATCGCGCTGGACTACGACCTCAAACCGAACGAAATGTTGTTGACGGTTCACCGCTGGTTTGCGAACAAGGCTTGCCCCGGGGACTGGCTGTACAACCGCCTCGGGGAGCTGGCGAACGCCGTCACGAAGATTCTAAACCCTTCGGGCACCGGCGTACCGGGGGACGGGGACACCCCGCACGATTGGGCGCGGGATGCGGTTCAGTGGGCGGTGTCGCGGGGAATTCTTCGGGGCGACGGTAAAACTCTCGGGCTGAATAACCCCATGACCGTTGAACAGGCTTGCGTATTTCTCTACCGGGCGCGGGAGGTGCTGTGATATGGCGTGGAGGCCGTATAACCCGAACCCGTGGCGGCTTTCCACGGACGACTGTGCGCCCCGTGCGCTGTCCGCCGTGCTCCGGATTCCGTGGGGGGACGCCTATGATCTGCTGTACGAAAACGGCAAGGCAATGGGGTTGATGCAGAACAACAAGGCGGTTCTGTGGGCGATTCTGAAAATGAACGGCTTCCACCGGGAGGCCCTTTCGGATCAATGCCCGGACTGCTACACCGTGGCCGATTTCGCCGCGGATCATCCCCGGGGCGTCTACGTGGTGGCGACGGACTCCCACATCATTGCCATCATCGGGGGAGACTGGTTTGATGCATGGGACAGCGGGAGCGAGGTTCCGTTGTTCTACTGGTACAGAAAATAAAAGGAGGTAGTTAAATATGATTGACCAGTTCGGTTATTGGCATCAGGATTTCGTCGGACAGATGCCGGAACAGGACCCTATGTACGTCCGGATGATGCAGCAGAGGGGCGGGCAGAACATGGGCCAACAGCAGTCGGCCCCGGCGCAGGGACAGCAGATGATTTCCCCGCCCACCCGCCACGCGGACATTATTCAGGCGGACAGCCTCGAAGCCATTGACCGCATTCCGCAGAACGCCGGGACCGCGGCAATGTACATGACCAAAGATGATCAGCACATCGTGATCCGCGACATGCTGGCAAACGGGGAGCACACGGACATCATTTACGACCGGAGGCCTCCGGAACCGCCCGTGCCGAAGATCGATCCATCCTTGTTTGTCCGGCGGGACGAGCTATCCGCGCTGATTGCGGAGACAATCCGAGGTATGACGAAGGGAGAGGAAAATGGGACTGTTTGACAAATTAGGGGAGCAAATCAAGCACTCCGCAACAGATGAAGCGTTTCAGAAAAACCTACCCCAGATCACCCCGGATATGGTACGGCAGGAGGTCGGCAACATCCGGCAGAACCCGGCGGCGTATCTCAGCCGGTACGGGATGAAAATTCCGGAGGGGATCAATGTGAACGATCCGCGGGAAATCACGACATACCTCCTCCGCTCCGGGCAGATCGGCGGGGGACGGGTTCAGCAGATCTTCAAGATGCTGGGACTCATGAAATAATACGGCTTCAACCGTCGGTGCACAGGCGGTGAAGAATACATCACATCCGAAAGGAAAGAACATGGCAATCACTGATGAAAGCAACGGCAACGGCTTCTATATGCCCGTGGCGCCCGCTTATAGCGGAAACGGCGGCATGTTCGGCGGAATGGGCGGCGACTGGTTCGCGTGGTTCATTCTCGTCCTGCTCATCGGCGGCAACGGCTGGGGCATGGGCGGCATGATGCCGTGGCTCATGGGCGGCCTCGGCGGCGGCATGGGTGCGGGCTACGGCCTCGACTACCTCTACCCGTGGCTCAACAACTCCCAGCACATTTCCGACGGTTTCCGCGACCAGTACCTCAACACGCAGATCGACGGACTTCGCGGCGACGTCAACCGTGGTTTCGGAGACGTCCAGCTTGGACAGGCGGCTATCCAGCAGTCTATCTGTCAGACCGGCAACGGTATCACCGGCGCGGTTAGGGACGGTTTCTATGCCGCCGAGACTGCGGCCAACGGGCGGCAGATGGCGAATATGCAGACGGCGTTCGGCCTGCAGACGCAGATCGCGCAGGGCTCCAGCGACGCGCGGCTTGACAGCTGCCAGACGCGGAACGTCATTCAGGCGGAGGCGGCGGCTTCCCGTGCTTCGGGCAACGCGGACACTCAGAAGATTCTCGACAAGCTGTGCCAGCTTGAGCTGGACAACGAGAAGATCCGGTCGGCGGCGAAAGATGATACCATCGCGCAGCTCCGCTCCGAACTGCTCTACGCCCGCGGACAGGCTTCGCAGATCGCGCAGAACGCCACCATCATCGACGGCGTTTATGACCGTCTGAGCCGTTGCCCGGTGGGGTCCACTCCGGTTTACGGAAACACGCCCATTTTCACCTGCCAGCGCAATCCCAACACCTGCTGCTGCCCCGGCAATGCCGGTCTTGTGGCGTAAGGGGGGACGGAATGGCGGCTGAATACAGTATTCTTGTCCCGCAGATCGTGACGCCCAACACCCCGACAGCATGGCCGGACAACACCTGCCCGTGCAATCAGGGGCTGATTTACAAGCGGTCCGGTGGGGTGTTTCTGCTGGCCTCCAACGCGCCGAACAACGGGCGGTGCTCCTGCGGGTGCGGCTGTCGCCAACTCTGGCTGACGGACTATCAGGTCGGGGTGCACCTGAACGCGCAGATTCCGGAGGGTGGAACGGTTGCGGAAATCATCTTCGCGCTGGCCGTAGACGGTGTGATCGATCCTGCATCCCTCATGCGGTACACGCCAACGGCGGCAGAAATCTCCGGAAACCTCGGAACGGATATCATCGTCAGCGTTCCGTCCCTGTGCGGGTGCGAGAGCGTGGCGGTGGTCAATGCCGGGACGCAGCCCTCGGAGGTCCTGAACGGCACTCTGACGTTCGACTACGCCGGGACGCGGCGGATCAGATAAGGGGGAAACATGGACAAGCATATCGAAGACTTCAAAAAGATCAAGGAAATGGTCGGCGAATTCGCCCATCGGATTGCCGAAGAGGACAAGAATGCAACGCTTTCCAACATTTCTGCGATCAAGGAAACCGCGTCCGCATGGCTGAAACTGTGCGAAATCTGCGAGGACGACGACGCCGGCGAGTACGGCGCACGTCGGCGGGATTCCCGGGGGCGCTACATGGACGGTTCCCGGCCCATGATGGGCGGGTATAATACCGGCTATCCCGGTTACGGCTGGTACCCCGGTCCGTACTATGCGGGCGGGAATTACGGCGGGGACAATACCGCTCTTGCCGACGAGCTGGAACGCATGGCGTCCTCCGGCATGGGAACCCCGGAGCAGTCGAAAGCGTTCCGGGAGGCGGCCCGCCACCTGCGCAAGGGATAATCCCGGGGGCGGCGTATGCTGGAACGCCGGGAGCTTGACGAGCGGATCGCAGAGATCAAAAACAAGCGGGACCAGACCGTCGGAGAGATCCGGGACCTGGCCGCGTTTATCATCGCCCGGGACGACCTGGGCAAAGAAGAAGCGGTCGGGAGCTACGGCGACGCGGCTCCCGCAACCGCGGCCATCGTGGAGACAGTCATCGGCGAGCACGGAGATTCGGAATTCCTGCAGTTGATAGCGCATAGGGACGCGGATCACGTGTGGGCGGTGATTGATGAAGCGATGGAGACACTCAGGGCCACGGAACCCCGGTTTTACGCCGGGATTCTGAGGCGGATTCAAAGTCAATAACAAGATCCCCCGGGAGTGACGCGCGCCCGGGGGCCTTTTTTGCCGTTGCGGTTGAGTTTATATAAACTGTGCATTCTATACAGAGAGTTTATATAAAGTATGTACAGATTGACAATTGACTTTATATAATGTCTGCGGTATAATAAGGGTGCAATCAAGGAAGGGAGCAAATCAAAATGAAAATCTACTATGTCCCTCAGTTCCACCCCGAGCAGGCCAGAGAAGTGGCCGACATCGACGAGACCAAATTCCAGAGCCCCACGAAATGGCTGGACTCCATGGACGACGCCGAGTACGAGGCATTCGTGGACGCCAACGGCGACGAGGGCAGATACTACGGCGAGGTCCGCGTGTTCTACGGCCTGTACAAGGAACTGCTGAAGGGCTGCATGACGAAGTCGGACAGTTACGATCCCGATACCAAGACCATCGTGGTCTACGTTAGAAACTGGGGCGAGGATCTGGACGCCAAGCGTCAGCTCTACGACATCCTGCATAAAAAGCAGGGTTGAGCGATTCATCCATCAGCAGCCCGGAAGGGCAGAAAGGAACGAATCATGAAAAAGTACATCAACGGCAAGCAGTACGACACGGAGACGGCACGCGAGATCGGCGGCGCCTCCCACTACGGGAAAAGCGATTATAAGTGGTACGAAGAGACGCTGTACCGCAAGAAAACCGGCGAGTATTTCCTCTACGGCGAGGGCCACGCTGCGAGTCCGTACCGGGAGCGCGTCGGAGATATGTGGGGCCCAGGCTCAGCGATCAAGCCGCTGACCTTCGACGAAGCCCGGAAGTGGGTGGAGGCGAATTTGAGCAGCGATGAGTACGAGGCGATTTTCGGAGCCATTTCCGACGACGGCACGGACTGTCTGATCTCCGCGGTCGTAAAGAGCAGCAGCCGGGACCGGCTCCGGAGGGAGGCAGAGAAGTCAGGGCGGAGCATCGGGGAGATCTTGGACGCGCTGATCGATGGGAATCTCTGATTGGTGTGCAGTTTTACTAAAAGTAAGTGGCTCATTTTGTGCGATCTTGCAAACTTACTAAAAGTGCGCAAAACCCCTTTACAACTCACTTTCGGTGTGTTATAATTGAGTCACTAAAGGACACCAACCACATTATAACACGCCGGAAGGCGAAAGTAAAGGAGAAATACAAAAATGAAAAGATTATTTGAGGTTATCGCGCACAAGGATCATCAGCCCTTCTACAAGAACTGCAAGGACAACGAGCTCGATGCTATTCTCATCGCGTGGGAGCTCAGGATGAAAGGATATGAGGATGTCCGGATCGTGAAGCAGGAATGGTAAGATCACAAGCCGCCGCAAGGCCCGCCCCGGAGGAACGAAGGCACCCGGAAACGGGGAAATACATTTTTTACAGGAGGCAAACATGAACGAGTTTGCGAAAGGTCTGGCCGACATGCTGGCCGAAATGAATGAGACGAAAGAGGAACGGCGCGAAAAATGGCGGGCGGAACAGATGAAGAAGCCCGGCGCAAACGACACGATCACCCTAACCCGCTTAGATTTTCGTGATGCTGTTGGGAAAGGGGTCTCCGTTGACGGATCCAACACGGAGGACGGCGTAATCTCCAAGATCGGCAGGCTGGTAGGGATCAGAGCACTTATAGGGAAAGACAATTTGATAAATCTCAACGGCCTGTTCGCGGATCTGATCGAGGAATACCTTTTCGGCCCTGTTGACGGCGAACCCAGTCCGTACCGCGTCACAGAGGACAACGTCTCCAAAAAAGACGGAGAATAAGCCGAAACGACTTCCCGGGAAACCGGGAACGTCTGCAGGGGATAACCGCCCTGCACTGACGAGGCAGGTTAATCAACGAGAGGAGGATATATAACATGAGTTTAGGCGAGAACATCCGCGAGCGGCGGGAGACGGTCGGCATGACCCTGACCGCGCTGGCGGGCGAGGCACAGGTTACGCTGGGGGCCATGTCCCAGTTCGAGAACAACAGGACCATCCCTAATGCCTATACCTTCGCGGCGATTGCCAAGGCGCTGGGCGTGACTATGGACGAGCTGATGGCCGGGACGAAGCGGAGGACGGAATGAGCATCGCGTCCAACCTGCGGAACGAGCTGGACCGCGCAGGGCTGTCCGTGGCGAACGTGGCAGCTGAAATCGGGGCGGAACCGTCCTCGGTGAGGAAATACCTGTCCGGGAAGATAAGGCAGTCAGATCGCGTTCTCGTGCGTCTGGCGCGGTGCCTCGGATGCGACGCCAACGAGCTGCGCTACGGGCGGCCCAGACGGCGCGACGGCAAGCTCACCACAGACGACGTGGCGCGGGCAACGGGGATCGATCCCTTGTCCCTGCGGATCGGCCTGCAGCGCGGCCTCTGGCCCTTCGGGACGGCGTACAAGCGGCCCGGCTCAACGCAGTACACCTACGAGTATGATCCGACGGCGGTTTTGAAGTGGGTAGCAGACCGAAAGGCGGTTTCGAGGAGTTGAAGCCATGAAGAGTCCGAATCCTTACAGAGAGCTTTCGGCGGAACAGCTGATCCGGCGGTCTAACGGCCCGCTGCACGCGGTGACGCCCGACGGCGTGAAGCCGGCGAAGCGATCCGGGCCGGTGCCGTACAGCGACCCGGAGAAAGTGAAGATCTGTTTGGAATGCCCGTACCCGGAATGCCGTCTCGACGATCCGGAGGGGTGGTGCAGGCGGTACGAGAAGGAATTGCAGAAATTAAGGAGGCAAAGGCGAAATGACGACAAGACGGGAGATTGACGACTTTATCCGGGAGGACGAATCCGGATTTTCGGACGAGCGGGAGCCGATTTGCACCTGCGACAACTGCGGGGATCCGATTTATCCGGAGGACGACATGGCGGTGATGGAGGAGCACATCTGCACCGGGCGGCCGTCTATCCGGCATATCTGCGCGGGATGCTGGGAGGGCAACCGGTGGGACGAGGCCGGGGAGCTGCTGGACCTGGCCGGGATCTGGTACTGGTCCGGTGACGCGGCGGAGGCGATGCGGATTGCCGGGGAGAAGCTGCTGGAGGGTCAGCGGCGCTACAAAGCGCTGATCGGGTCGGCGGTGAGTTTGGGCCTTGCGTCCATCGGAAAGGGGGCGAGAGTATGAAGCTGTACGAGATCAACGAGGCCGTTGAAACCCTGCTGGCGGCGCTGACCGTCGATCCGGAGACCGGGGAAGTACCGGCGGACGCGGACGAGGTGATCGCGCAGCTGGACGCGCTGGCCATGGAGAAGCGGGCCGTGCTGGAATATCTGGCCAAGGTGGTGCTGAACCTCCGGGCGGATCAGGCGGCGGTGAAGGCAGAGGAAGCCAGGCTGAAAGAACGGCGGGAGCGGATGGAGCGGCGCGAGGCGTCCGTGATGGCGATTCTCGACCGGGAATGCGCCGGGGAGAAAACGGACCTCGGCGTGGCGACGGTGAGCTACCGGGCGTCAGAGGTCACGGAGATCACCAGCGAAGCGGACGCACGGACGTGGCTGATGGCCGAAGGGTATGACGAGTGTCTGAAATACGTGGAACCGGCGATCAACAAGACCGCGCTGAAAGCCCTGATCAAGTCCGGAGTTAAGGTTCCGGGGGCTTGCGTTACGAAGCGGACAAACTGCTCGCTGAAATAAGCGAATGTATAAATATTCAAGGAGGATATAACATGGGAATCCCTGTACTGTGCATCGGAGAGAGCGGATCCGGAAAAACCGCGTCACTCCGGAATTTTGAAGAGAAAGAAGTCGGGATCTTCTCGGTCTCGTCGAAACCCCTGCCGTTTCGGAAGCGGCTCCCGGTGATCAAGCCCGCCACCTATCAGGTGATGTACCAGAGCTGGAACCGAGCGAAGGCGAAGGGAACGCTGCGGAAGGTTTACGCGGTGGACGATTCGCAGTATCTCATGACGTTCGCGGCGTTCGACCGGGCAAAAGAAACCGGTTACGGTAAATTCACCGACTTCGCGCTGGACTTTTACAACCTGATCCAGTACGTCATCAACGACCTGCCGGACGACGTGATCGTGTACTTCCTACACCACGTCGAGCGGACGGACACGGGCATGATTAAGGCGAAGACCCTGGGGAAGATGCTCGACTCGCAGCTGACGCTTGAAGGGCTGTTCTCCATCGTCCTGTACTGCCAGACGGACGGGAACAACCATTGGTTCATCACGCAGTCGGACGGGTACACGACGGCAAAAAGTCCGATGGAAATGTTCCCCATCAAGATTGACAACGACCTCAAAGCGGTTGATACCGCGATCCGGGACTATTATGGCATGAACGCCGAAAGCAACAACAATGAAACGGAGGAAAACTGAAATGCTTAGAAAACCTGTCGGCTATGACGCCGCTGATACTATAGAGTTTGGTGCTTTCCGGCCTATCCCGCCCGGATGGTACCCGGCTGTGATCCTGAACGTCGCCGAGGGGCAGACGATGAACGGATCCCCGTTCATCGAATTTGCCGTTGACATTATCGATGGCGAGTACGTCCGGTACTACAAGAAAGAGTTCGACAGCCAGAGACCGGCCAACGGCGAAAAACGCTGGCGCGGGACGGTGCGCTACTTTACGACGGACAAGGCGGTCGGGATGCTCAAGGGGGCGATCAAGGCCATTGAGAAGTCGAATCCCGGCTACACGTTCGATTGGGACGAGGCGAAAGTCAAGGGGAAGAAGATCGGCCTCGGGATCCACCGGGAGGAATACGAATCCGAGGGACGGATCAAGACGGCGACGCGGCCCTATGCGCTGTGCGCGATCCAGAAAGTCATCTCCGGGGAAATGCCGGAGCCGAAGGACAAGCCGCTTGATACGTCCCGGAGATCGAACGGGCAGGGGTACACGTCCCCGAACCTGACGCCGCCCGGTTATCAGTCTCCCGCCGGGAATCCGCCCGCGTCCTCGTCGAATTGGGAACCGCTGAGCGACGACGAGGAACTTCCGTTCTGACAGGAGGTGCACATGCGGGAAAGCGAACTGGTGAACGAGCTGATCCGGGGGATGTGGCCCGTCGTGAAGCTGTACCGGGCAAACGCGGGCACGTTCCGGTCGATGGACGGCAAGCACATCGTCCACGGTCTGCCGAAAGGGTTTAGCGACCTATTCGACGTGATCCCCGCGGACAAGGTGGCGGACGGGCGTCCGATGCCGGTTTTTCTGGAGGCGAAGATCTATCCGAACAAAGCGTCGCCGGAGCAGGTCGCTTTCCTGCAGGAATACCGTCGGGCCGGGTGCATCGCCGGAGTGGTGTACAGTCTGGCCGACGCGTGGAAGTTGATCGACCCGATTTTGAAGAAGGTGAAGTGATGGACACGAAGTATTTCCCGATGTTTCACTCCTACCTCGAAACGCTTGCCGGTCTGACGGACGAGCAGTTCGGGCGGGTGATCCGGGCGACGCTGAGATATTCGGTGAACGGTGTTGTCCCCGATCTGGACGGCGCCGCGGCCATAGCGTTCGGGTTCATCAAGATGGACGTCGACCGGGCGCGGGAGAAGTACGAGGCGATCGCCGAACGGAACCGCGCGAACGGGATGAAAGGCGGAAGGCCGAAGAAGCCAGAAGAAAACCCAGTGGGTTATTTGGGAACCCAAAAAACCCAGAGGAACCCAGAGAAACCCAAAAAACCCATAGAAACAGCAACAGAAACAGAAAACGCAAAAGAAAAAGAAAACGCAATAGAAACAGCAACCAGTACGGACGCGGAAGGTTCGCGGACGGTCGGAGGTACGGAGGGAAGAAAGAGCGGATTTGTCATTCCGTCCTTGGCAGACGTAACGGGCTATTGCGTGAAGCAGGGCTATACGCACGTGGATGTGGAGGATTTCTGCCGGTTCTACGACGACAACGGCTGGACGGTCGGCGACGGCGAACCCATGAAGAACTGGAAGGCGGTTCTTCGCGGATGGGAAGAGCGGGCCAAAAACAAGCCGAAGCCCAAGCCTGCGGAAACGTCCTTCGACACCTACGAGTTCTTCGACGCGGCGCTGCAGCGGACCTACGGCGACAGCTGGCAGTTTTTCAAGGAAGGTGGTGAGCAGGGATGAAAGCTAAAATCCCGGAGAGTATCACGCTCCAGGCGCATCATGAACGGGTTGAATACCTGGACATGATCTGCCTGATGGCGTTGCACAACACGTTCGGCTTCGGCCCCGTCCGCCTCGCCCGGTACTACAACGCGATTGTGGAAACGGACGAGCATTACCGCAACTACAACGGCGACAAGGAGCCGCTGTTCGGGCGGAAGACGAAGGATGGCATGGGCAGGATGGATCTGTGGGCCGTCAAGAGAGACCTTGCCGCTATCGGCGTGGACTACGACGCGCTGGTGGAGGAGGGGAAGGCAAAGAAGGGAGGCGGGCAGGGATGAACGTACTGATAGCCTGTGAAGAATCCCAGCGGGTCTGCACGGCGTTCCGGAAACGGGGGCACAGGGCGTTCAGTTGCGACATTCAGCCCTGTTCCGGCGGTCATCCGGAATGGCACATCCTGGGGGACTGCCTGCCGATCCTGGGCGGAAACTGTAGTTTTACAGATGAGGCGGGGGGGCAGCACGAACAGGCCGGGCGGTGGGATCTGATTATCGCGCATCCGCCTTGCACGTATCTGACCACTACCGGGAACCGATGGTTTGAGGTTGACAAATACGGTGACGCCGCGCGGCAAAGGTTCAAAGACCGGTATTCCGCTATCGTATTCTTCATGATGATGGCAACGGCGGATTGTGAGCGGATCGCGGTTGAGAATCCCGTCGGCATCATGTCAACGGCGTGGAGGAAGCCGGATCAGATCATTCATCCGTGGCAGTTTGGTGATAAGGCTGAAAAAAAGACATGCCTGTGGCTTAAGAACCTTCCGCCGCTGATGGCGACAATGATTGAGACTCCGGGTGAAAAAGACCGTTTCGGGGCGAGCATCAACGCATCCGCTGACCGTGCCAGAGACGAGCGTGGAAAGTCGATAGCATGGAACGATCCGAGAACGGCGGTGATCCGTTCAAAAACCTTCCCCGGCATCGCCAGGGCCATGGCGGAACAATGGGGTTGAGCAAGTTGCCGTCAAGATCGGGAAGTCAACAAAGAAGCCGGTTTTCGGCTGACAAAGGAAAAGGAGAGCAAGTGAAATGAAAAGGGAATATGAGCACGAAACATTTGCGGAAAAGTTCTGGGACTGGTGGGATGATGCCGATCTGGGCGAGCTGATCATAGGCGCGGTGTTTATTCTGTTCGGGCTGTTTGTAATCGCCGGAATCGCCGCGCTGATTACCCTTATAGTGGGCGGTACCCGTCCCGCCGACGACCTCCCGCCCGTCGAACCCGCTGAGGGCGTGGCGTGGATCATGCCGGAGAGCGGCGAGGCGGCGGTGTGGATGGCCCCGGCGTGCGCGGAGGACGTCATGGCGGCGTATCTGCTGGAAGAATACACCGAGGGGGATGGACCCGCGCCGGAGTGGTACAGGCCGGACGAGGAGATGGCGGTGGAGTGGGAAGCGGATGTGACCGACATTTATGTCGGGAACAAAAATGTCTCCTGCAACGCACAGCAATCCGACACCGTGGATTACAATGCACACCCACCGATTGGAATTGATCCCGGCGGAATCGACTGGAACGTGTGTTCCACCGTATGGGGCTGGGACGGACACAGCATGGAAGTGTGGGAAATGGACCTGTTTGCCATGATTTTCTACCGAGAATTCTGGCAGCCGAATATGACGCTGTGCGAGGCCGGGTGTGATGCGATGCTCCAGCTGTGGGACCTGAACGGCGGGACCATGTACGAAACGCTTTCCCATGTCAACGAGGACGGGTCCTATGCATTCAGCACATTCCCAGGTGTATGGGAGGCCGAATACGATCCGGACGGGCTGGCATGGTGCAGGGCATACTGCGAAGAGCGGTTTTATAACGGTCCGGTCTGGCCCGCGCAGTATTTCCGGAAGGGACAGTATCACGACTGGGACGAGTGGAGTCCGATTCCGGCGTATGAGATTGACGGCATTTATTTCTCGATAGGGAAGGGGTGGTGAGGATGCAGATAACCGATTTCAATGTTGGTGATATGCTGTGGCGCATTAACCACGACAAAAAGAGCGGTGATGTCTCGTACACCCCGTTACCGATCTCAAAGGTTGGCCGGAAATATGTATATGTTCGGCGCGGGAATTGGGAAACGCAGTTTCATATGAACATTGACGGAAATTACTTCGTGGAGGTGAAAGATTGGGGGTCTCCTGAAACTCTGTATTTCTCGGAGCAGGATGCCATGGATCATGTGGAGCGAATGGATTGCATGGACTTTATCGCGAGCCTCAACCATTGGGCGTTGCGCAAGTACAGCCTTGCGACTCTGCGCGAAGCGGTAAGAATACTAAAGGGAGGAGACCTGCATGATTAAGAAATACGCATTCAAGCGCGGTCAGACTGTGGCGCTCACGCCGGAGGAAGGGGTCATCGTGACCGGGAAGATAGTGGGTTTCACGTGTCACACTGCCAAATACAGGAAGGGCGGTGAGCCGTGGGTGAAGGTTTCCGGGTACAACGTTGAGGAGCCGAACGGAACGCTGTGGAGCTGTGGCGAGGAGGACCTTATAGCGGTAGAGGAGACGGTCTCGGAGCCGGAACCGGTCTTGAAAAACGCCGGATCCATCAATGTGGAGACGGTTCAGGCATACGCCGCTTCAATGGACATTAAAGACAGGTTCGTGTATGAAGTGCCAAAGCGGGTATTCACCTGCGTATCCCGTCACGGATGCCAGACAGAGTGGGATTTGATCCTGTTCGCGCTGGACCGTAGGCGTTTTGACCAGCGCAATTACGGTCCGAAAGCCGATGCGGATCTTCAAAAATGGCTGGACATGAATTATACGGGATGGAGGGGGTTCGGGAAATGAAAAAACAGATCTGTGACCGGTGCGGGGATGAAATGCGTCCCCGCCCGGATTGGGCGCAGGCTCCGGCGTTTGAATACCGGATCGTATATGCCCGAACCTTTCCGTTTCTGGCGTTTGACAATATCGATTTATGTCGAAAATGTCAGAAGGAACTATACAAGTTTTTGCACGACGGAATGGATTCAGAGACAGCGGGATACGACGAGATCGCCCGTGTGATCGATGCGGACGAAAGGAGGGACGGAAATGGCTGACAAGGAAAAAGTGATCCGGGGGCTGGAAATCTGTACTAATCCGGGATCTTGTTCTGAGCGTTGTCCGTATTACCACATCGAGATTACAGAAGGTTCTTGCGATTATTTTTTACTCACTGACGCTCTCGCTCTGTTGAAAGAGCAGGAGCCGAGGGTGATGACGGTGGAGGAGGTGATAAACGCTAAAGATAAAACGGACGTCTGGCTTGATGAACTTGATTGTGTGGTAGTAGCCGCAACGATTTCAAATTGGGTTGAGTCAAAGAATCATGTCGTTACTTTCTTCTACGGAATCGAACATACTACATCCGGAGAAAGAGATTACATGAACAATAACTATAACAGAACATGGCGGTGTTGGACTGCCCGCCCGACCGATGAACAGAGAAAGGCGGCGAAGTGGAAATGAATATCACACCGGAGATGATGGCCGAGGATGAACGCATGTGGGGCACGCGAGACGTGATCACGGAACTCGGCTATTGCGGAAACGGCATGCGCGACCGAAAGAATATGACGAATCTTGATATTCGATTCTGTGCGTACATCATGCGTAAGGCCCATGAGATGCTGAAAGAGCAGGAGGCGCGGGTGATGACGCGGGAGGAAGTGATACGGTCACACGACTGGATTTGGTATCAGTGGAAAAACACTCATTGTGGATGGACGGTAGCGGTTAATTGCGACGGAAAATGGATCGAGTGGGAAGATTCAACAACGGATCAACTTTGTAAATATGGGGAAAAATGGCGGTGCTGGACTTCCCGCCCTTCGCCGGAGCAGATGCGGGACACGCCGTGGGAGGGAGAAAATGAAACTATGTGACAAGTGCGGCGGGGATATGCCGTACCCGCTGGCGGCAATGAAGTTCCCGTCATTTCAGATCAGAAAAGATCCGGGGATTGGTATGCCGTTTCAAGACATTGACCTTTGCCCGGAATGCTCAAAACGCCTGGACGCATGGCTAAAAGCTCGTCCTGCCGTGCCGGTTCACTTGCGCGGATATGATGGTCCGGTGTGCGGGAATTGCAACGGCGCGCCGGTTTTTCCGGGCGATGCAGTATGCCCGAAATGCGGGGCGGAAATAAAGTGGAAGGAGAAGTAATTATGTGGGAAAACGTTTTTCAAGTCTATGAGCGAGTAGGTGACAGATTTTGTCAGCTAATCGCAAGTGACATGAGCCTTGATAATGCGGTGCTTTTTGTGAAAGCTTGGATGGAAGCCAACTATCGGGACGAAGTGACAAGTCTTGAAATAAGAAGGCAAGCAATTAACAGGGGTGATGCAAGCGAGAAGGAGGACAGCGATGCCGAATAACGATTACATTCTGCGGAGCGATGCACTGCGGTGCAAATGCACTTTTGAGCAAAGCAATGGGGTCGAGATAGAGCCGATTGATGCCGTTCCGTTTTCGTATTTACAGAACATCCCCGCCGCCGACGTGGAGCCGGTGAGACATGGATATAACGTCAAATGGGATTATCCGACATTGTTTGAGTGTTCTCTGTGCGGTTGGGAATGCTTTGATACTGTTCCGGGAGATACGGATACTTATCAATACTGCCCGCACTGCGGCGCGAAGATGGACGCCGAACCGCCGAAGGAAGAATCTGAACATATGGAACCGCCTGAGTATCATGAATACTGCTTCGGGTGCGGTTTCCCGCCGAGCGTAATACCGCCGAAGGAGGAACAAAAATGAGAATGCTGGTTTGTAACCGATGCAAAAAAGAATTGCCGGAGCGGGCCTTAATTCGCAGAGAACTTCGTCTTTTTGGAAAATTCTTGTTTTCAAGTGAAGAATATGATCTTTGTGGCGACTGTATGAAGGAATTCGAACGGTTCATGAGTCCGGTTAAGAGGGAAGAAACGGAGGCCCCAAAATGACCAGAGACACCCTGCGCGTGATGGCACGGAAACGCTGGCCGGTGGTGCTGACCGAGACCGGCGCTCACGGGGAGATCACCTATCCCTACATCCGGGAGATCAAAGTCATTTACGCCTCGGGGGACGAGCTCTCCCGGGGCTTCCCCGTTGAGCGGCTGGCGGTGGTGCTGGCGGACCGGTCGGGGCATTCGTTCACGGAGGTACAGGCGGCGCAGCTCCGACTTCCGACGGACGACGAGGCGGCTGTCTACGCCCTGCCGGGGACGGATCGAAAAAACATGATGGCGGAGCTGGCAAGGCTCCGGGAAATGGAGGAAAAACAATGAAAACCATAAGGATCATCGCCGCTGTGCTGGCCTCGCTGTCCATGATGGGCTGCACAGTCAGCAGCGGAAGCACGCCGGCCGCTTATTCGTCCGCGACGGATTCCCGCGTTCAGCAGGCCGTGTCCGATAATATGGCCGCAGGACAGCCCACGCCCACGGACATCAACTTTTCGCTGGAGAGGTACAACCTGATCCGCCGGGCCTACTGGGTCAACGGCCAGCGGGAAAAGGCCGCGTCCGTGGTCTGCCGGGTTGAGAAGCCGCTCGGCTACATCGTTCTCTTCGCCGGGAACGCCGTGGTTGGCTCCTTCGTCGTGGATGGCAAGGTCTCCTCTCTCAACTCTTTTCTGACGCCGGACAGTGAGTACTATGAGCTTGTCGGGACCGGCGGAGGGGACTTCAGAGACTATAAGCCGAACAAGTGGCTCGCCGACGTGGACGGCACCTATGGCGATAACGACAGCGGGATCTTCTTCTTCACGCCGGACGGGAAGTATATCGAATGGACGGGCGACTATCTGTATTCGGACATTCCGTTCGAGGTCGAGGATCCCGTCGTGACCTACAAGGGGGAATAAGCTGTGAAGAAAATTCTTGCGGCGGTTCTGACCGTGGTTCTGCTGGCGCTGGCGTTCGCCGCCGGGCCTGCGATTCGGGCATTCAGAAACCGCTATGATTACGCTGTGCAGAAGGCCGACGACGCTACGAACTACCGGACGCTGAAAGAGGTGGAGGACACCTGCAGGGCCATGATCGCCAGCTACGAGGCGGACAAGCTGACCTTTGAGCAGTACGACGGGAGCGACAGCGCGGAAAAGCAGAGCTGGGCCGATCAGGCGCGGATGCGGGCCAACCGGACGGCGGCGAACTATAACGAGTACATCCGTAAAAACTCGTTCGTCTGGGCCGACGCGGTTCCGGCGGATATTGACGAGAAGCTGGACTATATCGAGGAGGCGCACGCATGAGCGAGATCAAACGCCGCGGGTGCTGTCCGCCGTCGGCGGGGATTTACCGGGCGAAAAATTACCTGACGCATGAACCCGAGATCGAAGGGACCGCCCGGGAGATCGGGGACAAAATCGGTCATGATGCGAACTATGTCCGCGTAATGGCGAGGACGGGGCAGATGTCCAAGGCGGGATGGACCGTGAAGGTGGTCAAGCCGTCAACCGTTCAGCGCGGGCGGATCGGCGGGGAGTACATTGCGGAATGCCCCGGCGAGGACCCCATTATCGGGCCGGTGGACGAGATCGCCGCTCTGATGGGCGTGTCAGAGGAGGCCGTGCGGTATCTGATCCGGTCCGGCGGGAAATCCCGGGCGGGCTGGACGGTGAGACCGGCGGAGGGCGAGAAATGAGTGGTGGACCGAGGCCCACGATCTACGAGGCAAGGCGCGGCGGGGAACGGATCGCGGGAAGTTCCGCAATGGTGGGCCGGGCGTTAGGGTATTCCGCCAATTATGTCCGCAAGATGGCCCGTCACGGCATACGCTCCGGCGCGGGGGGATGGGAAATTGTCCTGGTGCTCCCCGGATCACATTGCAAGTCGGGAACGGCTGCGCGGCTGTACACGGCGGAGCGGGACGGGGAACGCGTTACCGGTGCCGCATGGGATGTTGCGGCGGTTGTGGGCGTCACGCCGGAGCACGTGCGGAAGCTCTGCCGGGAGGGGACACGAACGCGGGACGGGTGGACGGTGCGGGAAACGGAGGATATGCCGTGAAGTCCTGGGGCTACATCCGCGTCTCGACCCGGGAGCAGAACCCGGACAGGCAGATCGCGGCCATGCGGGAAGCGGGGATCCCGGACGCGGACATGGTGATCGAAAAACAGTCCGGGAAGGATTTCGAGAGGCCGGAATATCAACGTCTGGTGCGGAAGCTCCGGGCGGGGGATGCGCTGTTTATAAAGTCAATTGACCGGCTGGGGCGGAACTATGACGAAATCCTGGAACAGTGGCGGATGATCACGAAGGATAAGGGGGCGGACATTGTGGTTCTGGACATGCCGCTGCTTGACACGCGCCGGGGCCGGGATCTGACCGGGACGCTGATTGCGGACATCGTGCTCCAGCTTCTCAGCTACGTGGCCCAGACGGAGCGGGATTTCATCCGCCAGCGTCAGCGGGAGGGGATCGACGCGGCGAAGGCCAGGGGTCGCCGGTTCGGGCGTCCGCGGTGTCAGCTCACCCCGGAGGACGCGGACACCATCCGGCGGTGGCGTTCCGGGGAGATCGGACTTGCCGCGGCGGAGCGCCTGACGGGGCTTTCCCGGTCTACGCTGTACCGGCTGGCCCGCGGGTTTGACATTACCGCCGGTCCGGATGTAGAATGAAGACGCAGGGGGGCGGCTTTGGACCTTTTCTCCGTCCCCCGGCCTCCTTTCATGCCGGGCGGGTAAAATCGGCAGGGTTCCGGGCGCTGAGACGGACAGGCCCCGGCGCCTCCCCGGTGAAATTCCGGTTCCGCATCCCCCGAGACTTACGGCTTGACGCGGCGTCTTTCATCCCTTCAGCGCACGCACCGGGGTTCGACTCCCCGGCGGGGGTTCACAGTCCGGACGGCATTGCAAGGCCGCTGGCGGGGAGATCTGCTCCCTCCCCGCCTCTCCGGGCTGGTTTCGACGGAGCAGAAAGCGAACGGAGCAGAATAATATGTTGAGAGCAGAACGCATGAGCAATTCCCTTGATACGATACACGCCGGGCTTCCGACGAAAATTGACGATCTGAGCAAATTCGTCCTTGTGGGGCGGGAAAAGCTCGTCGCCGTCCGTGCGGAAATCCGGGCCATTGATAAGGTCGGACTGGCGCAGGAGGTCAGAGAACAAAAGCTGAAAGAGGCGCAGGACATTGCCGACGCCGTTCTGGACGCGGAAGTCCGGATCGGGGAGCTGATGTCAATGGTGCCGACACAAAGCCGGTTTAATGCTGAAAAACGACAAGACAGCGGTGTCGTGTCGTTTGAGCGCAAGACAAAAACGCAAGTTATAGAAGATGCCGGTTTCACCCCGAAACAGGTTCAGCGTTTTCAAACCCTTGCCGCGCACCCGGAGATCGTGGAACAGGCGAAAGCCGAGGCGCGGGAGAACGACGACATTGTGTCCCGGTCGCTGGTGCTGAATATGGTGAAAGAGCGTCAGCGCGAAGAGCGGGAAGCGCGCCGCGAGGAAGAGCGGCAGGACAACGCCGAAAAGGTTGAACGGCTTTCCACTCCGCTTGATGCGGTCGGCTTGTTTCAGACCATCGTGATCGATCCGCCGTGGGATTGGGGTGACGAGGGCGACGTGAACCAGTTCGGACGCGCAAAACCGGATTATTTCACGATGCCGATTGAAGAGATCGAAGCCCTTCCGGTTGGAAAAATCGCTGACGATAACTGCCACTTGTATTTGTGGGTCACAAACCGCAGTCTGCCGAAAGCGTTCCGGCTGATAGACGCATGGGGGTTCCGGTACGTAACCTGTCTGACGTGGTGCAAGCCGTCTTTCGGAATGGGAAACTATTTCCGTGGGAGTACGGAGCAGGTGCTTTTCTGCGTGAAGGGATCACAGCCGATCAAGCGGCATGATGTGGGGACGTGGTTTTCGGCGGAACGCGGAGACAGACACAGTGCGAAGCCGGATGAATTTTATAAAATCGTGGAATCGTGCTCATACGGGCCATATATCGACGTTTTCGGAAGAGACGGGCGCGAAGGCTGGGTCGTATGGGGGGAAAACGGATGATTCACGATTTCAGACAGAAGCTGGCATTCAGCATGGCGGAGCGTCAGGCGTTCGATAAGGAGCTTTTGAAAAACGCCATTGTCGGATGCGTGAGCGTCGAAAAGACTAACGAAGAAACGGACAAGACCGGCGTGGATTACGTGGCAACGCTCCGGCGCGGCGCGAAAGTCATGATCGATGCAAAGGCGCGGGAACGCGGTGCGTCAAAGTACTGGAAACACGGTGAGCCGGAGCTTGCGCTTGAATTATGGTCAGTATGCCCGTCTGCGGATAACCCGGACGGCAAAACAGGCTGGACGCTGAGCGAATCCACTGGCGTCGATATGATCCTGTACACATTCGCCCCGGCAGACTGCAATATGTTTTATCTGATTCCGTTTCAATTCCTGCGGATGGCGTTCTATCATCACTGCCGGGAATGGATGCGGCAGTACGACGTGAAATTTCAGTCAAGCGGTACATGGAGAAGTCAGGCGGTGTTCGTCACGGCGAGTGTGGTTCTTGCTTCGGTAAGCGGTGAAATGACCGGCTGTGTGACATCAAAAGTAATATCAGCATAACGCGGAAAGGAGGTGCGGATATGGCAAAAGGCAGACCGCCGAAGATTAAGATCAACGACATTCTTGCCGCTGTCGATCCGTACCTCGAGGACGCCGATCCGCCCATTGTGGCAGAGTTCGCGCATCGGCAGGGCATCACGCGCCAGTATCTCTACGAGCTGGCGTCGACGGCCAAAAAGCGGGGAGACGCCCGCTTATCTGACGCTATAAAAAAGCTGAGCGAGGCAAAGGAGATCAAGCTGGAGCGCGGCGGGCTGTCGGGACGCTATTCCCCGTCCGTCGCCATTTTTTCATTGAAGCAGCTGGGCTGGAGCGACAAGGGCCCGGCGGAGGAGGCGGCTGAGGACGAGCGTACGGTGGATCCCCTGACGGCGGCAATCACGGCGGAGATCGAGCGGCGGACGAAGGGCGGCGGCGATGAAGGGACTGAGTGAAAAGCAGTGGGAAATCCTGCGGTTCCCGTACACCAATTACGACGCGCTGATCTGCGACGGCGCGATCCGCTCCGGCAAGACTTCCCTCATGACGGTGTCCTTCGTGGACTGGGCCATGCGGGAGTTCGACGGACAGCGGTTCGGGCTGTGCGGGCGGACGGTGGACAGCTGCGTGAAGAACCTGGTCCGTCCGTTCGAGGGGCTGGCGTGGACGCGGAAGCGGTACGCGGTGAAATTCCGGTCCGGGTCGAAGGAGCTGGTGGTGAGGCGCGGGAACCGGACCAACGTCTTTGAGGTTTTCGGCGGGCATGACGAGCTGTCCTATACGCTGATCCAGGGCCGGACGCTGGCGGGGGTGCTGCTGGACGAGGTGGCGCTCATGCCGCGGTCCTTCGTGGAACAGGCGACGGGGCGGTGCTCCGTGGACGGTTCCCGGCTGTGGTTCAACTGCAACCCCGGCCCTCCTCAGCACTGGTTCAATGAGGAGTGGATCAAAAAGGCCGGGGAGCACAACGCCCTGCACCTGCACTTCACCATGGACGACAATCCGGGGCTGTCCGACGCCATCAAGGCCCGGTATGCGTCCATGTACACCGGCGTCTTTTACCGCCGGTACATCCTCGGCGAGTGGTGCGTGGCGGAGGGGCTGGTTTACGATTTCGGCGAGGCGAATATCACCGACGAAGCCCCGGATTCCGGCGAGTGGTACATTTCCGTGGACTATGGCACGCTGAACCCCTTTTCCGCCGGGCTGTGGTGCCTGCGCGGAGATCACGCCGTCCGGGTGTCGGAGTACTACTATTCAGGCCGGGCGTCCATGGCGAACCGGACGGATGAGGAATACTGCGACGAGGTGGTGAAGCTGTCCGGGGACCGCCCGATCAAGCGCGTCGTGGTGGACCCGTCGGCGGCGTCGTTCATTGCGGCGCTCCGGAAACGGGGGTTCACGGTCATACAGGCCAACAATGAGGTTTTAGACGGCATCCGGCGGACGGCGGAGTACCTCCGGGCGGGGAATATTAAGATTCACCGGTCCTGCGGGGCGGCGATTCAGGAGTTCGGCCTGTACCGCTGGGACGAGAAGAAAACCGAGGACGCGGTGATCAAGGACAACGACCACGCCATGGACGACATCCGGTATTTCGCAAATACAATTTTGAAACACAAGGTAAAACGCGGCGCGGCGCAATAACCGGGCCGATAAAATAAGCCGGAGACGCGGTAAAGAACCTCCGCACACCGGCAAACGCGGAGGGAATATGATTACGATTTTTCTGCAGGGGCAGAAGCTGACCCTTGCGCAGACCGTCGTGGCGGCGGATTCCGTGGCGTACCTGACCGCGCGGCTGATCTACAAAACCGCCGACTGGACGGCGGACGGGCTGTCCGTGTGGGCGCACTTCCGCCTCGGCGACACGCAGATCGATGCGGAGGCCGTTGACGGGGAGATCGGCACGGACGCGGGCGTCAACCTGACGGCGGGCGTCTGGACGGTCTGGATCACGGGTCACGTCTACGAAGGGGCCGCGCTTATCCAGCGGATCACGACGGAGACGGCGGAGCTGACGGTGAAGGAATCCGGCGTCACGGACGGAGCACCGCTCCCGACGCGATCTTTCGGGGAGACGATCCTCGGCGAGGTGCGGGACATTTACCGGGCGGTTGACGAAACGCTGGACGAGGCCGGAGAGAAGATCGACGAACAGCTAGCCGATCAGAACGCGGCGGTGGAAACCCGGCTGGAACAGAACGAAGAGACCGTTGCCGCGATGCTCGGAAAGGTCAAAAACGAGCGGGACGGGTCTTTTGTGAAGCTGTGGGCCGGGTCTGAGGCGCAATATAGAACGACAACAAAGGCCGCAGACACGATCTATCTTGTTGATCTGTTGGGGGGTGGTGGAACTTGAAAACATATCAGGATCTTCTTGCCGCCGGTGCGGGGGACAAGGAACGTGGCGATTTCGTCCGTGCGGCGATCCAGGCGTTCCAGGCCGAACCGCAGTTCCGCATAGCCCGGGACGCGGATGCCTATTACCGGCACCTGAACCCGACGATCATGAGGGCTCAGAAAATGGTCTACAACCTCATGGGGCAGGCCGTCCCGGACCTCTACCGCCCGAATCACAAGATCCCCTGCCGGTATTACTATTACTTCATCACCCAGCAGGTGCAGTTCCTGCTCGGCAATGGCGTGATCTTCTCCGATATGGCGGACAAGGACAAGAAGCTGGGGAAGGATTTCGATTCTGCGGTGCAGCTGGCGGCGACCTATGCGCTCAACGGCGGCGTGTCCTTCGGGTTCTGGAACAACGACCATCTGGAAGTCTTTCCGATCTACGGCGGGGACGAACCGTCCTTCTGCCCCATGTACGACGAGGAGACCGGCGCGCTGTCCGCTGGCATCCGGTGGTGGCGGCTTGCGGACGGAAAACCGCTACGGGCGACGCTCTACGAGGCGGACGGCATCACGGAATACGCCGAGGACCCGGACGGCAGGGACAAGGACCTGCGGATCATCCGTCAGAAAGCGCCGTACCGCTACGAGGTGCGCCGGTCCGAGGCCGCCGGGGTGGAGGTCTACGGCATCGGGAACTATTCCACGCTTCCCATCGTGCCGCTGTACAACGTGAACCGGCAGTCTGAATTGGTCGGCGGGCGGGAGACGCTGGACGCGTATGATTTGATGGTCTCCGGGCTGATCAACAACACGGACGAAGGAAACCTGATCTACTGGGTGCTGAAAAACGCCAACGCCATGGACGAAGAGGACGACGCCCGGTTCATCGACCAGCTCCGGCGGACCCACGTGGCCCACGCGGACGGCGACGACGGGGTTGGGGTGGAGCATCACACGGTGGAGGTTCCCGTGGACGCGTCAGAGGCGGCTATCGACAAACTGAGGCGTCAGCTCTTCGACGACTTCATGGCGCTGGACGTGAAGGAGATCTCCGGAGGCGCGGCGACGGCGACGCAGATTCGGGCAGCCTACGAACCGCTGAATCAGAAGACGAGCCGCTTTGAATATTGCGTGACGGACTTCCTGCGGGGGATCCTCGCGCTGGCCGGGGTGGACGCGGATCCGACGTACCGCCGGGACACCATCGTGAACCAGTCGGAGGAGCTGGCCAACGTCCTGCAGGCGGCGGAATACCTCGACCCGGACACGATCACCCGGCAGATCTGCGGAATTTTGGGCCTGATCGACAACGCGGACGAGATCATTGCGAAGCGGAAGGAAAACGAAATCGGGCGGTTCACGGGCGGGAACGAACCCTGGGCCGGCGAAAATGACACGGAGGATATGAACAATGGCTGACGCCTATCTGAAGGTGAAGGACAATGGGGCGCAAGGGCTTGCGCTGGTGAGGGAAGAGACGGACACGTCGGTTAGTGAGTTAGAGGCACAGTTTGAGGATGCTATTGGAGAACCGGATTTTGTTATTGATGCAACTGATTTATCTGAATATACTCAGCATAATGGCAACCTTTCCGTGTCCCAAAGCAGTTATGGGAAATGGAATAATGTTAATGATAATAATAAGCATATATATATTCCGCTTTCGCGCAACGTGGGCGGAACGGTTTCGGTAAAAGCAAATGCAAATACTAATACTGTTATTGCGTTTGTAAAAGACTATGTAACCCCCATTTCCGGAGAACAGCCCATTTATTCGGATGCAACCGGTTATGATAATGCAATCAGCATTACATCAGGCAGATCTAAAAAATATGATATTCCTTCGGATTGCCATGGTGTGATTCTCATGGTAAGAATCAATAGCTCGGACAAAACGCCATCTGAATTTAATCTTGTCATTCCTGGAGAAGAAGGCAGTCTGACGGCGCGGGTGTCCGAGAATGAGGAAGGTCTACTCAGTGATAGTACCCTTAAAAATGAATCGTGGCAATTCGGAAGTGTCAATTTATCAAGCGGAACTATCAATTCTAGTTATACCACCTCGATTGTGACCACCGGTTGGGTTGATATTGCTAAAGGCGCAAAATTTTTGACTGATAACTCTCATCTTTTCAGAGTATATGGATGGGACGCAAACGGCTATCAGGGAGTATGGACTGGACTCGAATATACAGCAGATGGAAGTGCTGCTTCCTATGGCTTCAGTGAGATATCCATTCAGTCGCTTCTGGACGCGGGAACGATAAAAGTGCGCATTGTTCTGCTAAGGACTGACGAAACAGCCATTACCATCAATGACGGCAATTCGCTCATTTACAGAGCAAATGGAATTTGGAATAATGAAAATTCCATTAAGAGTATACAAGCGTCCATCAACACCGTCAAATCACCGTACAATCACGGCCCCTTCATGATCAACAGGGCCGATTACGCAACATGGTACGAAGGGCTTCAGGAAGAATATACCGGATTTGGGCGAAACACAACGTACGCCGAGGTAATAGCTGCATTTGACGCGCTCATGGACGCTCATAAGGGATACATTACAAGACACACGGAAGAAGAATGGACAATAAGCGGGGTTGATTTTTTAGGTGAAACATATTCACATACCATATACGAATATGTGTTTGCTCCGAAACAGCACACCAACAAACTGCTGGTTGGGAAAACACCGCGTATCTATATGGACGGTTCCATCCACGGCTTTGAAAAATCGTCAACGTATGGCTTATACTACTTCATGAAGGATATTTGTGAAAACTGGGATAAGAATCCTTCCCTGAAAAATCTGCGGTCATGCGTTGAGTTCCACATCATTCCCGTTGTGAATCCGTGGGGATTTGATAATTATATGTATGTCAATGAAAACAGAGTTAATATTAACAGAAATTTCGATAGCAAGTATTGGGTTTCATACATGAATCCCGCGCCTTATGATCCTGAAAACAAAACAGCCGATTTTGACAACACCGGTCTTGACGCATTCGATCAGCCTGAGACCCGAATTATCCGCGACTGGCTTCTTGCAGGGCGCGATAATATGTTAATGTATTTCAACGGTCATACGGACAGCACTGTCGTGGAAGATGTGACGCACATGAATGCCTGTATTGTCCGCGATGACGGCGATGAATATTTTAATAAGTTGATTAAGGTCTTCTGCGATCACATCAATAAGCAGACTGTGGCTATCCCTGAAACGTACAGTGAAATCCAAGAGATTATACAGGACGATGAAATGATCGGTCACATTATGCTGAGAAAAGATCCTAAAAGTTTGACCGATACCGAAAAAAGAGGCACGGCATCTTCATGGGCGGCGGCTTTTGCGCATATTCTGGCAATGACGCTGGAAACATTCAACGGAATCTGGCTGGATTCTACGAAGCAATCAACGGAAGTACTGGCTCTGTATTCTTCAGACGCTTTGAAAATCAACAGCGAGATCATCGGCAATCTGGTGCTGCAGGTTCTCGCGGAGTATGCGGCGCACTGACTTAGTGAATCTTTAAGTCACAAACACCGTAAAGCTGATGTAGCTTAATGGCAGAGCGGGCGTCTTGTAATCGCTTGATGCGGGTTCGATTCCCACCGTCAGCTTTGCGCGGAGGCGTATATGCTTGAAAATATGATTTACGACCGCACGGCGGAGGACGTGGCGCAGGGGACGGACAAGGGCTACTACCGTTACACGGACCTGAACCGGGTGCAGGCGGCGGTGCTGGCGGTCCGGGCGCGGTATCTGGACATGGGATACAACGCGGTGCCCCCGCCGTCCTTCCGGACATGGGCGGAGAACGACATTCCGCGCTGGCCGCAGATGGACGCGTACATCCGGGCGGTGCGCTCCCTTGACGGGCTGATCCCGGTGCCGGACGCGCCCGCCCTGCCGCAGTCCCCGGACCGGCTGGATTATGTCGGGGCGAACGCCATTGAGCGGTTCCTTTGCCTCATGGACGACAGCGCGGACCGGATCGCCGGGGCATGGTTCTACAGTGACGAAGTATTTTCCAAAGAGGTGGACGTATGAGAGACAGAATTCCCACAAAGCCCGGGCGGGTGCAGCTCGTACCTTCCCCGGACGACGATGATCTTTTCATCCTGACCCGCGCGGACGATCCGACACAGACCGGGACGCCGCTGAACAAGGCCTCCCTGCTGTCTGACGCGACGGCTGCGGGGTTCGAGCTGGCGGACACGGACGGGGCCACGGTTGACGGCGCTCTTTCCCTTGTGGCGGGGCAGTTCACCCGGGTGCGCGTCGGGACATCGGCTCCCGGGCCGGACACGACGGCGAAGCGGGGCGATGTTTACATCATGGACGCGGGCGGGGACCGGCACGTCTACCTCTGCGACGCGGTGGGCGAGCGGGACGTTGCTCTGGGTGCCACATGGGAGCGGGGGTCTCTGGATTCTCAGGGTGTTTCCACGGCGGCTGACTACCGGGTGCGCTCCGACATGATCCGGGTGTCCGCCGGAACGAAGCTCAGCATCGCGTCCGGGTACAAATTCTTCCTCCGGCTGTTCGATGACAGCCGGGAATACGCCTCCTCGGTGTCCTTCCGGGCGACGGACTATACCTTCGCGGCGGACACCTATGTGCGGATTGTGATTCAGAAATACCCCGAGAACACGTCGATCACGGCGAATATCAACGAATTCGTGTCGGCGCTGTCGGCGGTTACCGTCGGAGCCCACTGGACGCCGCTGGCCGGGGCGCGGGAGGTGCGGAAGACGGTGGTCTTCACCTCCTCCAGCTATTTCACGGTGCCCGGGGATCTGCGTGGGACGCTGACGGTGCAGTGCTTCGGGGGCGGTTCCGGCGGGCAGTCCGGGACAGCAGGTTTCGGCGGGGGCGGCGGGCACATGGCGACGTGGACCGGCGTTCCGACGCAGAAGAAATACGCCGTGACGGTCGGGAGGGGCGGGTCCGCCGGATTCGGGGGCGAGGCTTCCTCCTTCGGCAGTCTCTGCACGGCACAGGGCGGCGGCGTCAATTCGTACATGAACGGAGCCGGGCCGAACGGCGGGACCGGGGGCGGAGGCGCGGACGGCAGTTCACCCGGGAACGGCTCATACGGCGGAGGCGGCGGGGCGTACAACTCCAACGGCGGAAACGGCGGGACATACGGCGGAGGCGGAGGCGGGGGAACCGGCGGAAACGGCGGCACGGCCAAAAGCGGAACGTATTCCGGCGGGTCCGGCGTGAACAATTACGGCGGAGGCGGCGCGGGCTGGACGGCCAACGGAAAAAACGCCACGACTTCCACGGGCGGCTCCGGCGGCGCTGGACAGAACACGACGGGCTTCGGCCTTGACTTTGAGGGCACTGGTACTGCCGGAACGGTCTCCGGCGGCGGGGGCGGGTACGGCGGATCGGGCGGGAACGGCCTGAAAACCGGCTCCCTGTCCACGGGCGGAGGCGGAGGCGGTTACGGCGCGGACGGCGGTTCTGCCGGCACGGAATCCGGAGGCGGCGGCGGAGGCTACGGCGGTCCCGGCGGTGACGGAGACGAAGGGGCCGGGGGAGGAGGCGGCGGTTACGGTCTGTCCGGGCGCGGCGGCTCACGGTCCAGCGGCTATCCGGCGGGACTTGCGGCGGGCGGCGCTCCCGGCATGGCTGGCGGCGGCGGCGTCGTGGTGATTTATTATACCGGGATTGAGGTGGTTTGAGTGATCCAGACGTCCGAGGCTTACGCCCCCTTCGCGCAGGTCCGGCAGGTGGACTGCCTGATCTCCTTTGAGGTGCTGGCGAAGACGCTGAACAAGAAAAACATCGTCGTGACGGCCCCTTCCGCCGTTTTGGGGAACGGGGCGGCGACGATCAACGGCATCCCGGAGCTTCCCGCGAAATACGGCACGCTGGAGCGGTACGGCTGGCCGCTGGACGGGTCGTGCTCTGTGATGCCGTCCTCCGGGTCCGAGACGGGGTTCTGGTCTTCCGCCGTATCGGACGACGCAGGGGATTTTTCAAGCCCGCTGGTCTTCCGGTACGATCTGCCGTCCGACACGGACACGTTCGGGTGGACTTTCCACTTTGACACGCCGGGCGGGGTCTGGGCATCCCGGGTGCGGGTGGTGTGTTACGACGAGGACGGGGAGGTCATTGACGAGGCGGAGGCGGTGCCGGACGGACCGGGGGAAGATGGAACCGGCTGGTCCTTCCACCACTTCGTGCAGGGCTACCGGGCGGTGGAGTTCACGTTCTACGGCACAAACGTCCCGCTCCGGATGCTCCGGCTGGCGGAGGTGGATTTCGGCGTGTCGAAGCATTTCAACCGGAATTCCATCCAGAAGGCCCGGATCAAGTACGGCATGGCCCCGGACGGATCCGCGTTCCCGGCGAAGCAGATCGTCTTCACCTTCGATAACTCCGACGGGGGCTTCAACGTGCTCAGTCCCGAGGGGGTCTATCAGTACTGGCGGAACGGGCAGGTGCTGACGGCGCGGATCAGGGTTGGGGACGAGATCGTGCCGATGGGGATGTTCTACGTCACGAAGGCGGAGATCGGGGACAACCGTCTTCTGGCCAAAGTGACGGCGCACGACCCCTGCTATCAGCTGGCGAATCAGAAGTTCTATCCGTCCACACTTGCGGAGGAGGAAACGGTGCGGCTGGACGAGGCGGTGCCCCGGGCTTTGATCGGGACGGACCTCGAGGTGGACTACGGCGGGCTTGAAGCGGAGCTGGTATCCGTAGCCGTGCGGGACACCCACGACAAGCGGACGATTCTGCGCTACCTTGCACAGGCGGCGCGGGCCACGTGCTGGATCGATCGGGACAACGTGCTCCGCATCCGGCGGATCGAGACGGCGGAGGAAGAGGACGGGGACATCACGGCGGACGAGCTTTACGGGTGGTCCGGGGTGTCCATCGCGGAGGAGTACACCGGCGTGACGCTGACGGTTCACCGGGAACTGCAGGAAGGCGGCGAGGGCGGCGAGGATCCCACGGAAACCTATACCGCCGGAATTGCCGATGATTCCGGGTCCGCCGTTGCATCCTACGACAACCCCTGCGTGGCGGCGGTGAACGGGCAGACGGTGGCGGACTGGCTCCTCGTCATGGCGAACCGGCGGAAGAAATACGCCGTCAAGAACCGGTGCGACCCGGCGGTGGAGATCGGGGACACGCTGGTGATCGCCGACGCGTTCCGCAACGATGACCGGGCCGTGGTGACGGGGCTGGATATCGAATATGACGGCGGTCTGTCCTGCGTGACGGAGGCGGACCGCGAGTTCTGACAGGAGGCGCATCATGAAGCGGTTTATTGTGATCGGGAATTCCGTGGCGCTCGACGTTTCGCCGGGGACACCGCATGTCGGTAAAATGCCCCCGGACAACGGATGCCTTGTCAACGCCCCGGATTACGTTTTCGAGGGCTGGGGGTATGACGCCCGGAAGACCGGGGACGCGCGGTTTATAAAGCCCTGTCCGCCGGAGGGGTGGGTATATGATCCGATCTCCGGGACGGTATGCCGCGAGGGAGATTTGAAATGACCAACGACGAGCGGATTGCGCGGCTGGAAAAGCAGATCGAGGAGCTTTACCGGGAAGCCGAAAAGGAGATGCGGGGCAAGTGGGACGCTTACATGGCCCGGCAGGAAAAGCGGGCGGAAAAGCTCCGGGCGGCCATTGACAACGCCAAAACGCCGGAGGAGAAGCGGGCGGCAGAGGCGAAATACAAGGCGCATCTGAAATCCGTCACCTATGGATCGGCGTACTACCGGGACATGGTGGAGGAGCTGGCGCGGCAGTACGCGGACGCGGGACGGCGTGCGGCGGAGATCGTCAACGGGGAGCGGATTCCCGCCTTCGCGGACGGCTACAACTTCACTGCCGGGGAGGTCAACAATGCCGCCGTATCAAGCGGGGTCGGCATCCGGTTCGATCTCTGCGACGCGGACACGGTGGCGCGGCTTCTGGAACACGGGGAAGACCTGCTTCTGCCGCCGAAGGCCGATCCATCTGACCTCGACATGACCGTGTGGAACGTCCATAACATAAACAGTCAGGTGACGCAGGGCATTGTACAGGGGGAGAGCATCCCGCACATGGCCCAGCGTCTGTCCCGGGTGACGGGAATGAATCAGGCGGCGGCGGTGCGGACGGCCCGGACCATGGCGACCGGGTGCGAGAACGCCGGGCGGGTGCAGGGTATGGAGCGGGCCGGGGAATGGGGTGTTCATACCCGCAAGAAATGGATGTGCACCCACGATTCCCGGACCCGCGACAGCCACCTTGCCATGGACGGGGAGACGGTGGACCCGGAGGGCGTATTTTCCAACGGGTGCGAATACCCCGGGGATCCCGGAGGTCCGGCGTCGGAGGTCTACAACTGCCGGTGCACGCTGATCACCGTTGTGGATGGGTTCTCCTCCACCCTGCCGAAGGGGAAAGAAGGGGCAATTCACGTGACTTTTGAGGACTGAATATGGCAGATCAGAACATCAATATCAAGGTAGAGCTGACCGACAACTCCCCGGAGGTGCTTTCGGCGCTGAAAAACGCCGTCGGGCGGGCGCTGTGGGCTGTCGGGGCGGCGGCGGAAGGGCACGCGAAAGAAAAGGCCCCCGTGGACACCGGGCGGCTGCGCAACTCCATCACCCACAAGGAAGACGCGTCGTCCGCTGTGATCGGCACCAACGTGGAATATGCGGCGGCGCAGGAGTTCGGCACGTCCCGGGGAATCGTCGGGAAACATTATTTGCACGATGCCGCCGGGAACCACACTGACGAATATAAACGACTGATAAAAGATTCGCTTCTGAACGCCTGAGCGCGGGTTTGACATTCCCGCCGGGGGCGTGCTATCATGTCAATGGGGGTGATAGGCTTGCGAAAAAACATCCGCTGTCCCGTATGCGGGAAGGTGCTGTGCCGGGCCGGGGATACGGCGGGCTTAGTACACGATCCCCGGGGCGGAGAAATTTTCCTGTGGTGCCGGGGGTGCCGGGGGGAGATCCCCTTCCGATATGTCCGGCTTGCCGGGAAACGAAACTGAATATCACCCACACACCAGAGCCATTGAGCCGAAACGTGATTTTTTCACGCGTCGGCTCTTTTTTATATCAAGATCGAAGCGGTGAGGAAATGCCGCCCGAGGAAAAGGAGATCGAAATGGCAGTTACGCGCAAATTTCTGAAGGGGATGGGGCTGACCGACGAACAGGTTGACACCATCATCGAGGCGCACACCGAAACCGTGGACGGGCTGAAGGACAAGCTGTCCAAGGCGGAGGCGGATGCGGCAAAGCTGACGGACGTTCAGAAGGAGTTGGACGGGCTGAAGGCTGGCGGGGACTATAAGGCCCGGTACGAGAAGGAGCACAAGGACTTCGAGGACTACAAGGCCGGCGTCACCGCAAAGGAAACCCGTGCGGCCAAGGAAGCGGCGGTCCGGGCGTACCTGACAAGCAAAAACATCACGGGCGGAAACCTTGACATCGCCATCCGGGGCATGAACGCCGAGATCGACGCGGCTGAGCTGGACGGCGACAAGATCAAGGACACGAAGCCGCTGGATGAGCTGATCGGCGGGACCTTCAAGGGGCTGGTCGTGACGACCGGCACCACGGGGGCTGGCACGGCCCATCCTCCGACCAATGGCGGCAAATCGACCATGACCAAAGAGCAGATCATGGCGATCAAGGACACGGCCCAGAGACAGGCCGCCATGTTCGAAAATCATGAGCTGTTCGGGATTTGATCCCGAGAAAGGATAATCTATGGCAAACGAAGTTTACACCACTGCCGAAACCAATCTGATCAAGAAAGCTCAGATGGCGAAGGTGCGCGAAGTCGATTTCACCTATAATTTCACCCATGGCTCCCTTGCCAAGCTGATCGAGGTGCTGGGCGTGACCAGGAAGATCCCGATGCAGGAAGGCACCACGATGTATGCTTACAAGACCACCGGTACGCTTCAGCCCGGCGCGGTTCCCGAGGGCGAAATCATCCCGCTGTCGCAGTACGCGCGGACCAAGGTGCCCGTCGGCGAAATCACCCTGCACAAGTGGCGCAAGGCGACCTCCGCCGAGGCGATTCTGAAATCCGGCTACGACGAGGCGGTGCGGGAGACCGACGCGACTCTGCTCGGCGACGTGCAGAAGACCGTCCGTTCCGACTTTTTCTCCCTGATCAACAACAACATCACCGGCGAGACGCCCGTATCCGGAACCGGTCTGCAGGCGGCTCTCGCGGCGGCTTGGGGCCAGCTGCAGGTGAAATTCGAGGACGATACCGCAGAGACGGTGTATTTCATCAATCCTCTCGACGTGGCGGACTATCTGAAGACCGCGCAGGTATCCCTCCAGACGGCGTTCGGGTTCAACTATGTCGAGAATTTCCTCGGCCTCGGCACCGCGATTCTGACCTCCCGCGTGACCGCCGGTTCGTTCATCGCGACGGCGAAGCAGAATCTGATCCTCTACTACATCGCCATGACCGGCGACATGGGCGGAGCGTTCAACCTGACCGTGGACGACCTCGGCTACATCGGCATCGCCACCGACATTCCCACCCATGAGAGAATGCAGGTCGAAACCCTTGTGGCCTCCGGCATTCAGTTCTTCGTGGAGTACGCGGAGGGCGTCGTGGTGGGCTACATCGGCACCGATACCAAGGTCACGACCGCCGAGACCATCACCGCGGACGCTTCCGACACGAAGCTCTTCAAGACGGCGCACGCGAATGTCGTTTCCGTGCAGGAGCTGAAGGACGGCAGCACCGCAATCACGGCGTACACCATCGAGCGCAACGGCGTCCGTCTGGCTTCCGCGCCTTCCGGTACCGTGACGATCAAGTACACCTACGTGGCGTAAACCTTACGAAAGGAGCGGCGGCAGACTATGACGATGGGCGAACTTTGCGCGGAGTGCCGGAACTGGTTCACGCGCGGCGTTATCCGGGGGAAGTTCACGGTCTACAACGGCGAGCTGTCGCCGCTTGACGGCATCGAACCGGGCACGTGGATCCGCATTGTCGGTTCCCTGCACAACGACGGCGTGTGGGAGTACCCGCACGGGGAATTTTCCGACGAGGAGTTTTCCGGGGCCGTCTGGATCCTTGCTATTCCCCCGGACTTTGTGGCCCTGCAGCGGGACATCGACGCATGGGAGCGGGACAGCGCGGCGGCTCTGGCTTCGGCCTCGGCTGAGGTGCTGTCCGGCCCCTACTCATCGGAGAGCTTCGCGGGATATACGTATCAGCGAAAAACCGGCGTCGGGGATGTGCCGACCACATGGCGTGATCCCCGGCTACCGTTTGCGGCCCGGATCAACAGATGGAGGAAGATATGACGCTGTTTGAGGAGATGTACGAGCCCTTTTGTTTCATGGAAAAAACGCGCACCCAAGACGGGGAAGGCGGGTTTATTACCACATGGACAGAAGGGGCGCAGTTTGACGGCAAGGCGTCGTTTGATACCTCCATCGAGGCCCGGACGGGCGCGGCGGCGGGAGTGTCCTCCCTCTACACGCTGACCGCGCCGGTCTCCGTGCCGCTGGAATACCACGACATTGTGAAGCGGCTGAGCGACGGGAAGATCCTCCGGGTGACCTCGGACGGGGACGATGTGGTGACGCCCTCCATGGCATCCTTCACGTTCCACCAGGTGACAGCGGAAGAATATGAACTGACCGGAGGTGCGTCATGACGAAAGCGGCGGCGTGGCATTCCTTCTGGTCGCAGTTCGGCGTGCCCGCATTTGAAGAAAATTCCGTCCCGGACGGGGAGGATTCGCCCGGGTTTCCCCGGCTGACCTACCAGCTCGGGACGGACGCTTTTTCGGACTACGGCGTGGCCCTGACCGTTTCGCTGTGGTATCGGGATTCGTCATGGGTGCCGATTAACGCCAAAACGGAGGAGATCTCTTCCGTTATCGGGCGGGGCGGCGTGGTGATCCCCTGCGACGGCGGATCGGCGTGGATCACGCGCGGGTCCCCGTGGGTCCTGTCCATGGGGGACGAAAACGACGATTTGATCAAGCGCAAGGTTTTCAACGTGACCGTGCGCTGGAATACGCCGGAATGATCCGGCAAATGAGGTGAAAAAATGAAATTTACCCGAATTCCTACGACCACCTTCCAGAACCTTCAGATGAACGCGGGCGTTATCGCCACCGACTTCACCACTTCAACCGGCACGCTGGACGAGGCGGACATCCTCGGGGCGACCACCGGAGGGCTGACCGTCACCTGCGTCCCCGAGTTCGCGGACATGGGCGAGGACATCGACAACTGCCCCAAAAATACCAAAGAGCTGAAGAAAATCACCGGCTACACCGTCGAGGTGACCGGCACGCTCGTCACCATCACGGCGGCAGCCACGAAGAAGCTGATCGGCGCGGCGGACGTGTCGTCCAACAAGATCACGCCCCGGATGGACCTTGACCCGACGGCTCCCACCGGCGACTTCGGCGACATCTGGATCGTCGGCGACTACTCCGAAAAGAACGGCCCGACCAACGGCGGGTTCGTTGCCTGCCACGTGATCAACGCGCTGTCCACCGGCGGCTTCTCCCTGGTCACCAGCGACGGCGAGAAGGGGCAGTTCGCCTTCACCTTCACCGGCCACACGTCCATCAACGCGCAGGACGTCGTGCCCTTCGAGATGTACGTGCAGGCGGGGACGGCGGAGCCGACCTGACCCGGCGCAAAATAAAGGAGGCTGAACAAAATGGGAAGAATCACGGAAGCGCGTGAGGATGCATGGGACGTTCTGGATGCGGTAATCGCGGAGATTGAGCCCATCGTGTCCGACCCGGAGATCGCGGCGGCCATGTCCGGGAAGAAAACCGGCATGACGGTGATCGGGCTGGCGCGGCTGATGCTGTCGAAGCACCGCGACAACGTAGCCCGGTTGATCGCCATTGACGACGGCATTTCCGTCGAGGAACAGTCCGGCAAGCTCAGCGCGGCTCTTATCCCGCTGAAGCTGATGCGGATTCTGAAAGACCCGACGATTCACGAGCTGTTTTTTGGGTCGGCGGCGACGAAAAAGTCCGCGGATGGTTCGTCTGCCGCCTTTACGAGAGGGGACGGATAAGATCCATCCCCTCTTTCCTTCGATATGCGCATGCCGCGTGGGAGGAGCACGTCCGGGAGGAGGCCTTCCGGGTGTATCTGACCGACGCGGCACAGGTCATCACGGAGAACACGGCGCGGATCGGCGGGGGACGGACGATTTCCAAACGCTGGGCGGACATTGCCGGGCTGGCCGGGCCTTCCCGACCGGCTGACACCCGGACGGCGGAGGAGATCATCGCGGACGTTGCCGGGAAAGCGGGGTTGATTATTACGCATGAACATATTTGATTTACAGGCAACCATCTCTTTGAATTCGTCCGGGTTCATGTCCGGGATTCAGGAGGCGCAGGGAGCCATTCAGGGGCTGGGAAGCGGCCTATCTGCTGGGGCTGTCGCGGTTGGTAACCTCGCGTCCAGCGCCATCACCAGCGCGGCGTCCGGACTTGTGGACTTCGGCAAGGCGGCCATGGAGACCGGCATGTCGTTTGACGCGTCCATGGCGAATGTGGCGGCCATTTCCGGGGCGACGGGGGACGAAATCGCCGCGCTTCGGGACAAGGCTAAAGAGATGGGCGCCACCACGAAATTCACTGCGACCGAGGCGGCTGACGCATTCTCGTACATGGCTATGGCGGGCTGGGACGCGTCGCAGATGATGGGCGGCATTTCCGGCATTATGAACCTTGCGGCGGCCTCCGGCGAGGACCTTGCCACCACATCCGACATCGTGACGGACGCTCTAACGGCGTTCGGGCTGTCTGCGGAGGATTCCGGGCACTTCGCGGACGTGCTTGCGGCGGCTTCATCGGCGGCCAATACAAACGTCGGGCTGATGGGCGAGACGTTCAAATATGTTGCGCCTCTGGCCGGGGCTATGGGCTACTCCGTGGAAGACATGGCAACGGCTATCGGCATCATGGCAAATTCCGGTATTAAGGGGTCTCAGGCCGGTACTGCGCTCCGCATGGCCATTTCACAGCTTGCTAATCCGTCTGATAAGGTAGCGGCGGCGCTTGACGAACTGGGGCTTTCTGACCATGCTGAGGCGGCGGCGGACTTCGCTTATGATCTGGACGATCTGGCTAATGAAATGGCTGCGGTGGATAAAGCCACGGCCAGTGTGGAAAAGGCTCAGGCCGCTTATAATAAGGCTCTTTCCGAAAGCGGAGCCGGATCGGACGAGGCCGTCAAGGCGCAGGAAAAACTCATTGCGGCGCAGGACAAGCTATACATAGCAAACGCAAAGCTTGATGCGGCAAAACAGAAACAGGTAGATCAAGCCACATGGTACAACGCTGCCCTGCAGGACGAAAACGGGAACGCGCTTGCGTTCAGCGAAACGGTTGCAAAACTTCAGCGAGCGTTCTCCGGGCTGTCCGAGGCAGAACAGGCGGAATACGCGGCTACAATCTTCGGGCAGAACGCCATGTCCGGCATGCTGGCGCTGGTCAACGCCGCGCCGGAAGACATCGACAAGCTGTCTGATGCGGCTTATAACTCGTCGTTCAGCATGGAAGAGGTTGCGGAATCGGTCTTAAACTCCGGCGTAGCGTGGGAAAAGTACGCGGACAAGGCGTGGACCGTTGACGACCTGCTGGGCGAGATGGCGTTCAACTTCGCCGAGGCCGGACACAGCGCGGAGGAGCTGACCGAGTACCTTATGTCGGACTATGACATGAGCTTCGAGGACGCCACGACAGCGGTTGCGGCGTTTCAGGAGGCCATGGAATCCTCTTCCGGTACGGCGGAGCGCATGGCCGACATCATGAACGACAACCTGCCCGGGTCCATCACGCTGATGCAGTCGGCGTTCGACGGACTGAAGACGGCTATTTACGAAAAATTCTCCGGGCCGCTGAAAGAGGCGGTTGACATTGCGGCGGGGATCTTCTCCGACCTGACGGCGGCGGTGAACGCGGACGGCATCGTGGGTGCGCTCGGCTCCATCGGGTCCATTATCGCGGACAATGTCGGCCCGGCTTTCGATGGGCTGATTGACGCGGCGGGGCCGTTCGGGGACATTATCGAGGACATTATCGGACGGGCCGGGTCCATTGGCGAGGCGTTTTCCGGCATCGGAGACGCGTTTCAGCCGTTCGTCGATGCTATTTCCTCGGCGGCGATGGACGCGCTTCCCACCGTTTCCGCGGCCATCGGGGGATTCTTCGAGTCCCTGCAGGGGGTCGGCGCGTCTGTGGTCGGGCCGATTGCCTCCGGAGTGCGGGACCTGCTGTCGGCGTTCGGCACCGTGGCGGGGGACGTGATCGAGATCGCGGCGGGGGCTGTCAGTATGTTCCTTGACGCGCTGAGCGAATCCGGGGCGGTAAGCAGTATCATCGGCACCATCGCGGAGGGCGCGGGGCGGCTGATCTCCGCGTTCAGCGGCGCGGCGGTTGACGTGATGGAGGGTGTGTCGGCGGCTGTCGGGTCCTTCATGGACGCGTTCGACAACGGCGTGCTGACGGACATTATCAGCAAGGTGGCGGACGGCGCGAACAACCTGATTTCGGCCATCCAGAAGGGCCGGGCGGACACTATTTCCGCCATCGGCAGCGGGATCAAGAATTTCCTTGACGCGTTTGCCGAAAGCCAGGTTGCGGGAATCATCGCTGATATTGCCACGAACGCGGCGGACTTCTTTGACGCCATGGCGACGGTCACCGGGAACGTGATTTCGGACATTGCCTCCGGGATCAAAACATTTGTGAGCGGGTTTGACAACAAGTCCGCGGTGGGGATAATCGCCGATCTGGCCCAGTGGGTCGGGGACCTGTTCGGATATTTTTCCAGCAGCATAGCGGGGATCATCCGGGCCATCGCTGACTCGTTCTCTGGATTCGGGGACAAAATCGCGGAGCTGTGGAACACCGCCGGGCCGTCGCTGAAGGACACCGGAGAGGCGTTTCACGCGTTCGTGGACAACGTACACAAGGCGATAGAACGTTTTTACGCAGTTGTCCAGCCCGTGGCGGAATGGCTGTCCTCGGCGCTGGGCGTCGCCATTCAGATTGTCGTGGAGCAGATCGTCCGGGTTTTCGGCGGCCTGTGGAACGCGGCTATGGACGTGATCACCTCCATTCAGGAAGGGTTCGGGGCGTTCGTGGATCTGATGCACGGCGATGTGGCTGGTGCAGTTGAAGGATTTAAGGCCGCATGGGAGAACATAAAAGAATTTTTCGGCCACCTGCTGGATGTACTCATATCCCCGTTCAAGACGATGGTTTCCGTCCTCGGGGATGAGGGCAACAAAGGCGTCGCGGCGCTGAAAAAGCCGTTCGAAGCGGCGTGGGAGTGGTTCAAAAACATCGGCGCGAACCTGATTGAAGGTCTGAAATCCGGCATTTCCTCGGCATGGACCGGGCTGACGTCGTGGTTCAGCGAAAAGATTGACGGGCTGGTCGGCGGCGTGATGAGCCTGTTCGGGGTTCATTCCCCGTCCACGGTATTCGCGGACATCGGTGAAAACCTTGTCCTCGGTCTACGCGAGGGCTGGGGGGACGCGTTCGGCGGCTTTGAATCGCAGGTTGACCGGGACGTTCGGCGGCTGACCGACACGGCGCGGATCGGCTTCGAGGATTCGGCCATCGGGCGGTCCTCCGCGGCTGGGATCTCGTCCATGGCCTTGATGAATGAATATCGCGGCGGCGGGGAACCCGTCAAAATAAACCTTGTCCTCGACGGCGACGTGGCGGCGACTGCCCTTTACGATCCTCTGCGCCGGACAGCTTTCCAGAAAGGACAGAGCATTGAGGGAGGTGTGAGCGTACCGGCATGAGAAGGATTGTCATTACGGACGGCAGGGACAGCGTGACCCTGCTGTCAGATCTGGAATTCACGTGGACGCCGGAGCTCCTCGGGGAGCGGGCGGTCATGGCGTCGGGGCGCACCGTGATGGACGTGATCGGCGTCAAGAACCGGCTTGAAATTCCTACGGGCTGGCTGTCCGTCGCCGATCTGCGGAAGCTGAAATCAATGATCTCCCGCAACGTGACCTTGACGGTTCGCTGGCCCTCTGTGGACGGGGACCGCTCCGACGCATGCTATGTGGGTATGCCGGAGTTCAAAAGTTTCAAGTACGGTGCGGACGGCGTTGACCAGTGGTACGGCGTAACGCTTGAAATCGAGCAGGCCGGGTCGGACCCGGTGTTGGGGGTGTGACAATGGACGACATCTTTGTGAAAATCCTGATTCCGGTACTGTCGCTGATTCTGGCCGGGTCCACGTTTTTCATAGGACGGCTGACGGCATCGAAAAACGACGGGGAGAAATCCGGGGCAATGGCGTCTGACCTCGGCTACATCAAGGCCGGGGTGGACGACTTGAAAAAGGAGCTGCGGGACCTGCGGGACGGCATGGCGGATCTCAACTCTCGCATGGCCGTGGCGGAGCAGGAGATCAAGACGCTGTGGAAAATGATCAACAAGGTCGAAAACGACGGAAAGTGAGGGTTTGCTATGGACGCGAGGAAGTGGATCAAAGCGGCGGGCATCCGGGCGGTCCGGACGTTCGCACAGGCGATGCTGGCCTACATCGGCACCGGGGCTATCGTGATCGGCGACGTGAACTGGCTGGCTGCGCTGTCTGCCGGGCTTATGGGTGCGGTGCTGTCCGTGCTGATGGCGCTGGCCGGACTGCCGGAGGCGAAGGCGGATTACGTCGTGCCGGAGATCAATCCGGGGACTTACGAGGACAACCACCCGGGGGAGGGCTGATATGGAATACACCAACAGCCCCCTTGTGACGGTTGTGATTCCCAGCCCGAACCACTCCGGACTGCGGACCCACACCATTGACCGCATCACGCCGCACTGCGTGGTCGGTCAGCTTTCGGCGGAGGCGGTCGGGGACATATTTGCGGACGAGGAACGGTTCGCGTCGTCCAACTACGGAATCGGGTTTGACGGCACCGTCGGCATGTACGTGGAGGAAAAGAACCGGTCGTGGTGCTCCTCCGACGCGAAGAATGACCAGCGGGCCGTCACCATCGAATGCGCGTCGGACCGGGAGGCGCCGTACACTATGAACCCGGCGGTGTGGGATTCCCTCGTGCGGCTTTGTGCAGACATCTGCGAACGGAACGGCAAGACGCGGCTGATCTGGATTCCGGACCGGGAGATCGCGCTGGACTACGATCTGGAGCCTGACGAAATGTTGTTGACGGTGCACCGGTGGTTCGCGGCGAAGGCGTGCCCGGGGGACTGGCTCTTCAACCGCCTCGGAGAGCTGGCCTCCGCCGTGACGCGGCTTCTGAACCCTTCGGGAACCGGCGTCCCGGGCGACGGGGACACGCCGCACGAATGGGCGCGGGATGCGGTCGAGTGGGCGGTGTCCCGGGGAATCCTCCGGGGCGACGGTAAAACCCTCGGGCTGGATAAGCCCATGACCGTTGAACAGGCTTGCGTGTTCATTTACCGGGCGCGGGAGGTGCTGTGATATGGCATGGAGGCCATATAACCCCAACCCGTGGCGGCTTTCCACGGACGACTGTGCGCCTCGTGCGCTGTCCGCAGTCCTTCGAGTTCCATGGGGCGAGGCTTACGACCTGCTGTATGAAAACGGCAAGGAAATGGGCCTGATGGAGGATAACAAGGCAGTCACGTGGGCGATTTTGAAAATGAACGGCTTCCATCGGGAGGCCCTTCCGGATCAATGCCCGGACTGCTACACCGTCGCGGATTTCGCCGCTGATCATCCCCGGGGCGTCTATGTTGTTGCGACGGATACCCACATTATAGCCATTATCGGCGGAGACTGGTTTGACGCGTGGGACAGCGGGAGCGAGGTTCCGTTGTTCTACTGGTACAAAAAATAAAAGGAGGTAGGTAAACATGATTGACCAGTTCGGGTATTGGCATCAGGATTTCGTCGGTCAGATGCCGGAGCAGGACCCCATGTATGTCCGCATGATGCAGCAGAGGGGCGGGCAGAACATGGGCCAACAGCAGTCGGCCCCGGCGCAGGGACAGCAGGTTATTTCCCCGCCCACCCGTCATGCGGACATTATTCAGGCGGACAGCATCGAGGCCATTGACCGCATCCCGCAGAACGCCGGAACTGCGGCCATGTACATGACCAAGGACGACCAGCACATTGTGATCCGGGAAATGCTGGCAAACGGGGAGCACACGGACATCATCTATGACCGGCGCCCTCCGGAACCTCCGACACCTAAGATCGATCCGTCCGTATTTGTCCGCCGGGACGAGCTGGCCGCGCTTATCGCCGAGACGATCCGCGGCATGACGAAGGGAGACGAAAATGGGACTGTTTGACAAGCTCGGGCAGGGAACCGGGGCGGCTCCTACGCAGGGACAGCCCGCACAGATCACTCCGGACATGGTACGGCAGGAGGTCGGAAACATACGGCAGAACCCTGCGGCGTACCTCGGCAGGTACGGCATGAAGATTCCGGACGGGATGAACGATCCCGGGGAAATCACAACATACCTTCTTCGATCCGGGCAGATCGGGGGCGGACGGGTTCAGCAGATTTTCAAAATGCTGGGCCTTATGAAATAATCTGACTTCAACCGTCGGTGCACAGGCGGTTTGAAAGAATACATTTCCAGAAAGGATTTCTCAATGGCAATCACTGATGAAAGCAATGGCAACGGCTTCTACATGCCCGTCGCTCCTGCCTATGGCGGAGGCAATGGCGGCATGTTCGGCGGTATGGGAGGAGACTGGTTCGCGTGGTTCATCCTCGTCCTGCTCATCGGCGGCAACGGCTGGGGCATGGGCGGCTTCGGAATGGGCGGCATGATGCCGTGGCTCATGGGTATGGGCGGCGGCATGGGCGCGGGCTTCGGTCTCGACTACCTGTACCCGTGGCTCAACAATAGCCAGAACATGAACAGCGGATTCCGTGACCAGCAGATCAATTCCCAGCTCGGGGATCTCCTCCTCGGTCAGGCCGGAATCCAGCAGTCTATCTGTCAGACCGGCAACAGCATCACCGGTGCCGTTCGGGATGGTTTCTCTGCCGCTGAAATCGCGGCCAACGGGCGGCAGATGGCGAACATGAACCAGAATTTCGCTCTGCAGTCCGCAATGCAGAGCGGTTTCGCAACCGGCGCGGCGGCCACGGCTGACCTGAAATACACCGTGGCGACGGAAGCATGCAACGACCGGGCGGCGGTGTCCAACGCGCTCAACGCCCTGCTCACCCACATTGATCAGAAGGTGCAGGGCGTGCAGGACAAACTCTGCCAGCTCGAACTCGACGGCGTGAAGAATCAGATGGCGGCGAAGGACGACACCATCGATCAGCTCCGCTCCGAACTGCTCTATGCCCGCGGACAGGCTTCGCAGATCGCGCAGAACGCCACCATCATCGACGGCGTTTATGACCGTCTGAGCCGGTGCCCGGTCGGGAGCACGCCCGTCTACGGCAATACGCCCATTTTCACCTGCCAGCGCAATCCCAACACCTGCGGATGCTCCGGCAATGCATTTGTGGCGTAAGGAGGGGACGGAATGGCGGCTGAATACAGCATTCTCGTTCCGCAGATCGTAACGCCGAACGCCCCGTCGACATGGCCGGACAATACCTGCCCGTGCAATCAGGGCCTGATTTATAAGCGTTCGGGCGGCGGGGTTTTCCTGCTGGCCTCCAACGCTCCGAACAACGGGGCCTGCTCCTGCGGGTGCGGATGCCGCCAGCTCTGGCTGACAGACTATCAGGTCGGCGTTCACATGAACGCGCAGATTCCGGAGGGCGGCACGGTTGCGGAGATCATCTTCGCGCTGGCCGTGGACGGGGTTATCGATCCGGCGTCCCTGATGCGGTATACGCCCACGGCGGCGGAAATCTCCGGGAACCTCGGCACGGATATCATTGTCAGCGTTCCGTCCCTGTGCGGGTGCGAGAGCGTGGCGGTGGTCAACGCCGGGGCACAGTCCTCGGAAATCCTGAATGGCACCCTGACGTTCGATTATGCCGGGACGCGGCGCATTCGGTAAGGAGGAATCATGGACAAGCATATCGAAGACTTCAAAAAGATCAAGGGAATGGTCGGCGAATTCGCCCATCGAATTGCCGAAGAGGACAAGAACGCAACGCTTTCCAACATTTCCGCAATCAAGGAAACCGCGTCCGCATGGCTGAAGCTGTGCGAAATCTGCGAGGACGACGACGCCGGCGAATACGGCGCACGTCGGCGGGATTCCCGGGGTCGCTACATGGACGGCTCCCGGCCCATGATGGGCGGGTATAATACCGGCTATGGCTGGATGCCCGGCCCGTACTATACGGGCGGGAACTATGGCGGGGATACCGGCTCCCTCGCCGACGAGCTGGAACGCATGGCGTCCTCCGGCATGGGTGACCCGGAAATGGTCAAATCCCTCCGGGAGGCGGCCCGCCACCTGCGCAAGGGCTGACCCGGTGACGGCGTATGCTGGAACGCCGGGAACTTGAAGAACGGATCGCAGAGATAAAGGGCAAGCGGGACCAGACCGTCGGAGAAATCCGGGATCTGGCCGCGTTCATTATCGCCCGTGACGATCTGGACAAAGACAAGGCGGTCGGGAGCTACGGGGACGCGGCTCCCATTCCCACGGCCGCGCCCATCGTGGAAACGGTCATCGGCGATCACGGAGATTCGGAGTTCTTGCAGTTGATAGCGCATAGGGACGCGGATCACGTGTGGGCGGTGATCGACGGCATGATGGAAACCTTGAAAGTAATGGAACCACGGCTATACGCCGGGGTTATCCGACGGATCAATGAGTAACGAGAACCCCCGGGAGTGTGCACGGCCCGGGGGATTTTGCGTTATTTCGGGGACTTTTTTTGCAAACCCCATTGACATATTATGCAAGATGTGCTATAATAAGGGTGCAATCAAGGAAGGGCAATGTGAGCCTCCCCGCAGACCTCGCCCATGCCGAGCGCACCCCGGAAACCGACCGCCGGATCGCCGACTATATTGTTGCCAACTATGCTATCGAGAAATGGAAATGCCCAAAAGGACACGGTTTCGGCGTTCCGCAAAGCTTTGATAAAATCATCGGCATCAACAACTGACCGCCCCCGGACAGAAAGGAAATCAAATGAAATCCTACATCCAACTTGCCAAAATCGCCAACAACTACTACGACATCTGGACAGAAGATGGTATCGACACCTTTCATGCGGATGCTGACAATATCGCTGCTTGGCTGAAACGCGAAGACCTCCGCACCGAAGCGGACACCGAACTCGCCGATCTGACGGACGATGAGATCGCGAAAATCGCGTCCATGATTGCGGACATGGTCGAGGACGCGATGACCGAAACGGAGGCCGAGTGATGCCGGACAGAAAGCGCACCTGGGACAAAACCCCGGAGGCCACGGCGTACCGGAACCAGTACGCAGCAGAACACTACGACCGCGTGACACTGGCCCTGCCCACCGGATTCCGGGACAAGCTGGACAAGGCCGCCGGGGAAACTGGAATCAGCCGGACGGTGCTGATCGTCCGGGCAGTGGAGGCGTATCTTAAAAAAACATGAAAGTCCGCGTAAGTCGCAAGATGGGCCGAAAGGCCCGTTTTTGCGTGGGGCGGGTTTAACCAGAACATAAAAACTCCTTTCGTTGTAAATCTTACCAAAGAGAGACGGTGCTTTTTGTGCAGATATACGAATCTCACTTTTTTAGCGATTCCTTCTTTACAATCTCACCTTTGTGTGCTATAATATAGTCACTAAAGGATACCAAACACATTATAACACGCCTCGGGGCGAAAGTAAAGAGGAGGAGCAAAAAATGACAAACAATGGATGGCACGTTCACCGCGAATGGATCTGCGACAGCGAGAACAACATCGTCAAGATGCCGCTGAGCTTCTGGATGGAATACTTCAAACTCGTTCCGACGATGTGGAAGACCTACCAGATGTGGAAGTCCGAAAAGACCGGAAAGTACATGGACATCGAGCGGAACGGCGGTTACGGCCTGCCGCACGACGGGGTAGAACAGTACAAGGACAAACTGTTCTTCGTCGGAAACGCAGACCTTGACAACCCGAAACTGAGAGAAGTAATGCGATAACCACACCGCACGCCCCGGAGGTTACGAGGGTATCCCGGAAGGGAGGAAGGGGAAGAACATGAAATTCACCGTTTTTCAGATCGACTATCACGAGCGTTCCTTCCGGATCGGCTCGGCGGATACGCTGGACGAAGCCCGGAAGATCGCGCGGGAAGCATTCCGCAAAAGCCGCGGCGAGTTCCCCTGTTTCATCATGAGCGCGGGACAGTGCGTCGCCGACATCAGATAAACGCCCCTGAGCCGAGGAGAAATCAAATGACAAAGACCATGCCGTATTGGCTGTACAAGACCGGCTACACCATGTTCCCGGCGGACAACTACAACAAGGCGAAGAAGACTATCGAGGTCGAGCTTCCCTATTACAAGAAGCCCCGGTTCCCCGCCGACTGGAAGCGGAACGGGAACACCTACCAGGCGCCGAACGGCTGTCAGGTGATCTTCTGGGCATCCGGGCTGGCTGAGAATTTCGTCGTCGAACACTACGAGGAAACCGCGTCCGGGTGGCGCATGACCAGCACGACGTTCCCGGCGTGTCTGGATGTCCGGGATAAGGTCATTGCGTTCGTCAACAGCATCAAGGCATAACCGCTCCTGAGCCGTCGAGCGTATCGGCGGCATCCCACAAGTCTGAAACAAAGGAGGAACTGAAAATGAGTCTTGGCGAAAACATCCGCGAGAGGCGGGAAAAGGTCGGGATGACCTCGACCGCGCTTGCCGGAGCCGCGCAGGTCACGGTCGGCGCGATCTCCCAGTTTGAGAGTGGCAGGACGATCCCGAATGCGTACACGTTCGCGTCAATCGCGCGGGCGCTCGGCGTGACGATGGACGAGCTGATGAACGGCGAGAAGCCGAAGGAGGTGCGGGCATGAGTATCACGTCGAACCTCCGGCGGGAGATGGACGAGCAGGGCGTCACCGTGGCGGCGCTGGCGGCACAGATTCAATGCGAACCGTCGTCCATGCGCAAATACCTGTCCGGGAATATTCGCCCGTCAGAACGCGTTCTCGAGCATCTGGCGCGGTGCCTCGGCTGCAAAGTCAACGAGCTGCGCTACGGGCGGCCCAGACGGCGGGACGGCAAGCTGACCACGGACGACGTGGCGCGGGCTACGGGGATCGATCCCCTGTCCCTGCGGATCGGACTGCAGCGCGGCATCTGGCCCTTCGGGACGGCGTACAAGCGGCCCGGGAGCACACAGTACACCTACGAGTACGACCCGACGGGCGTGCTGAAATGGATCGCGGACCGAAAGGCGATAGCAAGCGGAGGGCGCCGTGAAGAGCCAGAACCTGCATCGGGATCGGTCGGCGGAACGGCTGGTTGAGCGGTCGTCCGGCCCGCTGCATGCGGTGATCCCTGAAGGCGTGAAGCCGGAGAAGCGGTCCGGTCCGGTTCCGTACGGAGACCCGGAGGAAGCAAGGATCTGTCTGCAGTGTCCATACCCTGAATGTCTTCTCGACGATCCGGACCGGTACTGCAGGCGGTACGAAAAGGAAATGCAGAAATTAAGGAGGCAAAGGAAGGAAAAATGAAGGCTTACAAGGGTTTCGACAAGGACATGACTTGCCGGGGCTTCCGGTACGAGGAGGGCAAGAGCTACGAGCTGCCCGACGGGGAGACGGCGAAGCTGTGTGAAAGCGGTTTCCACGCCTGCGAAGCGCCGATTGACTGTCTGGCCTACTACGCCCCGGCGGATGCCGTCTACCATGAAGTGGAGCTGGACGGCGTGACGGACGAAACATCGGACGAGGACAGCAAGCGCGTGGGATCGAAAATCAAAATCGGCGCGCGGCTGGATGTGGCCAGGCTGTGCAGTCTGCAGTTTGAGTACGTCCGGGAACACTGCACCAACGAAAACAACGCCGAAGAGGGTAAAACGGCCACGGCTGGCTTCAGAGGCGCGGCCACGGCTGGCTCTTCCGGCGCGGCCACGGCTGGCGATTCCGGCGCGGCCACGGCTGGCTTCAGAGGCGCGGCCACGGCTGGCTTCAGAGGCGCGGCAACGGCTGGCGATTACGGCGCGGCCACGGCTGGCTTCAAAGGCGCGGCCACGGCTGGCTCTTCCGGCGCGGCCACGGCTGGCTTCAAAGGCGCGGCCACGGCTGGCGATTACGGCGCGGCCACGGCTGGCTCTTCCGGCGCGGCCACGGCTGGCTCTTCCGGCGCGGCCACGGCTGGCTCTTCCGGCGCGGCCACATCGAGAGGTTCTTCGTCGGTCGGCAAAAACGGACTTGCCTGTGCGAGAGGAAACGGTGTCAAGGTTCGCGGCGGTCTGGGCGCGATACTAGTTATTGCAACCGAAAACGATAACGACTATGATATCAAGGAATGGAAGGCCGGAGTCGTGGACGGCGAGACCATCAAGGCGGACACGTGGTACACACTGGAAGACGGCGAATGGAAGGAGGTTCCGGACGATGACGACAAGACGGGAGATTGACGACTTTATCCGGGAGGACGAATCCGGATTTTCGGACGAGCGGGAGCCGCTGTGCACCTGCGACAACTGCGGGGACGGGATTTCCCCTGACGACGAGATGGCCGTCGTGGAGGAGCACAACGTCGGCGGTCGGCCCGGTATCCGGCACATCTGCATGGGGTGCTGGGAGGCAAACGGCTGGGACAAGGCCGAGGATCTTCTGGACCTGGCCGGGCTTTGGTACTGGACGGGGGACGCCGTGGAGGCCATGCAGATCGCTGGGGAGCACATGCTGAAGGAGCAGCGGCGGTACAAGCAGATTATCGGCACCGCAGTGAGCATGGGCCTTGCGTCCATCGGGAAGGGGGCGGCAAAATGACCGGCACTTCAACCCTCGGCATGACCCGGGCGGACTGGCTTGCGGCCCGGCGGACGGGGATCGGCGGTTCGGACGCGGCAAAGATAGTCCTCGGCCCGGAGCAGTACAAGTACGCGGATCCCGGCGCGCTTTATCTTGACAAGATCGGCGAGGGGCCGGAGGAAGAGGAACCTTCCCTTGCGGCGCGCCACGGGACATACTGCGAGGAGTTTGTGGCGCAGCTGTGGGAGGAGGCGACGGGGCTGAAGGTGCGGCGAATGAACATCATGCTGCGCTCCCCGGAGCACCCTTTCATGATCGCGGACATCGACCGGAAGGTGGTCGGACGCCGGGAGGGGCTGGAATGCAAGACCATGGGCGAGTTCGCCGCGCGGATGAAGATTACGGACGAGGAGACCGGCGAGGCGTCCTGGATTGACAAATTCGTCGAGGGCGACATGGAGACCACCTTCTCCCGCGTCCCGCAGTGGTACTGTCAGGTGCAGCACTACATGGCCGTGACCGGCTGGGACATGTGGCACCTCGGCGTTCTGATCGGGAACCGGAAGTTTTTACACTACGACATCCCGCGGGATCAGGCGTGGATTGACGAAATGATCCGGCAGGAAGAAGAATTCTGGAACCACGTCGAAAGACGGGAAAACATTTGGGAGGTATCATGAAATGGCAATGCCGCTGAGCTTAATCAAGAAAGAGGCCGCCGAGATCGCTGAAATCAATCTGGGCGAGCTGGTGGACGCATACCGGTGCATCCGGGAATCCATGGACGAGGTGGGCGGAACGGTAGTTTTCCGGGCTGTCCTGCCGAAGGAGGGCAAGTCCTTCAAAATCGACACGGGGGACGATGACGACGAGCTGACGACGCCGAAGCTGGAGGGCGTAGTGATCAACCAGCACCGGTGCAATGCACGGTTCAGTCAGGGGACGAGGGGAGAACCGCCGCTGTGCTCTTCCATGGACGCCAAGACGGGCATCGACTGGGAGGGAGAGATGCACGACTGCGATGGATGCCCATATAACGAGTACGGGACGGCGGGCAACGGAAAGCGGGGGAAGGCTTGTAAAAACATGATCCGGTTGTATCTTCTCACCGAAGCGTCCCCGGTGCCGATCCTGCTGTCACTGCCGCCCACGTCGATGAAGGCATGGCAGACATATCAGAGCGGGGTGCTGGCATCCATGAAACTCAAGCCACGTCAGGTATTGACGGAGTTGACGCTGACGAAGGGGCAGTCCAAAAGCGGGGACGAATACGCAAAGGTCAAGCCCCGGATGCTGGGTGTGCTGAGCCCTGAGGCGCAGAAGGTTGCGTCCATGTTTGCCGAGGCCTTCGTACCGAAGGTGGAGATCACGGAAGAGGATTACAATGCGAAGGAGGCGGAGAATGACGCCGGAGAGCGCGCTGCTGAATAGTATCATCCGGTCGGTGTATGGCGTCTGCATGCTGTACAGAATCAACACCGGGACGGTGACGACGGACAAGGGGTATCGGTTCTCGACCGGTACCCCGAAGGGGTATTCGGATCTTGCCGGGTATATCCGCGGCGGGGCAAGCCGGTTCGGGATCGCGGTGCCGGTTTACATCGAAGCGAAGATTCCCGGGAACAAGCCGTCGCAGGAACAGGTTGACTTCATTCGGGCAAGACGGGAGGACGGGTGCGTCGCCGGGGTCTGCTATTCCGCCCCGGAGGTATGGGAGCTGCTGAAGCCCTACCTCCGGGCGGATCATCCGGGCGGCGAATCCGGCGAAGACTGGTGAGCATGATGGGAAAACGTGACTATTTTCCGCTGTTCCTGCGGTATCGGGAATCCTTCGCGGGGCTGACGGAGGAGCAGGTGGGACGGATCATCCTGGCGGCCATCGACTACGCTGCCGACGGGAAAACGCCCCGTCTGTCCCCGGTAGAGAACATGGCGTTCGCGTTCATCCGCGGCGACATCGACCGAGCCGCTCAGGCCTACGAGGAGCGGTGCGAAAAAAACCGGCAGAACGTCCAAAAGCGGTGGGAATCGGATGACGATACCGCCGATACAAACGTATACGAACGCATACAAGCGAATACGAACGATACCAAACAAACAAACAATCAATCAAGCAATCAATCAAACAATATCCCTTCGGGGGGTACTACGCGCGCGCGCACGCGAGGCGGAAGAAATTCCGGAAGAAGCGTACAGGCGGCGGATGGCAACGGGGCCGTCCCGCCCACCATGGAAGAGATCAACGCATACTGCGACGAGGCAGGACTGATCCACATGGACCGCGCGAAATTCCGGAATCACTATGCGGCGTCTGGCTGGATGCGCGGCGGCGAACCGATACGAGACTGGAAGGCTTTGGCCCGGATATGGGACGCGGAGGACGCGAAAAAGGCGGCGGGACACAAGCCTGCGGAAACAAGTTTTGAGACGGACAGCTTCTTCGAGGCCGCTCTGGCCCGGAGTTATGCGGATTATGACGCGGAAGGAGGCTGGACGGGCGATGAAAGCTAAGGTTCCGGAAATGATCACGCTGGCGTCCCATCATGAGCGGGTGGAGTACCTGGACATGATCTGCATGATGGCGCTGCACGAGGCGTTCGGCTTCGGCCCGGAACGACTGCGCAGGTTCTACGATGCGATTATGACGACGGACGCACATTACCGCAACTACAACGGCGACAAGGAGCCGCTGTTCGGGCGGAAGACGAAGGATGGCATGGGCAGGATGGATCTGTGGGCCGTCAAGAGAGACCTTGCCGCTATCGGCGTGGACTATGACGCGCTGGTGGCGGAGGGGGAAGAGATCAAGGAGAAGAGGGGAGGCGGACAGGGATGAACGTATTGGTGGCGTGCGAGGAATCCCAGCGGGTATGCACGGCGTTCCGGGCACGGGGACACAGGGCGTTCAGCTGCGACATTCAGCACTGTTCCGGAGGACATCCGGAATGGCACATCCTGGGGGACTGCCTGCCGATCCTCAACGGGAACTGTAGTTTTACAGATGAGGCGGGTGGGACACACGAACAGGCCGGGCGGTGGGATCTGATTATCGCGCATCCGCCGTGTACGTATCTGACAGCCACCGGAAACCGCTGGTTTGAGGTTGACAGATACGGTGACGCCGCGCGGCAAAGGTTCAAGGACCGGTATTCCGCTATCGTATTCTTCATGTTGATGGCAACGGCGGACTGTGAGCGGATCGCGGTCGAGAATCCCGTCGGCATCATGTCAACAGCATGGAGGAAACCGGATCAGATCATCCATCCGTGGCAGTTTGGTGATAAAGCCGAGAAAAAGACATGCCTGTGGCTGAAGCGGCTTCCGCCGCTGATAGCGACAACAATTGAGGATCCGGGCGAAAAGAACCGATTCGGGCAGAGTATTAACGCATCCGCTTACTATGCCAGGGACGAGCAAGGAAAGGCAATAGCATGGAACGATCCGAGGACGGCGGTGATCCGCTCAAAAACCTTCCCCGGAATCGCCCGGGCGATGGCGGAACAATGGGGCTAAGCAAGTTGCTATCAAGATCGAAAAGCCAACAATAAAGCCGGTTTCCGGCTGACAAAGGAAAAAAGGAGCAAGTGAAAATGAAAAGGGGAATCAAGAAATTTCTGGAGGTGTGCTGTCTCACAGGCACCATCCTGATCGGGCTGGCGTTCATCGCGTTTGCGGCCTACCTGATCGCGCTGGGCATGGTGTCGTTCATCAAGGGCGTCAAGCTGAGACCGGCGGACATTCCCGCGGACACCCCGTCCGAGGGCGTGGCGTGGGTCATGCCGGAGAGCGCAGAAGCGGCGGTCTGGATGGCCCCGGTCTGCGCGGAGGCTGAGATGGCGGCGTACATGCTGGACACCTACACCGAGGGGGACGGCCCCGCGCCGGAGTGGTATCGCCCGGACGAGCCCATGAGCGCGGAGTGGGTGGCGGATGTGACCGACATAAATGTCGGGAACAAAAATGTCCCCTGCAACGCACAGCAATCCGACAGCGTGGAATACAATCCGCATCCGCCGATTGGCATTGATCCCGGCGGTATCGACTGGAACATAGAGACTGAGATGGTCGGATGGGACGGACACCGGATGGAGATCTGGGAGATGGATCTCTTCAGCCGGATCGTCTTCCTTGAGTTCGGTATCACCTCCCAGGAATGCCGGGAGGCCGGGATCGACGCGATACTCCGCCTGTGGGAATCAAGGTATTATTCCTCCACGATGTTCGGGACGCTGTCAGCCGTCGCGGAAAACGGGAAACCGGCGTTCAGCACCTATCCCGGCGTGTGGGAGGAAGAGTACGACTACGAAAAACTGGCGCGGTTCCGGGAGGAATGCGAGGAACGGTTCGTGAACGGGCCGGAATGGACAGCACCATTCTTCAGAACCGGACACTATCATGAATGGGCTAAACCGTGTTACGCTTTTGTGGAAGACAACGTATACTTCAGCACGGGGAAGGGGTGGAACTGATGCCGGGCAATAACGAGATGAAGATCACCGCGGAGGAGGTCCGGAAGCTCCCCGCAGGGGTGACGGTGACGGTTCACGGGCGGGACCGGCACGGATACAGCACGGAGCTTGAGTGCGAGGTGGTCCACACCACCAGCGGGATGAGCCGTCAGCTCCGGTATTTCGATCCCGGGACGATAATGGTCAGACGGATGCCGGTGAAGAATTTGGACGGGGTGGTGCATTATTACACCGTCGCGTCCGACTGGCGGGAGCGGCTGGAGGAGGACGAATGATGAAAAAACTGATCTGTGACCGGTGCGGAGCTGAGTTCTCACCCGTGCCGGATTGGGCGCAAGCTCCGGATTGGGAATACCGGGTGCAGTATATCCGGCTTATGCCGTTCTATACGCGAAATCTTGATTTATGCCGGGACTGCCAGAATGATCTGAACAGGTGGCTGTTGGGGAAAAAGGCCGAGGAATCGAGCGGAGGTGACGGGAATGGCTGAAAGGGAAAAAGTGATCCGGGGACTGGAATTATGCGCGTATGATCCCGATCCGGGGCAGGAATTGAAGGAGATTCGGTCTTGCCCGGAATGCCCGTACTACCGGGCCGGATGCTCTCCGCAGTTGCTCCGTGACGCCCTTGCCCTGATAGAAGAACAGCGAGATAGAATAAAAGGATTGCTCGAATGTGCAACGATTTTGAGCGACGCTTTGGGCGAGAAGGAGGAACGGGATGGCTGACAGGGAAAAGGTGATCCGGGGGCTGGTACGGTTTATTGACGATTTCAAGCCGTTCTGCGGGAATCGGGCTGATTGGCAGAAGGTATATGACGCTCTCGCCCTGCTGAGAGAGCAGGATGAAGGCATTGAGCCAGAAATCTCTCGGAAAAGCGTTACCGAAACCACTGTGTCGCTTCGGTATAAATGCGGAGCTTGTGGTGGGGAGATTGAACAGGGGGATGACAAGTTTTGCCGACATTGCGGAAAGAAGGTGAAGTGGGATGACTGATGCAGAGAAGCGCGAGAAGGTGATCAGGGGGCTGGAGATCTGTACTAATCCGGGATCTTGTTCTGAGCGTTGTCCGTATTATCATATCGAGATTACAGAAGGTTCTTGCGATTATTTTTTACTCACTGACGCTCTCTCCCTGCTGAAGGAGCAGGAGCCGCGGGTTATGACGCTGGAAGAGGTGATAAACGCTAAAGATAAAACGGACGTCTGGCTCGATGAACCTGATTGTGTGGTAGTTGCCGCAACGATTTCAAACTGGGTTGAGCAAAAGAATCATGCCGTTACCTTCTTCTATGGAATCAAACATACTGCATTTGAAGAAAGAGATTACATGAACAATAACTATAACAGAACATGGCGGTGCTGGTCTGCAAGACCTTCGCCGGAGCGGATGCGGGACACACCGTGGGAGGAGGACAGCGATGCTGAATGAGGATTTTGTAAGCCGTCAATGGCTGATTGATGAATACCACCGGCGGCATAAGGGGCCTCCGGGTGGTGCGCTGAAGATGATCGAAGAAGCTCCAGCCGCCGACGTGGAGCCGGTGAAGCACGGATATTGGGTTTATAAGATGCGGGAGCGAAACAAATGTGAGTTTGTGTCCGGCTTTGATCACTTGGGGGATTGGCACACTATAACCGTGATTACTCATGTCAAAGGGCCTGTTCCTTATTGTGGATTGTGTGGTGCGCTGGCTGCGGATAGTTTTCTGGATTATTGCTCGAGGTGCGGAGCAAAGATGGATGCCGAACCGCCGAAGGAGGAAACCGTCAACGAAATCACGCCGGAAATGATCGAAGCGGCGGAGCGGAACGAGAAGCGGATCAAGGAAAGGGTCGACAAATTATACGACGAGCTGATTGCCGAGAAACGAGCGGAGATCGAGCGGCTGGAAGCGGAGATCGCGAAGATGCCGCCGTTTGACGCTGAGAAGTTGGCAGCTATCCCGATCGTACCGCCGAAGGAGTTTATCATATGACCCGCGACACCCTGCGCGTTATGGCGCGGAAACGCTGGCCGGTGGTGCTGACCGAGACCATCGCACACGGGGAGATTGTCTACCCGTTCATCCGGGAGATCAAGGTCATTTACGCCTCGGGGGACGAGATCTCCCGGGGCTTCCCCCTTGAACGGCTGGCCGTCGTTCTGGCGGACCGGTCGGGGCATTCGTTCACGGAGGTGCAGGCGGCGCAGCTGCGGATCCCGACGGACGACGAGGCGGCTGTCTACGCCCTGCCGGGGACGGATCGGAAAAACATGATGGCGGAGCTGGCGAGGCTCTGGGAAATGGAGGAGGAGACGTCATGAAAAACGCGAATCCCGTCCGGCGCGGGTGCTGTCCGCCGTCGGCGGGGATTTACCGGGCCAGGAATTACCTGACACATGAGCCCGAGATCGAAGGGACGGCCAGGGAGATCGGGGACAAAATCGGCCACGATGCGAACTATGTCCGCGTGATGGCCCGGACGGGGCAGATGTCAAAAGCTGGATGGACCGTGAAGGTGGTCAAGCCGTCCACCGTTCAGCGCGGGCGGATCGGCGGGGAATACATAGCGGAATGCCCCGGCGAGGACCCCATTATCGGGCCGGTGGATGAAATCGCCGCTTTGATGGGCGTATCGGAAGAGGCCGTGCGGTATCTGATCCGCTCCGGCGGCAGGTCCCGGGCCGGGTGGACGGTGAGGAGGACAGAGGAGGCGCCGTGAAATCCTGGGCCTATATCCGCGTATCCACCCGGGAGCAGAACGAGGACCGGCAGGTGATCGCCATGAGGGAGTTCGGCGTACCTGACGGGAACATGATTATCGAGAAGCAGTCCGGCAAAGATTTCGAGCGTCCGAAGTATCAAAAGCTGATGAAACAGATCAAGCCGGGCGACGTGCTTGTAGTGAAGAGCATCGACCGGCTTGGGCGAAACTATGATGAAATCCTCGAACAATGGCGGCTGATTACAAAAGAAAAACAGGCATATATCGTCGTGCTGGATATGCCCCTGCTTGACACCCGCGCCGGACGCGACCTGACCGGAACCCTTATCGCCGACATCGTCCTCCAGCTTCTCAGCTATGTCGCGCAAACCGAACGCGAATTCATCCGCCAGCGGCAGCGGGAGGGGATCGACGCAGCGAAGGCCAGGGGGCGCCGGTTCGGGCGTCCGCGGTGTCAGCTCACGCCGGAGGACGCGGACACCATCCGGCGGTGGCGTTCCGGGGAGATCGGGCTTGCCGCGGCGGAGCGCCTGACGGGCCTTTCCCGGTCCACGCTGTACCGGCTGGCCCGCGGGTTTGACATTACACCGGATTCCGCGGTAGAATGACAATGCAGGGGGGCGGCTTTGGACCTTTTCTCCGTCCCCCGGCCTCCTTTCATGCCGGGCGGGTAAAATCGGCAGGGTTCCGGGCGCTGAGACGGACAGGCCCCGGCGCCTCCCCGGTGAAATTCCGGTTCCGCACGCCCCGAGACAGACGGTTTCCGCTGCGCCTTTCGCCTTTCGCGCGGTTCCCGGTCCGACTCCGGGACGGGGCATCACAGTCCGGACGGCATTGCAAGGCCGCTGGCGGGGAGATCTGCTCCCTCCCCGCCGTTCCGGGCTGGTTTCGACGGAGCAGAAAGCGAACGGAGCAGAATAATATGTTGAGAGCAGAACGCATGAGCAATTCCCTTGATACGATACACGCCGGGATTCCGACGAAAATTGACGATCTGAGCAAATTCGTCCTTGTGGGGCGGGAAAAGCTCGTCGCCGTCCGTGCGGAAATCCGGGCCATTGATAAGGTCGGACTGGCACAGGAGGTCAGAGAACAAAAGCTGAAAGAGGCGCAGGACATTGCCGACGCCGTTCTGGACGCGGAAGTCCGGATCGGGGAGCTGATGTCAAGGGTGCCGAAGGCAAGCGGCGGCGATAGGCGAAGTGAGAATTTCAAAAGCGACAACGGTGTCGTTTTTGAAAAGCCGAAAGCAGACATTATCCGCGATGCCGGTTTCACCCCGAAACAGGTTCAGCGTTTTCAGACCCTTGCCGCACACCCGGAGATTGTGGAACAGGCGAAAGCCGAGGCGCGGGAGAACGACGACATTGTGTCCCGGTCGCTGGTGCTGAATATGGTGAAAGAGCGTCAGCGCGAAGAGCGGGAAGCACGCCGCGAGGAAAAGCGGCAGGACAACGCCGAAAAGGTTGAACGGCTTTCCACTCCGCTTGATGCGGTCGGCTTGTTTCAGACCATCGTGATCGATCCGCCGTGGGATTGGGGTGACGAGGGCGACGGGAACCAGTTCGGACGCGCAAAACCGGATTATTTCACGATGCCGATTGAAGAGATCGAAGCCCTTCCGGTTGGAAAAATCGCTGACGATAACTGCCACTTGTATTTGTGGGTCACAAACCGCAGTCT
>Ga0310695_10000796_pt1 | contig 77784 bp, 58 predicted proteins | sample RumenRJG_04DNA_FD_203882 | JGI IMG/M metagenome (GOLD analysis project Ga0310695, IMG submission 203882) | Bovine rumen microbial communities from Lethbridge, Alberta, Canada - RJG_04 (v2) (version 2) | ecosystem: Host-associated > Mammals > Digestive system > Stomach > Rumen | place: Canada... | reverse complement strand
TGGGGTTCGCCTACCATTTCGAGAATTTCAATCTTGTCTCCGATTTTCAAATTCATGTTCAGCCCTCCTAGCAATATTCGACCTGCGTCAGCATCGGGTAGCCTTTCGGAAACAGCTTGGTACAAAGGTTTTCCACATGTTCGGAAACGTAATATACATCTTCGTCGCTCAATGTGGTAGTCTCTCCGTCCTTATTTTTTACGACTAGGAGATTGCCGACAAACATAGGCGAACCGAGATTGTCGATGGCACTGATTTTCGCAGGCTCCTTGAAAAGACCTTCGTCGTCGCAGATAATGTCGAAGACCTTTTTGCCGATTTTCCGTTCCTGAATATCAATCACGGTACACTGCAATTCACGGTAGTAGTCCGCGAGCTTGTTTTCAATTTCAACGGCCTTGTGGGTCTCGTTGATAACGTCGATTAGGTATGCTTTTATCTTCATTGTTTTTTCCTTTAGGTTAGTGTCCACTTGTTTTGAATTGCATCGTAAACAACTGCGAAACCAAGTCTCAAGGCGACTTCCTTGAGCGCGAACAGCTTCGCCGCTGCGGTGTCGGCTTGCGCCAGCGTGTACCTTTCCATGGTGCCGTTGACGCTTTTCTCCGCCATCTTTTGAAGTTCGTCGGATTTTTGATTGAACTCGTTCATCAACCGTTCAAACTGTTCTTTCACTTTCGCCCTTTCCATCGCTATGCCTCCACGCTATCTTCTTCGGTTTCTTCTTCAATCGCCTTGTCGATTTCTTCCTCCAATTCCTCCATCGCCTTTTCGATGCCCTCGTCAAGCAGGTAGCAGCGAATCGTCACGTCCGCCCATTCGGCGCCTTTCTCGATGGCGTTGCACTCGCAGCAGAACTCGGTCATGGCCTCGCCAAGCAAGTCCCAGTTCCCCGCGATGTTCTGCTCTGCTTCATAGCTGGAGAACGTATAGGACCCCGAAGCATTGCCAGTGACGGAATCGTCAACCCAGAACGCATCGCGGAATTTCTCTTTCAGCGTTTCCTTGGACATTCCCTTCACGTCGTGATACCCAAGGTATTCCTTGATGGCTGTCACGCAGTCGTCCTTGATGTTTTCGTGGTAGTCGTAGCTCATGGTTTTACCTCTCAAAAAAAGAGAGGCTCGCCGTTTGGCGAGCCTCGATGGATTGAATCGAAAGTCTTTTTTTCCCGTCTGGAATCATCAAATATCTAGTCAACATTATCGTCATTTTTTAAGCCGTTTTAGTGCTCTTTTGTTCACTAATCAATATACCTAATTTGGTTAGGTTTGTCAATGGCCGTACAAAAAAAATTTTTGGGCGGTCTTTACCCCCTAGTCCAGGGTAATTTTTTTTGTAAATTTTTGACGTCTGGGGATGAGCAAAAAGCTCAAAACCAGGTCACAAAAAGTGGGCTTTTTAAGGCAAAAATAGGGTTTTAAATTGTGAGCTTTTTGTGAGACGTTAATCGAAAACCCAGTATCTACGCGGGACAGGGCAGAGCAGCGGACTCATAACCCGCTGGTTCCCGGTTCAAGTCCGGGAGGTCCCACGAAAAGCGTTCTCCACCAAGGAGAGCGCTTTCTTTTTTTGTCGCCGCGAAATTATATATTTCTATCGAGAAGGCAAGAAAACATGCGCATTCCATTTAACCAGCCGCCCTTTGTTGGGCCAGAAATCGATTACGTGCGACAGGCCGTAGAAAGCGGCCGCATTTGCGGAGACGGACAGTTCAACCAGAAATGCCACGCCTGGCTAGAATCCAAGACGGGCGTTGCACGGGCGCTCCTCACCACCAGTTGCACCCACGCGCTCGAGATGTCGGCGCTGCTCTGCGACATAAAGCCCGGCGACGAGGTCATCATGCCGTCGTTCACGTTCGTCAGTACCGCCGACGCGTTCGCCATGCGCGGTGCCAAGTGCGTGTTCGTGGACATCCGTCCCGACACCATGAACATCGACGAGAAGCTTATCGAGGCGGCGATTACCGAGAAGACCCGCGCTATTGTCCCCGTTCATTATGCGGGAGTCGCCTGCGAGATGGACGCCATCAACGAAATCGCCCACCGCCACAACCTGTTCGTCATCGAAGATGCCGCGCAGGGAATGATGGCCACCTACAAGGGCCGTTCACTCGGTGCCCTCGGCGACTTCGGTTGCTACAGCTTCCACGAGACCAAGAACTACAGCATGGGCGAAGGCGGCGCCATCCTCATCAAAGACAAGAAATACGCCGACCACGCCGAAATCATCCGCGAAAAAGGCACCAACCGCGTGCAGTTCCACCGCGGCGAAGTCGACAAGTACACGTGGGTGGAGCTGGGCTCCAGCTACCTGCCCAGCGAGCTCAATGCGGCCTACCTGTACGCCGAACTCGAGAACGCGCAAAAGATTTTCGACAACCGCATGGCCAGCTGGAACGCCTACCGCGAACAGCTGCAGCCGCTCGCCGATGCAGGCGATTTGCAGCTCCCCTACATCCCGGCGGAGTGCAGCCACAACGCGCACATGTTCTACTTGAAAGTCGCGGATTTAAAAACGCGCACGGCCCTCATCAAGCACCTCGTAGGCAACGGAATTCTCGCGGTATTCCATTACGTGCCGCTCCACAGCGCCCCCGCGGGCAAGCGGTTCGGACGGTTCAACGGCGAAGACCGCTACACCACCAAGGAAAGCGACCGCCTATTGCGCCTGCCGATGTTCTACGGACTGGCACCCGAGGACCTGGAATTTGTCTGCAACAAGGTGAAGGAATTTTTCGGGAAGTAGGGCCGCGATGTCGAAGAAAAAATTGCTCATCCTCGGCGGCGGACATGCCGAAATCCCGCTGATCCAGGCCGCGCAGGCGCTGGGCTGGTACGTGATTACCACCGGGAACGCCCGCGAGGGCTTGGGCCATCCGTATGCCGACAAGAACGTGTTTGCCGACTTCAGCGACAAGGATGCGATGCTTGAACTGGCTCGGGCCGAGGGCGTACAGGCCATCTGTTCCGGCTGTAACGACTTCGCGCTGCTCTCGACGGTGTACGTCTGCGAAAAATTGGGACTTCCTGGGCACGACTCCTACGCGACTTCTCTGGAAATCCACCACAAGGACAAGTACCGCGCTCTCGCCACAAGGCTTTCGATTCCAACACCGCGCGCACTTGTTATCCCGACAAGCGCAGGTGCCGCCGGCAATAACTGTGCCGAATTCGACGCAGCCATCGCGCAACTCACCTTCCCCATTATCGTCAAGCCCGTAGACCTCACGGGCGGCAAGGGAATCCACCGCGTCGCAAACGCCGATGAAGCTCGCGAAGCCTACAAGGACGCCTGCAGCCGCACGCGGCAAGACCACATCGTCGTCGAAGAATTCGTACAGGGAACGAACCATGGATTTTCGGCCATGCTCGTGAAGGGCAAGGTCGCATTCGCATTCGCCGACAACGAGCAGTACTACATCAACAAGTACATGGTATCAGGTGCGAACACGCCCGGCACATCGGGCAGCGAGACACTCGCGAAGCTCCGCGACTACAGCGAACGCATCGCACGCGAACTTAACCTGGTCGACGGCATATTGCACATCCAATACATCGAACGCCCCGACGGCACCCCGATCATCATCGAAATCTGCCGCCGCGCCCCCGGAGACTTGTACATCAAGTTCGTCAAGTACGCGACGGGCATCGACTACCCGAGATTCATCGTGATGGCCGAAACCGGCGAAGACATTTCCGGCATCGAAGACGTACCCACGCAAGGATTCTGGTTGCGGCATTGCCTAATGCCCAAGCACGAAGGGACCGTCCGCGACGTCACCTTCGCGCCCGAAATCCAGGGGAACATCGTCGAAAAATTCCTTTGGCACAAGAGCGGCGAAACAATTACAGACAAATTAACATATAAAGCCGGAATAGTCTTTTTCCGGTTCGATACCCTCGCCGAAATGGCCGACAAGACCGCCAGAATGACGGATTTGGCAAAAATCATCGTTGACTAGCTCTAAAAGCGCCCCTCCGGCAAGCTTAGAGAGCATTCTCTCGTCTCTCGTCTCTCGTCTTTCGTCTAGCCCTTTACTATATTCCAAAGTATGAAGAAGGAACCTTACCAAATTGCGTTTATCGGGGGAGGCATCAACTCGGCCATCGGCGAAGTCCACAAGGCGGCAAGCCAGATGGACGGGCATTTCGAGCTGGTGGCGGGAGCGTTCAGTACACACGCCGAAACGAACCAGCAGACCGCAAAAGCCTGGGGCGTAACCCCGGAACGCACCTACGCCAACTACCGCGAACTCCTGCAAGCCGAAAAGGGCAAGCTCGACGCCGTGGTGGTGCTCGCGCCGACGGACTACCACAAGGATATCGTCATCGATGCGCTCAAGGCAGGCTTCCCCGTGATTTGCGAAAAGTCGCTCGCCACGAGCGTTGAAGAAGGCGAAGAAATCGCGAAGGTCGTCGCCGAAACAAAAGGTTTCTTCTGCACCACGTACAACTACACCGGCTACCCGATGGTGCGCGAACTCAAGCAGTTCATCGCCGACGGCAAGCTCGGCAAAATCCAGCAGGTACAAGTGGAAATGCCGCAAGAAGGCTTCATGCGCCTGGGCTCCCACAACGAGCCGCCAAAGCCGCAAGCCTGGCGCCTCAAGGATACCGTGATTCCCAAGATTTCCTTGGACCTCGGGAGCCATCTGCACAACATGATTTTCTTTTTGACCGGCGAACGTCCGGAACGCATCGTCGCCGACCAGGCCACCTTCGGGCTCTTCCCGCAAATCGTGGACAACGTGGGCGCCCTGGCGCAGTACACGAACAACATGCGCGCCCAGGTATGGTTCAGCAAGACTGCTCTCGGCAACCGCAACGGACTTCGCATCCGTGTGTACGGCAGCGAGGGCAGCGCCGAATGGTTCCAGCTGGAACCAGAGACTCTCAAGACTTGCGACCTGCGCGGCAACGTGAGCCTGCGCGACCGCACCGGCGACGTGAAGATTGCGAACCAGCAACGCTATAACCGCTTCAAGGCAGGCCACCCTGCAGGTTTTATCGAGGCCTTCGCGAACTACTACAAAGACATCGCCGACTGCCTCGGGCAATACTTCGAAACCGGAAGCTTTACGAGCCCGTATGTTTGCGGCATCCGCACCTCGCTCGAGGGGCTTTCCATGATGCAGGCCGCGGCACGTTCCGCCAAAAGCAACAAATGGGAGAACGTATGAAGCTTTCGTTCGTAATCCCCTGCTACCGCAGCGAAAATACCGTCGCCACCGTGGTACAAGAAATCCGCGACACCGTGGCCACACGGCCCGGCACCGACTACGAAATTGTGCTGGTGAATGACTGCAGTCCCGACAACGTTTGGCAAACTATCAAAAGCCTCGCTGCCGCAGACTCCCACATCAAAGGCATCTGCCTTGCGAAAAATTTTGGGCAGCACAGCGCATTGATGGCCGGCTACGCGCAGGCTACCGGCGATTACGTGATAAGCCTCGATGACGATGGCCAGACCCCCGCCAGCGAAAGTTTCAAGCTGGTCGACAAGCTGGAAGAAGGCTACGACGTCGTTTACGGCTACTACGAGCACGCCAAGCAGCACCTGTTCCGCCGCCTCGGCAGCTGGGTCAACAAGAAGATGGCCGAAAACATCATCGGCCAGCCCAAGACGCTCCGCACCACGAGCTTCTTCATCATGCGCAAGTTCATCGTCGACGAGATCGTGCGCTACCCCCACCCCTTCGCCTACATAAGCGGTCTCGTGTTCCGCGCGACCAAGAACCTGGGCAACGTGGAAGTGCAGCACCGCCGCCGCATCGAGGGCGAGTCGGGCTACACGCTCGCGGGGCTCATCGGGCTCTGGATCAACGGCTTTACCGCATTTTCTGTCAAGCCGTTGCGCGCCGCCACCTACATTGGCATCCTCTGCGCCCTGGTCGGTTTCGCGGCAGGCCTGTTCGTGGTCTACAAGAAGTTCATGTTCCCCGAAGTTCCCGTGGGCTATACCAGCATGCTCGCCACCCTGCTCTTTATCGGCGGCATGATTATGTTCCTGCTCGGGCTTATCGGCGAATACGTAGGCCGCATCTACATCAGCATCAACCAGTCGCCGCAATACGTGGTGCGCGAACGGACGTTCTAGGCGGGCACGAGGCGTTGCGATGAGCGAATGGACCACAGTCATCAAGCCTAAGTCGAGCCTGCTCTCGGTGGATTTCGGCGAAATCTGGCAGTACCGCGATTTGTACCGCATGTTCGTGAAGCGCGATATTGTCACGTGGTACAAACAAACTATCCTCGGGCCGCTGTGGTTCTTTATCCAGCCCATCATGACCACCATCATGTTCATGGTCGTGTTCGGCGGCATCGCGAAGATTTCGACCGACGGATTACCGCAGCCGCTCTTCTACCTCGCCGGCATCTGCCTCTGGACGTATTTTTCGGAATGCCTGAACCAGACGAGCCGCACCTTCATCGAAAACGCGAACATGTTCGGCAAGGTGTATTTCCCGCGCCTCGTGGTGCCGCTTGCGACCGTCACGAGCAACCTCGTGCGTCTCAGCATCCAGATGGGGCTCTTTTTCCTGGTTTTTGCGTACTATCTGATTTTTACCGACGCCCCGGTACACCCTAATTTGTATGCACTGCTCACACCGGTACTCGTACTGCTCATCGCCGCGCTCGCACTCGGGTTCGGCGTGCTGTTCAGCAGCCTCACTACCAAGTACCGCGACCTTACCTTCTTGCTGAGTTTCATCGTTCAGCTATGGATGTACGCCACCCCGGTGATTTACCCGCTCAGCACCATCGAAAATCCACGCCTCAAGATGCTCATGCAGGCAAACCCGCTCACCAGCATCATGGAAACGTTCAAGTTCGGCATGCTCGGTGTGGGCGAATTCAGCTGGGCCGCCCTCGGCTACACCGCCGGTTTCGCCGTATTCATCCTCGCGCTAGGCATCATCGTATTCAACAAGATCCAGCGCACGTTTATGGACACGGTGTAGGAATGCGGCACTCCTTCGGAGTGCATATAGCTCGGCTCGGTCATGCCAATTGGCACTAGTGCCATTGGCACGACTCTCGCCTTTTGCTATATTTGTCCCCGCTTGGCGCATGTTGCGCCGCATTAACGGAGGCTAAAATGGCTCTACAGTTCTACAACACCGCATCGCGCAAGAAAGAAGTATTCACACTCCCCGAAGGCGTTCCCGCCGTGCGCATGTACTGTTGTGGCCCGACGGTGTACCATTTCGCCCACATCGGCAACCTCCGCACCTACATTTTTGAAGACTTCCTGGTCCGTACGCTCAAGTACTACGGCTACAAGGTGAACCACATCGTGAACATCACCGACGTGGGCCACCTCACCAGCGACGCCGACTCTGGCGACGACAAGATGGAAAAGGGAGCCGCCCGCGAAGGCAAGTCCGTGTGGGACATTGCGAAGTTCTACACCGATGCCTTCATGGCTGACTGGCACCGCCTCAACATCCAGGAACCGACCCGCTGGACGCCCGCTACGCAGCACATCCAGGAACAGATTGACCTGGTGAAGACCTTGGAAGAAAAAGGTTACACCTACCGCACATCTGACGGCATCTACTTCGACAGCCTCAAGTTCCCGCGCTATGCCGACTTTGCCCGCCTCGATGTGGAAAACCTTCGCAAGGGCAGCCGCATCGACATGGGCGAAAAGAAGAACGCCACCGACTTTGCCCTGTGGAAGTTCAGCCCGAAGGACAAGAAGCGCGCCATGGAATGGGACAGCCCGTGGGGTGTCGGATTCCCCGGCTGGCACATTGAATGCTCCGCTATGGCCATGAAGTACAATGGTCCCACACTCGACATCCACTGCGGCGGTACCGACCACATCCGCGTGCACCACACGAACGAAATTGCCCAGAGCGAATGCGCCAACGGCGTGACCTTTGCACGTTTCTGGATGCACGGCGAATTCCTGCGCACCGCAAGCGAAGAAAAACTGGAAGACGGCACGACCGAACAGAAGTTCGGCAAGATGAGCAAGTCCAGCGGCGAATTCCTGACGGTATCTCTCCTGATGGACCGCGGTTTCAACCCGCTCGACTACCGCTTCTTCGCAATTGGCAGCCACTACCGCAACTACCTGAACTTCACTTGGGAAGCCTTGGAAGGCGCCAAAGAAGGCCTCAAGAGCTTGCACAAGAAGACGGACCCGCTGATTGGCAAGGCTACCGCGATTACAAGCGAAGCTGCCAAGGCATTCCAGCAGGAATTCAAGGACGCCATCGGCGACGACCTGAACATGCCGCGTGCGCTGGGCATCATGAACACGATGCTCAAGAGCGAAATCGATGACGGCGAAAAGGCCGCCCTCGTGGCCGACTTCGACCAGATTTTCGGCTTGAAGCTCGACCAGCCTCGTGAAGAATACGCCAAGAAGGGCGCAAACGACGGCGTGGATGTTGCGAAGATCGAAGCGCTGATTGCCTCCCGTAAGGAAGCCCGTGCCAACAAGAACTGGGCCGAAAGTGACCGCATCCGCGACGAACTCGCCGCGATGAACGTGGTCATCAAGGACTCCAAGGAAGGCACGACCTGGGAAATCAAGGGATAGTAATTAGTCAATAGTCATTGGTCATTAGTAAATTTGCCCGCTGTCGTGCGGGCATTTTTTCATTGTCATCCTGAGCGAAGAACCGCTAGGTTCGTAGTCGAAGGATCCAGACCTGATTTTTCCTTTTTTTATATTAGCAACATGAACATCAAGCAATTTGTCGTGAACCCCTTCGGCGTGAACTGCTTTGTACTGAGCAACGACGCCGGCGATGCGATTCTCATCGACCCGAGCGTCAGCAACGAGCGCGAAGAAGACGCTCTCGCCCGCTACATAGAGCAAAACCATTTGACAGTGCGCCACCTTTTGAACACGCACCTGCACCTGGATCACGTGCTGGGCAACGCGTTTGTCGCCCGCAAATACGGCGTGCAGCTCGAAGCCCATGAAGAAGACGCATTCCTGCTTGATTTGCAGGAGGAACAGAGCCAGATGTTCGGACTCCCAATGCGCGAGCCTTCGCCCGGACTCGGCAATTCCCTTGCCGAGGGCGATGCCGTCGAGGTGCCCGGCATCAAGCTGCAGGTTTTCCACATCGCAGGGCACTCCCCCGGCGGCATCGCGTTTTACTGCGAAAACCCGGGCGAAGTGAACGGTCAAAAAGCACCTCCCCTGCTGTTCCCCGGCGACATCATGTTCGCGGGCAGCCGCGGGCGTAGCGACCTCTTTGGCGGCGACGATCACGCGCTTGTAAGCGGAATCAAGAACAAGCTGCTCCCACTACCCGACGACACCGTCGTATTCCCCGGACATGGGCCCACGACGACCATCGGCGACGAAAAGATGTGGTATTAGCAACTCATCTGCCGCTTAAAAATTCAACAATCGCATCATTCTGAATTAAAAAAGGACTGCATCGTCGCAGTCCTTTTTAACGTTTTTTGCCACACAAAACTTTACTATTCAAAAAAAAATTCAAAAAAAATTATAAAGCAAACGCATTACAATGTGTATACAAATAAATTAATCATATATACAACAAACTAACACATACAAACTATTAAAATAAATTAACAAAAACGACATATCAAAACTTAACTTTATATTATAATTTGGTTATTGCAATAATGATACAACACTAATCGTTCTTCATCTATTGCAATCACATCAATTATAAGGACCCCCCATAATGGCTAAAAAACTTGTCCCCAGCGGCTGCCCAGACCCAATGACCCTCGCCGAACTTGCTAAAGGTGAACGTATCAACTGGTCCAAGAAGAAAGACACCTTCGATACCGTAGCAGAATGCTTCGGCATCACAAAGGAAGGCTTCATGGAAAACGCGCTACAGATTATGAACCCGCGCATTTCCATCGACAAGAACGGCAACCGTAAAATTATTTCTGAAAAAGACGCCGAGAAGAAAATTGACTCTCTGCTGAAGGCCCACGCAAGGCCCTCCGCAGCAAAGAAGGAAGCTGCCTCCAAGTCTGCCAAGAAAGCCCCGAGCGCAGCCGAACAGCGCAAGAAGATCGTTGACGTTCTGATGCGCAGGGAGGTTTCTGCCAAGGAAAAAAAAGAAATAGTGAAGAGCGGTGAGCTCTTCGGTGTTGGCAGCAACGATGAAGTATATATCGCCTCCGGCATGAAGTGGGCGGACAAGGGATACTTCTTTAACGAAACCGTAGACTGGAAGGATATCTGCCAGGGAGCTATTGGCGACTGCTATTTCCTTGCATCCCTCTGCTCCATCGCCTACGTCAACCCGTTCTTGATCAAGAACACCACCGCCCTGAGAGGCAAGTGGAACAACGGCTCCGGTGGCACCGACAATTTCGCCCCCTGGCACGCCATTGACTTCTACGTTCCGGCTGATGGTTACGAATCCACCCAGGCCTGGAGCGACAAGAGGAAGACCGTGCAGACCATCGTCGCCTCCGAAGAAATCCTCGTGAGCAACAACGCCAACGAATACAACTACGGTGTTTGCGGCCCCAAGGAAAAGGACGTCCGCATTAACGGTGGAACGGCCCCCAAGACAAAGGTAGACAGGGACTCCTGCTGGCCCGCCATCTACGAAAAGGCCTATTCCAAGTTCCTCGAAAAGTGCACCTCGGATTATCCGAACATGGGTTCGAACGCCATCATTCACGGTGGCTTCCCCTCCAGCGCCCTGAAGGAACTCCTCCATACGGAACAGGTCACGACAAAGACCCTTGCTTCCATGACGGAAGACCAGATTTACAGCGCAGCCCTCGCCGGACGTAATACGCCTACCACCGCAACAATCTACGCCTACTCTAAGGTCCAGAACGGTAAGACGATTTATTACAGCAAGGCAGGTACTGAATCCTATTACCTGGGCCTCGGTCTCTACATTTCGCACGTCTACTCCCTCTTGGACGCCTTCACGCGCGACAACAAGAAGTACGTGGTGCTCCGCAACCCGCATGGCTATAACCCGACAGCCCTTAAGAACAACCCCAAGGTTTACCACAATTCCTGGGGCTTCAACTACGGCTACAATGTCATGGACACCTACCGTGGCACGTACGATATCTACACCGGCATCAGCGGCAACGATAATCCGTACAAGTCCAACGGTGTGTTCCTGTTGGAAGTCGGCGAATTCAAGCGCCTGTTCTGCGACATCGACTACTATAGCGGCCCGTCGATAAGCGTTGGTTCCACGAGCCTTCAATCTGAAGCTCCTGTCAAAACCATCAACGTGAGCAACCTCAATACTTCGGCGTCCGTGAAGGTAAAGCTTGAATACACCAATCCGACCACCGGAGCCATTTCCACATGGAACTACGGCACCCTCGCCACTTTAAGGCAAATCAGCTTTAACCTTTCTTCCAGAGGCATTGCTGACCACACCAAGGTAAGGGTCATGATTATTGCCGGTAGCACCACCTACTATTCTAGGCCGGTTTACTACCACAATAGAGGCTCCAAGACGGTCACGTTCAAGTATTCCTCCGGCAGGATTATTGAAGCATAGCCATTTTTTGTAAGAAACTCTTCCTTTATAATAATCGCCCCGTCACTCCGACGGGGCGTTTCCGTTAGCAGATAGAATTTTCCATTCCAAAAGCAAAAAAAGGCCGTAGCATATTGCTACGGTCTTTAATGTTCTGACACGCTTGTTAGAGATTAGATCTCTTCAATAGAAGCGTGGTACTCCTGCAAGCTCTTCACCGCGCCATGGCCGTTCCTTGCAGCGGCGATGCCCTTGACGGTGTTGTAGGCACCGGCGAGGGTCGTGATGTACGGAACCTTGTACTTGATGGCGGCCTTGCGGATAGCGCTTTCGTCCTTGATGGCGTCGCGCTTTGCCCACGGCGTGTTGATGATGAGGTTCACCTGCTTGTTCAGGATGATGTCGAGGACGTTCGGGCGGCCTTCGGCAATCTTGTTCACCACTTCGCACTTGACGCCGGCCTTCTCGTAGAACTTGGCGGTGCCTTCGGTAGCGTAAATCTTGAAGCCGAGTTTCTGGAATTCCTTACCGATTTCGATGGCCTGTTCAGACAAGTTAACCTTATCGGACAAGCTAATCAGCACGGCACCTTCGTTCGGGAGGAAGGAACCTGCGGCTTCCTGGCTCTTGTAGTAAGCGAGGGCGTAGTCGTCGGAGAGGCCGAGCACTTCGCCGGTGGAGCGCATTTCGGGGCCGAGCACCGGGTCCACCTTCGGGAACTTGTCGAACGGGAACACAGCTTCCTTGGCGCCGTGGTGGTTGAACTTCTTATCCTTGAGCTTGAGGTCTTCGAGCTTGGCACCAAGCATCAGGCGGGTCGCGAGGCGGGCCATCTGCGTGTTACAGACCTTGGAGACCAGAGGCACCGTGCGGGAGGCGCGCGGGTTGGCTTCAAGGACGAACACCTTGCCGTCTTCGATAGCGTACTGCATGTTCATGAGGCCGCAAACGTGGAGGGCTTCAGCAATCTTCCTGGTGTAATCCTTGATGGTTGCCAAGTTTTCCTTGGTGATGGTCACCGGCGGGATAATGCAAGCGGAGTCACCGGAGTGAACACCGGCAAGTTCGACGTGTTCCATCACGGACGGGATGTAAACATGTTCGCCGTCAGAGAGGGCGTCGGCTTCGCATTCCAAAGCGTTGTGGAGGAAGCGGTCGATGAGGAGCGGACGGTCCGGGGTCACGCCCACGGCCTTCGCCACGTATTCGCGGAGCATGTTCTCGTCGTAGATGACTTCCATGCCGCGGCCGCCAAGCACGAAGCTCGGGCGGATCATCACCGGGTAGCCACCGATCTGCTTGACGCAAGCGAGGGCTTCGTCAATGTTGGTAGCCATGCCGCTTTCCGGCATCGGGATGCCGAGCTGGTCCATCATCTTGCGGAACAGGTCGCGGTCTTCGGCGATATCGATGGAGTCGATGCTCGTACCGAGAATCTTGACGCCTTCGTCGCTAAGGACGCGGGCGATGTTCAGCGGGGTCTGGCCACCGAACTGCACGATCACGCCGGCCGGCTTTTCCTTGTGGTAAATCTGGAGCACGTCTTCCAAAGAAACCGGTTCGAAGTACAGCTTGTCGCTGGTATCGTAGTCGGTAGAAACCGTTTCGGGGTTGCAGTTCACCATGATGGTTTCGTAACCCATTTCGCGGAGAGCCATTGCAGCGTGGCAGCAGCAGTAGTCGAATTCGATACCCTGGCCAATTCTGTTCGGGCCACCGCCGAGAATCATGATCTTCTTCGGGTTGTTGGAAGCGGTAGATTCGTCCTTGCAGTTGTAGGTGCTGTAGTAGTAGTACTGGTCCTTCACGCCGCTCACCGGCACTGCGCACCAGCCTTCGACCACGCCGAGTTCGGTGCGCTTCTTGCGCACGTCCTTTTCGCGGATGCCGAGAATCTTGGCGATGTACTTGTCGCTGAAGCCGTCCTTCTTGGCCTTGATGAGGAGTTCATCGGCCGGGAGGCGGCCCGGAGTCTTGAGCATTTCTTCTTCGAGTTCCACGAGTTCGCGCATCTGCTGCACGAAGTAGGCCTTTTCGTAGGTGGCGGCGAAGATTTCTTCGTCGGTAGCACCCTTACGGATGGCTTCGTACATCTGGAAGTGGCGTTCGGAAGAAGCGGTCTTCATCATTTCGAGGAGCTCTTCCTTGCTCTTCTTGTTGAAGTCCTTCGCAAAGCCGAGGCCGGAACGACCGTTTTCGAGACCACGGATAGCCTTCTGGAGGGTTTCCTTGTAGGTCTTGCCGATAGCCATGACTTCGCCCACAGCCTTCATCTGGGTGCCGAGGCAGTCATCGACGCCGCGGAACTTTTCGAATGCCCAGCGAGCGAACTTGAGCACAACGTAGTCACCGCTGGGGGTGTACTTTTCGAGGGAGCCGTCGCGCCAGTACGGAATCTGGTCGAGGGTGAGGCCTGCGGCGAGCTTTGCAGAAATGAGAGCGATCGGGAAGCCGGTAGCCTTGGAAGCAAGAGCGGAGGAGCGGCTGGTACGCGGGTTGATTTCGATAATCACCACGCGGCCGGTCTTCGGGTCGTGAGCGAACTGCACGTTGGTACCGCCAATCACGCCGATAGATTCCACAATCTTGAAGGCCTTTTCCTTCAGTTCTTCTTCGAGCTTCTTGTCGATGGTGAGGAACGGGGCTGCGCAGAAGGAGTCGCCGGTATGCACGCCCACCGGGTCGATGTTTTCGATGAAGCAGATGGCGATCATCTGGTTCTTCGCGTCGCGGACCACTTCGACTTCGAGTTCTTCCCAACCGAGGATGGATTCTTCGATGAGGCACTGGTGCGTCATGGAGAGTTCAAGACCGTTGGAGCAAATGGTGCGGAGTTCTTCCACGTTGTAGCAGAAACCGCCGCCTGCACCACCCATGGTGTATGCCGGGCGAACGACAACCGGGTAACCGATTTCGGCCACAATCTTTTCGGCTTCTTCCACGGAGTGGCAGATGCCGGAGCGCGGAGTGTCGATGCCGAGCTTCTGCATGGTTTCCTTGAAGACTTCACGGTCTTCGCCGCGTTCGATAGCGTCGAGGTTCACACCAATCACCTTCACACCGTACTTGTCAAGCACGCCGGCCTTGTTCAAAGCGCAAGCGAGGTTCAAGCCGGTCTGGCCGCCCAAGTTCGGGAGGAGGGCCTGCGGACGTTCCTTCTCGATGATCTGGGTCAAGCGGGCGACGTTCAGCGGTTCGATGTAAGTGGCATCGGCCATGACCGGGTCGGTCATGATGGTAGCCGGGTTAGAGTTCACGAGCACGATCTTGTAACCCTGTTCGCGCAGGGCCTTGCAAGCCTGGGTGCCGGAATAGTCGAATTCGCAAGCCTGACCGATCACAATCGGGCCAGAACCGATGATAAGGACTTTGTCGATGCCTTCAATCTTCATTTTGTTTATCTCCGTTATTGCTTATATTAAAACTCTAAAAAAAAGGCTGAACTAAAAAGTTCAGCGAAATCAAAAAAACAATCAACCTTGGAAAAACCATCTGCCGGTGCGCCGTGGATTGCGCAGGAGGCGTGGGTTTTCGTCATTGCAAGAATTTGTTTCATCTTCTTGTCTTATTACTCAAGGTTCAAACTTGCGCAAATATAGACAAAAAGTGTAACACTTTCAATGGTGAAACACAAAAAATGTAAAGGCCTACACCGGACGAATTATTCCACGGCAGGGGTTTCCTGCACGGGCAATTCGCACAATTCCGGATGGTCAATGCATTCCTCTTCGACCTTACTGCCGCTGGAACCATCGCCACAAGCGGCTAAGGCCATGATACTCAAGAACATAGCGCCAAGCAAGACTTTCTTCATATTTACTCCTTGATTTTTATTACATAAGCAATATACAAAAAAAAGAGGCCGCCATCGCAGGCGGCCCCAAATCCTTGGAGAAAAATCTTAGCCGAAGAAGTTCAGCTTGGCGAGAAGGATCATCATGACCCAGGAGACGACAAGGCCGACAACGCCCATCACGACACCGGTAATGGCCATGCCACGCGTATCGGTGTAACCCGTCGCATGGGCAAGCGCGTTAGGCGGCGTAGAAATCGGGAGGCTCATGCCGAGAGAGCTAGCGAAGGCCACAGACACGAGGAGAGCAGTCACGCCACCGAGGCCGGTCAGGTTGCCCTGGCAGGCAATACCCACGGCGCAGAGAATCGGCACAAGGAGAGTCGCAGTAGAAGTGTGGCTCATGAAGTTCGCCATGAAGAGGCAGATGACGCCGCAACCGATCATCAACGCAATCGGAGACCAGCTGGCGAACGGAATCGTCTTGATAAGGTGAGCAGCAAGGCCAGTCGCATTGAGGCCGACACCCAGAGCAAAACCACCAGCAACGAGCCAGAGCACGTCCCAGCTCATCGCGTTCAAGTCCTTCTTGGTAATCACGCCGGTAAGAGCAAACACAGCCATCGGGATCATGGCAATCGCGTTATCGTTGATGCCATGGACACCCTTGCCGGTCACCCACAGGAGCACGCACACGACGAAAGTAATGTAGACGATAATGGCCTTGGGGCTCGTATCGAACTTGCCGGCACCTTCGATGTTCAGGGACATTTCCTTCATCTTGATCGGGTAAATCTTGAGGAGCAAGATCCAAGCAAGCACCATCAGGATAATCACATACGGGATACCGAAGGCCATCCACTGGCCGAAGGACACCGGATTCGCAACGAGGTCGCCACGGGCGACGGCGTCGTTCAGGGCGCCGAGAGCGATAGCGTTCGGTGGCGTACCGATGGGGGTACCCATACCGCCGATGTTGGCACCGAGCGGGATGGCGAGGGCGAAAGCGGCCTTGCCGCGGTCGTCTTCGTCAAAGAGTTTGAGCACCGGAGCGAGGATGGCGAGCATCATGGCGGCGGTAGCGGTATTGCTCATGAACATCGAGAACACGGCGGTGATGAGCATGAGACCGAGAAGCACAAACTTCGGGTTCTTGCCGAAGGGCTTCAGGAGCACGCGGGCCAAGTTCAAGTCCATCTTGTACTTGGTCGCGGCAGCAGCGAGGAAGAACCCGCCGAGGAAGAGCATGATGATGGGGTTCGCGAAGGTCGCCATAATGGACTTGTGGCTAATCATCGTGACACCGTCAACGCGGAACGGGGCAAGCGCCGAATCCGACATGGTGACAATCATGAGCACGATGACAAGCATCGAGGTCGACCAAATCGGGAACGGTTGGAGAATCCAGAAAAGCGCAGCCATGACGAAAACGCCGATGACGCGGATTTCGAGCGGATTCAGGATTCCCATGGGGCTTGCGGCATCGAATCCGAGGGATTCGTAGGGCAAGAAGAGGGCGGCGATGGCGAGCACCGACGCAATAATGAACTTGATGAATTTTGCCTTTGTCATAACGGCGCCAAATTTAGAAAATTCGGCACCGCATGGCAAGGATGGCCCGAATGTGCCTTCCCTTCCCTACTTGACCATAATCCGGCCGGTCTGAACCTGGCTCCCCGCACGGACACGCAGCATGTACACACCCGTCTTGGGGGCATCGAGCGAGAGGGTATTCGTCCCGATTTGGGCCTTCCCGGACGCCTTGGCCGCGACATGGCCCTTCAGGTCGATCAGGTCCACCTGTACGGCGCTTCCGGCCAGCCCGTCGGTAGCAGTAAACGACACCTGCAGGCCATGGCCAACCTGGAACGCGCGTACACCATCCAGGCGGTAAGCAAGTTCGACTTTCGCCGACTCGGCCACGCGGACGGTCGCGTATTTCGCAGTCCTGGTCAGGGCCACCTTCAGCGGTTCGCCCTCGCGCATCTCGGTAGTCTTGCCGTCCACCGTCACGAACACCTTCAAACCGTATTCACGGAGGGCATCCACGCCCTCGAAGCTCAAGTAGCCCACGCGGTTCGACGAGGCGGAAAGTTCAACCTTCCATTCCGGAGCGGCCACCCCCGCCTTCACGGACTTCGCAAGGTGCCTCTTGCCGTCGACAACAGAGAGGTTCACATGGTCACCCATGGCCTCGGGCGGTTCTGCGATAACCACGTTCTTCGTGCCAACACCCAGGACGTTCCAGGAATCCACCTTGCCCTTGCCGTCACCAAGCTTCGCCTGGAGAGTCCAGCTGTCCTTGGCAACCGCCTTCGCAAGCACAGGCTTCTTCGCAGCCTTCAGCAGGCCTTCATTGTCATCCTGGCGAAGTTCCGGGAACACCGGCTCCGCGTTAAAACGCCACTCCTTCGAGCATCCGGTCTTGACCCACACGCCCTCGTACGGACCAATGGTATCTGCAAGCGCGTAGTTGCCAGAGGCGGGGTCATACTTCCAGAACGCTATTTCGGACCATTCAGGTTCACCATCCTTGTCTTTATGGTTTCCACGGCGGTCATTGTAGCATAAGGGTTCGTTGTTAAAGCTAAGGCCTTCTGTGTTGTAGATGCTCACCGACCAGCCATTGGGGTTCGCCATCAGGTTCCAGCCGGAGTATGCACTATCGATTCGCCAATGGACTTCACTATCGAAGTTGGCCGTATCCACCGCAAGTTTCAGCGGACGGCCTTCCAGGCTGCTGTACCAATAGCCCCGTTCCCGTTTATCAATCTTGTTCCCGGACTTGAGTGCATTGTACTGCCAGAAATCGCCACCTATGCTAAATTCGTCCCACCAGAAGAACACGGGGTCGTCGTCCCAGACTACGGATTCCATGTCGACACTGCCGAGCGAAACCATGTACCACGTATTGGCAGCAACCTCAATTTCGGAAGCCACCGTAAACGAGGTATCGAACGCTACCGTGTACTGGTCATTGGCAAGAGTTACGTGAAGCACGTATGTTCCCGGAGTCAGCGGGTATTCTTTCCACGAGCCATAATACGGGGTTTCGTCTACATGGACGGGATCATACTCACGTAACAGAACGCCATTGACATCAAGCAGGGAGACATTCACGCTTACATCCAGGCTCACGTTGAACGGGTTCGTCTCGAAATCCAGTCGCACCGCGGCGCCGCTATTCCCGGACTGTCTGAGATTCGCGTTCACAATCTGGAACGGGCCATCGGCAGAGTCCTTACTCTCGGAGAAGAAGGCTTGCATGGACACGTACCTGACGTGCGAATGCAACGTATCGCCAGCCATAAACACAACCTTTTTTTCAACCTCTTCGTACAGTCCCGTCGAATCATTATACTGATCATCAAGAACCTGTACTACCAAGGAATCAAGCGCATAGCCCGGTTCTGGCGCCGCACGCACAATCCAGTAACCATCCATCAGCTTTTCCGGCAAGAGCATCGTAGAATCTTCGGCAAACTTGTGCAGGTACTGCGTGGAATCGGCATTGAACGACTGTTCCAAGAACTGCACCATACCGTGTTCCGTTTTAAGCTTTATAAGCTGATAGCCGAGCGAATCGACACATGTTTGAGCATCGGCCCATACGGCGTAAAGAGCCTTCGTCGGTTCCAACTTCTCGTAAATTGAATCCGCATCGACGTAATCCCTGTACTCCCAATTCTTGGCATCGCGCTCCACAGACCAACCGAGCACACAGGAATCGGCCGTATAAATCGTTCTAGGCAAATCGACCCAGCTGCCCTCCACGACCATCACGCTATCCGCATCCGAATTCATGTCAAAGAACACTCCGTCGCGGCCACGCTTGAGCTGGTACGCGGCATTGTAATAGTGGCCGAAGGTAGCGTATAACTTGTAGCTGGTAAAAGACGACGGCGTAAATGAAATCGTCGTATCGTTAACGAAAAACGTCTGTTGAGATGAATCAGATTCAAGTAGAATACCGCTGTTCGAGTCATACTTTTCCCTTACAAGAAAGAGCTTTGCAAGGCTATAGCCTTCCTTCGGCACTGCAGATACGTGGAATCTCATCGGTTCGGCGGCAACCGGGATTGAAAGATACCCACCCTCCATACCATGATCTATACGGACCGTTTTTGAATTGGCGTCCTCATAAGACTGCCAGAAGGAAATTTCGCCAAAGTCACCGCTCTCCGCGTTCTTGTCCTGGGCAATCGGAGTGAGGGAAGTCATTTCAATCGGTGTGGTGCACGGATGCCATTGTGCATATAGGTAGAGATCTTCTCCCGTGGGTTTAATCAATTCAAGGAGAGCTTTATCTAGTCTTCCCTGTATGACCTTCGCGCTATCTGCCTTTCCACCCCATCCATCAAAACAACCTTCCTTACTATACAGTTTGGGGAACGTTTCCGTCGATGGGTCACCGCGCTTATACTCGCCAGTCACCGCGAATCCCTCCGGGATAAACACCTCATACGAGCCGGCATTCAAGTTGAACGTCACATTGTACGGAATCGGTTCCAGGTCAGGCGTTACATCGGCAAGGAACGAAACGGTTGCAAGCAAACCACTCGCCTTCTTTAGTTCGTTAGGTGGGTAGAGCGAGGCTGCCTTAATAAAGCTGTCCATATCCAACATCTCGGTTCCATCCAAATCAAACGACCACTTTTGCACAACCTTTTGGTTCGGAACCAGATTTAAACTTCTTCTCAGGGAGTCATATGGTTCTAGCTTTTTCACGATATCATCCACGTTGCCGAAGGAATTAGACGACATCGGGTATTCCCTACAAATCTTGGAGACACCATCACATTCTGCAATGGACTGAGGCAAATCGGTTGAAATTGAGCCATTCCATATCCAGAAATCAATTTTCCAACGCTGAAGCGTGTAACCCGGTTCGACATCAATACCGATTCTTGATGCCATGCGTACACTTCGATCAAAGGGTTTTACCGGAATAAGGTCTCCGGCCTCATTGTACCCATACGAAGTCAAGACCGTATCACCCCTAATCTGTATCTCTGGAATATAATATGAAGTTCCAGCGCCACTCTCATACCTCAATACAATCTCGTCATCAAATTCATCAAGATGATCGTGCCTCAGCATCGCCTGCGTAATTTCACTAAAATTATGCACATCCGATTTCGGTAAAAAATCTATCCCGACAGTAGGCCGCCATTCAGTATCGGCGTATTTAACATATATAGACACCAAATTGTACTGCAGGAGTCTGTCATTCGTTTTTAGAAAAACTGCCGGAACAGGTTCATCGGCGTAATAGAGGCTAATTTCTTCCACCTTTGGCCACATATAGACATCTATCGGCACTCCGTCTTGTGTTTCATAGCGGACCTTGAACGTGCGGTCGGCAGTAGATTTAAGCGAAACATCTTGTGTCACAGGAGTATTGAGGCTGAATGGAGTCTGACTAACACTATTGAACGTACCCAAGTCCAACGAACGCATCAGCGAAGCCAATCCAGAAGCGCGGTTATCCTTTCCTGTAAATTCAACAAAATACTGGGTTGCCGTGTTACCACCAAAGGTCCCTTCTACCAAATAGGGTTTAATACCTTCTTTGCCCTTCAGTTTCGTATCGTAAATATCGCCGACGTTGATCACTACACGGTACACCGTCCGATCAGTAGAGATATAGGGCAACCCGTTTTCGGAGTTTTCCCAGGCAACCGATGAATTTTCGTTCAAGGCATAAGTAAACAGTCTCGACTTCATATCGGATTCGCTGATAACGCCGTCGTAAAAAGATTGCGTCGCACCTTTTATCATGCCAGGCGTAGCACTTAAAGTATCCAGTTTTCCTTCAGCAGCAAGCGACGAAGAAGCATCATCTATCGCATTACGGTAGTTGAAATGTATTGTATATTGTTGATTTGCGCCGGCAGTTTTCCAAGTATTGGCAGGAACTTGGACAGAATTACCTGCCGGGAAGAGCGTTCCTACAGCAATTTTCGCCTTGGCATCATTATCGCCAAAATGATAATTGCAAAGAGCCTTCAAGCCCTCCGCATCTGCTTTAGTTGCAGCATATTCTCCCACGATGTAGCCAAGATATTCACCATCCAGAACATCGATATTTCCCTCCGACACATTCGTCTCAACCAATCCCCTCTCAGCCAAAATGCGCCCGGCAATTCCGCCAGCATACGTCGACGTACTCGATTCATATTTGGTCTTTATATCTCCGCTCACAGAGCTTCTACGAAGAACTAAAGAACCCGGTTCGCTCTCATATTTACCGACAAGACCGCCCACATACACTAATTTGGCGCTCGACGAAGTCATCTCAATAAGGGGTTTCCCCTCTATTGCCTGTACAAATTCACTTTGCGAGACGAGTTGGCCCGCAAAGCCCGACAAATTCTCTATTTCAACTCTGCCAAATAGACCTCCCGCATATACGTTTTCCTTCGATTCAGTCTTCATTGCAAGGGTGAGCCTGTTGGTATTAGAATTCAGCGTCATCCTTTCGGCCAAACTCCCCGTTTCTGAGATTCCCGCAACGAGGCCGCCCATCGAAACTCCAATCGCAGATGTGCCCTTACTATCAATTTCGGCATAGACATTATTGGCCGTAAGAGACACGTTCTTCTGCGAAGCCGCAAAGTCCATATAGCCCACGACACCTCCGAGGTGCTGTATTTCGTTAGAGTTTACTTCTATGAAAGCATTGACTGTTTCATGATCTATCGCAACTCCTTTCGAAACGTTGTTCCGTGGTACACCAAGGTAGCCCACTTCACCACCGACAAAAACGCCCTGGCCAAGACCTTGACGAGCCATTTTTATTTTTGCAGACTCGACCTTGTTATCCGAAAAATAAAAAGCACCCGACCCCAACGCCACAGATCCGGCAATGCCACCAAGGCCAGCCGTACCGGCCGGCATGGTCACATCCGCATCTAGATTAACCTGGTTATTCTCGACGTCAAACAGAATACCATAATTCTCAGTCGAAAAATCTAATTCGCCAACTAGCCCTCCCACGTAGTTTTTAGCGTCAGATGTATTCGCCGGCATAGTTCCTGACACTGAAAGCGTCACCCTGCTATTCTTAATCGAAATTCCTGGATCGATTTGCTGGGCATCTCTAAATTCGATTTTTCCGGCAATTCCCCCAATCAAGGCTCCTTCCAACGAGACATCCGCCTCGACACCACTAAACAAATAAATAGAAATCGAGCGAGCAACAACATCTACATGTCCAACGACTCCCGCAGCAATATACGGAGAAATAACCGTGGCATTTTTTACGGTAACATTGCTAAAACTCTCCCCGGTTGCCATATTCGCCACTACGGCAGCTTTTGCACTGCTACCTTTAGCCTTCACGTACGCCCCATCAAAATGGAGGTCCGAAACAGAATAGACCTCTTCACTTTTTTCGTTTCTACCCAAATTCATGAAAAAAGACGCATCCCCGTCAGCATCCGGAACATAGCAGAAGTTTCTAATTGTATGGCCTTTGCCATCTATAAAAATGTGGACATCCGCTGTTGAAAAGTCCAACGGAGAAAAAGCATTTTCGCATACACCTTCCGCATAGCGAGAATTGCCTAGATCGATATCGCTGTCGAACACCAGTTCAAACCCTCTCGGCAAAGATGATAACGAGGTATAAAGCGTGGAATACGCAGCCAGCAAAGCATTAGTAAATTGGGCATTCCAGAGGTCATAGGCAGCATATCCTTTTGCAGTCGCCTCTGCCTTCGTTTCAAACTGTCCTACAGTACACGAGGCGACATTAGTCGACGACCGCATTTTAGTTTCGCACTTGAAACCCACCGGTTTCATCGCAGCGCAGCAAGCGGCCGCGAGGGACAACGCGGTCAATACAAAGACTAATCGTTTCAAGGCCATACGCACCTCTTGGACTAAAACATTTTCTCGTAAGAAAAATAATACATTCCGAACGAGTTAGTACATAAAAAAAAGCCCCATTCCTTAAAATGGGGCTCTTTTTTCAAAATCCTACTTTATCATGGTCTTTTTTATCGCCGCGAGGCTCCCCGCCCTCACCCGGACGTAGTAGAGTCCCCTATGCGGAGCGGCCAAGGTCGCGAGGTTCGTCCCGGCCGAAGCCGTGAACTTGCTGCGGTCCACCACCTTGCCGTCGAGCGAGACGATATCCACCTGCACGCTTGCGCCAGCCATGTCTGCGGGTACTTCGAAGCCCACATCCACGAACCCGGTGCGCTGCACCATGCGGAGTTCCCCGAGCGAGGCCTTCGCGGCAACCGCGGCACCACTGCGAGCCACACGTACCGTCACCGGCGTAGAGCTTTGCTTCAGCAGCACCTTCACCGACTTGCCTTCGGCGACTTCGGTAGTCTTGCCGTCCACGGTCACGAACAGGCGCAGGCCCTTCGCGGCAAGGACAGATACACCCTCGAACTTCAAGAATCCGTCGCGGTAATCGGAGGCGCTAACTTCCATGTTCCACACGTATTCGTCGGCAGGGGCCTTTGCACTCTTGGCAAGGAACTTACCGCCTTCGACGATGGAGAGGTTCACGTGGTCACCCATACCAGCAGGCGGTTCCTCAACGTCCAGGGGCTTGCCCGACGCGATGAAGTTCCAACTATCCTGCTTGCCGAACTCGTCGCTCAGTACCACGCGAACGCTCCAGTCGTCCCCGGCAGCCTTAGCGAGTGCAGCCTTCTGCATCGCCGTACCCAACTTCTTGAACTCATATACAGGCTTGGCAGAAACGGTCCACGTCGTGGGTTCGGCAACCTTCGCCCACACCGCTTCGTACGGGCCAAGCACACTCGACGCTTCGTATTCGCCATTTGCCGAATTCCAGCGCCAGAACTGCACGTCACCGCCCTTACCGCTGCTCAAATCGATGTACCAGCCGTGCGGGTTGGCCACCAGGTTCCAGCCGCTATAGACGCTGTCGAGTTCCCAAACAATTTCGGACTGTTCCGTGGGGGACTCTTCCTTGAGCAGGAGCGGGTTGCCGTTCCTGGTGCCGTACCAGTAGCCGCGAGACGGATCGTTCTTTTCGCCAGCCCTGTAGCTGCGGTACTGCCAGTATTCACCCACCGGATTTTCTTCGTCCCACCAGTACAGCGCATCGTCTTCGGAACGGGCAGATACTTCCATGTCGAGAGCGGCAAGGCTCACCATCTGCCAGGAGCGCGGAGTCACGGCGATTTCGCTTGCAACAACGAAGCTCGTTTCGTAAACAGCCGGCTTGCCGGAACCTTCGAGCGTCAGCACCACCTTGGACTTGCCCAGCGGAGCCGGAGCAAGTTCCCATTCCAGGCGGGAATCAAGCGCAGTCACGGAATCCACGACAACCGTATCGATTACCGTACCGTTATTGCTGTAGACCTGCACGCGGGCAGACACCTTGCCTTCGGTATCGGCGAACTTGGTGCCGAACGTGAGGCGGATGGCGTTACCCGACTGTTCAATCTTCGGCTCCGCAATCGCGAGTTCAACAACCTCGGCGCCGCTGGAGCCAGGAACAACGCTGCTGGAGCTAGGAACGATGCCGCTGGAGCCTGGGACAACATCGCTGCTAGAACCAGGCAAAATACTGCTGCTGGACTGCGGCTCTGCCGTCTTCACGAAGGCGAACACCAATAGGTCTCGCGTCACGTTCTCGAACGAAGTGCTCCATCCAATAAATTCGGTGCCTTCCGGCTCGGTGTACTTGGGTGCCACGGCCGATTCGCCTTCCTTCACGGTCTGCACACCCAAGACAACTCCCAGGTAATCCACAAATGTAACCGTGTAGGTGGGAACGATGGTATCGGCGCGGAATTCGGCATGGTACGTCTTGTCGCCCGAAATGGGGCCAAGGTCCGGATTCCAACCGGTAAACGTGTAGACAATCCTGTTTGCACTATCCCTAGCCGGAGTTTCACCCGAGAACACGGGCACTTCGCCGTAGTTCACCTGGATGCTGTCCACAAGCACGCCATCCACAACGAACTTCGCGTAGTAGGTCCTGATCGTAGAATCGAACACGGCCATGTAAGTCTGTTCGCCCGTCACGGCGGCGATTTCCGGAGACCATCCCTTGAAGGTGTAAGTATAGCCTTCAGTCGCGGTTCTAACCGGAATCTCGTCGCAGGTCGGGATTGTCCCCCTCTTCCAGTCATTTTCCGTTACGGTGCTCGAACCGTTCGCAAAGCGAATCCTGTACCTGTTGCGGACGGAATCGAATACCGCCGTATACACCGCGGGCTTGGTCACGGGAACAATTTCCGGGGACCATCCGGCAAACGTGTAGTCGAAGCGGTCGTCAGACGCCTTCGTCGGAGTTTCACCCTCATAAGCGGGAATACTATCGTAAGGCCATTCCTTACTCTGTTCATACTGGCCAATCTTGAATACCACCGTATAGGTATTGATTGCATACTGCGCCAAAACGGTCATCTGGGATTCGACAATCCAGTCGCCCTTGTCCCAACCGGTAAAGGTATAGCCTTCGCGAGGCGGAACTTCGGGAGCCACTTCGGACACCGTCACGCCAGAAAGAGCAGTCACCACATGGTTCTTCTTGATGAATTTCCCGGCTTCATCATCCCAGACATAATAGGTAAATGTCACCGGATAGGTCTCTTCACCTTCAGGAGCAATTGTCGGGCCGTCCGTGATGAACGGCAAATTCTGGTTCACGCCCTTCTCACGGGTCCACACGTAATTAGGCTTCTGCCCACGGTTCAGTTCGCCCGCAAACTTATCCACCATCATATCGGCCGCCAGGAGCATACCATTTTTACCTGTCAAGAGGGATTCCGTTTCGCCATTGCGTACGTTGTACGAAATGGTCCAACCCGTCACGCCATTTTTCCAGCTGGCGGTCACGTCTGTTTCGCCGTTGAGGACCTTGCCGAAGGCGTCAACGTCATCCACGGTAGAGTAGTGGTAGTTCGAGATGAGCTTGCTTGCAAGAGTGCCCGTCATTTCGGCACGGCCGGCGATATAGCCCACGAGCATGTCCGCATTGGCAGGAGTCGCCGGCTTCACGCTGATATCGCCCACGCTAAAGGTATTCTTCACGGTCAAACCGAGATTGCTCTGGACAAGGCCGAAAAGGCCTCCCACAAGGAGGCTCTTGCCGCCAAAGTTTTCGTCGACGACAGAGACATTCCCGGTAACGGAGGACTTCAAGACTTCGGCAACCTGGGCGCAGTAACCGCAAATTCCGCCTACGTATGCTTCGGCTTCAGCCCCGCTCACGCCATCGCTCTTGAGAGTGACGTTTGCAGCCACCGTAGCCGCATCGAAAGAGACCGAGCGCAATTGCGTCATGAAGCCACCCAAGATACCGCCCATGTGGACTTTGTCCGTGCTATCTGCAGCAACAAGGCTTCCGTCAAAGCGCGCATTCTTGAAAGCGAGAGTCTTGTTGCTACGGAAAACGTCCGCCTTGCCGACAATGCCGCCCACGAATACGTTTTCGGAGCCCGTCTTAACGGCAGATTCAATTTCCACGGAAGAAGACACGTTGTTAATTGCGTCGGCACCCGCAGTAAAGCAGGCGGAACCAGCCACACCGCCCAGGAACACTTCGGCTTCCAAATCCGTAACGGCGGCGGCACTGGCAGCGACTCGAATCGCACCCTTACTCGTAGAGCCCACGATAGACACGAAGGCATCGTTGTCGTTGTTGGCGATACCAACCGTGGAGCATTCCGTGGTGGTACCAAGCAAACCGCCCGCATAGTAGTGGTAAGAAACGTCGGACGTCAAGGAATCGGAAATGTCAACTGTGGCAGAGCTATTCTCAATCTTGAACAGGTTCCCGAGTCCGTTACTATTGCCCGTAACATTATTGAACGTGGCACGGCCAACGAGACCGCCGGCATATACGTTATCCGACATGCCCTTCATAATGCGGACCTTGCCAACGACCGCATTGCTGATTGTAAAGTCCCTTACAGCACCGAACGGCATGTACGCCACTTCGCCAAAAAGCCCGCCCATCGCGCGGCCACCCGAAATCGTCGTGTAACCGGCGCCACTATCCGGTCCGGCAGGCTTAAAGTCCAGAGTATCGTTGAACGAAGCAAAGTCCTGGTACTTGTAGGCCATTATGCCCGCAAGGCCACCCAAGGCAGAAGGGGTATTCATGCTGCTGTAGTCACGGACCTTGCCACGAACACGGATGTTGTACAGGGAGTCCTGCACGGCCATACCCACGACACCGCCTAGGAACACCGTGTATTCTGACGGCCATGTGGAATAATTTTCACGAAGGTCATTGGAATACATTTCACCGACAACGTTGCCTGCAAAGTTTCCGTCGTAGGGCGTAATGTCAATATCGTTGGAAACAACCAAATCGTCTGTCGCCAAGATATTGCGAACCGTAGAATTACCAACATAACCTGCGACACCGCCAGCAATGGGGGCGCTGATGGTCACATCTTCCAAGGTCACGTTCTCGATTGTCGACATAGCGGCCATACCCACAAAGGAGCCGACCGGGTAAAAGTCCTTACCGACAGCCGTCGGATCGCGATCTTCACGGGAATCCTTGATAATAATGCGGACATTCTTGACAAGGACTTTGCCCATATAGCCCCTCGGCACGTAACTGAAAAAGCCGACGGGGCCACTCATGACACTATCCTTAATATCGTGTACGTAGCAGAGGTTCTTGATAATCTTGTTATCACCCTGGAACGCCTGATTGTACAAGAAGGGCAGCGGATGGAGTTGGGCGTCACAGGATTCGGCAGCGGTATTTGCATCAAACCCACCCAAATCGATATCGGATGCCAGATGCAAGGGCACATTGTTCTTGTCGTTCCAGACTTCACCGACAAGCTCGGCAAGAGCCTCGTTCACCTCGGCCGCCGTAGTAAAGGGGCCAACCGACTTAAGGCATTCAACACCTTCTTTACACCCCGTGGCGGACTGGCTAAGATAAAGGTCGTTGTTGCAATTGGGACGGCCCATAAAATCAAGCTCACAATGTCCCTTGACCACATTGAAATACGCCATATTCTCGTTGAAAGCGCCAATAGCCGAACCGGCTGCGGCAAGCGTCAGCAAGCATCCCAGATACCAACGTGAACGAGTCTTTTTCATGCGAACCTCATGTCCTTCTTAAGTTTTCCCCTAGAAAATAATTTAAAAATCAACATATACATAGTGATTTACGACAAACATTATAATGCTGTGATTATGGACACGAAATCCTTTATGTGAAACCCCCGTTTCATATAGACAAAAAGTAAACTTTTATTTACCAAAAATCGCAATTTTTTTTGAAAATTTGGCCGTTTTCGTCATACAAAATGCAGATGCAAGAAGATAAATTTGTTCTCAACTCACACACCAAAAAGTTCCAAAGGAGAACACATGAAAAAACTACTCTTGACTCTCGCACTCGTCTTCGGCATGGTCGCTACCGCGTCTGCCCAGATCAACCTCGGTGGCCGCGCCGCCATCAACTTCGGCACCGTCTGGGGTGACGACACCGAAGACGTTCCTTGGGGTTTCGGCTTTAACGCCGGTCTCGCTGGCAAGTTCGCCATCAACGACATGTTCGCTGTCGCTCCCGAAGTCGCTATCGACCTCCGTCGTGCATCCGACGCCCTCATCACTTGGTCTACCTGGGCCATCGACATTCCGGTGCTCCTGCGCGTCAGCCTGACTCCGCAGATCTACGCCGAAGTCGGTCCGCAGTTCGCCATCCTCCTGAGCTCCGAAGAAGAAATCGACGCCATCATCTCTACGGAAACGGTTGACCTGGGCGACGTCCTCAACACCATCGAAATCGGCCTCGCTGCCGGCGTTGGCTACTCCGTGATGCCCAACCTCGACGTGAACTTCCGTCTCGCTCTCGGCTTCACTTCCATTATCGACGACAGCGGAAGCGAAGACTTCGACGAAGAAGACTTCGAAGACGCGGACGCCTACGCAAGCTACGACATCGGCGACGCTATGACCGCCGAAATGTCCAACACCTCCGGCATGTCCGCCAATGTCAAGAACCTCCAGTTCCAGGTTGGCGTGACCTACTGGTTCATGTAATCAGAAATTCCCCAAATACTCAAAAAAAACGGGTTTTCCTACAGGGAAGACCTGTTTTTTTATTTTTTCAGACTCTTCGCACCCACTTATATGTTTTATATATAGATTTAAAGCACAAATTCCAAATTCTTAGGAGAATGCATGAAAAAAATATTCCTCTCTCTCGCACTCGTTTTCGGCATGGTCGCCACCGCAGCCGCACAGGTCAACGTGGGTGCCCGCGTCGCCGGTACCATGAGCACCTTCAAGGGTGACGATTCCGAAGACATTGATTTTTGGGGAGTCGGCTTTAACGCTGGCGTAGCAGCCAAGTACAAGCTCGGCGAGATGCTCGCCGTTGCCCCGGAACTCGGTGTCGATTTCCGTCGCGTCGCCGATGACGAAGTCACCTTCTCCTTCTGGGTCCTCGAAATTCCGGTCATGGTACGCGTCAACGCCATGCCGAACCTCTACATCGAAGGCGGTCCGACTTTCGGATTCATCCTCAGCAATGACACCGATTACGACGTTCCGGAACTCGAAGGCTTCGATCTCGACGATGCCGTGGAAGGCATGGTGGACGCCGACGACATCGGCGGAGCCATGTTCCCGAACAAAACCAACACCTTCGAAATGGGCCTCGCCCTGGGCGTTGGCTACACGGTCATCCCGAACCTCGACGTGAACTTCCGCTTCGCCATGGGCTTCACCAACATCTTCGAAGACGTGTCGTACGGCGGTTACACAAACGATATCGACATCCAGAACCTGCAGCTCTCCATCGGAGCCACCTACTGGTTCATGTAATCCGAAATTTTTCGGTTTTAATGCGTCCCGGGCTGTCCCCGGGGCGTTTTTTTGTGCTTTTTGGGCAACTGAAGGGCCATTATGTGCATTTTATCACAATCTAGGGGAATTTTATTACAAACAAGTCACATGTTTACTAGATTTTCCTTAGTCAACTATAACAAAGGAGTTCAAATGCTCAAGAAAATCGTTCTCGCGGCTGCTCTTACCGCCACCGCATCCTTCGCAACCTGGAACTACTTCCCCGTCCAGGAAGCTGGCAAGGGCCAGGCCGAAATCGGCGTGACCGACAAGATGCAGGACAAGTGGAATCAGCTTGGCCTGTTCGTCGGCGCTCGCTACACCATCATCCAAAACCTTGAATTGGGTCTGAAGCTCCCCTACACCATCTTCACCCACTGGGATGGCGAAGACGCCAAGGCTGACGGTATCGGCAACCTCCCGATCATGGTACGCTACCAGTTCATGCCCATCCTGAACGCCTTCGTCGACGTGGACCTCCCCATCGGTGACGAAGATGTGAGCGAAGATGGTCTCGGCATCTACTTCGGTGTCCAGTTCTCCCAGAACTTCGGCATGGTGAACTTCGGTTCTGAACTCGGTCTCGCCATCCGTACCGAAGGCGACGACGAAATTTCTCCTCCGTACAACCTGCACATCGGTCTGGAAGGCGACTTCGCCGTGTCCGAAATGTTCACCCCGTACGTCGGTGCTGACTTCGATATGTACCTCGGCGAATACACCCATGACGGTGACGAACTGCCGGGTTCCGACGCTAGCGGCAACCTCGGTATCGCCCCGTTCCTCGGTGTGAACATTGCCATCAACCCGATGTTCTACGTCGACCTGAGCGCCAAGTTCGGTATCGGCGAAGACTACTACGGCAAGGAAATGCCGATCTGGCTCACCGGCAAGTTCGGCATCAACTTCTAATCTGTTGAAAACCGTTTTGAAGACGCTCCCGACCTGGTCGGGGGCGTTTTTTGTTTACCGAGATTTACGATTCTTATGTAAACATAAATTGAACGGCCCAGGTGCCCATTTTCATTGCCTAAGGGGCGACGGATTTTTAGATTTATACTCCGAAACACTTACAAGGAGTTTGGTATGCTGAAAAAAATTATTCTCGCTGCGGCCCTCGCCGTAAGCGCCACTTTTGCCGCCTGGGACTACTACCCGGTTCTCGAAGCCGGCAAGGGATCCGTCAAGGGCGGGCTCTACTACGACTGGGACCACGACTGGTCTCAGGCGGGCCTTGAACTGGGCGTCCGTTACACCCTCATCCAGAACCTGGAACTTTCCCTGCAGGGCTGGGGCTACCAGTTCTGGAGCGAAGTGGACTGCAAGGATTGCGTCAACGGCGGTGACGGTATGCGTGACCTAGCCATTGGCGTGCGCTACCAGTTCGACCCGATGGTCAACGCCTTCATCGACTTCCATCTCCCCGTTGGCAGCAGCGAAGTGACCAACGAAGAAATTTCCTTCTATGCCGGCGCCCAGTTCTCGATGGCCGTCGCTAGCGTTCCCGGTCTGAAATTCGGTGCGGAAGGCGCCATTGACTGGGGCTTTGAACACGACAACTACGAACGCGGCCTCGACCTGCACCTGTCCGGCGAAGTCGGCTACACCGTCCCGAACGTGGGCATCACCCCGTTTGTGGGCCTCAAAATCAAGTACCGCCTCACCGAAAGCGAAGTGGAATGGGACGACGGCAAGGAACACGGCCAGAACGACGATGGCGACAAGCACATTTCCATCTGGCTCGGTGCGGACTACTTCGTGATTCCGAACCAGCTTGACCTCGTGGCTAAGCTGATTGTCCGTAGCGGCAGCCAGCTGCTCGGCGGCGACGCTACCGGCCTGTACGTCGGTTGCGAATTCTTCTTCTAGTCACTAGTCATTAGTTTTGCAAAAAGAAAGGCGTGCTGGAAAGCACGTCTTTTTTTATGCTCTAGATCCTTCGACTCGTTACACTCGCTCAGGATGACACGACCTTTGGCCGAGTCACTTCACATCGTATTCGGGAATCGGCAGGCTTTCGCCGGTCTTCATGGCCTTGTCAAGCGCCGCGGACTTTTCCGGATCGAGCCACCAGTAAACGGGGATGGCGTCTTCGCGGTTGAAGCGGTCAAGAATCTTCTCGGGAGTGCCGTAGCGGTTCCAGTAGAGGATGCGGTGGTGGTCGCACTGCCACATGAGCACGTAAGGCACGATTTCGGCAAGGCGGTTATCCAAAGCCTTCAGGATTTCGTTACGCTTCGCGAGGTCGAATTCTGTCTTCTGCAGGTTGATGAGACTGTCCACGACCTTGTCCTGCACGCCGGCTAGGTTGTTCGTACCCTTCTGGAGTGCGGTCGCGGAATGCCAGCTCGCTTCCGGGTCGCGGAGGCGGCCTGCACCCCAGTTCACCCAGTAGAGGTCGAAGTCGGCATCGTCCAGGCGCTTGCGCAGCGTGCTCTGGCTCATCTGCTCGATGGTCGCCACGACGCCCACCTTCTTCAGGTCTTCCTGGAAAAGCGTGAGGTGGCGCAGGTCTTCCTGGCTCGTGATGAAGTTGATGGCGAAGGCCTTGCCGTCTTTCTCGAGCACGCCCTGGGCGTTCACCTTGTAGCCCGCTTCGGCAAAGAGGGCGCGGGCGCTGTCCGGGTTGAACTTGTAGAGCGGAGCGGTCGGGTTCTGGTTGCCTTCCCACAGGTCGGGGTAGTAGCTGTTCAGCAAGAAGTACTGGCCGAACATGTACTTCTCGTTCATGGCCTCGCGATTCAGGAGCATGCTCAAGGCGCGGCGGACGCGAACGTCCTGGAACTGCGGCTTGCGCAGGTTGATGGCCATACCCTGGAAGCCGATGGGCTCCTTGTTAAAGATACGCTGTTTGACGGCCCAGCCCTTCTTGACGGCATCGAAGTCGGTCTGCTTCATCCAGATGCTGCTGGTGTAGATGGCGTAGGCGTTGAAGTCCTGCTTCTTGAAGGCTTCGAGAGCCTTCGTCTGGTCGTTCATGAAGCGGTAGCGGATCTTCTCGAAGTTGTACTTGCCGCGGTTCCAGTTCTTGTGGAAACCCCACCAGTCAGCTCGGCGCTGCAATTCCACGTAGCGGTCTTCGCGGAAAGTCTTGATCTTGTACGGGCCCGATACCACCGGGAACTCGTAGCGGATCTGGTTGAAGTCCTTGCCCGCCCACACGTGCTTGGGGAAAGCGAGCATGCCCGCGGCTTCCCAGAAGTTGCCCCAGTGCGTTTCCTTCGCGGTCATCTTCACCGTGAGGCTGTCGACCACCTCGGGGCGGTCGAAACGGCTAAGCCCGACCTTGAAAATCGGGGTGAGGTTCTTCTCGTCCATGATGACGTCGTAGTAGAACTGCACGTCTTCGGCAGTGACGGGCTTGCCGTCGCTCCACTTGGCGCGGCTGTCCACGTGGAAGGTGAACGTCTTGCCGTCTTCCGATACGCTCCAGCTGTCGGCGAGGATACCGACTTCGCGGTCCTCGGTGGAGTGCAGACTCACGAGCGGCTCGAACATCATGCCCATGAGCTCGGCAGAGAAGCTGTTGTAGTCTTCCCACATGTTGAAGGACTTCGGCATCGCGGAGCCCCAGAGGGTGATCGTACCGCAGGGGCGGGCGTCCTTCGAGGCAATCGGGTCGAACTCGCCCGTGGCGGTGGAATCGACAGGCAGTTCCGGGCAGTTCAGCTCGGCGGACTTCGCAGACTTGGAGGCCCCCTGCTCGTTGCAGGCGGTAAGGGCCATCGCCGACACCATCAGGGATGCTAGTGCCACGCCATAAAACTTCATATTTCTCATTCTCATATATCGCCTTCTCTCGTCTTTCGTCTGTAGGCGCGCAGCGCCGTTCTCTCGTCTAAGTTACGGTCTAAAATACCTTTTCGGCTTCACTGGCTTTGCGGGGGCTTCTTCGGCAGGGGCGTTCTTCGCCTGTTCCTCCTCTTCCGCCTTGAGCATCTCGAGCGTCATGCGGGCCGCTTCCTGTTCGGCCTTCTTCTTGTTCGGGCCCGAACCTTTACCGTAAGTCTTGCCATTCAGGTGGACCTCCGCCGTGAACACCTTCTGGTGTTCCGGGCCGTCTTCACCGATAATCTCGTACTCCGGAGTCGTGTGCAGACTGCCACCCTGGGAATATTCCAGCAGGGCACTCTTGTAGTTCACAAAATCCTCGGCCACGATGATTTCCTTTACCCTCGGGAAATGGAAACGGTTCAATATGGCACGGACTTCCTCGAGCCCGCCGTCCAGGTATACCGCACCGAGCACAGCCTCGTAGGCATCGGCCAATATGCTTTCCTTGCCCCGACCGCCCATCTTGGCTTCGGCCTTCCCGAGCTTGACGTAGTCGCTCAGGTTCCATTCCTTGGAAGACTGAGCGCACGCATGTCCCGAGACAATGGCGCTCTTGCGCTTGGACAGGTCGCCTTCGGAATCGTCCGGGTACGTCCTGTACAGGAACTCGGTCGTGAGCATGTTGAGCACGGAGTCGCCCAGGAATTCCAGGCGTTCGTTGTTGTTCACGTAGGGCAAGTCCTTCCCCATCAGGAAGGAGCGGTGAACGAGGGCGTGGGCCAGCAGTTCCGGATCGCGGAACCGGTACCCGAGCTTCGCCTCAAGCCCGTCCCCGGACTTCTGGCGAAACCAGAGCTTGAATACTTTGTGAAGGAGATTTGATTGTTCCATAGATTTGTAGGGGGAAAAAGAAAGGGCAGCCACATACGGGCCACCCTGTTCAGTCCTATTTTCGAGAACCAGGCTTGAATTAGCCCTTCTTGGCTTCGAGGAAGGCCACGACATCGGCAACCTTCTGGAACTTTTCGGCATCGGAATCGAGGATTTCGACTTCGAACTCGTCTTCAAGAGCCATGACCAGTTCAACGCGATCGAGAGAGTCCGCACCCAGGTCATTGCCGAATTCGGATTCCATCTTCACGTCTTCGGCCTTGACTTCGAGCTTGGCGACGATGACGTCGGTAATCTTCTTGAAAATTTCTTCTTGTGTCATTGTTTACTCCATTTGGAATTGTTTGAGTTCAAATTTAGTAAAAAACGCCTAGGCGTTCAACCCCCCGTCTACCCCCAGAATCTGGCCGGTGATGTAGCAGGCGTCGTCGGAGGCCAAAAAAGCGACAGCATTGGCCACATCTTCGGGTTTTCCGATACGTCCGAGGGGAATTTGTGCGGCATATTTTTCCTTGGTGGCGTCGTCCATGGCGGCGGTCATGTCCGTCCCGATGAATCCGGGGGCAATGGCGTTCACCGTAATGCCACGGGAAGAGAATTCCATGGCGTTGGACTTGGTCATGCCGATGATGCCAGCCTTGGCAGCGGCGTAGTTGGCCTGACCGGCCTGACCGTGCAGGGCGTTGATGCTCGAGATGTTCACGATGCGGCCGGTACGCTTGCCCATCATGGTGCGGGCGACGGCGCGGGTGCAGAGGAACACGGACCTGAGGTTCGTGGCGATGACGGCGTCAAAGTCCTCGTCCTTCATGCGCATCAGGAGGCCATCGCGGGTAATACCGGCGTTGTTGACCAAAATGTCGACCGTTCCCATGTCGGCGATAATTTGCTTGAACACGGTCTGAACCGTCTCGGAGTCGGCCACATTGCATGCGTAGCTCTTGACCTGCACCCCAAGTTCGGCGGAAAGCTTGGCAGCAAGTTCTTCCTTGACCGAGGTGGAGAGAATGGCGACGTCTGCGCCTTCGCTGGCGAGCTTGGTCGCAATAGCGAGACCGATACCGCGGGAAGCGCCGGTGACAATAGCCTTTTTACCTGTAAGTTTACCCATAATAGTCCCTAGTCATTAGTTGTTAGTTATTAGTTTCATGTTTGGCGGCACAGCCGCGATTATAAAAGGCTAATGACCATTGACCAATGACCAATAGCCATTAATTTATCCCTTCAGTGCCTGGAAGGCTTCGATGGTTTCCACCGGCGTGACCTTCACGTCGCGGCTAATCTTGCGCATGAGGCCCATGAGCACCTTGCCCGAGCCCACCTCCACGCCCTGCGAAACACCCAGGGACATGGCTTTGTTCATGCAATCGTTCCAACGGACCGGAGACACCAGTTGGCGCACCAGCAGGTCGGCAATTTCGCTACCCTTCGTGACCGGTTCGGCAATCACGTTGGCAATCACCGGCTTTTCGACATCGTTGAACTTAGTCTTGGCGATGGCTTCGGCGAGGCCAGCCTGGGCGAACTGCATCAGCGGGCTGTGGAAGGCGCCGGAGACGGCGAGCGGAATGGCCTTGATTCCGGCCGCACCGCAGTTTTCCACGAGCTTGTTCACGCCGGCGACGGCGCCGGACACCACGATCTGGCCCGGGCAGTTGATGTTCGCGGGCACCACGACGCCGCTGTCCTTCACGGCTTCGCAGAGCTCGAGAATCTTGGCTTCGTCCTGGCCCATGATGGCGGCCATCGCACCCGGGTTCTTGGAACCGGCAGACGCCATGAGTTCACCGCGGGTACGCACCAGGCGCAGGCCTTCTTCAAAGCTGAAACCGCCGGCAGCGTAGATGGCGGAGTATTCACCGAGGGAATGCCCTGCCACGTAGTCAAAGGCAAAACCTTCGGACTTGAGGAGTTCCATCACCATGGCAGACACGGTGAACAAAGCCGGCTGCGTGTTGTCGGTGCTCTTGAGAACATCTTCGGGGCCTTCGGCCATGAGCTTCGAGAGCGAGAAGCCGAGGATTTCGTCGGCCTGCATCATAATCTTCTTGGCCGGTTCAAAAGTGGAAGCGAGAGTCTGGCCCATGCCCACGTACTGGGCGCCCTGGCCAGGGAAAAGAAGAATTGTCTTAGACATTATATATATACCTCTGCGGAATGCCGCAAAATTTTGTTCGCCCCCTAATTTAGAAAAAGCAGCCCACCATGATTAGCGGGCTGCCCAAACCTGACGAAAAATCAGAATTATAATAAAATTAAAGTAAATTTATAACAAGCGGATTAGCCATTATTGTTAGTGGTAGGTCTTAATTTTCGCTCCGGACTTCACCGTAACGGTACAGCCCACAAAGCGACCATAAATCGTGTTGCCTGTGGAACCGAGCTTAAGCGAAGCCTTCGGAGCAAACAGGACACCAGCCCAATTGTTAGCAATCGTCAAGTTAGATGAAGATCCCCGATAGACGACCTTGAAGTTTTTGGCAAGGTTTTCAAGATCAGCTGTCTTCGTATGATTCAAAGTCGGCCTCCACACAAACGAGCTCTTCACATGGAGTTCCGTCTTTTTACTGGGATCATTAATAGTCACTATGGAACCTTCCGCCAAAAGAAGGGATTGAATCTTGATGGTGCCCGGCTTAATAATCAATTTGCCTTGAGGATCCACCTGCAAGAACCTGATTTTAGAATTCGGTGTCAGCGTATAGGTTTCATTAGCACCGACCGTCTTGTCCACCGATCCCGTAGAATAGGAATCCCAAGTGGTGTTGACTTCCCATGGCCAAAGATTTTCTGGTTCTTTAATTGTCTTTTCCACAGAACCAGATTCAGTTAAAGTATAAGTAGGATTAATCTTAGAACTAGAGAACAGCGTCAAGTTCCTAACATCAGAGGTTCCTCCCACCAAAACGTTACCCTTTGCAACCACATTCAGGGAACCCTTTTGCTTAATTGTTGCCGCATACGACGCCAGCTTGCTTTCAGTGGCAAAAGAGCATACACCAACGTTATACTTGTCTGTAAAATCTCTGCAAACGCTATTCTCTTCAAGAGTCAATGTATTGGTTGCATAAATATCAAAGTTACCAGGCACATCATTTTCCGCATACAACGGAAGATGTCCACCATTTAGGAGATTGTTCGTTCCGTTCGAAATTTCCGTCTCATCATTTTCTGCACGATGGTCATTGTGATTAGCATCCGCCCAAATCTCTTCATCATACCCTCCAATCGCTAAGTTCTCAATTAAATTCAACCCGCAGTCAGAGCACTCAAAGCGAGCAGGGATTTCCTTAATTACATAATTCCGAACTTCATCCTTATCCCAAATGCCATCATCATCGGAATCGTGGTCATATTTACTCGACTCAAAGCGAAGATCCTCATCAAAATCCATAAGGCCATCTCTATCGGAATCTCTGCGCACTCGGTTGTCAGAATACGTCACACTAATGTTTCGACCATACTCTACATAACCATTGATATCAACAGAATTTAAAGCCCTCCATTGGAAAGATCCATCGTTAGTCGGGTTCAAAAGGCGAATCCATACGCTTCCCCCCACCCTTATTGCATAGGCATCTACCAGCATCACATGTTGGTTTTCCGAAATAATGGCAGGATAACCAGCATCAATGCTATTCATAATTTCATTTTTCACGTTATGCGTCGAGGCATACGTGTCAAAGCTGGTGTATCTGTTATAATATACATCTGCGGACACTCCTAATGCGAAAGAAATCGCCCGCTGAAAATGACCCCGGGATTCATCTCCAGATCCGCCCTGCATCCAAAGCGGAAAATCCTTCGAAGGACTCTGTCCGTCCACATGGAATACGTGGAACTTGATTTCATCCTGAGTCAGGTAATGCAGCACCTTATCATTATCCGGGTCACTATTGGGATTAACCAAGCCCTCTTTCTCTGCAAAGAAGCGGTTCAATTCCTGAACAGCGACAATCCAACAACGCCAAGATTCCTCTTCATCTTTTTTTACATTATTGACGTGACTTACGTCCCAACCGCGCTCTAGGATGTATTTTCCCCAACCAGTAACAAGCAACCTCGTATCTTTACGTGCAGCCAAAGGAGTGACATTCAAATCCTTTCTTTTCTGCGTAGCATACGTAAAATTCTGGCCAATCGCCAGCGTATTTGCATCCGGAGCCTTATAAAGACTTTTTTGGCTAAACTGTTCCGCCATGGTCTTCTCGACCTGTTTCGGCTGAACGCGCCATATCTTCGGAGCGTGTACACTCTGGGCATTGCTAAGCCTACGGCCCATGGCATCATAGCTATAGTTCCCGGCTCCAGCACCAGCATACGACAAAGCCAACAAACCAAAGGCCAGCTTTGCTATTACAGATTTTTTCATATCACCTCTGCATGACCAATGATGTTAGGAAATCATTGTAAACGACGTTCAAACAACAAGTTTAAACGTCAATATTGTTCAACATATTATTGACTGCATCACCTAACCGAGCGTCTTTTTAGAAGATTTCGCTCATTAAAAAAGAACTAAATCTCCCCCACAACGGAATTTAATACAAATCCTGTTTAATGTCACATAATTTTTAATAAAGTAACAAAATTTTTACAAACAAACTTTCAATACAAATTACTTACAAAAAAAACCTGCCACAAATGGCAGGCCGTAAAATAAGTTTGTAAGAAGAAGGCGACCCTAGCGGCCCAACCTCACTAGCTTGTACTCACGAGAGCTACCCGCAGAATAGGCCAAGATATAGGCCCCTGCAGGAACATTTTCCACATTCCATTGCAAAGCATGGCTACCGGCAGCCTGGCGGCCCGGGTTATACTGCATCTGGACCTTGCCCGTCACCGACACAAGCGACACCTTGACGTTCTGCGACATCGGGAGCACGTAGTTCACGTCCAAAGTAGAGCCATGGTTCACGACTTCCAGGCTCGGGATCGAAGCCCCCGGCATATCGGCAATGCCCTTGGTCGAATCGGTCTTCGTCGTATCGGTTTTCGTAGAATCCGTCTTCGTCGTGTCCTTCTTGGTGGAATCCTTGGGCGAAACAGCCGGGCGGTCGGAAGCAAGAAGCACGTTCACCGCAAGGAACGAGGTGTTGCCCGATATGGCCGTCTCTGTCGCCGTATATTTTTCCACATCCGACAGCAAGGTATCATTTATCGAGCCTCCCATGAGTGCGCCGACCGGCGGCCTGTAGCTATAAGTCACAGGGAGAGCCACCATCGCCGTCCAGTCAAAACCATTCCAGAATTCCGGGTTGGCCGTGCGGTGATGGACATGCGATTCGTTCTTGTCGCCTACGCCCGTCATAAAGCAAATATCCCACGGGTTTACGCCCAGAATATAGTTCACCTTGTTTATCGCAAGCTGACGAACTTGGGCATGGTTCCATGCAACCGACTTATTGAAAGTGTTCTTGTCTTCAATGTCTTTTGCAATTTCTGCATAGACAAGCATATTGATGATATTGCCTGAATCATAATAGTTCGAACCCCATTCAGCGATTGTCGAGACATACCAAGGAGTCGGATAAGTCAAATTATAATCGGGAAGAGCTATTGTATTCTTTCCACCTCCCCCCGCAGCGCCTTCGGCAGCACCCTTAGCTAACGTATGAACCACCCTCTCTGTATAATCCAAGCGGAGGGAATCAGAAATTCCATATTTCGCCGCTGTAGCCTTATCGGCCAAAAGCAACTTGTAGAAGGCATATAGAGTTATCGCATAACGATTGTCATAATCCGAAGGCCAGCCTCCGGGAGTAAAGCCACTGTTGTTGCCAAGCCAACCCGCGGGAAAATATTCAAGATTATACTTAGCATTTATATTGTCGTTAATATTCTTATCTTCGGCGGCATCGTTAAAGTAATCCATCTTCTTCGTCTTTCCGTAGGTCGCATAATGGAGGGCGATAGCAGCCATCGCAAGGGCATCAATATATTTCAACTGACTGGAGCAAGGATATAGACCAGCGACGCAAACGTCCTCTTCACCGAAGTGCTCCTTGGCATAGCCGTACAACTTCTCGGCAACCTTAAGGCAACTATCTGCAAAAGTCGAGTCATACGCGGCATAGCGCACGCTCAGCAAGGCAAGGCCAGCCGCAACCTGGGCCGACATGCCGGGGCCAATGCCGTGCAAAACCGGCCTTTCGGGCACCGGGGTCATAGATTCCATATTGTCCGCACGATTCCAATAATTATGATCTTTACTATCACCGATGTTTACAATCATATCCTTGATATCGCCCTTGGCGTATTCATAGGAACGCAAGAAGAATTCGGCGCCATGACGCGCTTCGCGCAACATGTCCGGAATGCCGTCGGTCTTTACGGTTTCGTTGTGATTGAAGGCGTAATGGTCTTCGTCACGTTCCGGATTCGTCGCCGAAAGCAGCGAAAGCATCAAGAAGGCATAACCCATGGTCGGGGCCATCTTCAGGTGGTCACCGCAATCGTACCAACCGCCTGGAATGGTGTCATGCACATGGCTTGCCTTGTGGAACCAGGACTCAGAATCACCGCTGCGCTGCACGCCAAAGAACTTGAGGTTCGCATCGCGCACCATCGAATAGACCCTGTCACTCACGATAAAGGTCGAGGAATATTCCTTGCCCACCTTGATACGGAGACGCTTGTCCGTAGGGAGCGAAGCCATATCAGCAAGTTTGCCTACGCATAGCTTGGTTGTAGGAGTAGATTTTTTCACCGTATAACGAGAAACAGTAGCATCATTGGCGTAAGCCTTCAACACCCTGATAGACGTGGCGTTATCTCCGGTAGCCGTAAACTTGCCGCCCGTAGCCACCTCTTTTCCATCCAGGTCAACAACGGAATAAGTCGCCGTTTCGCAACTAGCCGAAATATAGTAGAACTGTTTTTCGGGGTCATTCGTAAGGTAACCGGCCTGGTTAACGCGGATGTCGCTAGCCTTCAAGTTCAAGGCATCGATGAAGGCCTGGTTCAAGGTGTCCGCAATGTAGGCGTTCGCCTTGAAGTCCGCCGGCTTTGCTCCGGACTTCGGGGTACCGACCAGAGTATCCTTTTCGTTTACGGTGAAATTGGCAAAGTCATAGACCGTTCCGCCTTCTTCAACGGCGGCAGTGCTCCATTCCATCGGGTAAACCGGGCGGATCAGGTCGAACGGGGTTTCGGCAGCAAAAAGGCCCGCCGCAGAAATCAATGTAGCAAAGGCGATGCGCATAATTACGCTCCTGAAAAGGTGTACTTACTAAGATAATAAAAAAGAACCCGGCGTAAAAGCCGGGCTCCAAATTCATTAACAGGTATCTGTTACTTGGCTTAAGCCGGTTCGTCCTTGATGGCGGCCAGGCGTTCGTTCACGTTCTTGGAAACGCCCTTGGCAGCATACTTCGCGGCAGCTTCCACAGCCTTCTCGATAGCGAGGGCGTCGGAACGTCCGTGAGCGATGATGCCCGTACCGTTCAAACCGAGGAGCAACGCACCGCCAGTCATGCGGTAGTCCCACATCTCGGCGAAACGCTTGCCAGCCGGGGAATCGATAGTGCCGAACATCGCCTGGTGCATTTCGAAGAAGCCTTCCAGCAACTTGAGCACAACGTTGCCCGTATAACCGGAGCAGGCGACCACGTCGGCTTTGCCGGCGACCAAGTCGCGGCCTTCGATGTTACCGACGAAGTTGACCGGAGCAGACTTCAGGAGCTGATAGGCTTCCTGGAGCACGGCCGGGCCCTTGTGTTCTTCTTCGCCCATGTTCAACAGGCCAACCGTCGGCTTTTCGTAACCGAGGTAAGCTTCTGCAAAGGCGGAACCCGCCACGGCGAAGTCCACGAGGGTCGAAGCACGTTCATCGACGTTCGCACCGCCGTCCACGAGCACAATGCTGCGCTCGCTGATCGGAAGGGCGACCCCGATAGGCGGACGGGAGAACTTTTCGCTGGACTTTCCGAGAACCATGAGGCAGCTAGCCATCATTGCACCGGAGTTGCCGGCACTGACGGAAGCGTCCACGAGGCCCTTCTTCTGCAAGGCGACACAAGTCACCAGGCCGGAACGCTGCTTCTTCTTGACCACCATGACAGGATGTTCATCCATGGCGACCAGGTCCGGAGCATCGACAACAGAAATCCCGTTACCCGTATAGCCGAGTTTTTCAAGACCAGCCTTGACCTCGGCCTCCGGTCCGCAGAGGACTACATGAATATCGGGATTTTTCTTGACGGCGTTTACGGCACCTTCAAGGCAGACACTGGGGGCGTAGTCGCCACCCATAGCATCTAGCGCTACTTTGATCATGGAATCCTCCTAGGCGAATTAGGCTTCAGCACCCTTCATGTCTACAACTTCAACACCGTTGTAGTAGCCGCAAACCGGGCAAACGCGGTGCGGGCGCTTGGTGGCGCCGCAGTGTTCGCAAGTGGCCATAGCCGGCACGTCCATCTTCCAGTGGGTGCGGCGCTTGTCACGACGGGCGGTCGAGGTTTTTCTTTTAGGTACTGCCATTTTTAACTCCTATTTTCCATTTTGCTCTTAAGAGCCATGAGTTTTTCCCAACGCGGGTCCAAGGGCTTTTGGGGCTCTCCGGCACCTTCGTCAGGTTGATTATTTGTTACAAAGATAAAATCTTCGTCAGGATTTTTCACGGGCGCGACTGGTTCTTGCAGTATAACCAGCTGTCGGATGCACTCGGAAACGTCCACGAAGAGCTGCCCCTGGGGGATTTTGTAGGCGAAAACATCTGCATCGTCTTCGTCAAGCTCCTGTTTTGCGACAGCGAGCCGTTCGACCTCCACCACTATTTCGGTAGTGAACGGGCGGTCGAACAAATCCAGAGTCCTGGAGCAGGTCAGAGTTTGCACTCCGGAGAGCGTACCGGACACAAGCCACTTACTCGGGCCTTCGGGGCTAACCAGCACCTCGGCTACCAGATCGCCCTTGAGGTGCAGTTCGTCGAAGATTTCGGGGGCGTCGGCATGGGACCAGACCACCCGGCGGTCTTCGGATTCCGTAAGTTCTTGTGCGATATCGATTCTCAAAGTGCCCCAAATGTAGTAAAATCGGGGGTTAAAGTCAATATCTTTACAAGGGGGCCCCATTTTTCTAAAATTGGCACCAGTCAGTTCGAGATTCCATCCTGACCTTAGGCGGCGCCCGCCGGCCTATAAACCAAAACTAGGAGACCTATATGCGTTCAGAAGCTGAACTCGAAGGCGTCACGCTGCTCGGCAACAACAAGACCCAGTACAAGACGACCTACAGCCCCGAAGTACTCGAGAAATTCCCCAACAAGCACCCCGGAAATGACTACATGGTCACTTTCAACTGCCCGGAATTCACGAGCCTGTGTCCCAAAACGGGCCAGCCCGACTTCGCGGAAATCAAGATAAACTACATCCCGGACCAGTTCCTGGTGGAATCCAAGTCCCTCAAGCTGTACCTGTTCTCGTTCCGCAATCACGGGGATTTTCACGAGGACTGCGTAAATATCATCATGAAGGACCTGGTGAAGCTGCTCGAACCCAAGTACCTTGAAGTCGAAGGCATCTTCATGCCGCGCGGGGGCATTTCGCTGTACCCGTTCGCCAACTACGGCAAACCCGGTACCGAATTCGAATCACTCGCCAAGACTCGCCTGTTTGCGGCAATCGACAGGAGGAAATAACCATGCAGAACGAAATCGTCCTCATCGCCTCCATTTTCGCCTTCTTCGGCGGTCTCGTCGCCTTCTTCCGCTTCTTCGGCAAGCAGGGTATATTTGCCTGGACCGTCATCTGTACCATCGCCGCCAACATCGAGGTGCTCATCCTGGTTCACGCCTTCGGGCTCGACACCACGCTCGGCAACGTCATCTTCGCCTCGACCTTCCTCGCGACCGACATCATGAGCGAGATTTTCGGCAAAAAAGAGGCCAGCCGCTGCGTCAAGATTGGCATCCTCGCGAACGTCACGTTCATCCTGATTTCCCAGAGCTGGTTCTTGTACATCCCCGCCGACGGTGACACGATGGCCGAACCCATCCGCACCGTATTCGCGAACACCCCGCGCGTGATGCTTGCAAGCCTGTTCGCCTACGCCATCTGCGAGATGTTCGACGTGTGGGCCTACCACGCCTGGTGGAAATGGACCGAGAAGAAGTTCGGCGACAAGAAGGGTTTCCTGTGGCTCCGCAACAACGGTTCCACACTCGTAAGCCAGCTCATCAACGTGGTGGCGTTCAACCTGCTCGCCTTCGCGGGCGTGTTCCCGTGGAATACGATTGTCGAGATTCTCGTGTTCGGTTACGGCATCTTCATCGTGACTTCCCTGATGGACACGCCGTTTGTGTACCTCGCCCGCCGCATTTCCGAAAAGCACCCGGAACTCCTGAAGGAATAAGCTCCAAAAATTGCAAAAAACTTACGAGATTTTTTCTCAAAAGCTCAAATTGCCTCAAAACAAGCGTTTTGGGGCATTTACATTAACATATATATATGTATCGAGAAATCGCCGCCCCATTCCTGCACCCGCAGTCCGACCTTCCGGTACGATGAACTAAATTTTGCGCGAAAAATGATTTTCACGGTGCTCACATACCTGGTTATCGGCCTTCTGGCCATATTCGGACTGTTCTACATAGTCCTGGAGGTGCGGTTCTACCGCGCCCTGGGGAACGTGCGCCTCGGGGAATCCGACGTGGAACCCAAGCCCGACGTGAGCATCCTGATCGCCGCCCGTAACGAATCGGCCGGCATCCGGGCCACCCTCGACTCCGTCCTCGCCCAGGACTACGCGGGCAAGTGGGACGTCTGGGTCGCCGACGACCGCAGCACCGACGACACCCCCGAAATCCTCGCGGAATATGCCAAGCGCGACCCGCGCCTGCACGTCCTCACCATCACGGAAATCCCCGAAGGGGTGAGCCCCAAAAAGCACGCCCTCTCCAAACTTATCGAAGCCTGCGACGGCGACATCCTGTGCCTCACCGACGCCGACTGCCTGGTAAAGCCCACCTGGATTGCCGGAATCGTGGCCGAATTCGAACCGGGCATCGAGCTCGTGGCCGGGCACTCCTACATACCGACCGAACCCGGGAAGTCCAAATTCATCATTTGCATGCAGGCCGTCGAGACGCTCATCTACCGCGTGGCGGGGACCGCGGGCCTCGCGATGCACCTGCCGCTCACCAGCACCGGCAACAACCTCGCTTACCGCAAGAGCTTTTTCAACAGCGTGAACGGTTTTGACAACGTTCTCAAGATTCAGAGCGGCGATGACGACCTTTTGATGCAGAAACTGGCCGCCGACCGCCCGTGGGCCATGCGCTACTGCATTGCCGAATCCACCTTTGTCACCACAAACGGCAAGGAAACCCTCAAGGAACTCTGGGAACAGCGCAAGCGCTGGGCTTCCAAGACTATATACTATACGCCGAAAATCGTTTTCGTGCTCTCCATGGTGTTCCTGTTCCTCGTCATGCAGTGCATCGCAGCGGTGCTTTCGCCGTTCAGCTTCCCCATTCTTATCGCGACTCTCGTCGCATTTGTCGCCAAGTGCATCGGCGACCTGGTTTTAATACTCCGCGGGCTCAGGATATTTAGGCAGGAGCACCTCCTCAAGTGGTGCATCCCCGTAGAATTTATCCATGCCCCCTTTACCGTGCTGGCCGTCCTCTTCGGCCTGTTCGGACGTTTCAAGTGGAAATAACATGGCAACAACAAAAGCGACTACAAAGACCACTACAGCAAAGAAGACCGCCACCGCAAAAGCGGCCAAGGCAGAAGGCAAGACGCTGATTATCGCCGAAAAGCCGAGCGTCGCCGCCGACCTCGTAAAGGTCCTGGGCGCCAAGACCTTCAAAAAGGGCACGGGCGTCTACGAAAGCGACACGACCATCGTAAGTCACGCCATCGGACACCTTGTGACCATCGCCGACCCCAAGGACATCGACGAACGCTACAAGGCCTGGGACATGAAGACGCTCCCGATGTTGCCCGAAAAGTTCCCCCTTGTCGCAAGCCCAGCCACCAAGTCCCAGCTTTCCATTCTGAGCAAACTCATCAAGAGGAAAGACGTGACGACCATCGTGAACGCATGCGATGCGGGCCGCGAAGGTGAACTGATTTTCTTCTATATCCTCGACTACGTGCTCAAGGGCAAGGTTACGAACAAGACCATCAAGCGCCTGTGGATGCAGAGCATGACCCCTGCCGCCATCAAGGACGCCTTTGAGCACCTGCGCACCGCCGAGGAGATGGAAAACCTCAAGGACGCCGCCCTGTGCCGCAGCGAAGCCGACTGGCTCGTGGGCATGAACGGCAGCCGCGGCCTCACCGCCTACAACAGTTCCATGGGCGGGTTCCAGATTACGCCGTGCGGCCGTGTGCAGACCCCGACGCTTGCCATCATCGTCAAGCGCGAAGAGGAACGCCTCAAGTTCGTTCCGCAAAAGTTCTGGACTGTAGACGCCGATTTTGACAACGGTGGAAACGCCTACCAGGGCAAGTGGTTCATTGGCGACGGCAAGGACCGCGTCAAGCAGATTTTTGACGGCAAGAAGGCTGAGGAAATCCTCGCGAAGTGCAAGGGCAAGCCGGGCAAAATCGAGGAGACCACCGCCCCGAGCCAGCAAAAGTGCGGCCAGCTGTACGACCTCACTACGCTCCAGCGCGAGGCGAACAACCGTTTCGGGTTCAGCGCCAAGACAACGCTCTCGATTGCTCAGAGTTTGTACGAACATTACAAGGCGACAACCTACCCGCGTACCGACAGCCGTTGCCTGCCCGAAGACTACGTGCCGACCGTCAAGGCGACCCTCGGCAAAATCGAGGGCCCGCTCAGGAAGTTTGCCCTGGAAGCGCTCGACAACAGCTACGTGAAGCGCACCCCGAAGGTATTCGACAACACGAAAATCTCCGACCACTTCGCCATCATCCCCACGGGCGTCACCCCGAAGGGACTCTCCGAAGCCGAAGAGAAAATCTACACGATGATCTGCCAGCGTTTTATCGCGGTATTCTTCCCGCCGGCGCAGTACTTGAACACCACCCGCGTCACGACCGTCGAGGGCGAGACGTTCATCACCGAAGGCAAGATTCTCGTGGAGCCGGGCTTCAAGGCCGTGTACGGCAAGGACAGCGACGACGAATCCAACGTCCCGCCGCTGAAGGGTACCGCCGCCAAGACGCTCGACATCCGCAGCAACGAAGACTTTACCAAGCCGCCCGCGCACTACACGGAAAGCACGTTGCTTTCCATGATGGAGAGCGCGGGCAAGCTCGTCGAAGACGACGAGCTGCGCGACGCCATGAAGGAGCGCGGGCTTGGTACGCCGGCAACGCGTGCCGCCATCATCGAAAAACTCGTGAGCGACAAGTACGTTATACGTGACGGCAAGGAAATGATCCCGACCGCTAAGGCGTTCGACCTCATCAAGGTGCTCTCGGCCATGAACTGCGACGCCCTCACGAGCCCCGAACTCACCGGCGAGTGGGAATACAAGATGGACCTCATCTCCAAGGGCAAGGAATCTCGCGAGAACTTCATGCAGGGGATCGTCGAGATGACGAAGACCATGGTGAAGAACATCAAGGGATTCAAGGAAGAAAGCACTACCGGCGAGGCGAAGTTCAGCCCGGTGAACGGCAAGAAGGTCTTCGAGACCGTGAGCCGCTACACCACCGAAGACGGCATCGTCATCCGCAAGATTATCGGCGGCAAGCACCTGACCGACGAAGAAATCGTCGAACTCCTGACCAAGAGGAAAATCGGCCCGCTCACGGGTTTCCGCAGCAAGAAGGGCGCCGAATTCTCGGCGGTGCTTACCATCAACGCCCAGAACAAGATTGAATTCGTATTCGACGAGAAGCCCGAAGAAATCGAAATCGGCGAAAAAGTCGGCCAGTCGCCTGTCGACGGTACCGACGTGTTCGAGACGCTTACCGGTTACGTATCGCAAAGCTTTATCGACAAGCTGCCCTCCGGCATTTCGCTCCCCAAGATTCTCCTCGGCAAGGAAATCCCGTCCGAAGAAATCCAGAACCTGCTCGCCGGCAAAAAGACCGCGCTCATCAAGGGCTTCCGCAGCAACAAGACTCGCCGCCTTTTCGACGCCTACCTGATGCTCGAAAAGGGCAAGCTCAAGTTCGATTTTCCGCCCCGCGAATTCAAGCCGCGCCGGTTCGTCAAGAAAAAGGAAGGCTAGGACAGCGGTGACTTTCAAATCCGTATTGTCGTCGGCACTTTTTGTCTTCTGCGCCTTTGTACAAGCGAACGCGCAGGCCGAGGGCGTATCCGACGCCCAGCTTATCCCGCTCGAATCGCTGAAGGACTCTTCGGCGCAGCCCGCAACAACGCCCTCCGCCGAAGCACAAGGCACCGACGGGCAATCCATTGAATCGGCTGCGACGAAACCTGCCGCTGAGAGGCCTTCCGCGACGGATTCCTCCGCAGCAGAAACAAGCGTGCAAGATGTCGACAAGGCGAATCCCTACGGCCTCCCCGACGAGCTCATGCCGCTGTGGAACTCCCTTACGATAAAGCAGAAGGCCGCCCAGATGGTGATGGTCTACATGACGCCCGCCTCCTTCATGCTGGAGCATGAATTCGGGGGCTACCTCGTGATGAAATCGCACCTGAAGCATCTCGACAAGTTCCGCGAAAACATCAGAACGGTCAACGACTCCATGCGCATCAAGCCGCTCGTCGCAACCGACCAGGAAGGCGGTCTCGTGAACCGCATCGCCGCCATCGACGCCCAATGGGCGCACACCCCTAGCGCCAAGCAGATGCGCGTCATGAGCGAAGATTCCATCCGCACGCTCGCCCGCGAAATCGGCACCGCCCTAGATAACGTCGGCATCAACCTGAACCTCGCTCCCGTACTCGACCCCGCCAAGGACAGCCGCGGCAAGGACTCCTTCATGGAAGAATCTAAGCGTTCCTGGGGCACCGACACCGTAGGCGCCCCCAAGGTCCGAGCTTTTGTCCAGGGCATGCGCGAAAGCAATGTCGCCTGCGTTTCCAAACATTTTCCCGGCTATGACAGCTGGACCAACAGTGACCACCAGATTGCCGTGAGCGCCACGCCCAAAGCCAAGATTGCAAGGAACGTCGAATTCTTCAAGGCCCTCTCAAACGACATCCCCGTCACCATGATGTCGAGCGTCCGCTTTATCCGCATCTCGAACCGCCCCGCCGTATTCGAGCCAAAAATCGTCAAGATGGCCCGCGAGATGTCTCCCGAGACCGTGATTCTCACCGACGACCTGTGGGGCGTTTCGCTGCGCGCCTGGGTCAGCGGCACCGAACGCGTGACCTCCAAGACCTATCCCAAGAAGGACTTCAGGAAACTTATCCGTACTGCCCTCATGGCCGGCAACGACATGTTCATGATTACCTACCCACAAAAGGCGGTCGAGATGGTCGCATACATGGAATCGCTGTCCCGCCAGAGCAGCAAGTACAAGGAACGCATCGAGGAATCCTGCGCACGCATCTTGAAGATGAAGTACAAAGCGGGACTGTTTAACTAGTCACTAGTTATTGGTCATCAGTTATTGGGCTTTGGGGCTCAAGACGCGAGCCTTCTTCGGAGTGGAGAGGTTCTTCACTTCTTTGAGAATCTTTTCCTGCCCGACCTTGTTGTAGGCAAGTTTTAAAATTTCCGCACACGCCATCGTATCGTCCAGGGCGCGGTGATGGTTGAAATCCGGCAATCCAAGGGACAGCGCCAAGTTATGCAGGCTGTAGCTCGGGAGCCCAGGGAAAAAGCGCCTCGATATCTTTACGGTACACAGACGCGGCGGGTCGAACGCTATGCAACAGCGCTTGAATTCCATGCGCATCATCTTCACGTCGAACTGCACGTTGTGCGCAACGAATATGCGGTCGCGCAACAGTTCGGCTACTTCTTCGGCAATGGAGGCAAACTGCGGCTTGCCCTGAACCATCTCGTCGGTGATTCCCGTAAGTTTCTGCACAAAGGGGCTTATGGTCGTCCCCGGGTCCACCAGGGTATGGAAAGTCTTCACGACTTCCGTATCGTCCAGCAGGACGATTCCCACTTCCGTAATGCGGTTCAACTCGCCCGGACCGCCGGTCGTTTCCACATCGACTACTGCAAATCGCATCGATGGCCTATCGGAGAGGGATATCTATATCGAGGGTAGCGTTTCCGCGGGCCATCTGCACGCGGGCCTTCAACACCTTGGACTTGGGCTTGCTTGTCACGGGGACAACCAGCAGGTTACTGATGCCGGCATCCTCGCTCGGAGTCGCCTCCGAATCAGGCACCGTCTTCTTGAAAATCGGCTTTTTGCCCTTGTCGAAAATCGAGTAGGTCAGTTCGCGCGGCATGCCCTTCTTGATCTGCTTCGTGGCGACCTGGAAATAAATCATCCCACCCTTGGGAATCCTGCGGAGGCTATCCTTAATTTCTTCTTCGGTGGCAAGTTCAGCTTCCAGCGCCATGCGGGCGTCCTTCTTGAGCTTGTCGTAGGAATCGTACATCACGGAAACATTGAACTTGGCATCTTCGGGAATCGCATCGGGACGCACATCGCGGATTTTGGAATTGTTCTGGTAATACTCCCACCGACCGTTGTCGTGCAATATAACCGTAGAACCGTTAGATGTCGTAGCGACAATGTCGTCGGCAAAAGCTGCCGCCACCCAGACGGCCATACACAAAAAAGCGATCAGTCGAATCATTTTCGAAACTCCAATTGGCAAAAACACCTTCAAGAAATATACAACAAAAAACGCGAAATCGCTTGGATGCTCCATTTTTTCGACAAAGTTTCAATTGTTATCTTTACAACATGCCTGGAAAAATCCGCTTTGCCCCGAGCCCCACGGGATACCTCCACGAAGGGCACCTTCTCTCGGCGCTCTACGTGTGGGCTGCATCACATAAATGGCAGTTGAAGGTCCACCTCCGCATCGAGGACCACGACAGGGGCAGGGCCCGCGACGAATACATCCAAAGCATCTACGAAGACCTCGCCTGGTTCGGTTTCAAGTGGGACTCCCAGAGCATCCAGAGCAAGCGCGGCGAAGTCTACCTCAAGGCACTCGAGGCCCTTAAAAAGCAAGGACTCGTCTACCCGTGCTACTGCAGCCGCAAGCAACTCGAGGAAGAAAATCCCAAGAGCGAGACGGGAGAAATCGTTTATCGGGGAAAGTGCTTTTTACAAACATCGTCATGGCGGGCTACGACCCGCCACCTAGATTCCGGCTCGGTGGCCGGAATGACGTGCAGCACAGAGAACAATGTTCCGCACAACCTGCGTGTCATCATTCCAGACAAAGTAATTGAATGGCACGACCTGCGGCGGGGAGACTTCCGCGAGAATCCCAAGGAACAGTGCGGGGACTTCCCCATCCGGGACCGCGATGGCCAATGGACGTATCAGTTCGCCGTCTGCGTCGACGATATCGACGAGGGAATCACACACGTAGTCCGCGGCGAAGACATCAGGAGTTCTACCGCCAGGCAAATCGCCCTGATGCGCCTTCTCGGCCGAAACGAACCGCCCGTCTACCTCCATCATCCCCTGATTGTCGACCCTGCAGGCAAAAAGCTTTCCAAGCGCGAAATGGCCCACAGCCTCCGCCAAGACCGTACCGCCGGCGTCACCGCCGAGGAACTCCTGGGAAGGGTATGCTACAAGGCCGGTATTACGGTCTCCCCGGCGCCGCTATCGCTAGAACGGGCTTTATCCGCCATCGAATCCAGATTGTAAAAGTTTCGTTCATCGAAATAAAGTATATTGAAAACATGGCACAGGTTTGTCCTTCTGAAATAGTCAATAAGATTTGTAAAGAAGCCGAGAACTTTGACTCCAAAGATCGCCTTTTGAATTTTTCGACAAAGGGCGACTTCCAGACTCCGTTGTTACTCGAAGCTGGCGACCTGTTTTTCGAGAAATGGCTCAAGTCCGGGACACCCCTCCCCTTTGAAACGTTCCTCCCGCTGTCGCAGACGTTTACTGCCCAGCAAAAGATGGAAACCGAGGAACAGTTTGCAAAAGTCCTGAAGGGCAAGTCCGAAGACTTCCTGTGCAGCGACCTCTACCTCCTCATGGGATTCCTCAAGTGGGACGGTAACGCGCTCGCCCCGAGTATCCTTATCCCGCTGGACATCAGCCCCGACATGAAGTCGCTTTCCATCTCCGAACGCGGCCCCGTCGAGAACGTCATCTTGCGCAAGCGCCTCAAAGACATCGTGCAGCTTCCGCGCACCGAAGACGCGACCATCAACGGCAAGTTCAGCATACTGCTCTACTTCTCCCTGTTCGAGAAGGCCATCGCCGCCGAAAAGAAATGGAAGTTCACGCGCCATGGCTTGAGCCTCGCGTTCTTCAACACGAACCGTCTGCTCCTCAAAAAACGCATGGAGCGCGGATTCAGCGAGAAAAAGACCGATGCCTCGCCCTTCCTGAAGGGCCTGCTCGGCGACGAAGGATTCCAGTTCAAGGAATCGGTATTCGAGGAAGCCGACTTCGACCAGGTATTCAATCCGGCCGACCACTACTTCCTTTACCCGACAGATTCGCACACGACCAAGGTCACGATCGACGCACTCGACGAGAAGTCCTCCGCCTATGCGGTGCAGGCCCTTCCCGGCACGTCCAAGATCAAGGTCGCCGTCAACATTGCTGCCGAATCCGTTTCCAAGAAAAAACGCACGCTCGTCGTGGCTCGCAGGGCCATATCCAAGCAGACCTTCTGCGACGCCTTCCAGCCCAAGTTCCGTTCGTTCAACGGCCCCGAGCGCGACATCGTCATGGCCGACCTCAAGAAGGCCCGCGAAGAATTTTCGTCTTACTACGGAATCGTCAACCAGAAGCCCAACGCCAGCAGCGGCACCCTCGCCGAGATTCTCCAGGAATTCCGCGACAATCCGCAGCCCAAGGCCAAGTTCCCCGATTCCGTATTCAAGGGCGTCGCCGAGCTCCCGTTCCACCGTTACAAGGCTATCAAGGAAGTCCTGAGCGACCTTGCCGCCATGTACATAGAGCACGACGGTCTCAACGCCCGCAAAACATTCGAGCAAATCCAGGCTCCGAGCATCGACAAAGACGCCAAAGCCAGAATCTCCAAAGAACTCGAAACGGCCACCGCGCTTTCCAACGAGCTCAAGCCCGTCATCGACACGTTCCAGGAGATGAACCTCTTCCCGACGGGCGCCTACCTCGCCACACTGTCCGACCTGTTCGGGCTCCTCCAGACATACTACGACAAAGACACTCCCGACTTTGAACGCTGGGACCTCAGGTCGAACAACTGGATTGCCTACAAGGATACGCTCCGCGGGCTCCCCGAAGCAGGCGACAAGTGGGTACGCTACCGTAGGCAGACCTCCGACATCTACACCGACGACGCTGTAGACCAGAACGTCCTCGCCGCACGCGAAGAATTCTCGGCCAGCCTCAAGGTCAAGCTCAAGGGACTTTCGGACCATTACCGCAATTCCCGCAAGACTCTCATCAAGGTCATCCGCAAGCCGAAGACCGTCACGAGCGACACGCAGTTGCTCGACCTCATCGACACGCTCATCGACCTGCAAGACAACAAGCGCGCCTACAGGGATTCCTCCGTACTCGGTGCGCACCTGCTCGGCAAGGACTGGCTCTACGAAAAGTCCAACTGGGTCGAGCTGAACAACAAGATCAACTTTATCTACAACTTCCGCGAAGTCCACAAGAACGACCCGCGGCTCGACTACCTGCTTTTGATTCTCGAGAACTGGCACGGCATCAAGCAACTGCTCCCCGATCTTGCGAAGCACGCCGAATCTGTACAGAAACTCACGGAAGCCATACGCAACATCTCGAAGGAGTTGAACCTCGAGACCCCGCTCGAAGGCCTAGTTATCGACAAGTGGCTCGACGAAATCCGCAACTGGAACGACCACTGGAACCTGCTCGACACGCACGTGAAGATGACGATGCTGCAGCAGAACCTCGAATCTTGCGAATGCAAGGGGCTTGCGGAATATACGAGGAACGCAGACTCCTTCGGCAAGGATTTGGTGCAGGCTTTCGCACAAAGCTGGTCCAGAAGCCAGATTCAGCAGCTGACAAAGAAATGCCCCGACCTTTTCAGCCTTCCGCCAAAGGAACGCGCACAAAAAGGCAAGGCCTACCGCACGCTGTTGGACCAGTTCTCCAACGCGAACTTCCGCGCCATCCACGCGGCCATCAAGGACAATCCCGAACTGCTGTGCATCGCCTCGCTCGACGAAACGTACAGCATGGACAACCAGTCCTTCGACGTTGCCATCATCCTTGACGCCGACTGCATCTCCGTCACCGACGCGTTCTCGACCATCTGCATCGCGAACAAGATAATTCTCATTGGCGACCCGCACATGCCCGTGCTGGAACCGCAGCCGTTCGACGCCTACATGAACATCCTGCCCCGCCAGAGTGCCTTCTTCATCGAGAGCATTCTCGCCTCGGCGCTACGCAAGGGCATTCCGACCCGCGAACTCTGGTTCACCACGAGCTACAACGACATCTCGCTTGTCAATTTCGCGAACGCGAAGATTTACAACTACGGCATCAAGCAGTTGCCCATGCCCAACCGCAAAAAGTCCAACTGCGAATCGCTCAAGGTGGTCCCGGACAAGGTCTTGGCCATCGCCAAGACCGCCGTGCAGCACGCCGAAAAACATCCCGGCCAAACGCTCGGCATCATCGCGTTCCACCAGGCCCGCTGCTTCGAAATCGAATCCGCCATCCGCGCGCTCCTCACCAAGGATTCCCCGGCGGCAAGATTCTTCGACCAGCCGAATCCGGCCATCCGCTATTACGTCAAAACGCCCGACCGCGCCGTCGACAAGAACCGCGACGTCGTGCTCGTGTGCATTGAGTTCGAAGGCAACGACAAGATTTCGGCAGAGCGCAAGCTAGCCCTCTGCTCCACGCTCGCCAGGCAAGAACTGCAGGCATTCGTATCCAAGGACGAAGTCGAAAAACAGCAAGCACCCAAGGCGAACCTCTTCTGGGAATGGATTACCTACCTCGAGAAGAAGGAACTGCCCGAACCTCCCGAAGTGCAGCACAACGAATCTCCGCTTACCGCACAAGTCGGCGAAGTCCTTCAGGCAGAGAACATCCAGTTTGAGAACTCCTTTGCTCCGGGCGGCATCGCTATAGGCCCCGTCATCGTCGACGCCAACAATTCCCGCAGGTTCCTTGCCGTTGTCGAAGACGACTGCACGTCGGAACGTTTCCGCGAATCCGTCGAAGACCGCGAGTACATCCGTCCTACGTTCCTGCGCCAGCTGGGCTGGAAGGTCATCAACCTGTGGCTGCCCGTCTGGTACATGGCCGAGAAGGATGAAAAGGACCACCTGATTACGACCATCGCCATCGAGCAGAGCGTCGCTCCGCCTCCAGTCGAGGAGTCCGGCGATATCGTCGAAGAAGAATCTACAGAAGCCCACCTCGAGGTGAGCACCGTCCAGTACGCGGTCGTGCATCCGAAAATCGAAGGCACCCCGCACGACAAGCCTATCGCCGAACTGCCGGCCGCGGCCCTCATCTCGCAGCTCAAGTTCTACGTCGACCATGAATCGCCGATTCACGAGGAGCTCCTGCTGCACCGCCTGCTCGAGTTGCATCACGTCGACCGCGCGGGCCCGATGATTCTCAAGGCACTGAACGACGCTATCAAGCTCGGCTTCCAGAGCCAAAAGTTCATCAAGACAGGCAAGTTCTTCTACTCCACGAAAAACGTGCCCGTCGCGCTCAGGAACCGCAGCGCACGCCCCGAATTCGAGCGCAAGATGCAGTTTGTCGCGCCCGAAGAACGCGCCCTGCTGCCGTCGTCGATGGACGACCGCGCCATAAAGATGACCCTGGGTCTGTTGGAATAGGAATCCCGGCTTCCGGGAATCCGACTAACGGATTTTCACGACAAATGCGTTGATATTGTAGGCCGAGAGTTCTCGAGCCTTGTCGTCGGCAGCCTTCTTGGTTGTCCATCCACCGCCACGCAGCTTGTAGAACGGAGCATCAAAAACAACCTGGATGGCGTAACCGGTACTGGCCGAGATCTGCGCCCTGCGACGCTGGGCCGCATCGAAATCGGCGACAGCTTCAAACTGCAGCATGTAGTAGCCGTCGGTCTTGCTATTGGACTTCGCTGCGGACTTGCCGACAGCTCCCTGGGAAACATTGGTCGTATCACGCAGGGAAGAATTCAACACGGGCTTGTATTCGTTTCCGCGGAACAGGGAATCCAGGTCCGTCGGCTCTCCGGCCCACGCAAGGCCGATCATCGCAAAGGCTAATAGCATTTTTCGCATGAGTCAAATTTACAAAAAAAAGAAGGCGCCCGCAAAGGCACCTTCTGATAGTCTTTAGCAAAACCGCTTACTTCTTCTTTTTGGGCGGACGACGCACACCCCAGACTTCGGTTCCGTCCATCTTGTTCTTCTTCTTGAAGACGCCCAGATAGACGTAGGAATTCCACTTGACGATGTAGGCGCCGGAGCCCACGAGACGGTGCTTGTCTGTCGCCATGTTCCAAGAGATGTAGAAGTTCTGGTTGCTGTTGAAGCAGTTATTCGGTTTACCTTCCGCATCTACGCCAGGGAAGTACTTCGGATCCGTACATTCAATCTTTTCACTCTTGTGGGTCACGAAACCACCCAGGTTGGTAAAGATATCCATTTCGTACTGGAAGTAGACTTCTTCAGGCTTGACATTCTTGAACTGTTCGCTGGAGTTCTTGAGAGACTTCATGTCCGTCCTCAAGTACTTACCCAACGTGTTCGGGAAGCTGTCCTTGACATCCTGGAGGCTGAACTTCTGCGGGACAAGGAACGCCTGGATAGGCGGATCGTTCCTCTTGGTCGGATCGGCGTAACCGTAGTTGATGGAAGCGTCGTCAACCTTGGCAGCACCTTCCAGGGCAACCCACGGGCTTGCCAGACGGGCACCACCATCCACATAATCCGTCGGAGAGTTCCAGTTCATGGAAGCATCGCCAGAAGGACGGTATTCGTTGTTTTCCAACGTGACCGTGTCACTCCACATGTTGGCCTTGCCTTCAGTCCTGAATCGAATCAAGTCACCCACGTGCGGAGACGGATTCTGCGGATCGTTGTTGGCAAAGCGAATCTTGATAGTATCCTTGACAGAAGGACCGTTCTGGGCACGAGAGGCTCTATAACGGGCCGAGGCGCTCAGTTCCGTTGCAGAGTTCAGGTAGAAGTGGAAGCCTTCCATCTGGAAGTTTTCGTCCAGCTTGACCGGTTCAGAAACAGCAACCGTAAGGATGTCGAACGTACTACCTTCAGCCTGCGGCATAACCTGAGCAGAAAGGATAACCGGAGCAATACGGTCGGTCATGTGCTTTTCGAAGAACGTCTTGACCGGCTTGCCCTTCCAGATATACTCGGTAAAGGAGTAAATCTTGTTTTCGGGCTTCACGGTGGTCTTGATTCCAGAAGAGAATGCCGTATCGGCAACAAGCCCGATAACGCGCTTGTCCGTAGACTTCTGGTATGCCGCCTTGACCTGTGCCGCATCGAACTGGTAAGAGCACTTCATGGAATTATCCTTAGAGTTGTTGGAAAGGCCCTTCTCGTAAGGATTGATTTCCACCAGGTTCTTTTCGTCGAAGCTCACGCAAATGAACGACGGGATGGAGTCCGGATGAATTTCACGTTCGTAGGTAATAGCGATGGAGTCACCACGGCCATCAAGGTATTCACGACTGTCTTCGTGGTACGGGCTCGGGATTTCCAGGCCCTTACGAACACGGCCACGCACGTCGAAGATATCGACAACCTGCGGCATCGGTGCAGGCGGCTTGTAGAAGTGCATGTTGCCGTACACGGCTGCGATGCTCGCGTTATCGATACTGGCAACGACAATGCTTGCCGCCGTCGTAGAATATTCAATACCAGACTTGATGCGGACAAGGGCTACGCCATCCTGGAATTCGGATACGCCACCAGAGATATTGTCAGAAGCCTGGATAATATCGGCAATGAGGAAGGTGCATTCCTTACAGAGATCGCCGGTAACCGGGTTCATAGCGACAAGGTAAAGGTCCACATCGCTGTTCACCCAGTGGAAGTATTCTTCACCGTCTTCATCGACATCGGGGTCACCCACGGTCGGATTCCACTGAGCGACATTGCCATTGGCATCGAGCTTTATGCTGCCATCGGTGTTCTTTGCCGGGTTGGCAAACGTAATCTGCGGAGCAAGGAACGTCAAAGCAGCGGAAGTCGAACCAACGCTTACAGTGACAGCCTTCTGGGGGTCTGCACCGAGACCGCTCAGCGGGACTTCAATCCACAGCGTATCGATACCGGATTCGCCGATAGTGCCCGAAAGCGAGGCCACCGGAGTCGTCGCATCGGCAGACGGGTAAACCAGGGCGCCTTCAGAAATGTTCGCAATGTAGTTCTGTCCCTTTGCAGAGATCAAGTCGACACCGCCCTGTCCGTCCGGAGCAGAGATGTAGACCGGAATGCGGGTGCCGGCCATAGCCTTGCCCTGGAAGGTCCACTTCGTGCCATTGGGATAGACGCTCGGTTCATTATCGGTATTGAAGAACTCAACGTCGTTGGCGACAACACCGAGGTTACCCTTGACTCTGAAGGAGTAGTAGGACTTCTTGCCATTGACTTCGAAGTACAAGCGGTAGTTTCCAGGAGGAAGACCGATAATCTCGTTAGGATAGACAACCGGAACCTTGGGGTTCGACAGGTCGAATCCACCATATTGACGTTCAGTCTTTCCTGCAACAAGCGTAGCTACAAGGTCACCCTTACGAGTGGTAATCGTGTAGTTGATGTTCGCCGAGATATTGGGGCCGCATTCCATGGTGGAAGATGCGCCCGAACCACCGGAACCAAGAGCGACGGAAGCACAGTCGCCACCACCTTCAGAGGTCACGCAGATGTTCATCTTGAGGCCAGCATCACCATTGTCCTGCGTGTCAAAGTCAAGACCCGTGGACTGCTTGATGTACATGTTCGTCTTGATGATAACGTTACTCATCGTAGTACGACGGTCACAGAAGAAGATATCGATCGGATAGTCCTTACCCGGCACGAGGAAGCCCGCACCATAAGTAGTATTCAGGTTCTTCAACACGACGTGGCCCGGAGCAGCCAAGTGGGCACCACCGTTATCCACGGCAAGTTTCTTATTGATAAAGACCCAAATGTCGTCGTCGCCACGGAACGTGAATTCCTGGGATTCGTTATAGGTGAACGTTGCATGGGATTCGAAGCAGAAATGCTGGTTACGCTTTTCATTCTTTGCATAGTTGTCACCGGAATCATAGCCCCAACGCATGAAGGAAGCGTCGCAGTAGCTACCCCAGCACCAAAGAGCGAGATCCTGACCGCCAACCTTCCTATTAAGGTCTTCACCATCAGCAAACTTGCCTTCGCAATCTGCACCGCTCGGGAAGCCCGGAGTCTTGCAGTAGTGGTCCAAGTCGACACCGAGCACTTCCTCGGCATTGTTAGGCACAGGACCAGCTGCAGGGCGACGTGTTCTCGCCGCACGCGTCGGACCAGCCAAAGTCGGCACGCCATTGATAGTCAACGTCACAACACCCGCATCATCGGATTCCTCAAGCGGATAGAAACCGCCAATAAGGTCGTTAGTAACCATGGAGTCGGAATCGAAGCCCCAACGGGTATCCGTACCATAGTGGCGGAACGGCATGTCGTAGCACTGGACTTCGTTCACATTCGGAGTGTAGTTGAACAGCTTATTGAAGTTCGCTTCGTTACCAAAGCACTTTACAGCATTGGGAGAACCGGAATACACCGGCTTGTTGTCGGGGCCCAAGTCGGTCTTGACAAGTCCATACTGCACACCCACGCAGGCTTCATACGGGCCGGCAGGATTCTTCGCATCAGAGCAGCAGTCCGTAAACACTTCGTTGAGCGACATGTCGGTATCGTAAATCACAGCAGCCAAGCTGAAGGAGCAACGGGTATTGTCGCCAGCTTCAGGAACACCCGGGTCAGACACGAACCAACCCATATCTGCTTCAGAGCCATCGGGCCAGTCGTTGTCATCCGGAATGAAGTACAAGTTATTAACGCCATAGGCTTCGTAAAGCAGGCTAAGGTCCACGGGTTCAGTGGTTTCATCTTCACCCCACAGGCCCTTGAGACCGAGCTGCATATCCGGAGAATTCTTCAGGTACATGTAGACATTGGACGGAGCCTGCTTGAACACCATGGCGAACCAACCGCACATATCCTTTGCCGGGGTCATAGCCGTATCTTTCTTGGTCGTACCAATTTCGTAGTGGATCATCATGTCGTCGGACTGCCAAACCTTTTCGTCCGGAACAAGCACATAGAAATACTTTGCATCGGAAGGCTGTTCTCCGAGATAGGTCTTGCCAGGACGGAGCGGGTCTTCCGTCACATAGATAACCTTTCCGGCACCGGGGCAAGAGATGTTGGCTTCGTTCGTCGGCCAGTTTGCGTCGTTCGCATTCCTGGGAGCGACAGCGAAGTTCAATCTCGTTACAATGCTGGTTGCGCCCGTAGCGCTATTACCAATCGCAAAGTAAAGGTTGTCTTGAATGCCCAGGGCGCTCAGGTCATATTCATAATAACCGTCGCTATTCAACGTCATCTTTTTCAACGTGTTGACATTGAAACCGCCGATGTAGGCGCCAGACCATTCCGAAGGCGCCTTAAAATAAACGGTGCCCTTACAAGTGGGATTCTGCGCCCAAACCCATTGCACCCCTGCAACGAGCATCATGATTCCCAAAACACGTCCCATGAGAGACACTTTATGTTTTTTCATAATCTTTATATCCATTTAGGTTCTCCAGCCTTGGCATAACAAAAAGACCTGGCTTCTCGCGATGCCACACCGCCATGAAATTTACCCTTTTCTACGAAAAAAAGGATGATTTTTTTTAAAATTAAATATTAAATAACATTTACATTCATTTTAATTCGAATTATCGCAAATCCTGAGGTATAAATCACACTTTTCCGTCGGCATTTGTAAAAAGACTTTTACACGCCAGGTGCAACTAACCGTAATTGCCCACAGATGGTCCCCCGCGCTTCAAAAAAATATCTAGATTTCTTTATATACACGGAGAGATGGCATGCAGGATTTTGACCAGACTATCGCGACACCGGGCAAGACGATCCAGTTCAAGAAATTCGAACTGCGCCCGCATTTGATAGTGCTGTACCCGCAGGCACAATTCAAACAGATTCCCCTCGAAATGGGTTCCGCGGTCCTCGGCCGCGGTCAAGACGCCGACATCCGACTGGAAGACGAACTGGTCAGCCGCAAGCACTGCGCACTTTCTTTTGACGGTAAGTCCGTGACAGTCAAGGACTTAGGGAGCACCAACGGGACTTTCGTCGACGGGCAACCCGTTACCGAGTGCGTACTCGAACCGGACAACCGCCTGCAAATCGGCAAGATGGTCCTGAAAATAGACTTCAAGGACCAGAACGAGGAAGCTTTTGACCGCGAACTCTTCGAGGCGGCCACCATGGACCCGCTCACCAAGATTTCGAACCGCCGCACGTTCTTCGACCGCGGGCTCGGAGAACTCGCGCTCGCCCGCCGCAACAACTTCTACGTACATACTATAATGGTAGACGCCGACCACTTCAAGCGCGTAAACGACACGTGGGGGCACCAGTGCGGTGACATGGTCCTCAAGGAAATCGCGAGACTGCTCAAAAACGAAAAGCGCGAATCCGACCTGCTCGCCCGCTACGGCGGCGAGGAATTCGTCCTGCTGCTCGCGGGGATTGGCCCCGAAGACGCAAAACGCAGTGCCGAACGCCTGCGCATGGCCGTAGAACGCCAGCGTTTTTGCTGGAACGACACCATCATTCCCGTCACTATCTCGCTCGGACTCGCCAGCCGCCAGGGCCAAGACATCCCGAGCCTCGAGATGATGATTGCCGAATGCGACAAACTGCTCTATATAGCCAAGGAAAACGGCCGTAACCAGGTCGTGACCGCCTAGCATTACGTATATTAATCCCTATGAAGAAACTCGTTCACGATAGGAAGGTCTGTCTCGCCTGCGCGGGCTGCGTGGGGCTCTGCCCCAAAATGGCGCTCGACATGTTCGGGCTAGACCTGCAGATTGACTCCGAAAAGTGCGTACGCTGTGGCATCTGCGTAAAGGGGTGCCCCGTCGGTGCGCTAAAGATTACGGAGGTGGACGATGCTTGATTCCCGTTACGATGTCGTGGTGATTGGCGCCGGGCCCGGCGGCTCCGTTGCCGCAAGGAACCTCGCACGGGCGGGGCACAAAGTCTTGCTCCTCGAGAAGCGCGAACGCATCGGCTTCCCGGTGCGCTGCGGGGAGGCGAGCACTACGCTGGCCGACCTCCAGACGTACGGCCCTATCGACGAGAGCTGCATAGAAAGCATTATCAACGGGCTTTTCATCTACGGCCCGAACGGCGTGAACATCGAAGTCCCCAAGCCGAGTACGGGCATCATGCTCAACCGAGAAATCTTTGACCCTTGGCTCGCGAAGCTCGCTGCCGACGATGGCGCCCAGGTAGAAACTTGCGCCCGCGCCGAATTCGTGGGCGATGTCGAAGGCGACACCCGCATGGTGCGCGTCGTGCTCGGCAAGGGCAACGGCGACGGTAGCGTTACCGAAACCGGAACGCAGGAAATTTTTGCGAAAATGGTCATCGCGGCCGACGGCGTGGAAAGCCGTATCGGGCGCATGGTGGGCCTGAACAGCGTGCAGAACCCGCGCGAGACTTGCACCGGCGTAGACATCCAGGTGCAAGGACTTTTGACAAAGCCCGACTACCTCACCTTCTGGCAAGGTCACGACTTTATCAACGACGGCTATATCTGGAGTTTCCCGAAGCAGAAGTCGAACGTCACGAATTTCGGCGCCGGCTTCCTTGCCGCAGGCAAGCACTCGGGCTACATCCTCGAAGTCACGATGGAATGGCTCGAGAAGCTCTTTCCGGGCGCCAAGATCAACCATACTGTAGGCGGGCTAGTGCCTGTTTCCAGCACGCTCAAGGATTACACGCTCGACCGCCTGGCCCTCGTGGGCGATGCCGCCCACCACACCAACCCGCTCACGGGTGGTGGCATCGCTGCCGCGATGAGGGCCGGCCGATTCTGCGCCGAATATGTGGACAAGGGCCTCAAGGCGACCTCCGGCGAGGCTTCCTCACTCAGCCACAAGTTCCTCAAGCAATACGAAAAGCGCTGCTACGACTACTTCGGCAAAACGCACGATTTCGAATACAAGTTCCGCAGGTTCCTGCTGGCCATCAACCGCGAAGACCAGATTGGCCTCTACAAGGTGTTGCAGGGATTTGCACTCAGCGGCTACAAGAAGAGCGCCTTCTTAAAGACTCCCATCCAGACCGCCAAATACCTCTACAAGTTCGCAATGTTCAAATAACGGACCGGAACAACAGGGAGCTCCCATGACAAAACGCAATGGATTCACGCTCATCGAAATAATGGTGGTCATCGTCATTTTGGGTGTGCTTGCGGCAGTGGGCGTCCCCAAGCTGTTCGGCATGCATGCCAAAGCCAAGGCCGCCGAAATCCCTACGGCAGCAGGCACCTACATCCACCTGCAAGAAGTCTTCCTCCACAACAGCCACGACATCGGCACCTGGAAAGACATCGGCTACAGCGCTCCGGGGAACGGCAAGACAAGCAACTTCGTGTACAACGACTGCATCCAGGAAAAAATTCCTATCCAGAACAACACCGAAAGCGTCTCCGGCTGGAAGGCATCCAACATTTCTTCGCTCAACGAATGCGCCCCTCTCAATTCCTGGTTCGTCATCATTGATCCCCAGGGAGAAAACGGACTCCATTACCGCGAAGTCGTATCCTCCGAAAATTGTGCCTCCCTTACGGTCAACTGGGCCGTCGGCAACATTGACGCGAGCGCCTGTACCGCAGGGGCCGCCCAAAAGACGGAGCCGGAACCGGCGGAGCCTACGCCCACTCAGGAAGAACCTAAGCAGGTCGCGGATAATCCTCCTTCCGAACCCGAGCCGGAGCCCGAAACGGATTCCGACGATGAGCAGGAAGCCGACGAACCGGTAGACTGCGATGCGCTAAGATCCCAATTGCCCAAGGGCGCCGATAACGGCAAAAAGAACGGATGGGTCGTTGTTGCCGAATGCGATGGTTTAAAGGTCCCCAAGGATCTCGCCCCCGCCGGGTCTACCAAGGAAAAGAAAGACAAGAAGAATAAGAACTAGCCGCCACAGGCACTTATTCCAATTTGGAGTAAAGTAAAGCAGAGTAATTTTTACGGGCTGGGTCTACCCTATTGTCAAGATAAGATTTATTTTTCTTATAGTTTGCTTTCTTTGGTTAACCTAAGAAGGAGTTGACCTATGATGAAAAAGAGCGGATTTACCCTTGTCGAAATAATGGTAGTGGTCGTCATCATGGGCGTGCTTGTGGCCGTTGGCGTGCCCAAGCTGTTCGGTGTCATCGCAAAGGCAAAGGCTTCGGAAGTTCCCGTAGCCGCAGGTACCTACATACACCTGCAAAACGCCTTCCTGCACGAGAACAACGGGATTGGCAGCTGGAAAAACATCGGCTACGGCGCCCCGGGCGGAGGCAAAACGGAATACTTTGAATACAGCGGATGCATCGAAGGAAAAATCCGTTTCGATGTGGCAGAGCCCGGCATGCCCGGCTGGGCAGCCTCGAACCTTTCGCGGCTGAATTCCTGCAAGGCAAAAAGCACCTGGTCGGTCATTATCGACCCCGCTGGCGAGCACGAAATCAGCTACCAGCAGCTCGTAACGTCACCAGAATGCGCTGCCCTAACGCAAAACTGGGATATAGGAACCATTACCGAAGGCATGTGCGAAACAGCTAGCGAATTGCACAACGTGGTCCCGGAGGAACCGAAACCGGAAGAACCCGAAGACACCCCGGATGACGAAGGTTCGGAACCGGAAGAAAGCACACCGACATCTTCCCAGGTAGCCAGTAGCACAAGCACAGAATCGTCGCAAAGCACTGGAGACTGCGAAGCCCTCGCCAAGTCCATCAAGAACGAGAAGGGCAACAAGTACGGCTGGGTTTGCGTATCGGAGTGCGGAATGTTCGCCCCGCCGGGCAAGGCCAGGAATAGCGGCTTTACCGGAGAACTCCAGAAAAAGAAGAATTCTCCGACTTGCGAGAAAACGAGTAACAACTCCAGCAACAACGGACAAGGAAACGGCAATTCCTCGGCCGGCGACAACGCGCAGAGTTCTGCAACTACTGGCGGAACATCGGCATCCTCCGGCACAAGTGGTGGCGGAACCAACACAGGCACTACAGGCGGCACCGGAGGCACTGGCGGCACTGGCGGTGGAACCGTGACCGAGACCTCTACAGCAACGCAGAGTTCGGCCGGTCAGACGAACGCCAATGAAGAATCCAGTTCGAGCACGGAGACTCCTGTTATAAAGGATCAGAACGGGAATACACTAGATTATAGTTCCCTACCCGCAAAGGTCTGTACCGAATGGCATAACAAAAACAAATGCAAAGACAACAAAGAAATTCCAAAAGCAAACTGTGCCGTTTATAACACAAGTACAAAAACTTGCACACAGGTGACTTCTTCGAATTAAAGTTTCATCTCGTCAATCACACGATTGTATATCATCAACAAAAAAATCCTCGCTCGGCGAGGATTTTTATTTTAAGCTTTTATTCCAAACTTATTCTTCCTGCTTCACGTAGTACATCCAGCCGAGGTCCGCGCCACGCACGGGGAACAGGCTCACAGCGCCCGCCTCGTTCACGACAACGGCGATGCCGGCCATGTAGTTGATCCACTTTCCGCCATCGTAGAACTTGAGGTCAATCTGTCTGTTCGTCGCATACACGGCAAGAGCTTCCAGCAAGATGTCGTGGCTTACCAGGAAGTTCACGCGCTTCCAGCCGGGAAGGTTCAGCAGCACCACCTCGTTCACGAACCGGTGACCGCGTTCGAACAGGTCGTACATGAAATCGTCGATGACGTTTGCGACAAAGCGGTTCGTAATCGTTGCTCCGTAAGCCCACTGCGACAGGTTCTTCCAGGAACCGCCACGCTTCTTGAGCAGAGTGTCGAGTTCATCCGTGGGGACCTTGACGAAGTAGCCGCCGTTGATTCCGGACCACGTGTAGGTGTGGAAGCCCGTTTCGCCACGGCCGATGGCGATATTGTTGCAGGTCTCGCGCGTACGGATGAAGTCCGTGGAGGCGTAGAAGAAGCTTTCGTCGCTCACCATGTCGGCGCCAAGCTTCTGAGCCATCTGGACGCCGTTCTCCGTGAGTTGAGATTCTTGGCCTTCGCTAGCACCGCGTTCCGAATGACGGAGCACGAACACCACCTTGCTCGTGGCAGGCAGGGCCTTGTAGATGTCGGCAACGTAGTAGAACCCGTTGGAGTCCGGGGTCACCGCGAGAGTCGGGTCAATCGTGTAGAGAAGGTCTTCCGGGTTGGTCGGAGGAACGTACGTGGATGTTGCGGGGTCGACGAAGGGACCGTCTTCGACGGCTGCGCTCGACTCGGGGACGACGGTCGACGAAGAGCTGTTGTCGACGGCGGTAGCGGAACTTGCTACAGTCGCGCCCGAAGATGCCGGGACAGTCGCGCTCGATACACCAGGCCCGGCTTGCGATTCGCTGCTGGCCGGGGTATCTTCTGCATTTTCGGGGCTAGCCGAATTGGAATCCCCACCGCAACCTGCCGAAAGCAGGGTGAAGGAAATAGCCCCTAAAACGAGGCCGAGTTTCTTGGTATTGGAAAGGGCTATATGCATAGACGCTCCTTTGCGGACATTAACAATCAACAATTTAACTATTTCTTTTGCCACACCCCGTAAAAAATTCTAAACTTTGCATGATAAAATTTCAAACCACTAAGGTGTAACATGGCAAAAGCAATCAAGAAAGCAGAAGAAGTCGAAGTGCTCGGCACCGATGCGGAATCTTTCCGCAAGGCGTTTACCGACCACATCCACCATACGCTCGCCCGTAACAAGGTGACCGTGACCGACCACGAGAAGTTCCTCGCCGTCGCATACGCCGTGCGCGACCGCCTCGTCGATCGCTGGATCAAGACCCAGGAGACCTACTACAAGCAAGACGTGAAGCGCGTCTACTACCTCTCCCTCGAATTTTTGATTGGCCGTACGCTCGGCAACTCCGTGCTGAACCTCGACGTCGAAAGCGCCGTGACCGAAGCTCTTGACGAAATCGGCATGACCCTCGAAGAACTCCGCGAACAGGAAGTGGACGCGGGTCTCGGTAACGGCGGTCTTGGCCGCCTGGCCGCCTGTTTCTTGGACTCCATGGCCACGCTCGAGCTCCCGGCCACCGGTATGGGTATCCGCTACGAATACGGTATGTTCAGCCAGAAGATCGTGAACGGCGAGCAGGAAGAACAGCCGGACAACTGGCTGCGTCTCCCGAACCCCTGGGAAATCGCCCGTCCGGCGAACGCCATCAAGGTTCCGTTCTACGGCTACGTGGTAAGCTGGGTCGACGACAACGGCAAGCTCCGCAACCGCTGGGAAACCAAGGACTACGTGCTCGCCCTCCCGTACGACACCCCGATTCCGGGTTACAAGAACAACACCGTGAACAACCTGCGCCTCTGGAGCGCGAAGTCCACCGACGACTTCGGCCTCAGCTACTTCAACAACGGCGACTACATTGCCGCCGTGCAGGACATGGAACTCTCCGAAACGATTTCCAAGGTGCTGTACCCGAACGACTCCTCCATGAACGGTAAGGAACTGCGCCTCAAGCAGCAGTACTTCCTGTGCTCCGCCTCCCTGCAGGATATCATCAAGCGTTTCAAGAAGCTCCACGACGGCGATTGGAAGAAGTTCCCCGAAAAGGTCGCCATCCAGCTGAACGACACGCACCCGGCCATCTCGATTGCCGAAATGATGCGCATCCTCCTCGACATCGAGAACATGGAATGGGACGAAGCCTGGGAAATTGTCACCAAGACGTTCGCCTACACGAACCACACCTTGATGCCCGAAGCCCTCGAGAAGTGGCCCGTCAGCTTGTTTGAAAAGCTGTTGCCGCGTCACCTCCAGATTATTTACGAAATCAACGCTCGCTTCCTCCGCATGGTCTCCATGAAGTGGCCCGGCGACAACGACCGCCTCGCCCGCATGAGCCTCATCGAAGAAGGCAACTGCAAGATGGTCCGCATGGCCTACCTCTCCATCGTGGGTTCGTTCGCCGTGAACGGCGTGGCCGCGCTCCACTCCGACCTCCTGAAGACGACGCTCTTCAAGGACTTCTACGAACTGTGGCCCGAAAAGTTCAACAACAAGACGAACGGCGTGACGCCGCGTCGCTGGGTCCGCAAGGCTAACCCCGCCATGTCCGAACTCATCACTTCTAAGATTGGCGAAAGCTGGGTCAAGGACCTCGATGACTTGCGCAAGCTCGAGAAGTTCGCGAAGGACGCCGAATTCCAGAAGGCCTTCATGGCCGTCAAGAAGCAGAACAAGGAACGCCTCGCCAAGTACCTCAAGGAAACGCAGGGCGTGGACCTCGACACCAACATGTTCTTCGACGTGCAGGTGAAGAGAATCCACGAATACAAGCGCCAGCTCCTGAACATCCTGCATGCCATCCACCTGTACATCCAGCTGAAGGACGGCAAGGAAATCCTGCCGCGCACCATCATGATTGGCGGTAAGGCCGCTCCGGGTTACTGGATGGCCAAGCAGATTATCCGCCTCGCAAACGCCGTGGCTGCCATTATCGACGCCGACCCGGTTTGCAAGGGCAAGCTCAAGATGGTGTTCCTCGAGAACTACCGCGTCTCCTTCGCCGAGAAGATCATCCCGGCAGCAGACCTCTCCGAACAGATTTCTACCGCGGGCACCGAAGCCTCGGGTACCGGCAACATGAAGTTCGCCTTGAACGGAGCGCTCACCATCGGCACACTTGACGGCGCCAACGTGGAAATGAAGGAAGAAGTCGGCGACGAGAACATCTTCATCTTCGGCCTCACCGTGGAAGAAGTCACCGACCTGCTCGCCAAGGGCTACCGTCCGCGCGACTTCTACGAGAAGGACGACGACCTGCGCCGCGTTATCGACCTCATCGGTTCCGGCTTCTTCAGCCCCGACCGTCCGGACCTGTTCAAGCACATTGCCGACAAGCTCCTCACCCACGACCCGTACATGCTCTGCGCCGACTTCCGCAGCTACGTGGACATGCAGGCCAAGGTGGCGAAGGAATACCAGAACAAGAAGGCATGGGCCGAAAAGGCTATCCTCAACGTGGCCCGCATGGGCAAGTTCAGTTCCGACCGTACCATCAAGCAGTACGCCGAAGAAATCTGGAATGCCAAGCCCTGCAGCATCAAGCTGTAATCGCCACGCGACACGCCATTAAAAAGTCCCGCGATTTCTCGCGGGATTTTTTTATAGGGGCACATGTAAGTCAGTTGCCCGTCAAGGCCTCGTATTCATTCGCCTTACGTTTGAGCATCCCGCCGAGAGCGATATGGGTGGCCCCCAGCCCAATCAGAGGAATAGCGATTATCATTGATGATGTTGTATTTTTTTGGGTAACGGCATAGGCTGTACCAAGAGTTACTAATAAACCACCCAAAGAAAAGCCCCATAAGGAAGCATTGTTATAGAGGCCAACTACACATTGGTTAAAATCCGAAATATTTGTTTTTTCGCGACACTGGGCTTTTTTCTTAAGGCCTCTAAACATTTCGTCATTTAAAAGTTCAGTGTATGCCAGATTCACAGAAGTTGAATCTTGTTCATATTCTTGTTCATATTTGAGCTTGATTTCGTCATAACGCTCCGTAAAAAATGCTTTTCGATTCTTATACTCTTCAAGTCGTTCTGGCAGCTTGCGTTGTGCTGACAACGAGGTCCATCCGGCCATAGTCAAGGCCACTCCCCCAAAGATAAGCACTGGAGGAATCACTCCCGCACCAATGGCATAGCCAGCGCCACCAGCTCCCGCAATATCACTCAAAAAATAGATGCCATAACCAAGGCTGAGTCCGCCAAGGCCTATCCCCAAAACGCCCCACGATATATCTCCAACCTCAGCTTCCGTATCTTCAATTAGATTTTGATAGTAATCAATGCTATCCAAGAGGACAGCCGGGTCTACATCTTGAATATCCAATGAATCATTCTTTTGTGCAAAAGCATTCAACGAAAGTAAAAGGCAAAGCACAAGGAATAATTTATTTATACGATGATTTAGCATATCTTTTAACAAAATAAAAAAAATTGCCTCATCGCCCACGGCTCGCAGCCACCATCACGCAGTCAGCGGCAGCCTGGGCGGCACGGCGTCCCCATTCCGTGCAGGCTCCCGCAAGGAGTTTCAAGAAAAAGCGGTGTTCGTTGTCGAGGGAATCGGGAATATGCGCAATCTCGCCTTCCGGCGTATAGCGCGCCAGGCTTACCGTGTAGCTGGATTTCTCTCGCGTAAAATCGACAGAAATCGTTCGCACATCGCAGTCACTGTCACGGTTCACATAGAAGTCCGCGACAACGCCCCGACAAGTCCCCTTCGCGACCGTCAACCGCATCCGCGCAAAATCAAGACTCCCGGAGTTGCCTGCATGCGGTCCGCCGTCAAATCGTTCTACCTGGACATCCTGCAGATTGAACAAGGTAAAGAACAGGCTCAAGTCGTGCACAAGCAAGTCAAGCGCCACATCCACGTCGCGGCAACGTTCCGAATGGCGGTGCTCGCGCCGAAATTCGAGACGGACGCCGGAACAGTCTCCGGACTTTTCACGCACGCGGTTCAGTTCGGCAAGAAAATGCTTGCGGAAATTCAGAAACAGCGGGTTGTAGCATTCAGACTGCGCCACAAAAAGCGTAACGCCACCGCGTTCTGCCAAATCCACGAGTTCCCGGGCTTCTTCCGCCGTTGTCGCAAGCGGTTTTTCCACAAACACGGGAATCCTGCGCTCCAAGAAAAACTTCGCATAAAAATAATGCGACGATGCCGGCGATGCAATTACTGCAAAATCAACTTCGGGCAATGCACAGGCAATCCCCGTAAACTCTTTGCGGTCGTCCGCGATGGCGACAAAATCTACGCCACATGCCTCGAAACGCGTGCGATGGCGAGACCCCATGGTGCCGTTACCGACAAGGATAGCCCTGTAACGTTTCATCGGCCGTCCCCGTCAAAAAGCGTCCCGTCAAACGATGCGACATTCTTTACGCATACGCAATGGCTTTCGGGCATGCCATTCACGCAATAGGCATAGCGGAAACCGTCCCCGCCAGAGATTTCGCGGAAGGTGTATTCCGGCTGCGGGCCATCGTGATCGAGCAAAATTCCTTCGGAAGTCACTGAAAGCGTGAATTTGTCCGGCGAGAGCGCCATCCCGCGGCCAGAGACCTTCATGTAGCATTCCTTCAGCGTCCACAGGCGACAAAAAGCTTCGTCTTGCGCTTCGCCTTCCGGGAAGGAGTGGATCCAGCGCGTTTCTGACTCCTTGAAAAAACGTTCCGCAAGTCTCGAACGGCCTACGCGCACATGTTCCACATCGCAGCCCACCTCGTAAGGGGAAATCACGCACATCACGCGAGTCTTGGAATGCGAAAGATTGAAATGGACCTCGGGCACATCGCGGAAGGCTGGTTTTCCATTGTCGCCGAGCACCACATTCTCGTCGGCACCGACAATACCCGCATCGCGACACGCAAGGCGCAACAGCAGGCCCACGCCTAGCGATTGCGCACGCCCGCTCGGAAACTTGAAACGCACCGCCTTCTCACGGCGGTATTCGGGAACTTCCCCGAGCAAGCTTTCGAAAGCCGCCGGGTCGTTCAAAGCCGAGATGTCAGCCGTATAGACAAGCGTATCCATAATGGGGAATATAGAAAGATTTATATTTAGAGAACAATGGACATCAAAAAGACTAATGCAGCGCGGATTCTGGACCGCCAAAAAATCAGTTACGAACTCATCCCCTACAAGGTCGATGAGAACGACCTCGGTGCACAGCACGTGGCCGACAGCCTGGGCGAAGACATCAATCAGGTTTTCAAGACCATTCTAGTTCACGGAGACAAAATCGGTTACCTCGTGTGCGTGGTTCCCGGCAATCTCGAAGTCGACTTGAAGGGGGCCGCCAAGGTGAGTGGCAACAAGAAAATCGACACTGTCCCGCTCAAGGACCTCACTCCGCTTACCGGCTATATCCGTGGCGGCTGCAGCCCGCTCGGCCTCAAGAAGAACTTCCCCATTTTCATCCACGAGACTGCGATGCAGTTCCCGTACATCTACGTAAGCGCTGGTGAACGCGGGTTGCAATTGAAGGTGGCTCCCGCTGACCTGGTGAAAGCGACCCGCGCCACCGTCGGCGTGATCGCGAGAGTCCCGCCCGAAGCCCCCGTGGATTAAGAGGTCCCCATGCGCAACAAGAAGTCCCTGCACGCATCCGCATTTTTCATGGCGAAACTGGCCACGGCATTTGCCGTCGCAGGGGTTCTTGTTGCCTGCGGAGACGGTGAAACGATTTGCGAAGAACCCATCGAAATCGATGACTCAAGCACGTCTTACAGCGACTCGCTTTCAAGCAGCACTATCACGCAGGAATCTTCCAGCAGCGAGATGGCGGATCAAGTCCGCCATGACAATTCCACGGCGGTTGTCTCTTCCAGTTCCGCAGCTGTTACGAGCAGCTCTTCGTGGACCCTATCGTCTAGTGACTCCAGGGTGACAGAAGTCGAATCGAGCAGTTCTTCCGCAGCTGTTCCAAGCAGTTCGAGCGTATCTCCGTATTTTTGGAACGACGAATTCGAAACCATTGACACTTCCAAGTGGACCTTCGAAATCGGCACGGGCAGTAGTGGCTGGGGCAACAACGAAAAAGAATACTACACCGACCGTAGCGAGAATGCCTATGTGCAAGACGGCATCCTCCATATTCGTGCCAACAAGGAAGATTACAAGGGCTCAAAATACACTTCCGCCCGCATGATTACTAAGGGCAAGTTCAGCTTCACCTACGGCACGGTGGAAGCCCGCATTGCGCTCCCCGTCGGCAAGGGAATCTGGCCCGCCTTCTGGATGCTCGGCGAAAACATCGACGCCGTAAGTTGGCCCGCCTGTGGCGAAATCGACATCATCGAGGCGGTGAATGACGAGAATGTCGTCTACGGCACCAACCACTGGCAATACAACGGGAACCACGCCGACTACGGCAACAACACCAGGGATTACTACGGCACGAGCAAGGAACTCGACATCACGCAGTTCCACAACTACAAGATGGTCTGGAATGAAAAACTCATCGCGATGTACGTAGACGACTTCAAGTATCAAGAAATCGCCATCGAAAATGCGAAGGACGGCCTAGAAGCATTCCACAAGCCACAATTCTTCATATTGAACGTAGCCGTCGCAGGCAACTGGCCCGGTTTCGAGGTTGACGACACCCAGTTCCCGAACGAGATGCTCGTGGACTACATCCGCGTTTCAAAGTAAAAGACTATCTTTCTCATAAGTAATTGAGGTTTCTATGCAGATAAATTATATTGAATGGATTTGCCCGGAATGTAAGACCAAGAACCGCGAAGCTTGCAATATGTGGATGTACGGCAGTCCGATTCGCGAATGCAAAGCCTGCCGCAGCGAATACCTGGACAGGCGCTGGCGCGAGGTTGCGATTGACGGATTCGACCCTCGCAGCAGGAATGCAAAATTCTACGCGAAGGGTGCCGCGTTCTTGTTGTCATTGGCAATAGTCTGCGGAGTATTGCTTCAGACTTCGCTCGTGCATGGAAACAATTCCACAAAGCTTACCCTGGCATGCATCCTATGCTCGCTATTCGGCGTCGTCAGCGGATTCATCGCGCTCCGTATCAAGCTCGGCTTTGCAGACAAGGACAACGCCAAGTATATGGCCGAATCCAAGGCACGCTTGGGCGACTCCACATACGTTGAAAAACTTAAAAAGTACGGGTACAACATCCGCTAAAACTTTTTCCCTTGCAAGACGATGAAACGCCGTCGCAAAAAACGCATTCCCATGAACCGCTCGCAAATGATGCAGGCTGTTCACTCGGAAAACACGAGGCCGGAAATGTTCGTGCGAAAGGAACTGTTCCGCGCAGGTTTTCGCTACAAGCTCCATCGCAGGGACTTGCCCGGTACACCCGACCTGTTCATCCTCAAATACGGCGTAGCAATCTTTGTCAACGGATGCTTCTGGCACCAGCACGGATGCAAGTTCACGAGCCGTCCCAAGAGCAATCCCGAGTTCTGGAACGATAAATTCGTGAACAATGTCGTTCGCGATACCAAGACGAACTGGGCTCTGTCGCTGCAAGGTTACCGCGTGGCGACCGTATGGGAATGTTCCATCAAGAACGATTTTGAACACACTATCGAACGGCTCAAGGCATTTATCAAAAGCGACGAAGAAACGATTGAAATCTAAGAAGGTTTAACTATGCATATCCTTGAAAAAATAAGTGAATTTGTGGGCAAGTGGATGGCTGTTGTAGTGCTTGTGATTGCGGCGCTCTCGCTGTTCCTGCCCAAAGCCACACTCTGGATCGAGCTCAGTTGGGTAAATTATCTGCTGATGGTCGTGATGTTCGGCATGGGGCTCACGCTCAAGCTGAGCGACTTTGCGCTTGTATTTACGCGCCCTAAGGAAATCACCATCGGGTGCGCGGCGCAGTTCATCGTGATGCCGGCACTCGCGTTCTTGCTTTCCAAGATTTTCGGGCTCGATGCAGCCCTCATGGCGGGCGTCGTTCTCGTGGGAACCTGCCCGGGCGGAACTTCCAGCAACGTCATTACCTATCTCTCAAAAGGTGACGTGGCGCTCTCCGTGGGCATGACAAGCGTGAATACATTGCTCGCTCCCGTGCTGACTCCGGCGATTACATATTTGCTCTTGCGCACCACCGTGAACGTGGACGTGATGGCGATGTTCCTCTCCATCGTGAAGGTCGTCATCGTGCCGATTGCGCTCGGGTTCGTCATCAACAAGTTCTTTGGCAAGTGGACCGCCCGCGCCGTGAAGGTTCTGCCGCTCGTTTCCGTAATTGCGATTGCGATGATTGTGGCCGCCGTTGTCTCACACAACGCTGCAAAAATTCTTTCGACAGGCGCCATCGTGTTTGCCGTCGTGATTCTCCATAACCTGCTCGGCTACGGCTGCGGTTTTGGCCTCGGCAAGTTGCTGAAATTCTCGACACCCAAGACGAAGGCGCTTTCCATCGAGATCGGCATGCAAAATTCCGGACTTGCTACAAGCCTTGCAGCGACAGCATTCTCGTCGCTTGCCATGGCGACCGTCCCCGGCGCCATCTTCTCCGTATGGCACAACATCTCCGGTGCAATCCTCGCCAACATTTACCGCAGGTGGGAAAAGTAAGACATGAACATCGAATACAAAGACACCCACGAATTTTCTGAACAAGATTTAAAAGACCTCTTCCTCTCCGTCGAATGGTCCTCGGGACATTTCCCCGATAAACTCGTCGTCGCGATGAAGAATTTCAAGACCGTCATCTCGGCTTGGGACGGCGACAAACTCGTTGGCATGATTTGCGCGATGGACGACGGCATCATGAACGCCTACGTGCATTACCTGCTCGTGCGTCCCGAATACCAGGGCAAAAGCATCGGCAGGGAACTCGTGGAACGTGTCAAGGAAATCTACAAGGATTACCTGCGCGTAGTCGTGGTCGCCTACAACGAAGAACTCACCTTCTACGAGCATTGCGGCTTCAAGAAAGCCGACGACGCAAGTGCTATGTTCATTACCAGCTTGTGGACGTAAGAATTAACGGACTTCCAATTTATCGAATGATTCGTAGTGGTCTGCGGTATAGTAGATAACGCAATCTGATTGGTAAATCAGGCGCTTTGTTCCGCGGTTCTTGGCGGAGTAATCGACGTCTGCTTCATGGTAACTTCCGTTCGGTAACAGGCCTTCGCGATTTTCAAAAACATCGCCGCCGATCATCACACCAAGCGTTGTCCATGGATTAAAATTCCACTTCGAAAAAGAGTTTCCTGTTTTAGATTCGTAAAGCGAAATGCCCTCGTCCTTGCCGACATAGTTGCCCGGCAACTTATCGAACTTGCAGAGGTAAGCGGCAACGGAGTCTTTTGTAGTGTACAAGCCGGATTCTTCCACAGCTTCGTAGATTGATTCTTTTGAAACGTCAGAGGAAGACGTCTGCTCTATTTCTTCGGATTCGTCATCCGAAACCGTCGGCGTAGAGCATGCGACGAGGAAAGCGGCGAATAGAAAAGCGAAGGAAATCTTCAAAGTTTTCATACCTTAAATATATGAAATCTTTTGTTAGAACTATTTCGGGGTCTTAGGGGCCAGGCCCCTAGGTGAAGGGGTGATGGAAGACCGCAAAGCGGGCTGCAATCAGGGGGATTCTTCCCCCCTCCCACTAGCCACTCTTATAGTCTTTTTCTACTTGGCACGCTTCGCGTGCATTTAGCACGGCTCGGTCATGTCAACTCGTGCAAGCACGGTTGCCGCGACGCTCGCCTTTAGCTAAATTTGCCCGCACCGCCAGATGTCGTATTTCTGGGGAACCGGGCGAGAACCGCCCACAAAAAGGATTATTTATGTCTCAAATCGAACTCACCTTCCCCGATGGCTCCGTACGTTCCGTAGCATCGGGCACCACCGGCCTCGAAATTGCGAAGGGCATTTCCGAAGGTCTTGCACGCAAGGCGCTTGGCGTCAAACTCGGCGATAAGGTCCTCGACCTCACGCGCCCGCTCACCGAGAGCGGCACCATCAAGATTATCACGCCGAGCAACGACGACCCGGATGCTCTGATGCTCCTGCGTCACAGCTGCAGCCACGTGCTTGCCGAAGCCATCTGCGACCTGTTCCCGGGCACGAAGCTCGCCTACGGCCCGGCTATCGACAAGGGTTTCTACTACGATTTGATGACACCGACCCCGATCCAGCAGTCGGATTTCGAGCGCATCGAAAAGCGCATGAAGGAAATCATCAAGGAAGACCGTCCGTTTACCCGTTGCGAAGTCAG
>Ga0310695_10000795_pt1 | contig 77892 bp, 70 predicted proteins | sample RumenRJG_04DNA_FD_203882 | JGI IMG/M metagenome (GOLD analysis project Ga0310695, IMG submission 203882) | Bovine rumen microbial communities from Lethbridge, Alberta, Canada - RJG_04 (v2) (version 2) | ecosystem: Host-associated > Mammals > Digestive system > Stomach > Rumen | place: Canada... | reverse complement strand
AAAAAGGTATTCATCCAGAAAACTATCGCCCCGTCGTGTTCAAGGACATGTCCAACGGCGATATGTTCCTTTCGCGTTCTACCGCAAAGACTAATGACACCGTAGAATTCGAAGGCGAAACTTACCCAGTGGTTAAAATCGAAATCTCGAGCACCTCTCACCCCTTCTATACCGGTAAGAGCAAGCTCGTGGATACTGCAGGTCGCGTAGACAAGTTCATGAGCCGCTACGGTAAGGCTGCGAAGAAATAAAACGATATTTCCACGTAAGAAGAATAAAGGTGCTGCCTGGGTAGTTGCATATGCCAAGGAGAGCACCTTTTTTAATACTAACCCATAACAAAATCACTAACAATGAAAACTGTTTATGATTTCTCTGTCAAAGACAGAAAAGGAAAGGATGTTTCGCTGAAAGAGTATGCGAACGAAGTATTACTGATTGTCAATACTGCGACAAAGTGCGGATTCACTCCCCAGTATGATGAGCTGGAGGCTCTCTATAAGAAATACCACAGCCAGGGCTTTGAGATCCTTGACTTCCCCTGTAACCAGTTCGGACAGCAGGCTCCTGGTACGGATGAGTCTATCCATGAGTTCTGCAAACTGAACTTCGGAACGGATTTCCCTCGCTTCAAGAAAGTTAAGGTGAATGGTGAGGACGCAGAACCGCTCTTCAAGTTCCTGAAGGAACAGAAAGGTTTTGCAGGATGGGATCCTGAGCACAACCTGACAGCTATTCTGGACGATATGCTCTCAAAGGCTGACCCGGACTATAAGCAGAAGCCGGACATCAAATGGAACTTCACCAAATTCCTCATCAACAAGAAGGGACAGGTAGTGGCACGCTTTGAGCCTACGGAGAAGATCGACAATATCGCCAAACAGATTGAAGAGTTACTCTAAACGCTCTTAAATTCCCAACTAAGATGACACATACCAAATGTCTCATTATCGGCAGTGGACCTGCCGGTTATACAGCAGCAATCTATGCCTCACGTGCCAACTTAAACCCAGTGGAGTATTGTGGTATACAACCGGGTGGACAACTGACACAGACTACAGAGGTAGAGAATTTCCCAGGATATCCGCAGGGAGTGGACGGTAATCAGATGATGATGGACCTCCGCGAACAGGCAGAGCGTTTCGGTACAGATATCCGTGACGGGTCTATCAGCAAGGTAGACTTCTCGAAAGCCCCCTACCACTGCTGGGCAGAGGATGGTGAGGAGATTATCGCTGACACTGTGATTATCGCAACAGGTGCTTCTGCAAAATATTTAGGACTGGATGACGAACGGAAATACAACGGACAGGGTGTCTCTGCCTGTGCTACCTGTGACGGTTTCTTCTACCGGAAGAAAACAGTAGCAGTGGTAGGTGGCGGTGATACCGCCTGTGAGGATGCCCTCTATCTGAGTCATCTCGCCAAGAAAGTCTATATGATTGTCCGCAAGCCCTTCCTCCGTGCCTCCAAGGTAATGCAGGACCGGGTCATGGCAGCAGAGAACATCGAGATCCTCTTTGAGCATAACACGCTTGGTCTCTTTGGTGAGAATGGTGTAGAGGGTGCCCATCTGGTGAAACGCAAGGGAGAACCCGATGAGGAACTGGTGGATATAGCCATTGACGGTTTCTTCCTCGCCATTGGCCATAAACCCAATACGGATATCTTCAAAGAATGGCTGGAAACAGATGAGGTAGGTTATTTCAAGAAGATTGACGGTACGCCCCGCACCAAGCTTCCCGGTATTTTCGTAGCAGGTGACTGTGCAGACCCCACCTACCGCCAAGCTATCTCCGCCGCAGGCACTGGCTGCCAGGCAGCCATAGAGGCGGAACGCCACCTTCTATCTAGAACAATCTAGAAAACTCTAGAACATTCTAGAACATTCTAGAAAAACTAGAAAAAAAAAGACTCGCTATCACAGCGAGTCTTTTCTTTTTAAAAAACTAAATTAATCAACCATAAACCTTAACCATTAAAAATCTAAACAAAATAATCAATTTCAGAACCTCACGTTCTTACTTTTAACACAGTGACAGAAAAAATAATCATTTTCTTTCACCGATGCAAAAGTACAACATTTCCATTGAAAGCACGTTGACTTATCATTAATTATGGTTTAAAATGCGTGAAAATCGCAAAAAACGAACCATAATTCACTCAAAACAAACTTTTTTGAATGATAAAACTACTTTTTTCCTTGATTTTAATGGGATAGTACAAAAAATAAACTACCTTTGCAGTCTTAAAAACCAAAAAAAATTTGTGAATCTTACAACCATCATCATATTGCTGAGTATCGTAATACTGGTAATACTCTATCTGACAGGAAGAGCATTATACACTCGCAGTGTGCGTATCCGCAACCAGCTACAGATGAGTTATGTATTCACGAACATCACCCATGAGCTGCTTACCCCATTGACCATTGTGGCTGCTTCTGTCGAGCGACTACGTACGACAGCACCAGACAACAAAAAGGACTATGACTTGATGGAACTGAATATCGCACGTGTCGTACGACTGTTGCAACAGATTCTGGAGACCAGCAAATCACAGGCAGGTGAGCTCAAGCTACGGGTAAGTAACGGGGATGTCATGAATTATATCAGGGAGACAGCCTTATGCATTGAGCCCCTGATGGCTAAGAAAGGACTGGATTTCACTGTTCGCTGTAAACCGGAGAGCATGATGGGGTGGATTGACACAGACAAGCTCGATAAGATTATCTTCAACCTCCTCTCTAATGCAGTGAAATATACGGAGAAAGATGGAAAGGTGGTCGTGGATGTGACCACCAACTCCCGCTATGAGAAGGTGATCATCCGGGTAAGCGATAATGGCACTGGTATTCCGCATGAGAAGATGAAACACCTTTTTACACGTTTTTACGATGGAGAATACCGGAAGCATGGCACTTTCGGAACGGGTATCGGTCTTGCCCTCACCCGTGACTTAGTATATCTCCACAAGGGAACTATCGAGTGTCAGAGTTTTGAGGGACAGGGCACTACTTTCATCGTAGAGATACCGATTAAGAAGAATGCGTTCTCCTCCTCACAGATTGACGAGAGCCATCAGATAAACCCTGAGCATCCTAACAGCAACATCATCGACCTGGCAGCGATAGTAAACACGTCAGAGAGCGACACCATTTCCTCACCACCAGTGTCAACAGAAGACGAGGATGTCTATACCATCCTTGTGGTTGAGGATAACGTAGAGTTGCTGATGCTTATGAAACAGCTGTTACAACAGAAATACCAAGTGCTGACAGCCTCTAATGGCGTAGAGGCATTACAGGTAGTGGGTGCCCATGAGATCGACCTGGTAGTGTCTGACGTAATGATGCCTGAGATGGATGGTAACGAGTTGACTAGTCAGTTGAAACAAAACCCGGACTACAGCCACCTGCCGATCATCCTGCTCACGGCAAAGACGCAGGAGGAGGACCGTAAGGAGTCACTACTGATCGGTGCGGATGACTATATCACCAAACCCTTCCGCATGGGTGACCTGCAATTACGTATCAACAATATCATCGAGAACCGCCGTCGTATCCAGCATTTGTTCCGTCAACAGTCCACAGAGGAGAACATTGAGCAGATTAAAGAGTCGGCACCAGCTGTCGATAACGAGTTCATCGAACGAGCCATCCAGTGTCTCAGCGAACACCTCTCCGACAGTGACTACGACCGTGATGCCTTTGCCCGTGACATGGGAGCCAGTGCTTCCACCTTATATAATAAGTTACGTGCCATGACAGGTATGAATGTCACCAGTTTCATCCGCAACTACCGCATCAAGGAGGCATGCCGCCTCGCCCAGACCCGTCCGGATCTCCGTGTCAGTGACATTGCCTATCAAGTGGGGTTCAAGGATCCTAAATACTTCGCCACCACGTTCAAGAAGGAAATGGGCATGCAGCCTTCTGAGTATTTTGAGGAGTTGAGGAAATAGTTGATGATCCAGATTTAATGCTAATCGGTTATGGGTTACGGATTATTGGTGATAGGATACTTCTGTTTGTTGTACTGCATCAGCTGGTGGACAGGCAGGAAAGCGACCAATGAGACTTTCTACAGGGGCAACCAGCAGTCACCTTGGTATATGGTGGCTTTCGGTATGATAGGTGCCTCCATCTCGGGTGTCACCTTTGTGAGTGTACCGGGGATGGTGAATGTCATTGACATGACCTATCTCCAGACGTGTCTGGGATTTATCGTGGGCTATGTCCTGGTGGCATTTCTGTTGCTGCCTTTGTTCTATCGCCTGAATCTCATCACCATCTACTCGTATCTGGGACAACGGTTAGGTCCCCGGTCGTATAAGACGGGAGCCTCGTTTTTCCTGTTGTCGAAGATGACAGGGGCTGCAGTACGTTTCTATGTGGTATGTATCATCCTCCAGCATTTCGTGTTCGATGCCTTGGGGATTCCCTTTGTATTCACCGTACTGGGCATGGTAGTCCTCATCTGGCTCTACACATACCGGGGAGGAATCCGCACCCTGGTATTCACCGATGTCCTCCAGACCGTCTTCCTCTTCACCGCACTCCTGCTGATTATCTGGCAGGTAGTGAGTGACATGGGGATGACATGTGGAGAGGCAGTACAAGCGGTAGCGGCAGACAGCAAGAGCCGCATCTTCGTCTTTGACGACTGGATGTCGAAACAGAATTTCTGGAAACAGTTCCTCAGTGGTGTGTTTATCGTTATTGTGATGACCGGTCTCGACCAGGATATGATGCAGAAGAACCTGACCTGTCGTTCCTTACGGGATGCCCAGAAGGACATGTGCACTTATGGTGTGATGTTCTTTCCTGCCAACCTGTTATTCCTGTCGTTAGGCATTCTCCTGACCCAGTGGTATGCTTCCCATGGCATTACCCTGCCAGCCTCAGGTGACGAACTCCTGCCCACCTTCATCACACTAAGCACTAACCATCTATCACTGATCGCCTACCTCTTCATTATGGGTATCTTATCAGCCTCATTCTCCAGTGCCGACTCAGCAATGACAGCACTGACGACCAGTTTCTGTGTGGATATCTGTCGTCGTCCCGGTGACGAGACTCTACGTCATCGCGTCCATATACTGGTAGCGATAGTCTTCACGGTCTTTATCCTTTTATTCAAGGCATTGAACTCTACCAGTATCATTGATGCCATCTACATCCTCTGTTCCTACACCTACGGTCCCCTGTTAGGACTCTTCACCTTCGGATTACTCACCAAGCGACCAGTCAACGACCGTCTGGTTCCTTACATCTGTATCGCTTCCCCCATCCTCTGCTACCTTCTGGACTGGGTCGTAGGGCAATACACCAGTTACCATTTCGGTTACGAACTGCTCATGCTCAATGGTATCATCACCTTCACCGCCCTTTTCTTCACAGGAAAAGAACAGTAAGAGAAAACCGGGAACAACAAAAGAAATAAAAAAACGGAAGGGGTTAGCCTTCCGTTTTATCGTTTAGATGATTTTCTCTAATTGCGAGACATTCTTCTCTATCTCCTCATCAGTGACCGTATAATTCTGCAGGTCACCACTGATAAACTGCTCATACGACGGCATATCAATGAGACCATGTCCCGAGAGGTTAAAGAGGATTACCTTCTCCTCTCCCGTCTCCTTACACTTATTCGCCTCACGGATTGTGGCAGCAATGGCATGACAACTCTCAGGAGCCGGGATGATACCCTCCGTACGGGCAAACAGCATACCAGCCTCGAAAGTCTCCAGCTGTGGGATATCCACACCCTTCATATACCCGTCCTTGATGAGCTGTGACACGATCATACCCGCACCATGGTAGCGCAAGCCACCCGCATGGATATTACTCGGCTTGAACTGATGCCCCAGTGTATACATCGGCAACAGCGGTGTATATCCTGCCTCATCACCGAAGTCATACTGGAACTTACCACGAGTCAGTTTTGGACAACTATTCGGCTCCGCTGCGATAAACTCCGTCTTCTTACCTTCCAAGATGTTATGACGCATGAAGGGGAAGGCGATACCACCGAAGTTACTGCCACCGCCGAAGCATGCAATCACCATGTCAGGATACTCCCCCGCCATCTCCATCTGCTTCTCAGCCTCCAGACCGATAATCGACTGGTGCAAAGCCACATGGTTCAGCACAGAGCCCAGCACATATTTACAGTGCGGAGTGGTAGTGGCAAGCTCCACAGCCTCCGAGATAGCAGTACCCAAAGACCCTGGATGCGTCGGATCCACCGTCAGGATATCCTTACCAGCACGGGTAGACATTGAGGGAGAACCCGTTACGGCAGCCCCAAACGTACGCATGATACTCGAACGGTAAGGCTTCTGCTGCATGGTGATCTTCACCTGATACACCGCACAGTCCAGTCCGAATATCTTTGCCGCATACGACAAGGCGGCACCCCATTGTCCGGCACCCGTCTCTGTCGTCACGTTCGTAGTACCCTCCTGCTTCGCATAGTAGCACTGTGGTAAAGCCGAATTGATCTTATGTGAGCCCAGCGGGTTCGTTGACTCATTCTTGAAATAGATATGTGCAGGAGTCCCTAAAGCCTTCTCCAGCTCATAAGCACGCACCAGAGGTGTAGAGCGGTAGAACTTATATTTCTCCAGCACCTCCTCAGGGATATCTATCCAACGATGCTCCATGTCCAGCTCCTGCTTCGAGCACTCCTCGGGAAATATATGAGCCAGGTCCTGCCATGTCAACGGTTGTTTGGTAGCAGGATGAATCGGAGGCAGAGGCTTGTTAGGCATATCAGCAAGGATATTATACCACTGCGTAGGAATCTCACTCTCTGGGAGAATAAATTTCTTCTGTTTTGTCATTTTAGTCTGAATATTTAAGTTTTGTAAATTGGTCTCGCAACGCCAACAGGTTATTTGTCAAGTACCTCGTATTCGGAATTGTTACTCTTATACTCTGGCACGATCTCCTTCATTTTCTTCACTGTCTCCATATTATCATAGCGCTTAGAGATCTCCACCAGGTCGTTCACCTGTTTACTGATGTCAGCAAAGTCATACTCGCGTACCTCAGCAATACGGATCTTCTCATGGAATGTAGGCTTCGTACCCTCCAGTTCGTTCAGCACCTCCTCATAGAGTTTCTCTCCCGGACGCAGACCCGTATACACAATCTCCACGTCCTTTGCCCCTGAAAGTTTAATCATACGCCGCGCCAGATCCGCAATCTTCACAGGCTGTCCCATATCGAATACGAATATCTCACCGCCGTTACCTTTTGTGCCTGCCTCCAGCACCAGCTTACAAGCCTCAGGTATCAGCATAAAGAAACGTACGATACGCTGGTCTGTCACCGTTACAGGACCACCACGTCTGATCTGCTCCCTAAACAAAGGAATCACCGAACCGTTAGACCCCAGTACGTTTCCAAAGCGTGTCGTCACGAACTGAGTCCTGTACGTCTGTTTCCCTGACTCGCCTTGCTGCTTGTTATTCAGCAGCTGTAAGTATTCAGGTGTTTTCTTATCTTTTAGTGCCTGATCGAGACTCTGCACGTAAATCTCACAGATACGCTTCGAGCATCCCATCACGTTCGTCGGGTTCACTGCCTTGTCCGTCGATATCATCACAAACTTCTTCACCCCGTACTTCACCGAGTAGTCTGCGATAATCTTCGTACCCCATATATTGTTCAGCACAGCCTCAGAGGGATTACCCTCCATCATTGGCACATGCTTATAGGCAGCAGCATGGAACACATAGTCAGGTCTGAACGTACTGAAGATCTCCTCCATGCGCCGCTGTCGGCTGATACTCGTCACCAACACCTCCGCTTCGACATCCGGGAAATCCCTCTCCATCATCAACTGGATATCATGCTGAGGAGTCTCCGCCTGGTCTATAAGAACCATCTTTGCCGGTTTGAAAGCTGCCACCTGGCGCACCATCTCCGAACCGATGCTACCTGCAGAACCTGTTATCAGAACTTTCGTTCCCTTCAGCAGTTCCTCCATCGACTTCATGTCCACACGGATTTCGTCTCTCGGCAGCAAGTCTTCCACGCTGACCTCCTTCAAGTGGAATTCCTCCTCAGAGACATCCTCCAGTTCACCGTCTTTGACATTCATCTCCCTGGCATTCTGCGACATGAAGATCTTCACACCCGTGCTGAGAATCTTGTCCTGAAGTTCCTGCGCTTTACGGAACTCATTAAGTTTTTGTGGGGCAATCAGAATAGCCTCAATCCTGTAGTTCTCTATGATCTTGGGCAGATCGTCAGCAGTACTGAACACCTTCTCACCCATCACTTGCTTATGGCTATATGTCCCCTCACTTGCAATAAATCCCTTGACAATGAAACGTTTTGGATTCTGCGAGCGGACACTCTTAGCCAGTCCAATGCCATCTTCCATTGCACCATAGATAAACACCCTTAAGGCACGAGCATCTGTTGTGGTCATTTCATATAATGTCTTTACCAGCACACGCACTCCCCACATCAGAGCCGTAGCTATCAGATACATCAGGATAATGTGTCTGAAATGCAAAGAATAGAACAAGTCTCTCGGTAAAGAATGAACGAAATAATGCATCGGAAAGGCGATGCATAGCGACACCAAATTAGCATACGCCACACGGGTCAGGTCCACAAACGATGAGTAGCGGATGATACCAGAGTAGGTATGGAACATCCTCGCTCCAATGATGCTGGGCAGTGCATACATAAACAGCGTCTGCAGCAGCATCGACTGGTCAAAGCCTATCTTACGGCGATAGATAAATATCCAGTATGTCAATATACCAGCAAACATCAGAATCAAGAAATCCAGAATAAGAATACACCAATATGGCAGTGCCTTCTTACTGAAATACCAGTTCATCAGTTTTTTTAATGGATTCACTTTATCTAACACAAACATTTCGTTCCAATTTAAGTTTCTATAGATTTGATGCCGCAAAGGTACGAAATAAAATCGAATATAGCAATAATATTTACATTAAATTCGACTTGGCAGGCTGTTTCGGACACTTACAGTCCACTGCTTTCAAATCAACCCATCACCCATGCTGGTTTACCCGTTTATACTTTTCCATCAATACCAAGAGCGCTTTAAACCTTTCCACTCTCTCCGGCTTCATCCTTCCTGCATTCATCACCTTCCTGTTCGCCTTCAGCCAGTTCAGCATGTCATGCTCCTCAATCCGATGCTTCGACGGATTCCGACGATTGGTCTCCACGAAGCCCATCACCTCCTCATACCTCCCTAACCATCGTTCGTCCTGTGTCATCTTTGAATAAAGTTTTTATTCCTGCATCATTTCTCAAATTGCTTTCAATCAACTCTTTCTTTTATATTTCTGATAAGGATTTCTTGGGTTCTCTGGATCTATACGCTCTATAAGCCCCTCGCTCAACATTGAAGGGATAATATCAGAAAGCAAATAGGCAGTAGTCCTATTTATTGATTTTGCAATAAATTCCAATGATACCCAATTAGAACAAACATTCATGATTTCAGCACGAATTTCATCCTTACTCATACGCTTTTTTATTGGATTACTTATTGGATTACTTATTGGATTACTTATTGGATTACTTATTGGATTACTTATTGGATTACTTATTGGATTACTTATTGGATTATTCCCATCATTAGAAACTTTACTAATTTTCGGAATATGATACTTCGTACCTCTTCCATAACCCTCCGATACCAAGAATCCTTTTGTACACATGTCTTTCAGTAGCAATGTAATGTCAGCTCTGTGCATGTTTAACGCATATTGAAGACGTTCATTTGATATATCTCCCTCTGTATAAGCAAGCGAAAGCGTTATAAGATGATTATGTTCAATTCTTATTATATCCTTACCAAAGATATTGATTAGTCCATTTTTTATCTCATTATCCAACAAAGACAACATAGGAAGATACAGATTAATAGTATCTGGACGGTAATTGGTTTCAATATAAGGTGCCCTCCAATTGGCATCACTCCATCCCTTCATAATTTTATCCACTCCACTTCCTGCCTTTTCCGCTGCACCAAGCATCATAAACATTTTTTGCAAAGCCTTGTTCCTGCATACGCTTTGCCCACCATTATAATATTGCGATTTTGTTATAAGCAAAGTACCGGGGTTTGAAAACACGAACATGTTCTTCACATATTTTACTATCAGGCTAGCATTCACGCTGAAGTCCGCATGGACACAAAGATTGATAAACGCCTCACGAACTGCTATATGCGCAGAAGTTTCATCTTTACGAATATTACCCTCTAACTGAAATGGAACTGGTAAAAAGTTTTGTAACCTAGGTAGTACCCTTCTGTAATATTGAAAAAGATTGGCCTCCCATGTGCCGTCAGGATAAATCCTTGCTGTCCATCGTCCATTTGGATTATTATCCATCCACTCTTGATAATCTGGGAAGAAATCCGGAGCACATGAATTATCAGTGATGGAATCATACTTGCCAAACATCAGAAGACCTGCTAAAGTGAATCCTTCATCACCTGTTTCCCGATCTTTACGATATCCACCAAGTTTCTCTAATAACGTTTTATCATCTAAGCCCAACCATGGATGACTGGGTCTTGCAATAGCAAACAACTGACGATATTGCTGAAGCGATTCCTTATCGAAGTCATCCAATGTGTAGTTAGGCAGAATTCGACTATCTGCAGGAGTCGAAATATTTGCATCTGCAAACATACGTTTAACTTCACTCTCTGTACATTTATAGTCACCTTCGTAATTCCGTTTAAAAGTACCATTATAAGGTTGGGCTGTCCTATATACAGGTTTTTGTTCTCTGGATGCACAAGGAATATGGAACAACATCAGATTATACCCATTAAATTTTACAATCTGCACATCGTCATTGCTTAACAAGTTGCAACTTATTGTTGACTTGTTATTTACATTGTTCCAGAAATCTTTCTTATACTTCTCTACGAGTTCATCTGTTAGGATATCAAGATACAACCCACTCTTCTTTTCTATCACGCCAAAAATGATAGTTCCCCCTTCTGTGTTAGCAAAAGCAGAATACGTGTCCCAGAAGCTTCCAGGGAATCCACTCGAAGCCTGTTTAAATTCCAAATCTTCAGATTCCCTCTGTGCGAGAAGATTCTGAACAAACTCTTTTATTTTATCTTGTTCCCTAAACAATTGCATATTATCTCAAGTTTGCATCTGTCCGATGCCTATCTCCTAATTTATACCTAAAGTCTCTTTCACATAGCACTGTTCTGCACCATCTTCTGACTTGTACGCTATGCGCAAGTATATCTTTCAGACATAATTTATAGTTCATTTTGTTTTCTTTTTAACAATATAATACCCACCCGTCTTCTTGCTTCCACGACGTTCAATAAGTTTCATATCAAGAATTAAACTGACTTACCGACAACTTGAACACCGGGTCTTTACCCTCCTTATAAGTCTTCAGGCTCTTCGAAGATATTCTGATGATTAATACCATGCATCATCACATGATATATACCTGTTCCTGATGCTTGTCTTGCCTGCCTTGGCATTCTCAACTATTGATTATTGCTGACTCCTATTATTAGTGAAACAGGTACCCGTCCCCCCGTTCTTCAGCTTCCTTCAACAAGTAATCGTTCAACTTGATTACTCTGTCGCCAAAGGCTAAGCATTTTGCCTGTATCGCATCTCCGATTTCTGACATCTTATCTGTATTAGTTCCTTAAAAAGAGCGGCCCGCTGATTATTGAACCTTTTGTCTTATGAGAGACAAGCGGGTGCTCCGCCCCTTATGTCTGGACAGTTCGGAGTGTGCGCTGCTCCTCCCTGCCCCAAGCAGCCCCGCCTGCGCGTAAAAGCGGTAGCCGCATATACCCCATAAATCTACTTCTCTCTACTTTTACTTGATTCAACAATCTTTTCTATCCTATCCATCGCTTTTTCCAGACAAGTTTTTAGGTACTTTGTTATAAGTTCATTGGACATTAATGCCTTTTCTACATCTATAGCATCCAAACCTCTTTTAACCGCTTCCAAGAAAGGTAGTTCGTTCGAATAAATAGCTTGGAACATATTTCCATAGCGAAGGCCTATAAAACTATACAGTTGCATAACTTCTGAGGGTTCTAAATGCTGAACCCGCTCTTCTACCTTCTTCTGGTCTAACCTGTCAAGTATCGGTATCTGGTAATACATTATAGCATTGCCATTCCCGCCAAAGAAACGGGCGGTGAAAGCAGCTATATCTGTATCAAACAGGAGATTTAATTCTTCAATATCTTTCTTCTGGTCTTCCTTGATGCGCATATCAATACATTTCTGTATCTCTTGTTTCATCCACTTACCATTATTCTCGTCAGCCGGAAGCATGCTTACCTGTGTCTTCGTAATAATACTGACTTCTGGAATGCGTTGTGTCAATATGCTGAGTCCCTTGCTGACGGCATCTTTTATCTCCTTGTCAGTCTTGGGGATGAGGTGTCTGAACCCAAAAAGGAACACAGCTGCATTGTAATATGAGACATAATCGTTGAACTCGCCCTTTTCTACCACACGGAACAATACAGAGAGTTTCTGTGGGGCCTCCGCATTATTATATGCCCAAAAGCCTTTTGTCAGCAAGGTGTTCAAAATTTCAGTTGCTTCATTGGCTGCTCCATTCTTCACATTTAAGGTTTCCTCTGCTCGTTTGTCTATTGTTGCTTTGTCCAACGGTTTGCTTGCTGTGATAAAGTCATAAATGGACTTGTAAAACACAAACACTTCCTCAAAGCGGGCAAAGTGGCGTTTCTTGAAACGCTCCACATAATCAGTGTCGGCAACGTCTGTTGTTTCTTCCTCATCATCTGTTTCAAATAGCGATGGCTCGGGTTCGTTGAGCATAATGCGTTCCACAATATTGGCAGTCTGGCTCAGACCTCTGTCATTATCATATTTCAACTGATCTATCTTCTGTTCTACAGATACAGCATGGGTGAACAGCCAGTAATTGTGCAACTTACGGTAGTTTAGTGATTTCTCATCTTCTACATTTTGGGTGTCAGCAACCTTCCATAACTGATAAAAATGAGCTATAGAGAATTTCAGTGTTCGGATATTCTGTAGTTGTTTCTTATATCCCTTATTCTTGGTCTTGGTAGGGTCAACAACATCCTGCTGTCCGCTCTTCAGCATAAATGCAGTAAATAACGCGTCGCTATAGTTGGTCACCAACTCCTGATAAATCGTCAATATGTCTGGCTCGAAAACGATGGTCTTCTCAACTACTTTCTCATAGAATAACTCTTTCTCTGTCCTCGCTGGTGCCACAAGTGCTTTCTGCGTATCCGAATCTTCCGTTTCATTTTTGCTTGTAGCCGGAGCGGTTAGGAACTTATTGTCAATGTATTCTTTGTTGGCTATAAGCAACACTTTATAGCGCCTGTTCTCTACCAGCTCGTTTACCGCTCCTAATATCTCGTTCACATCAAGGGTCTCTGTCGCCCGTTCTATGTCATCAAAACAAATTACGGTATCTTTGGGTATCAAAGAGTAAACAGCATTCCCTCTCGTGAATAGTGGTGAGAAATCAACATATTCTTTAAACTTCGGGAAAACATTGTAAATTCGATTTGACCAGTCTCGAATCTTATCAAATTTTACCACCCCCTTTGTCTTAGTAGAAATCTCCTGGTCAGTATAGGCCTGAAATACACGATACGGTATCTCAGAGGTATCTTTAACACCAAATAAAGACACTCTGATGCATTGGCGTGGATTCTCGCCCTCACCTAACTTCTTGAAAACCTCATTGTCAATGTAGTACGTTTTACCGCTACCCCATGCGCCAACTATCATCAACGCACCGGTATTCTCCATCGAAAGAAAGTTCTCTATGTTATCATATATCTCCATCCTATCTTGCTAATTACTATAATGACAATTTTAAACTTTTGTTTGCTTCGGTATACTCATCTCCTACACAATACTCCTGCGTATTCAATTCATCAGCTATCATCGAGGTTGAAAATATCATTTGATAACTATCTTTTGGCATCTTGGAACACATCTTCACAAGCAGCTTCTGAAAGTTCTGTGAACGTTCTTTCTCCATTCCCTTGTCCTCCATATTATCACAGGCTATAAATCCAGGATAGCGAAAAAAATCTAATTTAAGACTTGCAAAGAATATTGCGAAGCGTATTGCATTCTTAAGATAGACCTTAGAACTGGCGGAATAATTGAATTGACCGTTCAATGCCATTGAGTTTGCTTTAAAGTTTACATCAATCTCCTGTGATGAAGCCTTCACAAACTCGGCTTGTCGGGGCAAGTCATTTCTAAGAATGTATGCTGTAAATGCTTGTATCTGTTCCTGTGCCTTCTTTCGATTGGAGTATTGTTGTGCGGCGAGCAAATCTATTCGTTGGTTTATCTGTTCCAATTCTTTGGCTTTCTCAGCAATCTCGTTACCTAATTGTGCATAGCGTTCAGCTATCTTTTTCTGTTTTTTCAGATACAAGAGTTCTTGCTTCATAGAACCTCTTGACTCATACAAACGGTCTAAGGCCTCTTGACCTGCTGGCTTTGAACTCTTAGTTGAAAGGTTAATATCACGCTGTAACTGTTCTGCTTCTGCTATTCTGGTTGCCAATTCTCCCTTGAACTGTTGCGAACGTTTTTCTTTACTCACTATTATTTTTCGGGATTCTGCTATCTGCATCTTTATCTCTTGCTGGATTCTGGATGCGTAAGTTTTGCTTTGGTCGTGGTCTATCGGTTGATGACAAAGTGAGCAAACGCCCTCTTGTACCATTGTTGGTAAAGGAGACAGACATTGTGGACAGTGAGTTAACGGTAGTTCTCCTAATGACTGACGAGTAAGGATTGAGTCGCTGATTTGTTCCAATTTGTTGGTCAGGCTGTCTATAAACAAGTTTGAGTCTACAATATCTGCATCTACGCTTTGTATTTGCGACTTTAAGTCGCTTATCTGTTGCTTCAAGAGATTCAGCTTCTCAATTTTGGCAACAATATTTATCTCTTTCTTTCTCGGTACCGTATAGGTCGTTTGTTTTGATTTCGCTTCTATCTCTTGTTCCAGCTTAGTCAGCGCATTCTCGCGTTCTTGGATGAGGTGGTTTGCTTTTGTAATATCTATCGTCTCTTCCGAACCATGATAAATCTTCTTCAATCCGCGATACTCCGCTTCTTTATCTTTTTTTTCAGTCTGAAGATTCTTTTCTTGCAAACGAAGATTGTACAGTTCATTGTCATATATTCCAAGTAGTAGCTCTGATACTGCCTCACGCGTCAATGGATAATCAAAAATGTCTGAACGGAATAAGCTATCCGTAGGTGAATCCTGATCAACAAACATCAGACGAAGTATTTGGTGCATAGTGATATTTGTATCGCCTGCATCGCTCCTGACTTCTGGGTAATGGAGCATATCAAATAGCACGCGGGAGAAACTGAACTTATTATCCTCTTGACGGTATGGGAACATTTTCCAGCCATCTTCGGAATTTTGTAGTGCCTCATCTATTCCACCAAGATATATCATCATCGGACGCAAAGATGCAGTACTAATGTTTCTTTTCAAGGTCGCAACTACTCCATTTACTATTATCTCCACTACTACTGTACGGCACTGTTGAGCCGCCTGTGACCAGGCTGAATAGTCACCTCCTAAGGCAAAATATAACAAGTTCATTATTGTGGACTTGCCAGAACTATTGCTACCCCTGATAATATTCACTCCGGAATGAAAGAGCTCATCATAAGCACGACTTCCATTCTGTGCAAAAACAACAAATCTGCGTATTTGCATTATTGATTTACTGTACATCATATTTATAGTCTATCAGTTTAGTTCTGAACTTGAATCCTTTTGCTCCATACAGCGGTAACTCGGTAAATGGGCTTTCAATCAATGTTATTACATTACGTAACCTTACGGGTACTTCGTCAATTCTCTTCTGAAGTTCAACAGGTAGAGGGTTGCTGGTTCTTTTTACTCTTGACTCTATTAATCTCTCAGAATCTATCAGCCCATATGCTGCCAAACAGCGCAGAGCCTCTGTCTGGTATGAACGCATACGTGAAAAGATCTTAACATCGTCAAGAACCTCTTCGTATGGGTTCTTGTTTTCCGGGAACAGGCGAATATATTGTTTTCTCAACTCCTGCGGAAAAGATATTTGAGAAACGCGGTTGGGAAATGTCACATAGTAATCCCATATCAGTAATTTCTCCATCTCTACTTCCTCTTCCTTTATGCGGGAAAGTATAAGTAGAACGCGAAACATACAGTTGTAAAGGTCAAAAGCCGCATGATAGACAATCATAACGCTATACCCACTTTATAAAACAATTCCCTGTTAAGAAGTACAATATTCCATGAATATCCTGTGGAGTGAAACCATAGGTATCACCTTCAAGCATACTCAACATAGGCTGAATAACATATTGGTTCATCAACATGTTGACCTTGTCATCATTACTGCCTTTCTTAATTTCTGGATAAACATAAGTGACAAACTGAGTTCGTGCATAACCTAACAAATAGGCGTTGATCCGTTGTGCTGACTCAAAAAATTTATTCTTTTCTAGTTTCTTGGAGTAGGATTCCTTAAGCTCCATCGCCATTTCTATCAGTTCATCGGTCTTTTGACCGGCTCTTAACTTCGCCTCAAGACCAACAACTGTTTCGTTTGACTTTTGACGTTGGAATACATCCAGCTCTTCAAGAACTTCGTTGAAATGCACATTGTTGCGACGCTCTTCTTCAAAGCGCTTATAGAGTTCTTTAAGATTACCTGCGGAGAAAGTAATTTGCATCTTTGTCAGGTCGCGACCTGCAAAGTCTCCTCCACCAGTTGATACTCCGCTTATTCCACCGTCAGCCATACTTTATCACACGTTTTTATGCATATCCCTGCCAGCAAAATCGCCTCCACCTGTATCAATATTATCGTACTTATTAGACTCGTTGGTATCTTTCTTACTGGTACATTTAACCAAGGCTCCACCTCCCAATAAGCCAACAATCAATGTAACTATCGCATCAAAATGCTCTACAAAAAATTGTTCCATAAAACTTTCCTTTTATTCTGATTCTTTATAGTCTTCTACTCTTTCTGTACCCGCTAATTCGTCGTTTTCTGCTGACGTATATTCATAATCGGGTTCAACGTGGACGGTAAGCATGCCTTCGCATCGGAAGGAGCGAGAACTCAGAGTCCATTCAAGGTGAAACGTGTCAATATCATGGGGGGCATGAACAAATACTTCGTCAAATATAATAGAATCGCGAGGATTCAGCGTATCGCTCCGCTGAAAGATTCCTTCTTCGTCAGCAAAAGTGTCATAATGACTCTTTACGCGCGGAATGGCCAACTGATGCTTTTCGTTGCTTTCATCGAAAAGTACTCTGCTATCACTTGCTTTTATTTGTATCTTCAAGTTATCTAACGCCTCGGTACCCTGATTTACAAAAATTAGATGAATGGGGACAAAACTATAATTGGTCGTTTTGCTAATAACCTTTGCTGTCACCATCTGAGCTGGTACTCGCATATTACTCAGCAACACCTGCTGAACTGAAAGAGGTTTACTTAAAGCCTCGATAATGCTGGTTGTACTTGATTCTCGTGGTTGCGCTATATGATGGCTTTTAGCAGTGTACCATACACGCTTGTACTTCGGATTGATGGTTATCTCATCTACCCAACCCGCATCTGTCCGGAACAGCAATGTACAGGCATACTGTGGCAATGTTTCTGCTCGCTCTCTATCTACATCTGCGATTATTTTCTTTATCCACCCGTAAAGACCGCGAAGACTGTTTTCATCACGAAAAAGCGTGATGGTGTCGTGGTTGATGTCAAACGGCATATACTCTATATGCTCGTTCTCCTCTTTATTCAGTGAAGCCAGCACAATCATTCTATTCTCTCCCTTAGCGTGCAGTGCATAACCATATTCGTACATCACGTTACTGTTAGGCATGTGCTTTGGCAGGTCGTGGCTGCCAATTGGGGGCATATAGGTTATGACTGGCGTCAAGTCTGCCACAAAAATGTCGCACTTACGTATCTTCTCCAGTACCTCAGCATCTATATTGCGCTTTCCGACTCGCTCGCGAGTGTCTTCATCCACTTTCAGAACTATACCATCCTGCAAAAGGCTCTCCGCTGCAGTTCTTAACGCAGCCTTGATTATATTCTTCGTATCCTTACGGTCATTCTGCCATGAATAGAACAATCTATATTCTGCCATACTTATTCCTTTCAATACTCATTATTGGACTATCTAATAACCACAAGCTACAAGCAAAAAAGAAGAATTACAAAACTAAACACTACTAAAAGTGCGTAGTTTGTACCTTTGGTAGTATTATTCTTGTCAAGTCCACCATTTTTTGAACAACTTCACTCTTTGTCAAGTTCAGTATTTTGACCGTTCGAACCTAAATCAATACAAATCACACCCATTCCTTTGACTTTATCATTTTCAACCACGCGTTTATCAATATAATCTGATACCTCACCCTGATGACCCGAATTCAAGATAAAGTTGAAGGCATCGGAGCCATTCCATCTTTTTTCATTGAAGAATCCTGCATTACGGCGATTAAAAACTGAGTTGGCTGTTAGCCATAGTAAATCAACTATCATTCGAGACCAACCATCAACAGGATATGCGTCGAAAGTTCGGCCCATATCAAAAGACAATACTGATGCCAATAATCTTGCGAACAGTTTCGAGCCTTTGAGTGATTTGTCAACTGTTGCAGTTAGCATTTCTTCAGGTGCATTCTTATCTATCAAAAGATATTGTGCTCCTTGTGTTATAGTCTTAGGCAAGACATCTCTACGTTGTCCATCGAGAATCCCAGCACGTCTATATTCAAATTCGGGCCATTCTGAATAAAGTATGAACTGATGTTCATCAGATTTAGCTACTGCAGCATCAAGTGGATTCTTAACACACTTTGCCTGTAAAATCAATGCATTATATACAGTTCCTGATGCACGAGTTTCACGACATACTAACAGCAAATCACCAATCTCTGGACTCTTAGGACATGGAATTCTGACAAAATGAGCTAACGGTTTCTGATGAATGAAAGCTCCTCCTGCAGCAATCGCATGTCCTGGCAAAACCATTTCCAAGGCTTTCTTTATCTCAGCCGGTAATTCTTTTACCATCTGAGCAACATAATTAGGTTCCTCCTTAATTGTAGGCCAAGATAATCTATACATTGCCTTTTGCAAGTTGTGTGCTAATTTATGTCGCTGATCAATATTCATAATTCAGAAGTTAATCTGTTGTTCACTTTACAACCGTTTCGCCAGAAGCAATGTAACCTCTAGTGTTTTTGAGATTACCTTTTGGTATGCTCGTTCTGGAGAAAGCAATATACATAATTTATGTTCTTACCTCCACCAGTTCCACCATCCATACCAAGATTTAAGAAATGCTTTTCAACATCACGAGCAATCTGTTCTGTATCAGAAGGACAGATTATCCAAACGTCATTATCTTTATCGACACAATGATCATTAAACACTCTATCCTCACCATCATTAGCTATTCCTATGTACAACTTAGAATATGGTGTATTGTTTAGACAACTGCTATTGATATAGTCTGTTATCTCATTAATAATATCATTCTTTGTCATAGCTACTTCTATTTGGTTAAAAAAAGTTTGTTAATATTTATTTTTGTTCAGATCTCAGACGCTGTCGTCTTCCGTTCTCATCGTAATCAATTATTACATGCCGAGACATCCTAAAGGTTTATTATTAACATTTTCTTATATTTCAGTTCCATTTTCTTCCTTGCTGTTATACTTGTAACGATAACATTAACAACTAACTAATTCTAATTGAAATAATAAGACCGTTCAGTTGTCTTTCTATTGATGCCAACTTGGTTATCAAGCGAGATTCTGGAATAAAAGGTTTACCCGAAGGGCGAAAGCTTTGTAAATCTTACCAAAACTCTGACGAAGGTCGGTTACCGCTGTAGTCAGCTACATCCTTCCCATATAGGGGAAGGCTTGGTAAGGGTGGATGTTTCTTTTAGTTCTTTTCTTTACGCCAAAGAAAAGGACAATACCTTTTGGTTCTTTTCGAAAAGAACATCATAGAATATTTGCCTTAATCGTATCAACGATGTACTTTACATCATCATCGCTGACGTATGGTCCGGCAGGCAGACACATTCCGACCTTGAAGAGTGCTTCAGATACTCCGTTCACGTAGGCAGGAGCATCCTTATAGCAGGGCTGTTTGTGCATCGGTTTCCACACTGGCCTAGCCTCAATCTGTGCTTTATCCAGTGCTACACGCATAGCCTCCACATTGGCATTAGGTTCACAATCCGTATGAGCAGAGGCAGCAGCATGGATGACACCGGCAGCACCACCTACGGCACCTGTCACGATAGTCTTATAGGCATCCTCCTGACCCTTCACCTTCACATCCTCATCAATGGTGATGGTACACAGCCAGTAGTTAGAGTCATAATCACCATTGTTAGGCTGAGAGTGTACGTGTATTCCAGGCACATCAGCCAAAAGCTCTTCATACATCTTCTGCACATGCTTATGATGAGCAAGGTGGTCATTCACCACTGTCATCTGACCACGACCAATTCCGGCACAGATGTTCGACATACGATAGTTATATCCTATCTTCTCATGCTGATAGTATGGATAACTCTCACGATACTGTGTGGCATACATCATGATCTCACGCCATTCATCATCATTGGCTGTAATCAAAGCACCGCCACCAGAGGTTGTAATCATCTTGTTACCGTTGAACGACAGCACCCCATACTTACCAAACGTACCCAGCACCTGTCCTTTGTACTTAGTACCGAATCCCTCGGCAGCATCCTCCACCACAGGAATCCCATACTTATTAGCAATCTCCATGATACGGTCAGCCTTATACGGCATACCATACAGCGCCACCGGCACAATAGCCGCAGGATACTTACCCGTCTTAGCCTTACGATCTTTGATTGCCTCTTCCAACAATTCTGGGTCGATGTTCCATGTATCCGGTTCCGAATCCACGAGCACAGGTGTAGCTCCCAAGTATGTCACTGGATGCGTCGATGCACAGAACGTAAAGCTCTGCACTATCACCTCATCACCCGGCTTCACCCCGCAGTTCAACAATCCCAGATGCACTGCAGCAGTACCAGCCGACAAAGCGACCACACGCTTTGTCAGCGGTTCACGGTTCATGGTGCATGATTCATGGTTTTCTCCAACACCGTTCACAAAGTCCTCCAAATCCTTTTCGAAACCATTAACATTAGGTCCCAGTGGCACCACCCAATTAGTATCAAAAGCCTCCTTAACATAACGCTGTTCAGCGCCATCATCGCTCATATGCGCGAGACAAAGGTATATTCTTTTTCTTTCAGACATTTTTATATTATTTTTTGATTTCATACCAATTTCAACACATCTTCCGGGCAGAAACCAACCTTGATAATCGTGCAAAGACTTCTGCCCATGTCCTTTACCGATGTTCCCAGCGACCATACTTCATTGTCCACAATCAGGTATCGGTGGAAAATATTGTTGGATACTACAGCCTATTACACCTTTAGTAGTCCTAACTTCCTCTTTATTATTGACCATGCATAATGGAGGGAAAGCATGAAGTACGACTCATGGGGATACACTATCTTGTGTTTCCACCTATTCCCAAGGAATTCCCTTCCTTCAAATAGCAGGTATTTCAGAGTATTTTTATTATATGGATTAGACTCTGGAGGATTAGCAATTGAATCCCATACCCTTTCTGCTTTTTTCTCATCAACAGGGAATTGAGGAACTTTGGTAAAAGAAGTCCCAAGAAGGGTTCGCTGTAAATGCTGTATGATACCTGCAAACACCATTAGATTGGCAGCTTTATAAAGCGAGACGACAGTATCCCAATCAATATGTTCCTCTTCTTTTTTCAGAAATACCGTCCACTCCATCAGCATTCTTAATGTAACGGTCTCACTGGCGAAATGTGCCGCCATGTGCCGCAAAAGGAATATAGCATTCATGGTAGGAGTCATCACATAAGCATTGTTAATATCGTCACCCATGAATGACGCTTTAACCTTATGTCCCTCCCCTTTAGCCAATTCCTTCAACTTTTCGTCAAGTATTAGATGCCGCTTATGATTGACACGCTCGATAAAATCATAATGATTTTCCAGTAGAATCCCATGCAGAGAAGCTTCAGTATTATGATGAAAGAAAAGGCGATTGGCTATACCATGTTGTTCCATCACATCAACACCCTCTTTCCATTTTCCGTACAGATAGAAGTCGATGTCGCTAAAGACACGCCATTCTGGCTTTGGGAAATATTGCGCCAAAGCAGCACCTTTGAAGAACATAACGTCCATGTCTTTCTCAGCGAACATAGTTGCCAGTTCCCGCATGGTCAATAGCCTTTTCTGATATTCACTATTGAAATACTGCACTACGCCATACCATTTAAGAACAACCTGCCGAAGTTTTGCATCCTCGAAATGTCTTTTTTCAAACACCTGCATCACAACAGGAAGGACACCATTCATAGACGATATATTGAAAAGCTGATCACAGTCTTGAACAGACAACTGTGGCAGTTCCATTTCCGAACCACCACTATTTTCTTTCAACAAGACATAATCACAGATTTTAACTATAATATCTGTAAGATACCTATTATAGCCTTTTAAATTCTTATCCATTATTTAGTTTGAATCATGAACCGCAAAGTAACCTTTCACCATTAACTTGGAACTTGAACCATGAAACATGACCCCAAGTATGAATCATATAGGAACAAGCACCACCATGTTCATCATATTTTCTAACAGGAGATTATTCTAGCCCCCTTGGTTATAATCCAACTTTAGGATCAAGTAACTCGCTCAGACTTCCAACCCTCATTTGAGGCATTGTTAATGTTTCCGGTAGAAAATTTTGTTTGTGAATATTCCTCCCATCATCCAACAAGCAAACAGTCTTCCATCCTAATGTGTTTGGACCTACGAAGTCTTTAGCCGTATTGTCCCCCACATACCAGAAATTGCTGTCTTTACCATATTTCTCCATGAAACGTTTAAAACTCTGACGGTCTGGCTTTATACGACTTCGGTCAGTATTGATGATGATGTCATCTTCGTGAATAAAGTCCTTAAGTCCAAGAGCATCAATCTTATTCATCTGTTGAACATACCTTCCATCTGATATGATACCCATTGTGACACCCGCTACTTTCAGTCGTTCCAAGGTCTGCCTGGTATCACTGTCTAAAGTAATATGTGGATTGTGATTCCTGTACACATTCAACATCCACCCTACAGTAAATAATTGAAAGCCATATTTTTGAACGACAGTTGCAAATGCGTTGCCACCTTGCAGATAAGTTTCCCAAAGAGTCTGATAGACATCATCTTCTGGAACATTTGCATTTGACACCAAGACAGCAATATGCCTATACGCAGATTTCAAGAAATCTATTTCTTTGTACAACGTATCATCAAGATCAAAAACCACAACTTTCTTACACATAGACGGCATCATCATAGCGAAGCATCAGCAGATGGTCCTTCCAGTCATCCTTATATGCAATCTCCTCACCCAAGAAATACTCCCGTATCAGATACTCCGCATAATTGCCACCGGCAGCGTATGTCTGCGGATAGCCACCTCCAAACCGAGGATTTATCTCTATCCCCACCACATCACCCGTAGTAGGATTCAAGAACACCTGAATGCAGATGCACCCAATGCACCCTTCTATCGTTTCCAAGCGTTCATACAGATAACTGGTCAGCGGCTCTTTCTCCGTTAGTCCTTTGTTAATCTCGCCTGCCCTTATCTTGATACGCTCACGTGGTACAATACATTTCACCTTGTTGTCTTTGCCATAATACATATCAACCGTATATTCCTTATATACCTCCTTGTCTATATATTCCATGAAAAGCAACTTCGGGTCATTCAAGATTTCTGCTGTCAATTCCTCTGCATTCTTGATGTAATGCAAATTTGTGCTCAATGAGCCATCGTATGGTTTTGCAAACATCGGGAAAGAAGGATGATACTTGTCTATCGGTTTGGGCACTCTGATTCCATGTTTCTCAAAGAACTCACCCGTATTCCGCTTATCCCTGCACATCATGACGAACTCGTAATCAGACACTGACACAAAGATTCCCTGATTTGCGAATATCTCCTTATTCGCAGAAAGGATAGCCAACTCCGTATCAATAGTAGGAACTATTAGCCCTATATCATTACCGAGACATATAGTTAGCAAACTCTCAATATAGTCTTCCGACGTACACCTTGGCACTTCAAAACAACCATCACTCACATACGCAGCAGGAGCTAACTTCGGATTCATATCCGTTGTATACACCTTGCCATCAGGAAAAAAACGCTTCAAAGTCTCTTGGAAACCTCTCACCAATGCCACTCGTTGCCCGGCAGAAGTTATCAGAATATTGTGATTTTTCATTTAGTTATGACCATTAAATGGATCCATGGTAGCCCATTCGCCACCTACTTGATTAATATCTTCTTTGAATAAAACTTTCTTGATGGTGATGAAAATCACTTTCAAATCCGTCAAAAGCGAGACATGATCCACATACCACACATCCAGTCTGAATTTCTCCGTCCAGCTGATATTATTCCGCCCATGACACTGTGCCCATCCACTGATTCCTGGACGCACCTCATGTCGTCGTGCCTGCTCTTTAGAATAAAGTGGTAGATACTGTACAAGTAGTGGGCGTGGTCCGATCAAAGCCATATCACCTTTCAACACATTGATCAACTGTGGCAGTTCATCTATAGATGTAGAGCGAACAAACCTCCCCACCTTAGTTAAACGATCAGCATCTGGCAAGAGTTCTCCATTCTCATCCCGCTCATCCGTCATGGTTTTAAACTTGATAACCTTAAAAATCTTACCATCCTTTCCTGGTCGTTCCTGGAAAAAGAAAGCCCCTGCCCCTTTATTGGCAAAGTGCAACCAGATAGTAACGATCAACAAAATCGGACTAATACAGATAAGCGCAATCAGCGAAATACAAAAATCGAAGAATCGTTTAAAGAAATGTTTATACATATACTATTTCTCAGCAATTTTACAATCCTGGACCGATATACCTTCGCGAATCACCTTAGCAGGGTTTCCTGCAACGACACAATGGTCTGGTACATCTTTTGTAACCACACTACCCGCACCAACGACTACATGGTTTCCTATTTTAACACCTGGAAGTATAATACTATTAATACCAACTATTACATTGTTTCCAATATATGTATCTGCTTTCAAGCTTCGGCACGCATCATGAGACAAAACAATTGCCCCCCAGTATATTGCAGTTGTCTCCGATATGAATACCTTCAGGATAGACATTTTTGTCAAGCCTTGCCCTCCTGTTGATACCAGTATTCCGCCCTATATCCATGTGATACATCCTCCTGTACTTCCATGCAGTGAAACTACGGAAGAAATTATACGCCTTAATTCTAAAATATGTAACTATACTTTTCTTTTCTACTATTTCTGAAAAATGAATCACTAAAATGCCTTATAAATTCCCCCTGTACCTCCAGCGAACAAGAGGCAATTTCCTTTATAAAAATCAATATCTTCAGGCTCATTTACAGTCACCTTGCTTAGGTCTATACTCCTCACTAACTTTTTCTTTTTCAAGTCAATTACTTTGATCTCTCTGTCAAAATACTTACCCTCCCCATGTAATGGAGTAAATCCTGTAGCGATATACATATAACGTCCTTTGATTTTTCCTCCCTGCAAACCATTAACGAATCTTACTGAGAACTCATCTAAAACTTGCTCATCTGTCAGAACGATTTCTTTACCATCAATCAGTTGAGGTAATTGAAACTTTTTTATTACATTCCTATCATTTTGATTATCTTCTCGAATTACGGCATACAACATTCCTTCTTTGCTATCGACAATCCATTCACGGACAAAAGGATTCTTCCCTTGCAGGTTTCTGAGTTCTATAGTCTGTACAAGTTTTGAAGTTCTGTTATGAATTACCTCGACAAAACACCGTCTTTTTCCATAGAATTCTGTAACGTAAAGAGCTGGTATATGGCTGTCACTTATATATTGCTTACTAAAACAAGCACTATTCACATGTGTATTTTTTGCGGCACATTGGAGCATAAATTCACCGTCAATCTTTTCTGTCTTAAGATTTAGCTTTCTGCAAAGCCCCCCATCATTAAAAAGATATGCGTAATCACCATAAATTGCCATTCCTTGAGCAGTACGATTTTTATATTGTCCAACTACAGGATATACAATCTGGGCAGAAACTGATACCAAAAACAATTGAAAAAAAAACAGCAAAAACAAATCACGTTTCATGGAACTTACAATATTCAATTCCTTTGTACTTCAAATAAGAATTATGAAAATCAGCAAATAAGTAGTGATGATGGAACTGCCTCTCGCTCTCTGGAGGCAACTGCATATAATCATGAAAGTAATAAGTTAAAAATTCCGATGCTTTAGTAGGCAATGGCATTTTTACTCCCTCAAAATCAGCCATCACAGGTTCCCCAAACCATTCATCACAATAGTATCTACCCTGCGAAATATCTGGGAAATTTGACACATATTTCGTTTTTTTCTGAGATGTAATTTTCCAATATAAATATTCACCAATTTTCTTCTTCTGGCTATCAGGCAAAAGATGCAACAACAGATTTGAAACAATTTTGGAAATATGACCTTTATTAGAAGGTGGAGCGTTATAAATAAACAGCCTACATATAAAAGACTCAATAATAGTAATCTTCATCCTGACACTGTTTTCATTACAATAGAACAGAGGGTATATATCAATATAAACACCATGGTTGATGTCTCTATTACAATGATCTTCTTCGATAAGTGTAGTTGAAGAATCTCTTATCCTGGCAATTGGTAGTCCAAACTCAGGCTCCTTATCATGCGTTTGCAAATATAGACGAGATGGTAATTGATCTTGAACTTCAATCAGTTTGTCTATATCATCTATACGCATAAAAAGATCAATATCGTCATCCCAGGGAATAAAGCCATGGTGACGAACAGCACCAAGACAGGTGCCAAACGCAAGATAAAACTTGAGATTATTTTTCATGCAGACTTTATTAAAGTCTTCCAAAATCCTCAACTGACATAATTGCATTTCTGCTAACCAATGTTTTTCGTTCATAAAATATTCTCCTAAAAATGTCTTATAAAGACAAATGCTTAATAATTTTGTTATAGGTATTTACAGTTTGATAATTAGCTAAATAATAATTATACCCTTTTTCACCCATTTCCTTAATATTTGACATTAACATTTTATCAATACACTTTGTGAAATCTTCAACAGAATTACTTTCACACCAATATCCATAACCATTTTTCTCGGCAATAGTCCCAACATCAGAGTTTAAATCAGTCGCTGCTATAATTGGAAGATGAAATTGAAGATATGATAATAATCTAGCTGGATAATTTGGAATGGTAAAACTATGATTTAGAAAAATTAGTCCTACGTCACATGCCCTGACTAATTTATCATAATCTTCTTTGCGAATAGTACTGAAAACTTTACAATTTTGGATTTTATTATTATTATACCAATTTACTATTTTCTCATATTCAGTTCCACCTCCAACAATGACAAAGAAACAGTCATCTCGAAATTTATTCATATCTAAGCACTCTATTAAGAAGTCAATACCTTGCGGCTTTCCTAAATTCCCCCCATATAGGAAAATTGGTTTATCAACAGGCAGACCATATTTCTTTAAAATACTATTTTTATCAATTGCTTCAAGTTTATAATTTATAACACTATTAGGAGCTATTTCGACTTTAAATGGATCTATTTGAGGATTATTAATTAATAAATATGACACATTTGCAGGACTCATGCATCCAATATAGTCTGAGACATTATATAGTTTTTTTTCCTTCCATCTAAAAAACCTGTATAATATTCCGTATTTTGAAATCATTTTTAAATCAACAGCATTTTGAGGGAAAATATCTTTTAAAACAAGATAAGAAACCGCATTAGGATTAAGCTGCTTTAGACAACGAATTACCTGAGGAAATGTAATAGGTGGAGTTGAATATAATATTAAATCAAAATTTATATTATGAAGGAATTCGTTTATAGCCTTTTTAAACTGATATTCTACTAAGACTGTACCTACACCTTTTTCTATCAAATTCGCTTTTTTCAAGTTAAATGTCCACACACGTAAAACATTTATTCCATCTTTTGTGTCCAAATACGTTTTTTTCTTATACCGCCTTTCTAAAGGACATACTACATAAACTTGGTGTCCTTGATTTTGAAATTCCTTCATCAAATCAATATGCACCCCACTAGAATTGACATTTATATTGTCGCTAAATGTTAAATAAATAATATTCATATTGTTCTAATTTTTCAACCATACCATTCTATTCACGATACCAACATAGCTTAGATAATCTTTACTACCTTTGTAGAGACATTCTCCTCAACGTAGTCAGGAACAGAGATGAATGCTTAAAAGAAAGGCTTCAAGACAACCCAAGACTAATACCCTTTCAGGTAACAGACGAAGATTTAAGGCCCCAATCTTCGTAACACTCATTCATGGGATGTTATTTAAAGATAAAACATTAATAGGGTATCTCTATAGTCCACTCTAAGCCCTTATTTCAATTCTTTATCATTATTAAGATAGTTAAATACTATTGTTCTATAAAATCTGTATAAGTTATATCTAAGTGAGTGCAATTTATTTTACCAAAATGCAAACCGAAACCTATAACCTGGTTTCCAAATTAGCTTAACAAAAAACTTTGAAAGATTAAACATAATATTTATAAACCGATCACTATAAGGGCAATCATTCAGCCATTTTACCATTATAACAGAATAGTAATTTGCACCTTTTCCCGTAGGAGAAAACTGCACTGTCTTGAATTTCTTTATTTTAGCAATTTTAAGTATGCGGCTATTTGTGGCCGATGTGTTACTTTGAATTATTTCTGCCCCATATTCTTTTATATATTTTATCCTTAAATCTTCTAGTCCAAAATACACGTCAGAACCTTGATATTCTGGAAGGATGCCATCCATACAATTATAAGCAACTTTTTTTCCACGAGACCACCATCTGTTACCAATAAAAAATTTTAATCCGTGAACTCCTACAACTTTTTTTCCATCTAGAGCAATAAAACAATAGCCATCTCCACTCTCAATATCTTTCTTTAAATCATCACCTGAGAGGTCTTGAACTGTCATGTGCAGACCATTAATATTATTTGTTGCTTCATGGGCCTTTCGTTGACATTCCTGAACTTCATCCCAGGAAATCCAATCGGGTTTAACCATATATTGTATTTCACTCATAATTCTATATCTTAATTATTTGATGACTCTTTACAAAATCTTCAACTATTCTAACAATTTCCAACGATACATCTTCACTGATATAGGAAATGTATTTATTCTGATGAATAGCCTTTAAAAAAGATACGATTTCATATCGAATACCTTCTCCATCCAATTGATAAAAATATCTTTTATTCTGCGTTGGGTCTTCTCGTCGTATCTCAAAATAATCAGTTTTCCACCAAGGGGCTGGCACATATACATAACCTGTCGTACCAGATATAACCAGTTCGCCCTCAGTCTTCACACCCTTGCCAACCTTGATAGAGGCAACAGCCTTTGGATAAACAAATGTCACCTTCGTAAATACATCATATTGCTGATTATCATCCTCGAATAAACTGATAATTTGCTTATTAATATAATCTGTCCCTAATATCTGGAATATAGGTAACAATGCATTCGGACCCCATGAGAAGATACTACCGATTGAGTATTTTGTTTTTTCCCTTAGACTACTACATGAAGCATCCACAGAGACGACATTCCCTATTCTACCACTCTTCACCAATAAGAGCATTCGATAATAGGCTGTAGAATAGGCAGTACGAATGGCATCCATTAATACAAGATGTTTTTCCTTTGCCAGTTCCGTGACCTCTTTCCACTCCTCTACACTCTTTGTCAGAGGAGACTCACATAAGACATTAACATCGTTTTCCAAAGCATATTTGATTTGATCATAATGCTCGTTTATATTGGAAATAATATAGACTGCATCAACCTGTCCAATCAACGTTGCAAAATCCGTAGTAACTACGGGCAAATGCCGCAATCTCTCTGGCAATTGCTCTTTGTCAGGATAACATACGCCTTCAACAGATATTCCATTGACGAAATGACATTCCGAAACAAACTTATCCATTAAGGTCAGTTCATTCTCGTCGCCAACGACACCGATTTTTACTGGCTGGTCTTTTGATCTTAATTCAGAACTGGAGACACCTGCCGTCCGTTCTAAATAAACAACCTTGCAGTACTCATTGAGATAGTCAAACTTTCCTTCCCAATCAGAACCAATTGCGAAGATATCTACTCCATAGCGCAGAATATCGTCAATTTTCTGACCTTCATATTCCTCGACTATCACTTCATCGGCTATGCCCGTTGCCTTAACAGCCTCCATGCGCTCCATCAAAGACTGCTGCACATTGATTTTGCCACGTGCCATATCAAAGCCATCAGCAGTTACGCCAACTATCAGATAATCGCCCAAGGCCTTGGCACGCTCCAACAGACGGATATGCCCATAATGCAGCAGGTCGTAGGTCCCGTATGTAATAACCTTTTTCATCGGCTAGATAATACCTCTTGATTGTAAGTCCTTGAAAGCAGCAATCAATTTGTCGTAATCCGCTTTTGTCAAAGCACCAATATGACCTACCCTAAATACAGTATCTTTCATGCTTCCTCCATTCGGACATATCCACATTCCATACTCATCCTTAATTTTCAGGAATATATCGTATGCAGATGCTGTCGTCGGATGTAAAGGAGTTACAGCATTTGACAGAGACTCTGAAATAATCTCAAAAGGCAAGTCTTTGATCTGCTCACGGAAATAATTTGCCAACTCTGCCGTACGGGCGATTTCAGCCTCCACGCCACCATTGGCATCAATCTCTTTCAATCGCACATTGATTTGACGCAATATACCCACAGCAGGTGTCCATGGGGTCTGACCACGTTCTGCATTCTTCAATGCTATTTGCAGATCAAGGTACTGGCACTTACATTTTGTAGATTCCACTCTTGTCAATGCACGAGGCGAAAGAACAAGGGCAGATATGCCTGGTGGGCATGCCAAGGCTTTCTGTGAGCCAGTAATCATGATGTCGGCTCCCAGTTTCTCCATGTCAAACGGATCAGTAAGGAATGTACTAACACTGTCAACTATCAGGAACAAATTATTCCGCTTGCAGAAGTCGCTGATCATATCAATATCATAGTGGACTCCCGTGGATGTCTCATGCTTGTTGACAAGGAAAGTAGTATAACCTTGTCCATCCAATCCTGCCAGATGCTCTGGCTTCAATGCTTTTCCCGGCTCCAACTTAATCTCTTTAAATGGTATTTCGTGAAGTTGAAGAAGCTCAACAAATCGTTGTCCAAAACTACCACCATTGACCACAATTGCTTTATCGTTAGGAGTCAATGTGTTCATAATGGCAGTTTCCATACCAGCAGAACTTGAACCAGTAATAAATGCCACACGCGAATCATCTGATGCCTTAGCGAATTTTTTCATCAACGCTTCATTCTCGAACATCACCTCAGAAAATTCTGCTGTTCTGAAATATGGAACCTGTTCTGCTCCGACAGCCCTAACAGCCTCACTGGACATAACAGGTCCAACAGTAAAGTTTATCATAGTTTATTCAATTAAAATATTATTATATCTTACAACCATCTAAAGAAATTTACTTTATTATGATCTATTTCATTTTCCACCTCAGGATTTAATACACTATGATATGGGTAATACTGGTCTATATAACGATAAGGAGCCCCTGGATATCTAGAAAGATATTCTTTTAAGGGGAAAAAGGAATAAAACATAAATACAAATATATAAAAAAGGTAACGTATTTGTTTTAAGCGACCAAGAGGAAACTCAATAATAACCGATGAAAAGACTATATAAAATGGAAGTTCAAAATAAACGCCAAACCTAAACATTATTGGAAAAACAAAAGAAGATACAAGAACAAGTAAATAGACCAAACTCAACCCGCCAAAATACATTTCTCTAAATCTACTTATATAAGTAAAAATCACACTAAGAAGAAAAAGTGTTCTTAATGATCTTACCAGTCCAATTTGAGTTTCCCGAACACCCAATCGGTCACTCTTCATATATACTTCGCTCAAATCAGACATTCCATCTCCTAATAATCCACTTTTAATTAAAGCATCCGTAGCTGATTCTATATCCATTCTAATTAATACAATGAAAAGAACAAAGAAAGATATAATTAAACCAACAAATACAATCCTGTTGTACCTCATTATACCAAAAATCGGTATAATTAATGCCAATAAAGCAGAATTATGAAACATATAAGCTAAAAACAGGAACAAAACTGAAATAACATATCTTTTTTCTATATAATATGAAATAAAAAGAAGAACAAATCCTATAGAAAAACTTTGTCGCATAATATTAAAGTTAATAAGCAAATATAATGACATTGCATATAACGTTATACAACAAAATACGTATTTTGATTGCCTTTTAAAAAATGAGAAGATGACAATATTAACAAATGTGGCTTGTATAAGTTTAAGTAATGTAAAATCATTTGTTATCTGACGACATCCATAACAAAGTAATATCCAACCAGGCTGTCGACTTCCTTGGTATTGACCAATATCAAATCGCAATTCATTATACAAATCATTATATTCCTCCATATATACCGGAATGTCTGAACCTACCATATACTGAAAGCCTGAAATTACGATGAACCAAATTAACAACAAATAATACCAATGCCATTTGTTTCGGGTATAACCCTGAACATCGTACATCCAGGTCAGATAGATACAAAGTAATAAAGTTGATATATATATCATTTATTTATAAAACTCAAAACGTACCCCTTCAATTCCCTTATTTCTCTTCTAAACAAAAAAGCAGACAAAATGAATAAAGAAAACAATAATATTATTTTCCAAAGGATTATCTGCATATATAAAGTAATAAATGCACTAGTAACAATTAATCCAACAGATATAAAAATATATTTATAGCTATTTACCGATTTATAATATTTCTGTCCTACAGCAGTTTTTATACTCATAGCTATCACACCAGCAAATGCTACAGCCATTGCTATTCCTGAAACTCCATAAGGCTGCCTTAGGATCATGCAGCATAGTATATTAGCAATAACAGATCCACCAAAAACAACAATATTGAAATAGGTTTTTTTAGAAATGTCAATTCCAATCCCTGTAGTCTCTCCTATAATATAACATACAGGTCCTAGAATGAGAAAAGGAAAGAATAATTTTGCCCCTCTATATTTCTCTCCCAACAACAAAAAAATAATATCTTGAGACAACACCAATAATAAAGCACATATGGTTAGGACACATAAAAGATACCTATGAACTTTATAGAATTGACCAGTTTGAGTTTTATAATTCTCGTATGTATATGGAACCCAAAATGTGTTAAAACCCGCCTGAATAATTAAAATAACATTTGCCAAAGCGACAGCGGAAGTAAAAATACCAATAGTATTATAATCCATCGTTTTCTGCATAACAATCTGAGGGATTGAGGTGTTTGCCCACATCAACACAGAGACAGGAATTAACGGCAAAGCATATTTGAACATCTCAGACGAAAAGACTTTGTCAAATTCACGGATTTTTTCAAAACGACTTTTTTGAATAAGTAGGAAAATGACTGCTAAAACCACATGGGAAATGGTCAATACTATTAATGCAGGTCTATATGAAGCATCCCAAAAGCCTACACCCAAATATAATACCTTTGAAACTAAAGTCATCAAGATTCCCTGTATCGTGTACATTTTTATATTCTGCTCCATTCGATACGAAAGATTTAAATAGCGTAAAGTAGAAGAACAAAATACACTCAGGAAAAAAAGTACAAGTAACAGATTGTCAGTTTCTTCGAACAATTCCCATGAAATGAAACGACGAAATGGTATTGACAAAATTATGAAACCAGATAATAATGCATAGGTAATACCAAAACAAAATGTAAACAGATAACCTATAGATCTATTATTAGGGCGCTCTAAATAAAACCTAGCAAATGCCTGATCTAATCCTATAAGTATCAGGATTCCGAACAGGTTAGAATATGTGTTAAAAATATTAATCTTACCCAAAACGTCTGGGGCAAACAAACGTGTTGCAATAGGGGCTGTAAGGAAATTCAAGCCGAATGACACCCAAGTTACCATAGAGAAGCCAACAAACTTCTTTATAAAAGATTTACCTGTTTCTGCCATTAAACAATATGCTTTCGAAGATTATTTGCGACACTATCTTCATTATATCTATCTACCACTAGCATTCGATTATACTGACGAATACTATCTGACAATGGCATTTCCAAAGACTCACGTGAAATTGATTCCAACTCAAACATTTTAAACCCACACTCCGTAAGCCATTTGTATAAAGGGCTTCTATTTGACATAAATACTTTAATACCCAAATAAAGACACATTATGATTGTGCCAATTGATTCTTGGCGCCATGCAGACATAATGCAGGTGTTCAATTCTAGAAACACCTTATTGTACTCATGCAAAGGCATATAATCTCTTAATGTTTTCACTTTTTGAGGGAAAGCATTACAATATTCTTTTTCAACAGCATCTGCATATTTAGAAGTTCCTCCATATGATAAAGGCATAATCAGTTTTACTTCTGATGTCAGTCCTATTTTTTTTAGAAAATCTAACACATAAAGATGGTTATTTGAAAATGAAGCAGAATTTCCTACCATAATATTTTTTCCGACAGAAAATGGGGCATCTTTCAAGTCACCCAACACCTCTGACAAAGAATAATTAAACACCTCATAGGATGGTATAGAACGGTGACTAATGTTTTCAATAAACTTTGCATCATAACTACAGCAGTATTGAATACTATCCACCCGATTACTTATGTATTTGAATTGTCGTTTTTTTTGCCAAACAAAAGGGTCTTTATATCCTTTAAGTATCAATCCTAGTTTGAATAGAGCATTAAAATGTCTAATGGCAAAAGAATACTTTAGATACGGCCTTGGGTCAGTGTACGATATTTGATAACCATTTGGTTCTAAAAACTGGTTATACAAGTCAAATCCATATACTTCCCAGCAGACATGAATATCCTTTGGTACATATTTGATGAAATCAATCTTATCCATTGTCATATAATGAGCAATGACATAAGTAATTCCAGAAAAATCATACGATTTAGCAACAGTCTTCAAGTTTTTAGAAGTAACGACTCGAACAGAAGCATATTTCTGTAGATGTTTTATCTCAGTCTTATTATTAAATAATAACACATCATTCTGATGAGGGAATAAGCCCTCATATACACCTAGCGTTCGTTCTATTACCTGATGATCGTTAATCAAATGTAATATTTTCATTTACAGGAATAATTACTCAAAACGAAAAGAACGTATTTTCTCAATAATCAAATTTACTTCTTCATCAGTTAACTCGTAAAACAAAGGAAGTCTCACTAAGCAATCACCATATCGATCGCAGTTTTCCAAGACCCTTCCATCATGTTTATCATGATAATAGACACTTGAATGTAATGGCAGATAATGGAAAGTTGTCTGAATTCCATTTTCCTTCAAATAAGCCATCAATCTTGTGCGATATTCTAATGAGGGGCAAACAACATAATACATATGTGCATTGTTTGTTGCATACTCAGGCAATTCTGGTATAACGATTTGAGAATCGACTTTTCCTCTGAGCCCCAGATCATACATTTTCCATATGTGTTTTCGTTGGTTCTGGATATCATCCAACTGCTCCAACTGTGCCCACAGATATGCGGCATTAAATTCTGATGGAAGGAAAGAAGATCCCATATCACACCAGCCATATTTATTGACCATTCCGCGGTAAAATTCTGCCCGATTTGTTCCTTTTTCCCAAATAATTTCCGAACGGCGAATATACTTTTCATCATTTACTATAAGCATTCCACCTTCACCGCTACTTATATTTTTTGTCTCATGGAAGGAAAAGGCACCAAGATGTCCTATACCTCCTAAGGGTTTATCTTTATAATATGAATCTACACTATGAGCAGCGTCTTCAACCACAATTAAATGGTGTTTCTCAGCCAGAGCCATAATCGCATCCATATCACAGGCTACACCTGCATAATGTACTACTGCAATCACACGGGTTCTAGAATTGATTAATGGCTCTATATTTTCAACTGTCATATTGGGATTATTATTACCACTATCTGCAAAAACAACTTTTGCACCTTCACGAAGGAAAGCCAATGCTGTGGAAACAAATGTATATGACGGTACTATCACTTCATCTCCTGGCTGCAACTCACAAAGCATGGCACACATTTCCAGAGCATCAGTTCCTGATGTCGTTAAGAGACATTTTTTGAATCCATATTTTTCTTCAAAAAAATGATGACATTTTTTTGTAAACTGCCCATTGCCAGACATTGTCGTGGAATGGCAAACCTCTTCTATATATTTCAATTCTCTACCTGAGAAATATGGTTTATTAAACGGAATCATAGTCATATTTATCTGTTATTAATCATTAAATATCTCACCTGAATGATGAATTAAATCTGTTACATGAATTTCTGCACTAGGTTCAAAATAAAGAGCCCCCCATGCTAATCCGGTACCAAAGCCACAAGCAACCACCTTCTTGCTTGCCAAGGACTCCTTAATTTTGTTGACAATCATCAGTGGGATAGTCGTTGACGAAGAGTTCCCAAAATCAGCAATATTATATGGACAGTGGGCATCATCTATTCTCAAACGTTTCTGGATTAACTTATTAATCATTTGATTTGCCTGATGAATAAGGAAATAATCAATTTCTTCCTTAGGAATCCCGTAATGCTCCAAAAGTCCTTTGATACATTTCGGGGCAGCATGCATTGCAAATGAAAGAATATCCTCGCCCTCCATATTGGATTGCAACTTATTGCGTTGTATACCATCTTTGCACATGTAATAATCGAAAGATTCCTTGGTAACTGGATGACGATACCCACCATCAGGGATAATCAGTGACTTAAAATTACTACCATCAGAGTGCATGCTAAACATTAACGGACTCGCTCCTTCTCTAAACTCAAGGCAAGTAGCAGTACCTGCATCACCAGCAAGCAAGTTAACACGATCGTACGGCGACTTGGCTTTAGTCGATGTTTCCCCGACCAAAAGAAGTCCTTTTTTCAATTTACCAGCACTAATCATAGAAGACATCACGGAAAGTCCGTATATCCAACCTGGACAGCTCATTGTGATATCAAAACTAAGACAACTGGTCGAAAGTCCTAATCGATGCTGAAGAACACAGGCCGTAGCAGGAAATATATAATCTGGGGTCTGAGTAACCATTATAAGACACTCTATTTCCTCTTTAGTCCATCCAAGTTCTTCTATCAACTTTTCAGCAGCTGTCAGGCAGAGATCTGAAGAACAAATACCATCTTCTGCGATATATCGCCGCTGTACACCAGTAGTATCGATGTATCTTTTCAACTCTTCCTTGTCAGCAATGAGGTCGGAATCTATATTCTCAACCATCTTTGGCGGTACACATGCTGCTATGCCCGCAATATTTACATTTTCTATTTTCAAAAAAGCCATATACTAATTCAACTGTCTATAATTAATCTTTCCAGATTCAAATCTTGGTATCGATTCAATATAATATACTTCAAAAGAAGATGAAATTAAACCCGTCTTATCAGAAATGAGTTTTTTTACTTCATCTCTTAAGTTATCCTGTGTGATAAAAATCTTCATTTTGGAATCATCTCCAGTACAGGCACACTCGATGCCAAAGTGTTCGGAAATTATCCTCTCACTTTGATCAAGACTGACACGAAGACCATAAAGTTTTAGGAAACGTTTCTTACGACCTACAATATAATAAAAACCATCAGCATCTTTTTTGGCAATATCGCCAGTCTCATAAACACCTTGGAACTCATCACCATTCTTCAGGTCTTCAACACATGTGCCATAACCCATCGTTACATTAGGACCTTCATAACGAAGTTCCCCTTCTATTCCTGCCTCCGTAATTGTCTGACCACACTCATCAACCAGCATTAGGCAACCTTCTGGGATTGCCTTTCCTATACTGCCAATATGACTAATAGAACTTTCTGGAGGAAGGTAAGCTAGGCGAGCCGAAGTTTCTGTCGTTCCGAAAGTAGCAAAAAAACGTTTTCCCTTTTCTGCTGCATTAACAGCAAACGTTGAAAAAAGTTGATCGGACAATTTTCCGCCTCCTTCGGCCAACGTCGTCAGATGAGGCAGATCCATCTTCCAAAATCTCAATCGATTGAGTATTTCATAACTAAAAGGCACTCCTGTGAAGTTTGTCCCTTCATGCTCCTTGATAAATGACCAAAACTTAGGGTTCATCAAATTTGCTTCCATCAGTAATACAGTTGAACCTGAATACAGATGGCTATTTATTACATTCAGACCCATAGTATATTGCATTGGCAGATCTATGATACCGCGCTCTTTATCTGTCCATCCGAAAACTTTGGCAACATTCTTAGCATTATGTTCAATATTGCCATACTTATGGCGAACTAACTTTGGACTACCTGTAGTGCCTGAGGTCGTCATTAGCATTGATAAATCTGGATGCATTTCGGGTGCCGTATTACCTGTTTTACATAATACATACCCCTTATAAGTGAGGACAGAATCAAAAGCAAAATCAATGGATTTAGACTCTGGCATCCAATAATATGATGGATGATATGTATTGTACAAGTTACTCAAAAGATCCTTGTCAATGCTTGCACTAAGCAAAAGACAGACATCCTTGATATCATATAAACAAAGAAAGCCTGCCAAAGAGGCTACTCTGTTCTCACATAGACAAAATACCAACTCACGCTCAGGTATGGTTGCTGCAAAAGTATCTCGTAGAGCTACAAGATCCCCATATGTCAATTGCCCACCAGCATCGTCAATTGCAGCCAATGCGGCAACTGGCTTTTGATCTATTTCAAATACCATTACAATTCTATGTTATGGCTCTTCAATATGTCTACACCTGCCACATAAGAAGTAAAACGCATTACCTCTTCTGGCTCGAATTCAATCCCGAAAGCGTCTTCAATAATTGCTATCAGACTCATCTGTCCAATGGAATCCCAACGAGCGACTTTCTCCATCGTTGCATTTTCTACTTCTTCAAATGGAATTTCCAAACCTTCAACGAAGGCATTCTTAAATTTTTCAATATTTGTCATTTTATTATAATTTATTAATTTCTCGCTCTATTCTATCTGAAATCTGAGGAGCTGTTAGACCATGTTGTTCCCAGCAATATCTCAAATCGCCCAATTTGCAAAAGAAATCTCCAACACCAATTCGAACAAGTCGTGGACTATTCACTTTATCTGCCTTATATTCAGCAATTGCACTGCCAAGCCCTCCAATTACAGAATGCTCCTCAACAGAAACTATCAAACGTGAATTAGCAAAGACTTGATCCAGACAATCAGTATCTAGCGGTTTTATAGTATGCATGTCTATAACAGAACAACAGATGCCTTTCACAGAAAGCATAGCTGCTGCATCCAAAGATTCGCGAACCATCATACCTGTAGCAATAATCGTCACATCACCACCTGAACGAAGGATATTCGCTTTGCCAATCTGATAATTAAAATCACGGTCGTATACAATCGGACAATTCAAAAGTCCTGAAAGACGAACATAAACTGGTCCCTGCAGATCATGAGCAGCTATTACCATCTTAATCGCTTCCAAACTATCAGCCGCAGACAATATAGTCATATTTGGCAATGCCCGTGCATAAGCGATATCCTCAGTGGCCCAATGCGATATAGACAATGTTTCCATTGCAAATCCAGCAGAATTTCCAACTAACTTAACATTAAACTGATGATAAGCTAAATTATGACGGACAAATTCTAATGCTTTGACCAAAACAAAGGCTGCATATGTACATGCATAAACAGCTCTACCATCTTCTGAAGCCAGACCAGCTGCAATACCTATCATACTCTGCTCTGAAATACCAGCATTAACAACTTGTTCTGGATAACTGTTATAGAAGCGATCCAAACTTGCGATTGCAATACTATCAGCTACAACAACACGCATATCTGGGTCATTCTTCGCTAATTCCATCATGCCAATTCCAGAAGCAGCACCCTTCTGCCCCATGCGGGCATAAGCTTTTATCAGGGGAGGACTTATAATCATTGCTCAACTATTCTTAATTTCCTCAACAGCCTGTTGATAGAGTTTTTCACTCAAAACGGCTTGATGCCAGGCCTTATTATTTTCTATAAATGAAACACCTTTTCCTTTTACAGTCTTTGCTATTACTGCATAAGGTTTCCCTTTAGCCTTATGAGATAAAGCTTCTATTAACTGATGAATATTATGACCGTCTATTGTCACCGATTCCCACCCAAAAGCCTCCATCTTTTGCTGCATATTAAGTTGCGCCATCAAATCTTCAGTATTACCATCAACTGACATAAAATTGCGGTCTATAATCACTGTCAAATTATCCAGTTTATAATGGGCAGCAGAGATAAATGATTCCCATACAGGTCCCTCTTCACACTCAGCATCTCCTAAAAGAACATAAATATGATATTTCTTTCCTGTCTGTTTGGCAATTAAAGCCTTACCTACAGCAAAAGACATTTCCATGCCCAGACTCATTGATCCATATTCCACCCCTAATACTTTCTTCAACTGATGTCCAACCAATAGACCATCATTCTGCTCGTATGAGTTAAGAATATCAACAGGATAGAATCCCATCTCAGCACGCACGGGAAACTCTGCCAAGCGAGCGTGCTCTTTGCCTGCGATAAAACGGTCACGATCACCCCATAAAGGATTATCTATGTCATAATTCAAAATTACACCATATAGCACTGCATATATCTCCATACAAGAAAGACTTCCACTAATATGCGCTCCTCGATTGCCTGCGGCCAAAGCCATATCCATAGCATGTAATCTCATACGTTTACAGAGACCCTTTATTTCGTCTTCTGTCAATCTTTTCTGATTCATTTATCGTCCTCCATCTACTTTGATAATTTCACCATTTATATATGATGATTGTTCTGAAGCTAAAAACAAAGCAACCTGCGCAATCTCCTCTTTCTTTCCTAAACGTCTTAAAGAAGACTCTGATGCCAGTTTTAAGAGCATTTCGTCTTTGTACTGATGTATCATTTCCGTCTCTACAGGACCAGGCGCAATTGCATTCACCCTAATTCCCATTGGTCCTAATTCTTTAGCCAGACATTTGGTCATCAACATTACAGCTGCCTTACTGCTGCCGTATGCTATTTTGCCTGGTTGTGACTCAATGCCTGCAATCGACCCCATATTGATAATAACACCTTTACGTTGTCGCATCATCTTCTTAGAAACTTTCTGAATGATACGCAACATTGAAAAATAGTTGACATCAAACAAGTGCTCTATATCCTCTATCTTACTCATACTCAGCAATCCGACAGAGGATACTCCTGCATTGTTGACTAAAACATCTATTGACAAGCCATCATCAAAGATAGATTGAATGCCTTTTTCAAGTTCGTTTTTGTTAATTAATTCAAAATATACAGGCTTTATCCATACATGATTACGCTCAGCTATTTCGCTCAGCCATTTCTCATATTCAGGATTACTTTTTCTAGCACATGCCCAAACATTAGCACCAGAATTAGCAAAAGCCTCAAGTAGCGCCTTGCCTATTCCACGGTTACAGCCTGTGATGATTACATTCATAATTTTAGTTCAAGGTTTTACCTCCATCAACAACCAATGCGTGACCTGTAATATATGAAGCAGCATCAGAAAGAAGAAAAATAATAGAATTCGCTATCTCTTCAGGTTCCGCATACCGTTTCAATGGGTATGTCTGCAAATCCTTAGCAACTTCTTCCTCTGAATAAACAGAATTCTTGATTAGGTTCGTTTTCACACGACTCGGATTGACACTATTTACACGGATACCCCTAGCAGCAAATTCTAAAGCAGCATTACGCATGAAAGCATCGAGTGCACTCTTCGATACAGCATACATAACTCCTCCCATAGAAACCATCCTAACCCCACTAATTGAAACAGTGAAAACTATAGAACCGCCTTTCCTGATTTTCTTTTTCTTATAAAGTTTCTGAGTAAGATACATTGGGGCAAAAGCATTGATATTCGTAATGCGTTCTAAATCCTCTTTATTTACAAACTGGATAGGCAATACTTTAGAAATACCAGCATTACTGACAAAGCCATCAAGAACGGGAATTGATTCTACTAATTGATCGGTCTGTTCTGCATCTGTCAAATCAGCAACAAACATCTGATGATTCTGATTATTGTTTACTTCAAGGAGCGAAAGTGTATCTCGTAAAGTAATGGCATTAATGTCTGTCAATACAAGGTTAGCACCCATCTGTGAACAGACAACGGCTGTGGCACGTCCAATGCCACCGCCAGCACCTGTTATCAAAATAACCTTATCCTTAAGCGTAAAAGGGTTAAACATTCTTGATACAAATTATTTCTTTGCTTCAACAATATCAAAAAGATCTTGCACAGTCACTGCTTTTCGAATCTCATCCCCTTTCACAACAACACCATATTCATCATCTATCATTGCAATGATGGATAGTGACGTGAGTGATGACCACTCTTCAAACTCTTTGAACTTTGTTTCTGGAGTAAACTCAGAAACTTCAACTTCTTCATACTGTTCTGATAAATTCTTAATAAAATTTTTAATTTCCATATTACACTATTTAATTTAATAAATTAATAATAACAATATTTCCTTATCTAAACCAATCTACTTTTCTTTTTCAAATAGAGGGAAGCATCACTATTTACACTATAACAAATAAGAAATGAATTATTTACCCCTCATTTACATAACGTTTATATAAATATATAAAAAGCCGCTTCACTGAAGGATGATAACTAGAATTTCCTCCATACCATCTTGTTAACCACACCTACATAACTCTGAATGATGCGCACCACCTTCGTACTTACATTCTCATCCACGTAGTCAGGTACAGGGATACCAGGCTGACCGTTCTTAATTAGACCTACAGACACATCTACGCTCTGAAGCAGCCCTTTGGTATCAATACCACTGAGTACGAAACAACCTTTGTCTAATGCCTCTGGTCGCTCCGTGCTAGTACGGATGCACACAGCCGGGAACGGATGACCAACTGAGGTGAAGAATGAACTTTCCTCTGGAAGGGTACCAGAGTCTGAAACAACTGCAAAAGCATTCATCTGCAGACAGTTATAGTCATGGAATCCAAGAGGTTCATGCTGAATGACACGCTTATCCAACTTGAAACCTGAGGCTTCAAGTCTTTTCCTACTCCTGGGGTGACAAGAGTATAATATCGGCATATCATACTTCTCTGCCATCTTGTTAATGGCGGTGAAGAGGCTCTGGAAGTTCTTTTCAGTATCAATGTTTTCCTCACGGTGGGCAGAGAGCAGAATGTACTTACCTTTCTCCAAGTCCAATCGCTGATGAATATCACTGGCTTCGATCTCTGCCAAGTTATTATGAAGTACCTCTGCCATTGGACTACCAGTAACATAGGTGCGTTCCTTGGGCAGACCTGTATCAGCCAAGTAGCGACGAGCATGTTCACTGTAAGCCATATTCACATCGCTGATAATATCTACAATACGACGGTTGGTTTCCTCTGGAAGACACTCGTCCTTGCAGCGATTACCTGCTTCCATGTGGAAGATGGGAATATGCAGGCGTTTGGCACCGATAACACTGAGGCAGGAGTTAGTATCGCCCAATACCAGTACGGCATCAGGTTTCACTTCCACCATCAGTTGGTAACTCTTGGCAATGATGTTACCCATCGTCTCGCCCAGGTCGTTGCCTACAGCCTCCAAATAGATATCAGGATCTGCCAACTTAAGGTCTTTGAAGAACACTCCGTTCAGGTTATAGTCATAGTTCTGACCAGTATGCGCCAGCAGACAGTCAAAGTACTGACGACACTTATTAATCACTGCTGCTAATCTGATAATCTCAGGACGCGTACCTACAATAATCAGGAGTTTCAGTTTTCCATTATCTTTGAATTTTGCCATATCGTTTACTTAACAGGTTCAAAAAATGTATCAGGATGATTCGGGTCAAAAATCTCATTGCAATACATCACGGTTACAAGATTCTCCGTTTCTGACAGGTTTATGATGTTATGAGTATATCCTGGCAACATGTGTACAGCTTCTATCTTGTCACCACTCACCTCAAACTCAATTACCTCATCAGTACCCAACTTTCGTTCTTGTATCAGTCCATGACCAGCAACGACTATAAAAAATTCCCACTTGGTATTATGCCAGTGCTGTCCTTTGGTGATGCCCGGCTTGCTAATATTGATGCTCACCTGCCCCGCATTCAACGTATGCACCAACTCGGTAAATGATCCACGGTCATCCACATTCATCTTCAAGGGGAATGCCACCTTATCTTTTGGCAGATAAGAAAGATACGTTGAATAGAGTTTCTTTTCAAACGAGTTGAAAGGAATTTCAGGAATCATCAGTGTCTTGGGTTGTTCCGCAAACTCGTGTAACAACTCTACGATTCGACCTAACGTTACCTTATGCGTGATTGGACAATAACAGTAACGTCCTAAAGGGCCTACCACAACCTCTAATCCATCAAACTCACATCGATGCTCCTTACCCTCCAAACAGTTTAGCATCTCATCCACCAAGTCATCGATATACAGCAGTTCAAGTTCAACATTCGGGTCGTTCACCTGAATAGGCAGATCATTTGCGATATTATTGCAGAACGTAGCCACCGCTGAGTTGTAGTTGGGCCTGCACCACTTACCAAAGAGATTCGGAAAACGATAGATAAGCACCTTTGCCCCTGTCTCTTCCTGATACTTTAAGAACAGATCCTCACCTGCTTTCTTAGAACGGCCATACTCTGAATTCCCGAATCGACCAGTCAACGAAGCCTGTTGCGAACTTGACAGCATCACAGGGCATTTGTTCCCATACTTCTTCAGCGTATCAAGCAGCGTTGAAGCAAACCCGAAGTTCCCTTCCATAAACTCAGAAGTTTCCTTCGGTCTGTTCACTCCAGCCAAGTTAAATATGAAGTCTGCTTTCTGACACCACTCATCCAACATCTTCGGATCAGTGTCAATGTCATACTCATAGACATCGTCAACCTTCAAGTCTGGTCGGGTTCTGTCCTTCCCATCCTTAATATTATATAAGGTGGCACACAGGTTTTTACCAACAAACCCCTTCGCCCCCGTAACAAGTATCTTCATTATTCCTGAGACTTGAGTCGTGAAACTTGAAACTAAACAAGGTTAGGAACACCATTCAACTCATTCTGAATGTATTCCAAAGATGCAATCTTATCTATGGTCTCCTGAAGATTCAGACGCTTGGTATTATCCGAGTTAAACTCCTCGATAGTGACACGCCTGGTGTCCCCTTCCTTGAAATACTTATCGTAGTTCAAGTCACGGTTATCAGCCGGCACACGGTAGAAATTACCCATATCCTCAGCCTTGGCGCATTCTTCTTTGGTAAGCAGGGTCTCATACATCTTCTCACCATGACGAATACCAATCACCTTGATATCCTCTTTCCTACCACCAAACAACTCACATACAGCCTCTGCCTGCGTTTGTATCGTGCAGGCAGGAGCCTTCTGCACAAGAATATCACCATTCTTACCATTCTCAAATGCAAACAGCACCAGGTCGACAGCCTCTTCCAGAGACATGATGAATCGTGTCATCTTTGGTTCTGTCAGCGTAATCGGATTACCCTTACGTATCTGTTCAATCCACAAAGGTATAACAGAACCACGTGAACACATCACGTTACCATAACGAGTGCAGCAAATCTTTGTATTGCCACTATTACGCGACTTAGCCACAGCAATTTTCTCTTCAATGGCCTTTGTGATACCCATTGCATTGATAGGATATGCCGCCTTGTCAGTCGAGAGACAGATGACGCACTTTACACCAGCATCAATTGCCGCATCTAACGTATTGTCTGTACCAATCACGTTTGTCTTCACGGCTTCCATCGGAAAGAACTCACAACTCGGTACCTGTTTCAGTGCAGCAGCGTGGAACACGTAGTCCACCCCCTTCATCGCATATTTCAGATTCGAGCGGTTTCTTACGTCACCGATGTAGAACTTCACCTTATTCGCCACTTCAGGCATCCTTGCCTGAAAATCATGACGCATATCATCTTGCTTCTTCTCGTCGCGAGAGAAAATACGTATCTCACCTATGTCTGTGCGAAGAAATCTGTTCAACACTGCATTACCAAAACTACCAGTACCACCAGTAATCAGTAGCACTTTATCTTTAAATATAGACATAAATTATTTGATTATTGTTTTTTATTATTCTGACTGGCTGTATCGAACGGAAGATGTTAGATGGAAGAAGGAAGATGGAAGATGTTTGTCCGCTCTTACTTCTGACATCAGACTTCGCAGAAACCACCTCTGTATCTATCGGTTGTTACGGTTATAGGCCATATATGTTTGGTTGTATTGATCATGTTGGGGTCAAACAGATTCAACCTTTGTTCATATTGGCAGGGAGGATTCGGTCTACAATGACGAAGGATGCTTCAATATGATAGACGTACACCCATTTACGGTTATGAGAAACCATTCTACGCGCTTCGGGGTGTATCTGACGCAGTGTCATTGATGTTGACTTGCCATAGAGATCAGCATAAAATGCCAATGTCTTTATCTCCTCACGCATATTATTAGCATAGCGAATAGCACCTTCCACAGTCATCATGGCCTTAAGGAACTTGCGCAATTCTGCCATGTCCACACGAGCTCCATGACTGATTCGAACCTCATAGATTTGCATAATCCTCGCGCACCTTGTCTATCAGTTCATCGAAGTATTCGTCCACAGACATTGTACTGGCCATTATCCTATTTCGGGTGGAAGTGGCATTGAAATTCCGCTTCGTATCTGTTGCTTGATTGGTTACTATCATAATACTGCTTTTATTTTGTGGGCAAAGATACGAAAAAGATTTAAATCTTATCGTACTTTGAACCACTATTTTCAATTTTTGTATATTGAGTCTCTTTTCGGGTCAGCTGTGCTGCGGGCTTCAAGATTCAGGTTTCAACGAATGGGGTGATGAAGTCACGGAGCAAGGGGTGCTTGGTGTCTTTGTCACTGAGGATGGCATGGGCAGTGGGGATGTGCCAGTCGATACCCAGGGAGTCATCGAGGATGCTGATGCCTCCGTCCGCCTCGGGGTGATAGAACTCATCACACTTGTACTGGAAGACGGCTGTCTCACTGAGGACGGCAAAGCCGTGGGCGAAGCCTTTGGAAATAAAGAACTGCCGATGGTTATCCTCTGTCAGCTCCACTGCGACATGCTGACCGTATGTCGGACTACCCTTACGGATATCCACTGCGACATCGAGGACGGCTCCCTTGACACAGCGCACTAATTTAGTCTGGGTAAACGGAGGACGCTGGAAATGGAGTCCACGCATCACACCATACCGGGACATACTCTCGTTGTCCTGGACAAAGGTTACCGTATGTCCGAGGATGGGGGCAACCTTCTCGTCGAACTCCCGCTGGGAGAAGGACTCGAAGAAATAACCACGGGAATCCTCAAAGACCTTCGGTTCGAGGATCAATACGCCTTCAATACTTGTTTTTATTACTTCCATTTAAGTTTCGCATGCTTCACATACTCAACGTTTAGAGGTGAGTGGTAAGAGGTGAGAGAGGGGTGGTGACTTATCCTTTGGATACGTTTTACCCTTCCTTCACTGCCGTTGCTTTTCCATGGCGGTGAAGGGAGGTTAATAGTTCCTAAAAGGATATAGGTCAACGAGTTACCACCTCTACACGAGGGACGTAGTCCCGTAGATTCAATAGGTCCGGTTTCCTATAACGGTGCAAAGGTACGAAATTTAATTGATAATTGATTCATGAAATTTGAAAATTTAATGTTTTAGGGTCAAATCGGCGGAAGTGGGAGATAAAATGTATAAATTTTGTTAACGGAAGGATATTATTTTAGAGGCTGTACAACGCCATGGGATTGTACAACGCAGCAAAAAAAAACAACTAATTTTACACCAAGAAGATAGTATTTATCAACAATTCTAATAATTATGAAGATGGCAAAAGTAAAGAAAAAAGAAGTTGCCACGCTGATGGCAAGATGCCTTCTGGAGCAGATCGGAGGGGAGAGAGAGAAAGGACTACAGTACGGTCTCCGTCAGGAATTCAACATCCACGGAAGCTATTTCTTACGGGAGAGAGCCGACAAGCTGAGTAAGGAACACTATGCTGAGCTGGTCGGTGCCATCGCCATGAGAAAGAGCAAGAAAGAATTCCTGGATTTCTGGACAGGATACGGAGAGAGACTATGGGACGAGATCGACAGCAACGAGGAACTGTTCCTCTGTGAGGAAACCAGAGAGTAATCTGTTTGTCCGTCAATTTATTTTACTCAATGGTTTCTACTAACTTATGGAAGAGAATGTAAAGTTCAGCGCTTTCGGAAGTCTGAGAGCTACCGAAAGCAAAATCGTGGATGTCGATGAGATCGTCAGACTCATCAAGTATGACGATGGTATTGCCAAGAAGACCGCCCTCTACCGCCAGATGGCTCAGAATGTGAGTCGTGAGACGGCAAAGAAAGAGGTCAAGGAGAAGGCGATGCCTGCCTTCAGCGTCGGTGTTGTCTTCAAGTCCTACGGACGGCAACTGCCCGACGTGGCGTATGCCACGGGATTCGCCCTGTGTGATATTGACATGACCCCCTCTAACTCCTCCTGTTTAGGGGGAGAGCAAGAGCGGGAGGAGATCAGGAGAAAGATCTGTCAGGACCCGCATACGTTCCTATGCTACCAGACGATCAGCGGGCAGGGGTTCCGCATCATCTACCGTTATGAGAGGGAGGGGCACCACCCCGTTAACTGTGAGGCGTATCCTGCCGCCTTCAAGAAAGGCAATGAGTACTATCAGGCACTGACGGGATGCGAGTATGACAGGGCATGTGGCGATGCCATACGGCTCTCCGGTCTTGCCCATGACGAGGAGGTGTACTACCAGCCCGACAGTAAGTCGTTTGTCATCTCCGACGAGGAGTTCCTGACGGAGTGTACGATGAACAATGCGGAAGAACGGGGAAGACCACGGAAAGATTACGACCCCAACACCCACCATGCCAATGTGGAACAGGCATGGACCGTTATCGAGCGAATGCTCAACAACCAGCAGCGGTTCTATGCGGAGCACTACCGCCACGACTTCATCCTGCATGCCACCTACCTCTTCAACCGTTTTGGCACCAGTGAGGAGGAGCTGAAGGAATGGGCGGCACAGCAGTGGGGCGACCTGCCCGACAAGGAGCGTAACGATGTCATCCACCACCGCTACAAGAACAAGGCGCTGCATGGTACCTGGAAACTGAATAATGCTCCAGGAAAAGGGCGCAAGAACTCCCTGCTGTCAACGACGGAGATCCGCACCTGGCTCACCGAACGCTGTCAGGTGTGCTATAATGTCGTGACAGACCAGACGATGTACAGACGGTTAAAGGTGAAAGGTGAAAGGTTAAAGGTTAATGAGGAATACGAGTTGATTACGGACCGGGTGGTGGAGAGCATGAGATGCCAGATGGAGGCAGACACGGGAAAACGTGTACTGACGAAAGACGTGCTCAGCGTACTGAACAGCGACTTCTCCATCCTCTCCCACCCCGTCCGTGAGTATATCAACCAACTGGCGGCATGGGACGGGACAGACCGTGTCCATGAACTCGCCACCCACCTCGTGGCAGAACCCGTCACTGACCATCAGACAGCGGAAGAGGCACAGCGGGATATCGAGTGGGCACTCCACAAATGGCTCGTCGCCATGGTAGCCACCTGGCTCGACGACAGACTGGCGAATCACCAGGTACTCACCCTGATCGGTGAACAGGGCATCTATAAGTCGACCTTCTTCCGTCACCTGCTGCCGACTCCTCTCCGTGGCTATTTCTGGGAGAACGCCCATAACTCGTTCTCCGCCAAGGACGACAAGCTCGCCATCGCTGAGAACTGTCTGGTGGAGATTGAGGAGATAGAGGCGACAGAGGGACGACAGATGGCTGAGCTGAAAGCACTGGTGACGGCAGAGAGCATCAACGAGCGGCGACCCTATGCCCTGTTTCGCAAACAGAAAGCACGCCTCGCCTCCTTCTGTGCCTCCGGCAACGAGCAACGCTTCCTGACCGACCAGACAGGCAACCGCCGATGGCTGTGCTTCAAGGTGAGCCATATTGATGACCCGCGACAATGGAACCTGGACTACGATCAGCTCTATGCCCAGTTGCGGGACGAGTACCTGCACGGTTTCCAGTTCTGGTTTGACAAAGAAGAGGAGCAGCGGGTGGAACGGCTCAACGAACCCTTCCGGCTCGTCAGCATCGAGGAACAGCTGATCAGTCACCGGTTGCGGAAACCGAAGAACGGTGAGGTTCCGAAAAAGATGAACGCATCGATGATCTCCGTCTTCCTCGGTGGCGGACATCTGAGCAGCCAGATCTCTGCCCGGAAGATCGCTAACATCATGCGGAAGATGGGATTCAAATGGAAACACCACAGAGACGGCGACTATTATTATGTCGTAGAAATCGGGCTTAACGAGGTACAACACTATCTATCTGATAATGAACAACTTGAAGCCCCATTCTAAGAAAAGTGTGATTTAGTGATTGTAGTTTTCACAAACCTTATATGTTATCAAAAAATAAATTTAACATTTTTTATTTTATTGCTTATATATATACTTTGCGTATAATAGAATCACTAAATCACATTTTGGACATAACCTGCTGTAAATAAAGGCTTTAAACGGTGTGAAAAGAGGCTCCATTTGAATTAAATAAAGCCCTTATTCGGGTCGGATAAAGCCCTTAACCGGGTAAAAAAAGACCATTTATTATTTTATTTTAACATTGTAGAAAATATGAAGACATTAACAAGAGAAGAGTTAGCATATTATGCCGGAGTATCCACCCATACACTGCGTAAGTGGACAGAGAGGCATCAGGAGGAACTGGAGAGTATGGGTATGGAAAAAGGTTGTTCCCTTCCACCTATTGTCTGTGAGTGGATTGTAAAGAATTACGGCATTAATATCGACAAAAAAAGGGAAAAAATAGGAAAAAATAGGCAAGAATGAGCAAAAAGTGGAAACCAGGGTTACGGAATGTTGTAACTTTGTACTTGACAACGAGAGGAAGCAAGTCGCGCGGTAGCCAACTCTCATCATTAAATGTTAAACTCTAAAAAATTAAAAAATTATGCCAGTATTAATCAAAATTCGAGAAAACAAAAACATACGTTCTAATGCCTTCGGCAAACACTTCGGTCGTGTCGTCACCACCAAGACCATGACGTACAGTGAACTGTGCAAACACATGTCAGAGCACAACAGCGTCTACGGTGAGGATGTATGCCTCGGTGTCGCCAACAAGTTGCAGAACTGTATCCTGGAACAACTCATGGAGGGTAAGAAGGTGCAGTTCGGTGAGCTGGGCACGTTCTACCTCGCCATCAAGAGCACTGGTGCCGACAAGGAGGAGGACTACAACCTCGGCACGAACATCAAGGGTCTGTTCCTGCGCTTCCGTCCTAACCGTCAGGACATCAACGACTTGTCGTCGAAGACGCTGAAGAAGCGTGCCGACTTCAAGAATGCGAAGGATCTCATCATCACCAAGCCGAAGAAGGAGGAGCCCGAGCAACCTGCCGGCAATTAGTCATCCCGTGGGGGATAGGGGGTGAGGCAGGGACAAAGCGATGAGACCCCAGAAGAGTGTCAAGAGTTTCTTATCTCTTACCTCTTGCATCACATATCTCTCATGGACGCAGTCTGATCATCCCCTTCCCCTTTTTCGTTCTTTGATTTATTGACACACAGATTTCACGGATTCTTATCCACAGATTTTAAGTTTGCTCCTTCGTCGCAAAGTAATCGAGTTCAACTCGCTTCGCTCGTCGAAGAAATTACGCAAAATTAACGATTGTATGGGAGGTAACTGCCTGGCGGCAGCTCTCATGCTATTTCAAGAGGCTCATCCCTCAAGCAAGCTTGGTGATGTTCCTCTCAAAACACCATGCATCATCTTTTTGATGATGTCACCTCCCAAACAATCTCAAAAAATTATTCAAAGCTACCGCTTACCTTGGAGGAGCTGTCGCTTACCATGGAGGAGCTGCCGCTTGCCATGGAGGAGCTACCGCTTACCATGGAGGAGCTGCTACCTAGGGAATGATGAATGGGAGGGTCACAAACCTATCTTTTGAATATATCCCGTTTTAGGATCACGGTAATAGCATTCTGTATAAAGATGATCACTACCGAAGTTAATGAGCATACCATAGGCTGTATGGGTCAGATTCATGTAGCTCCATAACTGGCGACGGTGAGGGGTCTCGACGTAAGAGACTGCTTTCAATTCAATAATCACCTGACCATTGACAACCATATCCAGACGATATGACTGATTCAACTGGACATCGTCCCAGTAGATAGGGAGGAACACCTGACGTGCCACTGTGTATTCCTTTTGTTCCAGAAGATAGGTCAATGCTGTTTCATAGGCTGATTCCAACAAACCTGGTTTATACTTAGCGTGTACTTTCATTGACTCTCCTATTATATCACGGAGAAAACCTTGAAATTCTTCTTTTGTTTCCATATTATTCGTTGCCTGTTTATGAATAGTTAATGACTATTTGCTTGCAAAGTTATGAATTAGTTAGAAAACAGAGTCGCCTGTGGCGAGAAATTACACAAAATTAACGATTGCGTGGGAGGTAACTGCCTGGGGGGAGCGTAGCCCTGAATAATTTTTTGAGATGTGCCAAAAGACCGGGGAAGCAAAGCTTCAACGGCAAGGATAAGACAGGGATACGGAACCAAGCTTGCTTGAGTGCAGTAGCACTGACTTAGCCTTGAGAGAGGCGATAAGCCTCGGCTTTTGGAACATCGTTAATTTTGAAGAATTTCTTTGCGACGAAGGAGCAAATCCTTCCCTGCAAAGCGTACTAAAGAAACGATGACTGCGACGAAGGAGCAAACTTAAATCTGTGGGATCTGTGTGAATATAAAAAAACAATTAAATGAAGATAGAAATATGAAAAAGAATACGATTAAACAGATTATACAGATTATTGTGACCATCCTTACAGCTATCAGTTCTACGTTCTTAGTACAAAGCTGCATATTGCCATGAGACACATTGACTTGATAGTGATTCACTGCAGTGCTACACGCTGCAACAGTGATTTCCCAGTGGAGGCACTGGAGGCGTGCCACAGGGCACGAGGTTTCAACGGTATCGGTTACCACTACTACGTCACCAAGGACGGACAGTTGCATATCACCCGTCCCGAGGCTGTACCGGGAGCCCATGCCCGTCACTACAACAAGAACAGTATCGGGATCTGCTATGAGGGCGGACTGGACGAGAAAGGCAAACCTGCTGACACCCGGACACCAGCCCAGAAGCGTACGCTCCTCGCCCTGCTCTACAGTCTGCGTGCTGACTATCCTGGTGCGGAGATTATCGGTCACCGTGACCTTCCCTGGGTCAAGAAAGCCTGTCCGTGTTTCGATGTTGCGGAATACAAGGACCTCTAAAAATCAGGATGCCGATGATACGTATGGTCATCGGCATCTTTCATTACATTCCCGCTCTTCGGATAGTCAAAGGAATAGCCTCAGGATGGGAGTGACAGAACGACGGGGTGTCCTCGACGACACAGGCGAGGTAACCGCCACCACCTGCTCCCGGCATTTTCCATGCCAACACCTGGTCCTTGTATCGCTCAATATACTCAGCAACACAACCCTGTATCATAGCAGGGAACATCGCTGTCTGGGCATCGAAACTGTCACGGTAGGCATGTGCAAAGGCTTGCAGGTCGGTGTCCATGATAGCCTGCCAGCAACGGTCTGCGGCAGCAGCTAACGCCTCCACCTTCTCCTTCGTGATATCCTTGCCCTCCACAACACTACAACCCGGTCGACGAGGATCCATGGGAATCATAATCAGGTGCTGCTCCAGCCAACGGAGGATGCGGTCGTCCTGACACATCTCTATCTTCTCAGGCCAGAAGCGATTGTCGTAGTAATGACGGCAGAGTCCCGGTACACAGATACCTATTGCATCCTGGGCACCACTGATAATCCCGTCGCTACGCTCCGGGTCGTTCTCAAAACAGAACACCAGTTTGGCAAGCATCTCCGGGTCCATATTCGGCAACTGGTACGGCCATATCTTGCGGATGGTGTTACGGGTACTGGTGGACAGTCCACAACGCTCCCGTATCTCAAAGGTGGGTTCTAACGAGATGGTGATAGCCCAGCCGGGGGCATACTGGCTCACATAGGGTTGGTCAATCCACGTGCCGGCAATATCAAGGCGTGTGGGAATCTGTGGCTCCGTCTTTTTCAGGTCAGTACTGCTACGGGCGGTGAGTCCCTCATGCGGGTCACGCTGCAGCACCACATACTGGATGCCCCGTTCCTCACAGACCCTCCGTTTATCCTCACTCCCTCCGTCACTGTTGACCACGAGGATATCAGGTTTCACGACATCGAGTGTCGGGAGGAAGTCGAGTATACCACTCCCCGCATTGATATAAGCATCTGTCACATAGCGTATGCTCTTAACCATAAACAGACGCTCCTGTTCACTATATACCGTCTTGTGGTGTTTATACTCTTGGATGGTGGCATCGCTACCGATACCGACATACAAATCACCGTATTGTGCTGCCTGGCGGAAGAACTCCACGTGACCACTATGCAACAGGTCGTAACACCCACTGACAAATACTTTCTTTTTGTTCATAGTGCAAAGATACATAAAATATTAGAAATTAGAAATTAGAAATGAATTTTTTTATTAACTTTGCACCCAAATTTAATAATAATAATATCTAATGATGAAAACAGCATTTATCACAGGTGTGACAGGTCAGGATGGATCCTACTTGGCAGAATTTTTGTTAGAGAAAGGTTATGATGTACACGGAATGATCCGCCGTTCTTCTACTGACTATCGTGAACGTATTGCTCATTTGGAGGGAAAGCCCCATTTTCATTTGCATTACGGCCACATGGGCGACTCCATGAGTCTTTTACAGATTATCAACAAAGTCCGTCCTGATGAGATATATAATTTGGCCGCACAGAGCCATGTACAGGTGTCGTTTGACTCCCCGGAATTCACAGCTGACGTGGATGCGACAGGTGTGCTCCGTATTCTGGAGGCTGTCAGACTGTGCGGACTGGCAGATAAATGCCGTATTTACCAAGCATCTACCTCTGAGCTTTATGGTAAGGTAGAGGAGGTTCCCCAGAACGAGAACACTCCCTTCCACCCCTATAGTCCTTACGCTGTAGCAAAACAGTATGGTTTCTGGATTGTCAAGGAATATCGTGAGGCATACAACATGTATTGTTGTTCCGGTATTTTGTTTAACCATGAGTCAGAGCGCCGTGGTGAGACTTTTGTGACCCGTAAGATTACCCTTGCCGCTGCCCGTATTGCCCAGGGCAAACAAGATTGTCTGTATCTTGGCAATATGGATTCTCTCCGTGACTGGGGCTATGCCAAGGACTATGTGGAGTGCATGTGGCTTATCCTGCAGCAAGACAAGCCTGAAGACTTTGTGATTGCCACGGGTGTCCAGCATAGTGTACGTGAGTTTACCGACCTTGCTTTCCGTCATGCCGGCATAGAACTGAAATTTGAGGGCAAAGGCATTGATGAGAAAGGTATCGTAGTGAGTGGTCCCGAGAATTTGATTGGCAAGACGGTTGTTGCTGTCAGCGAGGATTTCTATCGTCCGACAGATGTTGTCAACCTTTGGGGTGACCCAACTAAGGCTAAAGCCAAACTGAAGTGGAATCCGAATAAGACCAGCTTCGAGGAACTTGTCAAACTGATGGTTGACAGTGACATGGCAAAGGTCGCCTCCGAGGATGCTGCCATGAAAGTACGTACCAACCTTGCTGAATATCTTGAAAAAGGAATCGTTAAATAAGAGTTGAGAGTTGAGAGTGTAGAGTTTATGCTGGATAAGAATAGTAAGATATACGTGGCAGGTCACCATGGACTGGTGGGCTCTGCCATTTGGAACAACCTATTACAAAGAGGATATTCCAATTTAGTGGGGCGTAGCCACAAGGAGTTGGACCTGACAGACCAAGTAGCCGTTAAGAAATTCTTCGATGAGGAACAACCCGACGCTGTAGTTCTTGCAGCAGCCTTTGTCGGCGGCATCATGGCTAATTCACTGTACCGTGCCGACTTCATCATGATGAATATGAAGATACAGTGTAATGTCATCAGTGAGGCGTATGCCCATGGTGTCAAGAAGCTGCTTTTCCTCGGTTCTACCTGTATCTATCCGAAGAACGCTCCGCAACCGATGAAGGAGGACTGTCTGTTAACCTCCCCGCTGGAATACACCAACGAGGAATATGCCATTGCGAAGATTGCCGGACTGAAGATGTGCGAGAGTTATAACCTGCAATACGGCACCAACTATATCGCTGTCATGCCCACTAACCTCTACGGTCCCAACGATAATTTCCATTTGGAGAACAGTCATGTCATGCCTGCCATGATGCGTAAGATATACCTTGCCAAACTCATCCATGACGGAGAGTGGGACAAGATTGCCATTGACTTGGACAAACGACCTGTGGAGGGAGTGAATGGTTCTGGGTTAACGGTGAATGGTGCAGAACGAGAAAACGCTCTTAGCGTTTTGGCAAAGTACGGTATCAGTGATAATAAAGTGGTTTTATGGGGAACAGGAACACCACTCCGTGAATTCCTGTGGAGCGAGGACATGGCTGATGCTTCGGTACATGTGCTGCTGAATGTCAATTTCTCCGATATTATCGGTATCGAGAAATACAGCAGTGTTCACTATGGTGCCAGCACAGACGGTGCTGTTGACCGCAACCACTCTGCTGGTCGTGGTGGTGCCATCCCCTCTTTGGGAGAAATCCGCAACTGCCATATCAATGTGGGAACGGGTAAGGAGCTGACCATCCGTGAACTCTCTGAGCTGGTTGTCAAGGCGGTCGGTTTTGAGGGAACGGTAGAGTTTGACGCCTCTAAGCCCGACGGTACCATGCGGAAACTCATCGATGTCTCTAAATTGCACTCCTTAGGATGGACTCACAAGATTGAGATAGAGGAAGGTGTCAGAAAACTGTTTGAGTGGTACCAGCAAAGTTTATCGTAGCAAAGGATAGAGTCTGTCCAACAAACTCTCAACTCTAAACTTTCAAAAATCATTTCTCTCCGATACGGGTATAGATGAAGCCGAGGTCTTCGAGTTCATGGCGGTCATAGATGTTACGACCATCCACGACGATATTGCCTGACATCACCTTTAGGATGACATTCCACGAAGGCATACGGAACTGACGCCACTCCGTCATCAGGGCGAGGACATCAGCACCATCACAGGCATCATACATATCCTTACAGTAAGTGACGGTATCACCGATACGACGCTTACACTCATCCATGGCAATGGGATCGAAGACACGGACAGTGGCACCTGCCTTCAGGAGCTTGTCGATGACGACAAGGGCGGGAGCCTCACGCATATCATCCGTCTCAGGCTTGAAGGCAAGACCGAGGAGTGCGATAGTCTTTCCTTTCACATCACCCACTGCCTTGACAATCTTATCATAGACGATAGACTTCTGTTTCTCGTTGACACGCTCCACTGCCTCAATAACCTCCATGTGGTAGCCGTTATCCAATCCCGTGTGAAGCAGTGCCTTCACATCTTTAGGGAAGCAAGAGCCACCATAACCACAACCGGCATAGAGGAACTTCGAGCCGATACGGGAGTCGGTACCGATACCCTTACGGACACTATCGACATTCGCCCCTACCCTCTCACAGAGGTTGGCGATATCATTCATGAACGAGATACGGGTGGCAAGCATCGCATTCGCCGCATATTTTGTCATCTCAGCTGAAGGGATATCCATGAAAATCACCCGGAAGTTATTGATCAGGAAAGGCTTATAGAGGCGTGTCATCACCTTCGTAGCCTTCTCAGACTCCGTACCTACTACTACCCGGTCAGGACTCATGAAGTCCTTGATGGCAGCACCCTCTTTCAGGAACTCAGGGTTGCTTGCCACATCGAAGGGTACGTTCACCCCACGCTTGTCCAGTTCCTCCTGGATTGCTGCCTTTACTTTCTTCGCAGTACCTACGGGCACGGTAGATTTCGTGACAAGGATGGTGTATTTGTTGATATGCTGTCCGAACTGGCGAGCCACGGCAAGGACATATTTCAGGTCGGCACTGCCATCCTCATCGGGAGGAGTTCCCACGGCAGAGAACACCACCTCGACATCGTCGAGAACCTCGGTAAGGTCGGTGGTGAACTTCAATCGTCCCACCTCCGCATTCCGTTTGACGAGTTCCTCGAGTCCTGGCTCATAGATAGGCATGATGCCATTCTGCAGTTTCTCGATTTTCTGTGCGTCAACATCGACGCAAGTCACATGGGATCCCATTTCCGCAAAACAGGTACCACTAACCAGACCGACATAGCCGGTTCCAACAATTGCTATATTCATTTCACAATACCTAATAATGGTTTCAGTAACTTTTCCTTATGTAAGACATAGACAGTGGTGGCAAGGAATGCGAGGAAGAGGTAAATGAATACCATCTTCGCACGGGCAGGTCCAGCCTTCTTGATAGGCACCGTGGCACTCTGCAGCGTGGTGAAGGCAGGAGTCTCCTCCTGTACCTTTGCCTCAGCAATCTGCAACTGCTGTGCCACCCGGTTATAGTTGTTGAACTGCAACTGCATCTCGTTCTCCAAGTCCACCAGTTTGGTGCGGTACGACTGCAGGATGATGTCCTGGTTGGCATCACTATAACTGGCATAGAGCTGGCGCGCCTTGTCATAGCGTTCCTTCGCCTCCCTGAAGAGTTTACGGCTATACGCCAAGTCCACTTTCGCCTTCTTCGTACGGTAGTCGGTGATGAAGTCCTGAAGGCGGTATTTCACCGAGTCTGCTATCGTTGCCGCAATCAGCGGATCCTGGTCGGTGACATTAATGGTAATCACCATCGTTTTCTTATCCACATCACAAACCACCTTTTTGTCAATTGCCTTGACGATGGCTGTCTGCTGCTTCGTCAGCATAAACGGATTCACCTTATGCTGGTCGATGGTATCCTTCTTATCACCACCAAACAAACTGCCCAACAGTCTGAAGGGAGCAGAAATCACCCCACTCCACCAAGGACGCTTCTGTTCGTTTACCAGATAGTCGTAATAAGACATCATACGGGTAGAATCCTTCTTATGGATGGGGACATTGAACAGACTCGCCTTGAAGTCGACAGAGTTCATCAAGTCAGGATAAAGGGTTGGGAACAACGCCTCATTACCCATCGCCGCACTGTTCATATTCATACCAAACTGGCTGGCGAGAGCACTCAGCGAACTGTTCGTACGACGGGTGGTGCTCAGCTCCGGGCTCAATTTCACCTCACACTTATAGTAGTTTGGCAGACTGAGCGTATAGACACACGCCAGGACGAATACAGCGGCAAGAACCTTGTAATACAGGTGCTTGTGCTTGCGCAGCGCTGAGAAGATCTGACCGAAGTCAATAGATTTCTCCTCCTGCTCTATATGTTGTTTTTCTTCCATATTGTTTCGGTTTACTGTTTACCGTTTATGTTAGAACTACTTCAAAATGACAGTTACCATTGCCGCCATGCTGAAGACAGACTGGGCGATAGAAATCCATTGCTGGGTCAGTGCCGGATTTGGTTTCGGCTTAGTGGGTACGACAATCTCGCATCCCGGTTCTATCTTGGCTCCATGCCCCACCTGTGCCATCGTACCATTCTGGTAAATAATCCATGTCTTGCTCTTCTTGGCACGGTTGCCATAGCCACCCGCCTGATTGATATAATACTTGTAGCTCTTTCCGGGAGAATAGACCACCGTATTGGGGTACATCACATTACCTGAGATCTTCACAGTACCATTATACTCCGGTACGAGGATACGGTCGCCCTCACGCAATACCACATCATACTCACTGCCGGGATTCTCCAATGCTTTCTCCAGATGGATGCCCACGGTATAAGTATCACCCAGGTCCAACTGCTCGATCTTCACCGAATCATTTCCCTCCGCCTGCGAGGACAGCTGCTTCAGCAGGAAGCTGCGACGAGCCCGCTCGTCGTCATTCAGACGACGCTCGATACGGGCACCTTTGACGTAAGCATCCTCAGTGACACCACCGGCAGCCTTGATAGCCTCAGTGAGCCGCATATTCTTGTTGACCAGTGTCTGGTTACCTGCAAAGAGCACCTCTCCGCTCACAGTGATATTACGCTGAGTCATATAACCCGGACTACGGCGAACATATACCTGATCATAAGGTTCCAGGATAAAACCAGGAGTTCCGTCGACCACAAAACCGTCACGCAAGGAGAAGGTAAAGGTCTTGGCAAGTGTCCGGGAACTGGTGGTCGACATCGGATCGACAATACGGCGCGACACATCCACTTTCGCCAGACTGGCAGCATCTGTCAACCCACCAGCCTGCAGGATAAGATCCTCCAAGGTGGTATTGTCAGCAAACTGATAGGTACCCGGTGACATCACCTCTCCATAAATCGTCAAGGTGCGTTGCTGCCGCAGGTCAGCCTGTGTCGGAATAAAGAGCACGTCCTCATTCTTCAAAGGAATGTCAGGAACCGTTCCTGCCAGAATGCCCTGGATATCAACAGGGATCACCTCCAACGTACGGTCCTCCTTCATACGGTGCATCACTCCACGGGCAGTGAAAGCATCCTCAGTGACACCCTCGGCATGAGTTATCAACGAGCGTACCGAGTTAATCTCATTACCCAACTGATACTGACCGGGACGGAAGACGGCACCCTTGATCTCCACCATGTTATCATAGCGGTTGAGCATTCCATCGACTACCACAGCATCCCCATCATCCACCTGGAAAGAGTTCATCTCGAACTCATCCACCGTGAATACGGAATATCTCTCACCCGCCTGACGGGTCAGACGGATCGACTTCTTATAAGCATCCCCCGTGAAGCCTCCCGCATATTTCAACAATGTGGCGACACTCTCGTTCTTACGCATCTCATAGAACATCGGGCGCTTCACCTTTCCCGTGATACCCACGAGACAGTCGTAGGGTCCCACCTGGATGACATCACCCTCCTGCAAAAGGACATTACCTGCAAGACGTCCATTAAGGATGTACTCGTAGATATCCACGATACTGATCAGGTTGCCATTACGGTACACCTTGATGTTACGCAACGTACCAAGGTCGTTGATACCACCTGCCATATACAAAGCATGGAACACGGTAGAGAAGGCACTGAGGTGGTAAGTACCCGGTGTGCGTACCTCACCCATCACGTTAATCATGATGGTGCGGGTGTTACCCACGGTCAGTTTGACATTACTGCTGCTATAGCGGGAGCCCAAGGTGGAGCGGATCTTCGCATTGGCACTTGCCACTGTCAGTCCACTGACCTGAATAGGACCATAGCCCGGCACTGTAATATCACCATCGGGAGATATGGTGAGCTGGAGCGTCCGCTGTGAAGCCCCATAGACATCCACGATGACCTGATCGCCAGGACCCAGTACATAGTTCTGGGGCGTAGCGATATTCATATTAGGCTCGAAACTCAGTGCACGCTGGTTGAAGATGTCCCGTCCGAAGACTTTCTTACCGACTCCCTCATTGGTGTTACTCGTCGCCTGGACATCACTCTCCACATCAGCCACATCATCAGAGGCATTGGTATTAATCTCCGTCGTGGTACCAGTCTTCGCAGTATTCAGCTCCTGCTTGACCGTACCATCGTTATTAGCACGCATGCGTTTCTCTGCACCTGACTCCGCTTTAGGAGCAGATGCAGTTACACCATTCTCTGTGACTTGTTTCTGCTGCTGGTTACGTACCCGACGGATCTGGTCGACTGTCACACCACGCTGTACCAGTTTGGTGACAATCTGCGACTGGCTGACACCAGCCCTCGCCTCTCGCTGGATAAACTGCGCAATCTGTGTGTCGGTCATACCCTGTGCCATCATAGTCAGGGATATTATCGACAACATCATCGAAAAAAGAAATTTCCTCATATTTATCTATTATACTTTAAACTCTCTTCACTCTCCACCACCTTACAGTACCAACGGGAGATGCGGAGCATGACACTGAGACAACCTACGGTCTTGATGAGCCAGTATTTACGCCCGTTCTTGTAAAGTTTTCCACGGACACCGGCAAACTGACCATGCAGCACCTCCACCTCCTTACCGGGTTTTATGTCTGCCTCCTCCGCATCGAGGAACTCAACGGGTGTCTTCGAATAGTCAGGGTCACACAGCAGCCGGAAATCAGTCATCTCCTTGTCGGTCACCTCACTGACCCGGTTGTCCATCTTGTTACGGAGCAACTGGAGGGGCACCCTGCACTCGTTGAGCATCTGTTGCAGGTCATTGTCCCCACAGTCTTTCTGCAGGAACACGTAGTTGTGGACCACGGGAACCAGTTTTCTACGGGGTTTCAGTTCGTTGCCAACGAGTTTTTCCGTGTAGGTCATGGGTATGAAGTACGTGAGCCCTTTTTCCTTCAAGAATGACCCTACCTCCATCTCCTTTCGATTGAAGGTCCGTATCACAACCCAACTGTTTCCCATTGTGGTATCCTTTTTATCGCGTGCAAAGGTAATAAAAAAATAGAAATTAGAAATTAGAAATTAGGAATTTTTACTATATTCCTTATTTTTTCCTATTAAACAGGCAGGAAGGACTTGAGGAGGGAGAGGGCGGAGGCAACAGTGGGGATGTCGGAGAGGAGGAGGGAGCGCTTGCCACTACTGTCACGGAACTGACATCGGCGAGGGTTCGTAGCCACATATTGAAGGATGCTGTCGAAAGCTGCACTGCGGTAGAACGGATGCTCTGGCTCGGAGACGAAGAAAAGTGTCATCCGCCCCTGTTTTAGCATGATTTTCTCACAGCCCAGTTGTCCCGCTATATGACGTAGCGGCACCACTAACATCAACTCCTCACCCTCTGGTGGTACAGGACCGAAGCGGTCGATGAGACGGGAGCGGTATGCCGCCAACTGCTCATCCGTATGGAGGTTGTCGAGTTCCCGATAAAGCAACATCCGCTCACTGTCGGACGGTACATACTGATCAGGGAAGAAGAGCGCAAGATCCGTGTCAATGACGGTGTCAATGACAAATGAGGACTGACTATCATTCCTCATCTGATCATTTTCATTTCTCATCTCTAATTCCTCATTTCTCATTTCGAAGCTCAGTTCCTTCATCGCCTGATTCAGGATCTTCTGGTATGTCTCATAGCCGAGGTCAGCGATGAAGCCCGACTGCTCGGCACCGAGGAGGTTGCCGGCACCCCGGATATCAAGGTCCTGCATCGCTATCTGGATACCACTGCCCAGTTCACTGAACGTCTCCAGCGCCTCTAAGCGTCTGCGACTCTCCTGCGGGAGATCTGCCAAAGGCGGTGCCAGCAAGTAGCAATACGCCTTGCGGTTGCCCCGACCTACCCTTCCCCGCATCTGATGCAGGTCAGAGAGGCCGAAATGATGTGCCCCGTTAATAATGATCGTATTCGCATTCGGGATATCAATACCATTCTCGACGATTGTCGTAGAGAGCAGTATGTCATAGTCGTAATTCACGAAATCAAAGATGATTTTCTCCAGTTCGTCGGGTTTCATCTGACCATGACCGATGGCTACCCGAGCCTCCGGGACATAAGTATGAATCATCTCCGCAATCCGTTGTAAGTCGTTGATACGCGGATTGACGAAATACACCTGTCCGTTGCGTGACAACTCGAAACCTATCGCATCAGCGATGACCTCCGGACTGAGCGTATGAATCTCCGTCTGGATGGGATAGCGGTTAGGAGGTGGAGTCTGGATGATGCTCAGGTCACGGGCACCCATCAGCGAGAACTGCAGCGTACGGGGAATCGGTGTTGCCGTGAGCGTCAGTGTATCGACATTCGTCCGCATCTGACGGAGTTTCTCTTTCACAGACACTCCGAATTTCTGTTCCTCATCAATGATCAGGAGTCCGAGGTCCTTGAACTTCACCGACTTCCCGATGAGTTTATGCGTACCTATCAGGATATCTATCTTCCCCTCCGCCAAGTCCTGCAGAATCTCCTTGGTCTGTTTCGCAGTACGAGCTCGGGTAAGGTAATCGACCCTCACCGGAAAGTCTTTCAAGCGTTTGCAGAAAGTCTGGTAGTGCTGGAAAGCAAGGACGGTGGTAGGTACCAGTACCGCCACCTGTTTGGAGTCACAAGCCGCCTTAAAGGCTGCACGGACAGCAACCTCCGTCTTACCAAAGCCTACATCCCCACATACCAGGCGGTCCATGGGACGAGCCTGTTCCATATCCCCCTTCACATCATTCGTAGCCTTCAACTGGTCTGGTGTATCCTCATAGAGGAATGAAGCCTCCAACTCATGCTGCAGGTAACTGTCGGCACTGAAGGCAAACCCCTTCTCCCGTTTACGTGCCGCATACAGTTTAATGAGGTCACGGGCAATATCCTTCAGTTTGTTCTTTGTCCGCTCCTTCATCCGTTCCCACTGACCAGTACCCAGTTGTGAGAGACGAGGCGGTTCCCCGTTATCCTGCGCCTTGTATTTGCTCACCTTATAGAGGGAATGGATAGAGACATAGATGGCTCCCCCACCCTGATAGATAATCTTGATCATCTCCTGGTATTTGGGAGAAGTGGCTGGGGATGCCGGGGTAGTAGGGAGTGGCATGCGGACCAGTCCTCCGAACTTACCGATACCATGATCGACATGCACGATATAATCACCCACCTCAAACTGTTGGAGTTCCTTGAGGGTGAGTGCCACCTTACCGTTCCGTGCCTTATCCGTACGGAGACTATAGCGATGATAGCGGTCGAATATCTCATGGTCGGTGAAGACACAGAGGCGTTGGTCATGGTCGATGAAGCCCCCATGAAGGGCTGTGTTGATATAATTGAGAGGTGAGAGATGAGAGGTGAGAGGTGAGAGGATATCATTGAGGCGATCCAACTGTTTCTGGCTGTCCGCTAATATATATATATGATAGCCCTTCGACTGATAGTCAGCAAGGGTCTCACGGAGGAGGTCGAAATTCTTATGAAGCAAAGGTTGCGGTGTGGTATGGAACGACAGGGATACCTCGGGAGCAGTGCCTTGACGATGTCCGATGCTTATTTTCCGGAAGGGAGCAGTCTCCTGTTCCCATTGTGTTCCACTGATCACAGACACCTCCTCCGGATTCGCTTCCTGCGAGGTACGGTCGATGGCATCACGGACAAAGGAGAAGTCCTTGGCGATGAGGATCGTGTCCGCAGGGAGGAAGGAGATGACGGAGGTGAGCGTTGAGCGGTTAGCGGTTAAGGATTGCTGCGACTCGGTCGCAGCAGAGGAGACGAGGGTGACTTCGCTGCGCTTGTCACGGGAGAGCTGGTCGTCGACCTCGAAAGTACGGATAGAATCAATGTCATCCCCGAAGAAGTCGATACGGAAGGGATACTCACTGCTGAAGCTATAGACATCGAGGATGGAGCCACGCAGGGCAAACTGTCCAGGCTCATAGACATAGTCCACCTCGTGGAAATCCAAGTCACGTAAGCTCTTCACCAGTTGGTCCACCACGATGGTCTGTCCCTGTCGGAGCACCAGTGACTGTGCCTGCAGCTGTTCTGCCGACACTACCTGTTCAGCAAGTGCCTCGGGGTACGTAATGAGGAAGAGGTGAGAGGTGAGAGGTGAGAGGTGAGAGGTGAAAGTTGAGAGGCGGGTGAGAACCTCGGTACGGAGGATTTCGTTGGCAGCATCCCTTTGTGCGTATTTGATAGCACGGCGGAAGGAAGAGGGGAAGAACAGGACATGTTCCTCGCCCAAGAGTTGCTTGAGGTCGTTGTAGAAATAGCCAGCCTCTTCCTCGTCATTGAGAATGATGACAGCATTGACCATTGAATGCCGGGCAGTGAGCGTAGAGAGGAGGAGGGGCGCGGAGGAGGCAACAAGTCCGTCGAGGAAAACCGTTTTCACCGACTTTTCCTCTATTGTTTTTCGAAGGGTTTCCACCTGTGGTGCCAGCCCATATAACTTTACTAAATCCTGAATGGTCATATTGCGGGTGCAAAGATACAAAAAAATCCAAATAAAATTTGCTTCTTTGCTCACTTATTCGTATCTTTGTCGGCAATTATGAAAGAAAGTGATAGCATCGTCATTATTCCGACGTATAACGAGAAGGAGAATATCGAGAAGATTATCCGTGCCGTATTCTCGTTGGAGAAAAGTTTCCATATCCTCATCGTCGATGATGGGTCTCCTGACGGGACTGCAACCATTGTCAAAAGACTGATGGATACGGAATTTGCCGGTCAACTGTTTTTACTTGAACGGAGTGGGAAACAGGGACTGGGTACCGCCTATATCGCTGGGTTCAAATGGGCATTGGCACATCCTTACGACTATGTCTTTGAGATGGATGCAGACTTCAGTCACGACCCCAATGACCTGCCCCGTCTCTATGCAGCCTGTGCAGAGGAAGGGTTTGACCTTGCCATCGGCAGTCGGTATGTAAGTGGTGTGAATGTCGTCAACTGGCCGATGGGCAGAGTACTGATGAGTTATTTCGCCTCCAAATACGTACGGTTTGTCACAGGATTCAAGGTACATGACACTACCGCAGGATTTAAATGCTACAGACGTAAGGTACTGGAGACCATCGAGCTTGACAAGATCCGCTTCAAAGGCTATGCCTTCCAGATAGAGATGAAATTCACCGCCTATAAGATAGGTTTTAAGATCAAGGAAGTCCCTGTCATCTTCGTCAACCGTAAAGAGGGAACCTCTAAGATGTCAGGAGGTATCTTCGGAGAGGCTTTCTTCGGTGTCATGCGATTACGGTGGGACGGATGGACGAGGAAATATCCGAAAGTGGAGAGTTGAGAATTGAGAGTGGAGAGTTGAGAGTGGTGAAAATATTATATAGGATTTATCAAATATTTATTGCAGTACCAGTGACTATTCTGATGACCATCTGGACTGCTTTGGTGGTAGGGATAGGCTGTACCATCGGGAACGGACATTACTGGGGCTATTATCCGGGACGCTGGTGGGCAAGAGTCATTACGAAGGCATTCCTCCTTCCCGTGAAAGTGGAAGGGGGTGAGGACCTGCCGCAAGACGAGTCGTTTGTCTTTGTCGCCAATCACCAAGGAGCCTTCGACATCTTTCTGATTTACGGTTACCTGGGCAGGAATTTCAAATGGATGATGAAATACCAACTCAAGAAGATTCCCTTTGTAGGCTATGCCTGTGAGAAGTCACACCAGATATTCGTAGACCGTCGTGGTACGGCGAAAGTCCGTGCGATGTACAAGACGGTGCGGCATACACTGGAGACTGGCAATTGCAGTGTGGTAGTATTCCCGGAGGGTTCCCGTAGCTTTACGGGACACATGGGAGTCTTCAAGAAAGGAGCCTTCACTTTGGCGGATGAGTTGCAGTTGCCAGTCGTCCCCATGACCATCAACGGGTCGTTTAACGTGATGCCCCGTTTCCGGGACTGGCATTTCGTCAACTGGCATCCATTGACGCTTACTATCCATGCCCCTATCTATCCCCAGTCACAAGGACCAGAGAATGTGCAGTCGACACTCCAACAGTCGTATGATGCCATTATGAAATCCTTGACACCAGAATATCAGGGATTTGTGGAGAACCCGGATCAATAAGAGCTGAGAGGTCACTCCTTTCTTAGGGTGATGACAACAATCTCACCGGGAAGTCCCAGACGGAAAGGAATAAGGGCACCGAGACCTGTGGATACAAAGAGGGCACGAGACCCTTCGTAAGCCCATCCCCCATATACCTCATAACTGAGAGCTGCCGGAGAATAACCGAAAATATCCGCCTGTCCCCCATGTGTATGTCCACTCAATGTCAACTGTGCCTGACACTCTTTTAAGATTTTCTCACGCCATGCCGTTGGGTCATGCTGGAGCATGATAATGAAGGGGAGTTGAGAAGAGAGCCCAGTAAGTGTTTTCGCGACATCCCCTCTGCGAGGCATACGCTTGACCGTTCCCCAGTTTTCCATTCCCGCTATCACGATAGAGTCACTATCCCGACGGATGATGCGGTGCTCATTCATCAGAAGAGTCCATCCAGCCTTACGTTCCAAAGCCTGTGTCCTCCTGTTGCTCGCCTCCTTGGTCAGAGAATCGCCTGGCTGGTAGGTCGCATAGTCATGGTTGCCGAGAATGGAATACACCCCGTCAGGAGCCTTCAAACGCTGGAGTTGAGGGAGATGCTCAGCGAGTTCCTCTGGATACACATTCTGCAGGTCACCCGTAAACACAATCATATCCGGGTGTTGTGCCAGCATACTGTCGACATCACGTTCCAACAACCATTTTCGCATACCTGTCATCGTTCCGATGTGTGCATCAGAAAACTGGACGATACGGTAGCCGTCGAAAGCTGCCGGCAGGTCTTTGCTACGGAACTCGACATGACAGACCTCCAGTTGCTCATACCCTACGAACATGCCATAGACGGCGAAAAGGAAGACTAACAGGGAGATACAGATGCCCACTCTCTTACCCCATCGACGAGGCAAGAGAAAGCGACATAAGAAGAATATCACCAATGGAACTACGACAAAGGCGACAATCACGAAAAAAGGTACTGCGTAACGGGCAATCATAACGAATTGAAAGATTAAAGTTACAAATGAGAGGAGAGGAATTTACGAAGGAGTGAGACGGGAAGACCACGGCGACGGGCATAGTCATGGAGCTGGTCGTCACCGATTTTCCCTATAGAGAAATAACGGGCTGCAGGATGAGCTATCATCAACCCACTGACACTGGCATGCGGTTTCATGGCACCATTCTCAGTGAGACGGATACCTATCTGCTTAAACTGCAAGAGTTCGTCGAGAAGAAAGTTCAGACTGGCATCCGGCAGAGAGGGATAGCCCACTGCAGGACGGATGCCCTGAAACCTCTCGGCATGGAGCTCCTCCATCGTCAGATGCTCATTAGGCGCATAGCCCCAGATAGTGCGCCGCACCTCCTCATGAAGTTTCTCTGCTGCTGCCTCAGCCAGTCTGTCGGCAAGCAGTTGCACCTGCATCTTCTGATACGTGTCATGGTCGAAATCCGTCTCCATGCCCCAATCTACCGTTGTAGCGAAAATCCCGATGTGGTCATGCCCGGGATGGATGAAGTCTGCGAGGCAGAGGCATTCTCCATGCTGTTGGCGGAGGAAGGGGCAGCGACAGGGTCGCTGCATACTCGACGATGAGAGGATGATGTCATCACCGTCACTGTGTGCGTTGAAGAGTTGGAAGAGGGCATAGACATGGTAGGTATCATTCAGTTGGCGGAGCAACAGTTCCGCCTCTTCCCTACTCTGTCGCTGTTGTTCCGGATCCCTCAACTGCCACGAATGATAGTAATATGCCCAGTTGATATAGGGTTGTAACTCGCTGATCGCATAGGTCTTCTTCATCTGAAGACTACCTCCTCCCCGATATAATCCGTGTCAACCTTCCCATCCACATAGACCGTATGACCGTTACAGAGTGTACGTTCTACCCGCCATAGGTAGGTATGCCCCTCCATCGGGCTCCATCCGCATTTACTCTGGATGACAGAAGGAGTAACCGTCCAGCCCGTATTCGGACGGACGATGACCAGATCGGCACGATAACCAGGACGGATAAAGCCCCGTTGGCGCACCTCAAAGAGGCGTGCCGGGTTATGGCACATCAGTTCTACGAGCCGTTCTATCGTGAGTATCCCCTGGTCAACCATTTCAAGCATAGTGACCAGCGAGAACTGGATCATTGGCATACCGCTGGCAGCCTTGGCACATCCACCCTCTTTCTGGGAGAGGAGATGCGGTGCGTGGTCGGTACCTATCACGGTGATGCGCCCATCACAGAGTGCCTGCTGCAGTGCCTCCCTGTCTCTTTCCGACTTAATGGCAGGATTACATTTGATGCGAGTTCCCAAACGGTCATAGTCACGGTCGGAGAAATAAAGGTGACTGGGAGTGACCTCTACGGAGAGTTGAGAGTTGAGAGTTGAGAGTTGAGAGTTGAAAAGCTCCAGTTCCTTGGCAGTGGAGACATGGGCGAGATGAAAGCGTGTGTGGTATTTGCGGGCGAGTTCCACAGCCAGCCGGGTACTCTCATAGCAAGCCTCAGTGCTTCGAATCTCCGGATGATGTATGACTTTAGGGTCGTCCCCATACTTCGCCTTAGCCGCTTCCATATTGCGGTTAATGATGTCCGTATCCTCACAATGAGCCATCAAGGGCAGAGGGGTGCTACGGAAAATGCGCTCCAGCGACTCCCTGCGGTCAACCAACATATTCCCGGTAGAAGACCCCATGAAGAGTTTGATGCCCGGAATACGGTGGATGTCCAGTTGTGCGAAGCTATCCACGTTATCATTTGTCGCCCCATAGAAGAAACTGTAGTTGACATGACTCTTCTGTCGAGCCAACCTGAATTTCTCCTCCAAAGCCTCTAAGGTAGTGGTCTGCGGTTGAGTATTGGGCATATCAAAGAAGGTAGTGACACCCCCTGCCGCTGCTGCCCTACTCTCTGTGTCCATATCCGCTTTCCCGGTAAGTCCCGGTTCCCGGAAATGCACATGGTCATCAATGATGCCGGGAAGGATAAAACAACCTCTCGCATCGATGATAGTATCGGTAGGGTTGACAGGGACTATAGTGCCAACAGGAGCTATAGTGATAATAGTGCCATCCTCGATGACAAGCGTACCATCGAAGGTACGACCCTCATTCACAATCGTTCCACCTTCGATGACCGTCCGCATAAGTTATTCCGTTTTCTCCAGTCCTGTCATCCGTTTCTCATTCTCCTGTGCCGTCTGGTAATAGTCCTTGACATAAGGATCATTCTTGAACTTATCCGTAGCCTTCGACATGATATCCTCTATCTGCGGAGTAAGAATCGGATAACGGTACTGACTGGTAATCATCATGAAGACCCCAGGACCCAGGACATTGTCGAAATTCGCCTCGATGAACTTCATGACCAAGTTATCCTCTTCCTGTGCGATTTTCGCTGCCTCATTCGCCAACTGGCGGTCAATGGTCTCCTCGTCCAGTCCTTCCAACAGCATCTGGCTCTGTTTGTGAGAGAGCTCATTCATACGGTTGGTCAACTGGTTATGCTTATCAATAAACTTATAAAGAGAGTCGTTCATCGGAGTCCCCCCCACCAATTGTCTTGCTGGGTCGATCTTCACTACTATCTCGCCTTTTTCCAAAACGACAGGCATCAGACTCTCATCGTCCATATACAAGCTTGCCATGCGAACGGTGTCCAACAGACCCGTGAAATGGAACTCACCATGTACGACATCACAGGAGTCTATATTCTTAAATTCGTTATTCTTCAGCGCCTTGAGATAGAGTTTGTTGCCATCCAAAGCCGATACAGACGAGGACCCCTCCACGCTGTAAGAGCTGGCACACGATGCTAAGAGTGCAGTGATGACAGACAAAAAAAGAACTTTCTTCATAGGTATTTATTCATTTGTGATGCAAATGTACAACGATGGATTGAAAAGAAGAAAAATATTTGCGCAATTTAATACTTTTGTGCACATATTTAGTTTTTTTTGCCTACTGTGACTCTTTTTCCAATTCATTAGCGATTCGATGACTGGTATACAACTGCAAGATGGCAGCGACTAACAAGATGATAATCCAGTTATTGTGTACATATTTAATATAAAGCAGGAAATCCATACCGAAGAAGTTTGCCTGGTTGGCAAACATCATCAGTGCAGCCAACAGGAACAGTACATCACTGATGAGCATGATACGACGAAGACGACGGATGGTGATATTACGACCTTCATAGCGTTGACGCATCTGCATTGCCGCAAAGAGCAAGGCACCTGGGGCAAAGACATAAGGTGCCCACGACTGAAGGAAGATACTGGCTCCGGAGCCTGTCACCATCAGCAAACCTCCCAGCAACAGCAGGAGGGACTCTACTTTATTCAGCTGTCTCATGGGAATTCTCCTGTTCTGCTTGGTCCTCTTGGAAAACAAAGATATCCTCATCGTCCTCCTTCATGAAATAACGCTCACGGGCTATCTTCTCTATCGCCTTAGGATTACCTTCAAGCATTTTGATTTTCTGACGATCCCGGTTATACTGGGATGTCTGTCGCTGGATCTCCTCCTGCAACTCACTAATCTGCTGCTTGTTCTTGAAATGATGCCATACACTGTTCTCATCCACAAAACCGATAAACACGACAGCCAATAAAGTAACCACGGCATATTTCAACCATGGCACACGATAAAGTTCCTCTACTATTTTCTTCAGTCTCTTCATATTTTCTGCAAAATTACGAAAAAATCAGAAATAATTTCGTAATTTTGCAAGAAATTTGGTAAAACATGGAAGAATATATTGTCTCAGCGCGAAAATATCGCCCTACGACCTTTGATACGGTTGTGGGACAACAGGCACTGACCACCACCCTGAAGAATGCGGTGAAGAGCGGGAAACTGGCTCACGCCTACCTGTTCTGCGGACCTCGTGGTGTGGGAAAAACAACCTGTGCCCGTATTTTCGCTAAAGCCATCAACTGCATGACTCCTACCGAAGAGGGAGAGGCATGCGGTCACTGTGAGAGCTGTCAGGCATTCAACGAGCAACGCTCATTCAACATCTTTGAGCTGGATGCTGCCTCCAACAACTCTGTAGAGCATATCAAGACTCTGATGGAGCAAACCCGTATCCCACCGCAGGTAGGAAAATACAAGGTGTTTATCATCGATGAGGTACACATGTTGTCTACCGCTGCCTTCAACGCTTTCCTGAAGACGTTAGAGGAACCCCCTGCCCATGTCATCTTCATCCTTGCCACTACAGAGAAGCATAAGATACTCCCCACCATCCTGAGCCGTTGTCAGATCTATGACTTTGAGCGGATGACGGTACGGAACACCATCGACCACCTGAAGTCTGTTGCCGACAAAGAGGGCATCCAATATGAGGAGCAGGCACTCGCTGTCATTGCCGAAAAGGCGGATGGCGGTATGCGTGACGCCTTGAGTATCTTCGACCAGGCTGCCTCATTCTGCCAAGGGAATATCACATACCAGAAAGTGATAGAGGACCTGAATGTTCTGGATAGTGAGTATTACTTCAAGATGATTGACCTTGCCGTAGAGAACAAGGTAAGCGAAATGATGGTATTGCTCAACCAGATCATCAACAAGGGATTTGACGGAGGACTGCTGATTGGGGGACTTGCCAAACACGTACGTAACGTGCTGATGGCAAAAGACCCACAGACTCTGCCGTTGCTGGAGGTCAGTGACCAACAACGGGAGCGTTACCAACAACAGGCAAAGAAATGCGAGACTCGCTTCTTGTATGATGCCTTGCGACTGATGAACCAGTGTGACATCAATTACCGCCAGTCATCTAACAAGCGATTGCTGGTGGAACTCACCCTGATAGAGATCGCACAACTGACTCAGCCCGACGAGGGGGCTGGCAGTGGGCGTAAGCCCAGAAGATTAAAATCCCTGTTTAAGCAATTGATTCAACAGTCTCAGCCCAAGAATGCAGCCCCACAGGTAGCTGCGGCTGAGAGTGGAGAGTCTGGAAAAACTAGTAGTCTTAGTAATCCTAGTAGTACTGGTAGTCCCAGTTCCACTAGTGGTCCTAGGGAGAATGCGTCCCCTTTAAAGAAATCAGTAGGCTTCTCTTGGAATAAGCTGCGGGAGAAAAGCACGGCGAAAAGCAAGATGCAGATTATCCCCGGTTCCCTGTCGCCTAACGACCCTAATTCCGTTATCAAGACAGAGCACCTGGACTTCTCCCAGCAAGAGCTGGAGTTCCAATGGATGATGATGTGCAACCGTATGCCCCAGAACCTGAGCGGTATCGCTACCCGTATGAAGAACATGAATCCCGTCATCAAGGACTTCCCACAGGTGGAGGTGGTGGTGGACAATCAACTTGCCTACGACCAGATGATGGAGATAAGAGGGAGCATCCTCAGTACACTGAGAATCTACCTGCATAACTCGGACATCACTATCAACATGCGGGTTGCCGAGCACCAAGAGAAGGTACGTATCCTCAGCCGCAGTGAACAGTTTGAACTGATGGAAAAAAAATATCCCGCAGTAGCGAAACTACGGGATCTCTTAGATCTGGAATTGGCATAATTACCAATCGTCCATTATATCAACGTCATTCCTAACTCCTTGCACTCCTTACGCATATCGTCAGGCCAGATGGAAGCCTGGATCTCACCGATATGTCCTTTATGGAGGAGTACCATACAGAGACGACTCTGTCCGATACCACCACCAATACTCAAAGGCAACTCGTCGTGGAGCAGTTTCTGGTGGAAATAGAGACTCTCACGCTCCTCCTTACCTTCCAGTTTCAATTGACGCAACAAGGACTCCTTATCGACACGGATACCCATGGAGGAGAGTTCAAAAGAACGACCCAGAACAGGATACCAGATAAGGATATCACCGTTCAGACCTGCCAAGCCATTCTCACCAATCGTTGACCAGTCGTCATAGTCAGGAGCACGACCATCGTGCTTCTCTCCATTCGACAACTTGCCACCGATACCGATGATGAACACGGCACCGTATTTCTCACAAATAGCATCCTCACGCTCCTTGGGTGTTTTATCAGGATACATCTTCAACAATTCCTCAGCATGGATGAAGGTGATCTTCTCCGGCAGGAAGGGCTTTATCTGCGGATATGTCTCACAGGTCAGATATTCCGTACGGCGGATGGCAGCATAAATACGCTCCACCACATTCTTCAGATAGGCAACAGTACGCTGCTCTTTGGTGATGACAGCCTCCCAGTCCCACTGGTCGACATACAAAGAGTGGAGGTTATCCAGTTCCTCATCCGCACGAATGGCATTCATATCGGTATAAATACCATAGCCCGGCTCTATCTCATACTCCGCCAGAGAGAGACGTTTCCATTTCGCCAGGGAGTGAACAACCTCTGCCTGTGCATCCCCTAAGTCCTTAATAGGGAAAGACACAGCACGTTCCACCCCATTCAAATCATCGTTGATACCGAGTCCCTTGAGAACAAACAAAGGAGCCGTTACACGACGTAAACGCAGCTCTGTCGAGATATTCTGTTGGAAGAATTCCTTAATCAATTTAATACCCTGTTCGGTCTGTTTTGTATCCAGCAGGGACTGATATCCGATGGGTTTAATCAGTTGACTCATAATTTGTATATGTGTTATTTTGCGACTGCAAAGGTACTACTTTTAAACTAATCTGCAAGGAAAAATCTAAATTATTTTGCAAAATGACACAAAAATAAATTATTTTCTTTCATTTTGTACAGAAAACGAAAATAAATACCATAAAATTTGGTCATCTTCTCGTTTTTGCGTAACTTTGCAAACCATTTGGTCCCGTAGCTTAGCTGAATAGAGCGTCAGATTCCGGTTCTGAAGGTCTTGGGTTTGAATCCCAACGGGATCACGAAAGATTGAAAGGTTTCAAAGAGAAAAGCTTGCTTTTAACTCTTTGGAGCCTTTTAAGATTTTGTAGGATGGCAGGCGCCAGCCTACAGGGATATACAATCCCAACGGGATCACGAAAGCTTAAAAGGTTCCAAAGAGAAAAGCTTGTTTTTTAACTCTTTGGAGCCTTTTTTCATGCCAATTAAAGCCCGTTTTCATGTCAATTGGAGCCTCCATTTGATTTGCGATGCCTCGGTGGAAAATCTTTATGAGGAAACGACAACGACTTCAAGTTGCTTGACAAGGTGTTCAAAAACCAAATCCCCACACTTTAATACTTGGTGTGGGGATTGGGTATACAGCAGAACGCCCTGTTCATCGCAATTGTCCGACGGAATTCGAATTTTTCGAATTGCTGTGGACAATTGCAACAAACATCCTGTCAAACGACATCTCCTTCTGCTGCCATTGGCATTTGCTGGTCCTCTTCATTCAGCTGCGGATAGGCAGTAATACGGGGCTGATGGTCTTGTAACCATATATGGTTCAGCGTGAACGCAATCGACTCCTGCGTTTCCTCACGCTTCGATGGCTTCAACTCGCACTCCCAAACTGTGATGCAATGCCAGCCCATTTCAGCCAGTTTACGCTGCTCTTCCTTGTCCCGCTCCTTGTTCCTGCGAATCTTTGCTACCCAAAAGTCTCGGTTCGTCTTGGGAATCTTACAACACTCAGAACTCTCAATGTTGCCATCCGTCTTACATCTTACATCAAACATCACCTTGTGTCCATGCCAAAAGCAACCATTCACAAAGATGCACGTTCTATATTTCTTCAGTACCAAGTCAGGATGCCCAGGTAGCCGCTTATGGTTCAGCCTATAATGGAACCCTCTCTTCCACAACCCACGTCGCACAATCATTTCTGGCTTTGTATCCTTTGAATGGATCGCTGCCATATTTTTGTGCCGTTGTTCTTTAGAGAGCTTATCCATGATTACTTTTCTGTAACAACATGGCTATTACAAAGTCCTACAAATTCCATATAAGTCATGGAAACGCCCAAAGAATCTTGAGTTGCTGCATTAACAGCAAAGCCTAAATCCTTATATTGATCAAGTTCAAATTCTATTCGAAGCGATTCTCCTACTTTAGTATTGACAGACTTCACTGCATAATAACCCGATAACTTCTGATTCAATACAGGTATTAAATAACGGATTTGCCGCAAATCCACATCTTCCCTAATTCCCTGATGACTGCAACTAAACTTACACGGAAGCCCATTCTTCAAATCGGCCATAATGCCAACATTATACTGATTACTTGCTGAAATTAACAAATAGAGTGGTTCACCCTCCTGATAGAAGAGTCCCTTTTGGGGAATAGCATCACTCAACATATCAGTTGCTCTATTCCCTATCAACTCTGCAATAAAGTCTTCAAGCAACTTGCGATTATCCACATCCTTAGGCCTTAGAGGAAATGCACCGATATTCACTTCGTCAATCGACCTTTGGAAACGGGCTTTTGCTACATCCAAAGGAGCACCGTCTCCTGGGAACAATATATATCCGCCAATCACCTCCTTTTTCAATTGACTACCATCATAATCCTTGTAATAGATGGCATCCCGATAGCGGTGCATCTGATTGATGGCATCATTTGGTGGTGTATCAACCCCGTTCACATTCCCGTCAATCCGATATTTCGCATCAAAGAGGTAAGTCATCTTCATCCCCTTCTGCACATCATCCTTCCTCAACTGAAGCACGATGTCTGGTTTTTGGGGAACGGTTGGCACAACCAGATTCTCCATACTAATATTCTCATTATCCTTATCAGTATGCTTGGGATTATAGACTAACTCAGCCAAT